>ERZ773139.341-NODE-341-length-65588-cov-12.028703_pt1 | contig 65588 bp, 71 predicted proteins | sample MGYA00580854_ERZ773139 | MGnify/ENA primary metagenome ERZ773139 (study PRJEB29015, sample SAMEA2737809) | human gut metagenome | biome: human gut; feature: human-associated habitat; material: faeces | place: China | collected 2012 ...
AATACTCTTTCGGGGAACGAAGCTGGGGCAACTACAGCAAAAAATACCCTGCACCGGAAGGGTATATGTGGGTTTCGGCAGCCAGAAAAAAAGATATCTGCTGGGATGTTATGCAAAATTGGTACACTGCTCAGGACACGGAGCGATACAACAAGCTCAAGGAGGCCTTCCAAAGAGGCAATCTCCCCGATGGGTATTATGGTGAGCTTCGAGCAGACGGAATCTTTTGCTATGGCGAGTGTGCCTACGCAGTCGCTGAAACTCTGGACGAATACCTTGCCCGTGTAGGAACACCGAAGTCGTGGAAGTATCCCATAGGCGTTTCTGACATCGTCGATGCAGACGATTGGCTCAGCAAAAATGACATCAGCATCGGAAAAGAGAGCCGTAAATGGCACAAACAGATTGATAGTTATATTGATGGGCTTGACGACGAAGTTGTTCTTGTTTCCGTAGACTATCACACATAAGGAGATAATCATATGCTTATAAATAAACCGGGCGACGAATTTATGTATGACGGCAACACATACCGTGTAGGCGATGTGATCATCGGCAGCGATCAAAGCGAATATGCCGGTCTTATAGGATCTATCCTTGAAATTCGTGACGGCAACGATAAAGAAACCGAAAACGATACTCCGGACATCTACTGCTCTTTTGATCCTCCAGTATTACCGGCGGACATTGCAAAAGTGGAAGCGGTATTTTCAGACCTGTATGGCGAAAAGAAGAAACTGGAAGACATTTGTTTTGACATGGTCATTATGGCTCCGGAAATGATTACCGTTCCCGGTCAGTCAAAGAAGTCTGTCAAGCTCTACATACTGAGTGAGGATTGGGCGGTTAACGATAATTACAAACATTTGTCCGGTATTTATTCGGATCCGCTTGAGGCCAGAGCAAGGCTAAATGAATCACTTGAAAAAGAAATTGACTCAGGCTGTCTTTCGAACTGGATCAACACACCGGAATATCGGACAGAGGCAACGGACAATTCTTATGAAGGGTGGTTAGATGGTTACTACTGTGAAAGCCATTATGCCATTTCCTTGGAAGAACATAATGTGGTTCTGACGCCTTCGTTAATCAAAGATGTTGAACGAGCCTGACTTTGAAGAGCTGCACAATATTAAAGAAAATCAAAAAACTGAATAACCGCATTTCTGCGGGGATAAATTGCACCCCGCGGAAATATATGATCTGCGGGGTGTACTCGGAGGTCACAAAAATGAAGCAAAGATTTAAAATGCAGGATTATGAAATTTCGGTTGATTACGGACCGCACGTTATAAACAGACTGTTTGCAAGATTTTATGATTTGGATACAGAGTGTCTTGATTACATATTCAGTACAATTTTTTCAAATCAGACAGTTTCGGATTTTTTAATCAACGATGTGAAAATCGGTGAGGACGTGGTTGTAATTGATGAAGAAAGCGGACTTTCAATGGCTGTTAATATAGGAACCGAATTGTTTTTTGTGAAAACAATTTATAATGCCTATGAGGGGAATTTGCTTATAGCCGAAAGGCAAGAGGTTCTGAGAATAGGGAAAAGCGGCGAATTGAAGGTTGAAAAATTCAGATTAAAAGAAAAGGTCGGAAAAGAAGCATGAGAAAAATATTGTTTAGGGGTAAGGACAAAAACGATGTTTGTGAATTTAACGGCAATATGCACGATAACCCGAAATTTCTAAGTGGTGATACAAAATAACCTACAGAGAATTTTATATGTAAAATCCCAATGCAATAAGCCGCCTTGATAAGACCGAGGCGGCTGTAAATAATACTGCGGAAAGGAGAAAAAGAATTATGGATAAAAAAGCAGAAACAAAAGAAGAAAAATTTCGCCGTGTTGCGGAAAAGCGTGTCAATAAAATAATATCGTTTATAGAAGCCTTGGGCAGATGCTCCGCCACTTCAATTTACAGTTATAATAATAAACAAATAAAGAAAATATTTGATTCGTTGCAGGCAGCGCTTGACACTGCGCACAGCAGGTTTCTTTACCCGACAAATAACGGCAAAAATAAATTTTCGTTATCAGGCAATGAAAATAGGGATAAAACAGAATCTTTAAAACAAGAGATTTCGTTACGTTTGCCGGATGACAGCATAATCTCCGCCGTTGCCTATAATGACGAAAATTTCCCTTCCATAAATATATAATTTAAAAATAACGATGAGCCGGAGAAGGATATTATAGCGTTTGCGGAATACAATCCCGAAAGAGAAAATAAAAATCATTTGTTTATCGGTGTTTACCAATCGGATTCCGATGAGACGGCGGCATATTTGCCTTATGAAAAGGAATAATCCAAACATAAAAATACCAGAAATATAAAAAATATTTATTTATCGACAAAATGTGCTAAAATCCGCACTTTGTGATATGATACTATAATATTAAAAAAAGAAACGGAGGAAGCTTAACAGCCAAATTTCATATACAGCCATTCTGAATTTCGTTATTAAAAAACGATATTAAAAAAACGAAATTAATCCCCGATATATAAATTAAATTTGTTATTTTAAAAACAGCTCCAACTGTGAATTGTAGATTTTACGGATTTAATGGATAAAATTTCCAAAAGAATAAGTATCACTTGTCTAATACCTTAATTTTAAATGGTATAATAGTATACAGGTGGTAGGAAAAGAAATGAATGAGAAATATATAGGGGACAGAATAACCCAGCTGCGCATTACGAGCGGAGTTTCAGAACAAAAAATGAGCTATGAGCTCGGAATGTCTAAAACATACATATGGAATATTGTTGAGCATAAATCGTTGCCGTCAATGAAATCGTTTTTTGAAATATGCGAATATTTGAATGTGTCGCCTGCGGAATTTTTCGAGGAAACTCTTACAAAGGAAAACATCGAAATAATTAAAAGTATAGGCAGGCTCGATGAAAACGATAAAGAGTTTGTAATGCGGATTATACAGACTCTTTTGAAGGAATAAAAGGCTTGAGGAGGCCTGCAAAATGTTAAAGAAGGATCAAATTCTACCTATCGGCAGTCTTGTTACCGTTTTCTTCAAATCGGACGGCGGTAAGGAAACAATTGCTCTTATTGTGGGCCACCTTACGATGCAAAAGCATATGATCAGCAGATATGATTATACCTGCGTCGCGGCGCCTGCGGGTATTGAAGACGGTTTGTTTTATATAAACCATTCGGATATTTGCAGCGTCCTTCACAGGCCTTCCGGTGCGGATTATTTCCCCGAAAACTGGTTAGAACGTAAATATGCCGAATATACGGCATACTACCGTAATTACGATCCGGCTGAACGCCCGGATATTGATACCATGCGGGGAAATTTAAAGGCTAAATTTGAAACCCTCAAAAATACCAAGGGACGTTTCCGCCGTTTTAAAAAGATAATACCGATACCATTTGTTTGCGGCGCCTTGCTTGCAGTTATCATCAGTGATAATAAGATAATTGCGGCAGGTGCTTTTTTGCTTGCAATTATTTTCTGTTTTTTATTTTGGGTAATAAAACAAAACGGAGACTGAGGATTACTCCTTAGTCTCGGCTTTGCTCGCATTATTATATCTGAATTGTTTTTTGAGGTAGTCTACGCGTTCTTTGCTTGCACCGCCTGCTTTTCGTGACAGCATTTCGGGGTGTTGTTTACCATATTTCTTTAATAGAGCAAGTATAACCTTCATATTGAAGGATGTTACCTCTGAAATCTGCATAAGCGTAAGGTCTTCATTTACATAAAGCTCGAAAAATTCGTCGGCAGGCAGCAAACGGCTGTAATCTATCTGCCGTGGGGAATGTATATTGTTTTTTTGACGACATTCTTTAATTGCAGAAACCGGCAGCTTTAATATTTCCGAAATTTCCGGAGTGCTCAAATGTTTTTCAAGATACAGATATCTTACTATGTCCGGATCGGCTTTTCTGTTACACGAATTACTGCCGCATTTGCCCGAAAGTCTATTGAAAGTAGCAACGGGAATATGAAATAGCTTAATAATTTCATCGTTTGTATAATTTTGTCTTACTGCTTCAAGCCATTCTTCGCTGCCGAATTTGTATTTTGCGTAACCGATCGGTATAAGCTCGTAAATTTCCGCAATTTGCGTTAATGTGTGGCTTTGGAGCAGTTCAAACAGTACGGTAGGCTCTACCTTTTCAAACAGAAGGTTATTTATGTTTCGGTATAACGGTGAAACGCTGCGGAATACCGTGTTTGAAAATTCGGGATGAAGCTTTTCGTAGTCAGAAAGCAACCTATAAACAATGCAAGGACTAACCCGCAGCATTCGAGCGATCTGTGCATTTGAAAATCCATATTCAATATGAATTTTGGCAATGAAATCAATTTCGTTGAGATTATGGTACTCCATTCTGTTTTTGCGGTCTATGCCGTATTTCTTTTTAAGATTTTTGACCGTTTTTACCGAACAACTGTATTTGTCTGCAATTTCGCGTTCGCTCATATTCTGCTCGACGAAGTGGGCAAACAGAACCTCCGGCGTCAAAATATCCTTTAGTGCCGGCTTGTAAAGATTGTAAATACGCATCAGCCGCTGTATGGCGGTGATAGAAACATTATACTTTATGCTGATTTGCAAAACCGAAGTATTTTCGAGTTCTTTAGTCAAGAGTGGCTTGGTAATCGCTTTTTCAAGCGGGAAAGACCTAAAATCTTTGATATAACAGTCAATATAGAATTTAAGCAAATCCTTTTCGTCAGCAGAAATCATTTCTGCAATTTCCGGAACATCATAACCGCTGTTTACATATTCTTTTAACTGATTTTTTGAAATCATAGTATTCCCAAGGCTCCTTTCCGATGTTTTTCCATTTAATTATACACTATAACAAAATTAAAATCAATAGTATAAATGTATATAATAAAAAAATAATCTGTTCAAATATGACATGCTCTCCGTATGTATGCCCATTACCGCAAAAATCGACATATATTAATTTCATAGTGAAAAAATACACCATTTCTATTGACGAATTAAAAATTGTGCGGTAATACTTAATTGAAGGGCAAACCTTCGGTGTTCTGTAAAGTGCCTTAAATTGCGCGGTTACGGGGTTTGACAGGCCGAGTACCGATAATAAGGCGTACAAACATGAAATTAAGTAAGGAGAGTTAATACCATGAAAATTACCAAGGTCTCAGTAAAAGTGCTTCAGGGACTTCCGAGATTAAAGGGTACTGCAAGTGTCGTTTTTGATGATTGCTTCAAGGTGAGAGACATTCTAATTCTTCCTAAAAATGAGAATGAAATGTGTATTGCAATGCCGAGTAAAAAGCTTGATGATAACAAACGTATCTCTGTGGCTCATCCTATCAATTCTGACTTCCGTTCCGAAATTGAGAACGCCGTTTTAAAAGAATATGAAAGATTACTGACAGAAGGAGAAGAAAACGAGGCTGCTTATGATGCAGAGGATGAATGAAAACGCGCCGTATATCAAGGGCTTTAAGAGTTCACGTGGCATGTAAGGCTTCTGCTATTGTAAAAGAGCTTATTTCCAGATCCGAAATGAAGGTAAATATTGATATGAGCGAAGAATGTAAGGATACTGCCGAGGCGATTCTTTACAATACGATATTGTATTTCTTTCGGTACGAAATTGACATCGACGCAAAGACGGCAAGAGGTATTATAATTTCAATAACGGCGTCTTTTTTAGACGCGGCGATGATTGACAGATTAGTGCTTGAAGAAGCAGTGGAGGAGCTTATTTGTTTTGCGGATAGCATAAACGAAAATTCTAAAGCTTTTTAAAAAGAAAATATGAAACAGATATGTGCATAGACCGAATTTGAACGCAGTTATATCAAAGTCGGTCTGTGTTTTTTTATGCTTTGAAAAGGGGTGAGAAAGGTCATTCGTATAAAAACGGCATCAGTTTGTTTGTAACCGTTACGAAAGAGTGTGATATGAATGAATAGTTTAATATGTGCTGCGGCGTTCATGGTATTTGCCTGCATCGGGAGTTTTATAGGCGTATGTACCGAGCGCATTCCGCGCGGTGAACAAATATTTAAGGGACGTTCACATTGCGATAATTGCCAAAGGATTTTAAAGCCGTGGGAAATGATTCCTATTTTAAGTTTTTTGGCTTTGCGCGGGAAATGCTCTGTATGTAAATCAAAAATTCCCGTTACCGGTTTTATTACCGAAACGGCGGTCGCGGTACTCGGAACAGTTTGTATATGGTTATACGGTTTTAATTTCCGGGGAATTGTATACGGTATTGTTGCCTGTGTTTTATCGGAAATATTTTTGTTGGATTTAAAGACAATGGAAATCTCCGATATAGCGAATTTAATTATAGCAGTTCTCGGAATTATTATGATGATTAAGGACAAAACCTATATTTCATCGCTTATGGGCAGTTTATGCGTAAGCATACCGTTTTTAGTAACGGCAGCCTTTGGAGCGATGGGTTACGGCGATGTAAAATTCATGGCTGCAGTGGGTATTTTACTTGGGCTAAAGAAAACATTGCTTGCAGCGTTTATCGGTATTGTTATCGGTAGTCTGTCGGCAATAATCATAAGAATTAAAGAAAAAAAGGAATGGAAAAGCGAAATTCCGTTTGGACCTTATCTGTGTTTAGGTACATATATTTCGATGCTTTTCGGAGATAAGCTTATTTCGCTTTACATTTCTTTAATCTGAAAAGTAAAAAGGAGAATATCAACCAATGAACAACAGTAAAAAATCAAATTCCCGAAAGGGTTTTACGCTCGTAGAGCTTCTTGTAGTTATCGGAATCCTTGCAGTTTTGGCGGCTATCGCAATTCCGTCTGTTGCGGGACTTATCGAAAAGGGAAATGTTTCTACGGACACACAAAATGCAAACGAAATGACAAATGCGGTCGAGCGCTGGGTAGGAGAATACGAAGTGTATATTGCCGAGGTAAATGCCGGCACCGTTGATGAAGACGATCCGGTGGCAGGGCGCGTAAGCAATACAATCAAAACAGTTGATTCTGATTTTGACGCTACTGACAGAGCCGTCGTTAAGCTTTTTGAAAAGGGCGTTGACGGTACTGAGGAAAGTACAACCGTCGGCAGTATTGATTACCGTACCAAATACCCGACTTCCGAGGCGATGGTAAAGGCGGTAATTTCAAATTACACCAAGATTAAAGGCGAGAGCTTTGAGCCGAAGCAGAAGACAATGAGCTTCTTCTATGCCCCGTCTTTAGGCGCCGTGATTTTTGCCGATACCGATTCGACCGTTGCGGATCTGAATGCGCAGTTTAAAAACGGTATTGACGCCAAAGGTCACGCACTTTCTGACACAACTGTATGGATAAACCTTACGACGGATACTGCGAACGACAATGTAGGAACGGAATAATAATTTAAGCTTAATACTACGCAGCTGTGAATCCTAAGTCCGGCGCGGAAATATGCGTCTGCGCCGGACAGACATTTATGCGGAGGGATTATGAAAAAAAGAGGCTACACCTTAATAGAATTGCTTTGCGTTCTCGGAATAATTGCACTTTTGTCTGCGGTTTCAATTCCGATTATCGGGCGCGTTAATATACGAAGCCAAAACAAAGCGGATAACGCCGTAATTCTGATTATAGACCGGGCAATGAATAATTACCGTTTTAACGATTACAGCGTGGCTGCCGCTACCTTTAACAAGCGAGTGACCTTTGAAGAAAACGGCATGGTGAAAATAAACTCGGAGCTTAATATGGACAGCTCGGATATAGCGGCTCTCTCAAACTCCGGTAAAGGTGTTTACCCGCAAACCAAAGAAGAATGCCTGGCAATGATAAAGATATATACGGGTAACGATTTCGTTATCAAAGCGCCTGAAAAGGGTTTAAGCTATGATTTTTGTTATAACCGCCAAACCGGTAGAACAAGCGTTATGAGAATAGAGGATATACCTGTCGGTATCAGAAGTCAGTATGTTTTTTTGACGGGAGGCTGAATCAGTGATGTATAGGAAAAAAGGTGCGGTACTGATTGAGGTTCTCGTTGCACTGTTTATCACCGCTGTTGTTTTTATTGCGGTTTATACGACCATAAGTATTTGCCTTGTCAATACAAAGTATTTGCAGCAGATCAGAAAAACATCGGATTTTTCGTCACAGCTTTACGAGGCTTTCCGCTCATCGGCAGACAGCAATTCATATACACTTTTCGATTTCGTCACGGAAAATTACGATGCCGCGTCGGGAAGAACTCAAATTGATTTAGACGGGTTTTACGGAAGCATAGAAAACGCCGAGGATGAAAGCCTGGATTTCAGAAACCTTATAGATAACGACGCTATGAACGATTACAGTATTGAGCTGTTTTTATTGTCTTCAAATGCGGTGTATATGTGCGAGAACAGCCTTGGCATGCCTTTTGATGACGCCGTATATTCTCCTGACGAAAATCTGCGTACATTTGAGCTGAAGGTTCAGCAAAAGGCAAAGGATTGGGGCTATAACGGCTTTAGCATATATAAGGAGCGCAAGCCTGCGGTTATAAATTATGTCTTTCAGATTGCAAGGGGGCAGCAATGAAAAGGAGCAAGGGAATGACGCTTATGGAGCTGCTGATAGCTATGGGATTGTCTGCAATTATAATGTCGTCGGCATTTGTTATTGTAAGATTTTCCGCGTCAACGTATGACGCCACGGTACAGGCAATTCACGAAAACAATAACACCTTCGACGCAGTAGATATCATTAACCGATATATAAGAGCTTCAACCAACTGCGCGGTTTCGGATAGCGGCAAAGACCTGTATATATCACTTAATGACGAAAATGCGGCGCATACCGTTTTGCTCGCCTTTGACAATGACGGTAAAAAGCTGTTTTTGGATTTTTGTGACGGGTCGCCCAAAACATTGTTATCTGAAAATATATCAGATATTGAATGGACATTATCAGCAAACGGCGTTAAGTATACAGTTTATCGGGATGAAACGGGAATCGGGAATGCAAAGCTGTTTTCCGGCTATGCCAATAAAAGAGGACGATGATATGAAAGAAAAAAGAGGTTATGTCCTTGTTTATTCGATTATAGCAATGACGCTTTGCTGTACGCTTGTTTTGAGTATTGTCACTATGGTGCTGCATTCGGGAAATAACATAAGGCGGGCAGTAGGAGCGGAAGGCGCGTTATGCGCGGCGGATTCGGGAATTGAGGGCTTTGAAAATTATCTCAATAAATATTATGTTCAAAAAGGAAATCTCAAAACAAACGCCGTCGACCTTTGGATTACGGTTTACGATATTATCGAAGAAATCGTTCCCGTAAACCGTGAAACACAAAACAGTAAAGCAAAGCTCGGTTTACGGGGCTATATGAATTATAACTATGTTATCTCGGCGGCGGATAAAGTGAAATCACTTTCGGCGGATACAACCTTGAGCGGTGCATATAAGGTGTATATTTCCGAAATGAAAAAGGGTGATATAAGGAAATTTGGAAAACTTGTGTGCCTAAGCATCGGCGAATATGTGTATCAGAACAAAAGCTATTATAAATTTATAACTGTAGAATCGGTAATTGAGCCGGTTTATACCGCCGGTATTATAACCGGACTTAGGCTTAAAACGGTGAAATATAATGATTCAATTAACGGAGGAACGGAATTATGGGGAAATGTCAGTTGGTAGCGGATTTCGGAAACGGAAAGGTAAAAATAAGCGCTTTCAGAAAATCCGGCGGTAAGTACGAGCTTTACGGCGGCAGTATATTTGATACGCCGGAAGGCGGTATCTGCGAACCGGAATGCTCACGCAAATTTTCGTCAGCATTGGATAAGATACATCCCGCCGGCGGAGATATATACATCTTGCTTCAGACAGATGAAAAGAATGTTTTTGTGACGGAAGAGGATTATCCGGCAGACTCGGCAAAGAGCGTTAATGCAATAATCGAAAGCTCTTTATCGGGATTTGTTACGGAAGAAACGGAGAAGTTTACATTTTCATGGCGTTTGATTGAAAAATATCCGTCGGGGCGCGGAAGATTTCAGATTGCCGCCGCAAGAACGGATTTTATTGAAGAATTGCAGAATATAGCCGAAAAGCATAAGTGTGCATTAAAGCGTGCGGATATTGTTTTAAATGCTGACGAAAATTTAAGCAGGCTTTTAAGGAAAAAGGAGAAATACGGACTATCGTCAAACAGTGATACCGCCGCAATAATTGACGTCGGTCATAAAACAGTGAACGTTATAGTGTTTAATAACGAAAATACCGTTGCCGCAGAAACATTGGGGCATAATCTGTACCGTATGGATAAGATAATCGCGGATGTCGGCGGCGACCTAAAAAATGACCCTGACATAGCGTTGGAAATGTTAAAGCTTAATCCGTCCTACACATCGCTTTCAGCGCAGTATAACGGTTTCTTGGACGGAATTGCATCGGATATAATCCGTACTGTGAAGCACGCTGTCGGCAGCGACCGCGATTCAAAATTAAGCGCGGTATATTTTACTGGGGGACTTTTTAAAACGCCGGGACTTGTAAGCGCGGTAAAGGAGAGCTTTTCGGTTCCTTGCTATGCCTACCCTATAAAGGATTTTATCAGCATAAACGAAGAATGCATAAACAGAGAAGCAAAAAAGCCGTACCCGAATGCGGAAATGTTTTCGGCTTCGATCGGAATACTCGCAGGGGGTGGTATGCTTGAGTAATAAAGGCTTTAACCCGGCATTAAATCTTGTGCCTAAAAAAATACGGTATTATCAACTGCTAAAAAAGGTTCGCTTCTTTGCTTTAATAACAGCGCTGTGCGCGCTTACATTTATTGCTGCGTTAACAGCGAAAAGCTTTATTGAAATACACAGCCTCAATAAAAAAATAAACGAAGATAAGAAAATAATCGCAGCCGGGCATCTCGACCAGTTGAACGCGCTTAAAGAGCAATACGATAACCTTATACTCGGTATTGATTCCGGCAATATAACCCTTATACCCAATATAGATATTCAGATGACCGAGCTGTTTTCGATAATAGATAAGCACAAACCGCCGCAGGCAACACTTACGGGCATTGATGGACAGCTTAAAAGCAACGGAGAGTATACATACAGAATGGAATTTTCGTCATCGGAGAGAAATGTTGTTGCCGGATTTCTTGAAAAGCTTCAAAACGAAAAATTGGAATATATAAATATTTCCGCCATAACGAAAACCGTAAACGATAATACGGTAAGATGGGCGTTTTCGGTAACCGTTAAGATCGGAGGAATTGCAAATGAATAAGCTTGAGAAAACAATTGCCGGAATAGTGCTGACTGTGGTTCTTACGGGGCTTTTTGCGATTTTGATACATATATTCGTAGGCAAACCGAACGCGCGTGAAATAAACAGCCTTAACACCGAGATAGAATCGCTTGCAGATAAGGTTGAGGAAGCAAAAAAGGCACCGGCTTTAATAGTTTCGTATCAGAACAAAATCAATGCGCTGATAGGCGGATCTGAGGAAAACTCAAATCTTCTCAACAAAAAAATAGATGTTCCTACCGTACTGAATATGATTGAAAACTCCGCCGCAACGTCGGGGCTTGGAATAGGGGAAATATCCTTTAACGGCAATGCTTCGTTTGTGAAGGGCGGACTTATTGAAAAGGAAGACGGAACAACAACCGAAATTGTTAATACCGAGAATTTTTATTTGCTTGAGATAAAGCTTAAAATCCAAAGCGGATATGCGCAGCTATGGAATTTTTTAAAAAGCTGCGAGGGCGCGGGATATTATATAACAACGGACCATATTTCGGTCAGCGCCTCAAAAAACAGCGGCACAATGCTTGAAGGTGAGATCCAGGTCAATATTTATTCCATTGTAAATGATGAAATGACCGAAAAGGCAGGAAAAGCAAATGAAGCTGTCGTTTAACAGATTAGAGGACGTCCTGCTTGCCAAGGGATATATCAATAAAGAGCAGCATAACGAAATAAGAGAATATATAAAGCAGAATAAGATAAGCAGCGCCGTTGCAATATCATCGCTTGAAATAATGAATTATAACGATATTTATTCCGCCATAGCGGAAATAATGGGTGTTGAGTTTGTTTCGGTAGCTGATTCATATAATCTGCTTGACGATAAGGTTATTTCGTTGGTTTCAGAGGATATATGCAGAGCCTTTAATATTTTACCATGGGCTTTAGAAGACGATAAGCTTAAAATTCTTATTGAAAATCCGCAGAATACCGCCGCAATTAAAGAGGTTAAGGATTGGACCGGCAAGGAAATTGTCCCGGTAATGGCAGTAGGCAAGCAACTGAAAAATATTATAGACCATTACTTTAACAATCGTCGTGAAAAGGAAAAAATGCGTTCGCTTGTAAACCAAGGAACGGAAGCAAACAATGTCGCATCCGCGGCGGAAAGCTTTGCCGACGGTACGGGACCGATAGTTGAGTTTATAAATATGCTTCTTGAACAGGCGGCAAACTCAAAGGCTTCGGACATACATATTAAGCCGAATGAAACAGATGTAAATATCCGAATGAGAATAGACGGCGAGTTAAGGGAAATTATGCGGGTAAATATTGCGGCGCTTAATACGATAATATCACGAATTAAGGTCTTGAGCAATCTTAATATTGCGGAACGCAGGATTCCTCAGGACGGAGCTTTTACTTATAAAGGCAAGGAATGCTTTTTGGAGCTGCGAGTTTCGATATTGCCGTCCCTGTTCGGAGAATCGTGTGTTTTGCGAGTTATAGATAAAACAGGTGCGGATTACGATTTCTCAAAGCTCGGTATGAATTATGACGACGAAAGAATCTTCCGCAAAATGATAGAACGCCCCGACGGCCTGATACTTGTAACAGGTCCTACCGGTTCGGGAAAATCCACAACGCTTTATACGGCGCTAAAAGAGCTTAATAAACCGTCGGTTAATATAATAACGGTTGAAGACCCTGTCGAATCACCTATGAGGGATATAAACCAGGTTCAGGTCAACAGTCAGGTAGGGCTTGACTTCTCGGCTTCGCTGCGTTCCATTCTCCGCCACGACCCGGACATTATTTTCATAGGGGAAATAAGAGATTCAGAAACGGCGCATATAGCGGTACGCTCGTCTATTACCGGACATCTTGTTTTGTCAACGCTGCACACGAATGACGCTTTATCCGCAATTATGCGATTATGCGATATGGGGATAGAAAGATACTTGGCTGCGTCTTCTTTAAGCGGCGTTGTGGCCCAGCGCCTTTTAAAGCGCGTTTGCCCGGAATGCTCTGAGGATTATGTTCTTAATGAGGATGAGGCGGCGGTATCGGGTCTTCCCGCAGGCACGGTAACGAAAATAGGAAAAGGCTGTATGAGCTGCGGGCATACCGGTTACTCCGGAAGAATTGCTATTTATGAATTTGTTTTAATAACGAAAGAGATACGAAAGGCTATTTTAAGCAATAAAACATCCGACGAGCTTTTGGAAATAGCAAAGGGACAGGGTATGATAACGCTTAAGGACAGCTGCAGGGAACTGATTTTGAACGGCATAACAAGTTATAGGGAAGCGGTGAGGGTGATATATGCAAAAGAATGAAAATACGGTAAAAACCTTTGACAGATTGATTGCGATTTGTCAGGCACAGAATGCCTCGGATATTCATTTCAGCGTAGGTCAGCACCCTATTTGCCGTATAAACGGCGAGCTGGTGCGTCTGGAAAGATTGGGTACATTTACAAACAGCGATATAAAACAGTTTGTAGAGGCGACTGTTCCGGACATAAAGCTTAAAGAAATGGAAACGGACAAGCAAACGGATTACGCTTACCAGACAGAGGACGGCATAAGACTCAGGTGCAATGCGTTTATGCAGCAGGAAACCTATGCGCTGGCGGTTCGTATTTTGAGCAATAAGAAATGTACCGTAAACTCTCTCGGATTGCCGGAGGTTCTTTATAAAATATGCGATTCATCATCAGGTCTTGTTTTGGTTACGGGACCTACGGGCTCAGGTAAATCTACAACCTTATCGGCAATGATACGGTATATTAACGAAAAACGTTCGTGTCATATCTTAACGATAGAGGATCCGATAGAGTATAAACACACCTCGGTAAAAGCGCTTGTTAATCAAAGAGAGGTAGGCGCCGACGCCGTAAGCTTCGGAACTGCTTTAAAGGGAGCGTTAAGACAGGACCCTGACGTTATTTTAATAGGCGAAATGCGTGACCTTGAAAGTATAGCGATAGCCGTAACCGCCGCCGAAACGGGACACCTTGTATTCGGTACGCTTCATACATTGGGCGCGGCGCAGACAATAGACCGTTTGATAGATGTTTTTCCCGCCGATCAACAGCAGCAAATAAGGGTGCAGCTATCGGGCGCGCTTAAAGCGGTAATATCACAAAGACTGGTGCAAAGCAGCGACAGAAAACAGCGGGTTCCGGTTAATGAAATAATGCTTGTTACCGACGCCATTGCAAACAATATAAGAGAGGGCAAGACCGCCGCAATACATAACGCAATAGCAACCGGCGCTAAAATCGGAATGGTTAGCTTTGAGCTGTCGCTGTTCGGACTTGTAAGAAAGGGCGTTATTTCAAAGGAAAAAGCTTTTGAAACAGCTAACGACCCCGGAACACTTGAAAGCCTATTTGAAAGCTGAATGTTTATTTGGAATTTTCGTATTGCGGTATAATCTGTACCCGCGCACAGACGCGGGAGCCTATGTAGGCTACGGTTATATAACCTTATGAAACATTTTATCTGTCACGGAATGACGAACTTCTGCCGCCTTACGGCCGGCAAGTATGTTAGCGTCTGCCCCAGGCTGAATTATGTTTCGCCTTTAGGCGCGAATATACGGTATCAGCGGTTATTTACAGATAAACGATTTGTTTTCAAAGTTGTAATTTTGGGAGGTTCTGAATGAAATTCAATTATATTGCAAAAAGAAATGACGGTCAGGTTATAAAGGGCGTTTTTGAAGCGTCCGGCAAGCAGCAAGCGCTGAACAGCTTATCTTCAATGAATTTGCAGGTGCTGTCCATTACCGAGATAAAGCAAGCATTTTTAAAGCTGCCGACAAAGGTCGGAAAGAAACAAATTGCAATTATACTCCGTCAGATGTCTACTATGATTAACGCGGCCATTCCTATACCCGTTGTGCTTACAATACTGCGTGACGACGAAAAAAACTCGGCAGTAAAGGAAATGCTTACGAATCTTAACAAGGCGGTAACGGACGGCACTCCGCTATCGTCGGCTATGGGGGAATACCCGAAATATTTCAGTCCTTTTGTGCTTAATATGGTTGAAATGGGCGAGGTAAACGGTCAGCTTGATACTGCATTTGAAAGGATTGCAACCGTAACCGAAAAGGAAATTAAGGTTATGGGAAAAGCAAAATCCGCGCTAATATACCCGATAATCCTACTTGTTTTAGCGGTTGCTATGACTATATTTCTGTCTGTTAAGGTTGTTCCAACGTTTGCCCAACTGTTTTTGGATTTCGGCGGAGAGCTGCCGGGAATAACAAAAGTAATGCTTGCCATATCCGATTTCTTACAGGGCTATTGGTATGTGCTTATTGCGGCGGTTATAGGTGTTGTAATAACGGTGAAATATCTCTGGAAAAAGCGGGAAAGCCGCCGTTATATGGAGCGCATTTTAAGGAAAATTCCGGTTTATAAAGGCATAGTTATTTCAAAAATTATGGGTAAGTATTCAAGAGTGGTGTCCTCAATGCTTGACAGCGGCGTATCGGTCATCAAAACCCTTTCGGTAACAAAAGGGTCGCTTCAGGATGTGGATTTTGAAGACGCATTTTCAAATGTTATTTCAGAGGTCAAAACAGGAATACCGATTTATCAGGCGCTTGACAATACCCATATGTTTACGCCCCTTTGCGTTTCTATGACGAAAATAGGCGAGGAATCCGGCAAGATAGGAGAGCTTTTAAACAACACCGCCGAATTTTATGAGGAAGAAACTGAAAGGAAAATTTCGGCGGCAATGACATTGCTTGAGCCTCTTATGACGATTATTCTCGGTGTGATTATAGCCTTTATTGTAGCCTCAATAATTTTGCCAATGTTCGATATGTACTCCATTATTGCGTAAGGGAGAGGAGCAACTATGGGCAAAAAAGGTTTTACACTTACGGAATTGCTTATTGTAATTGCTGTTTTAGCGATTTTGGCGGTTGTAGCGGTTCCCGTGGTTGTTTCCGTTAATGAAAAGGCGGGACTTCACACCGACCGCATTACCGCACAGTCGGTTGAAACGGCAATTGAAATGTGGATGAACACCGATTACGGCGAGGACGACTTTTTAAGAACAAATTTATATTCCTCCGTCTCCGACGGCGAAGCGGCGCAAAACCGTATAGGCGGGCTTACGGAGCAAATGTATTCCTATGAATTTGCCGGTACAAAGCAGTTACCCGGCATAGAGCTCACGGAAGAAACGGAGATAAGGCACGCGGTTATAACCGCAGTTAAAGCTACTTCGGATATGAAATTGGTTGTGAAATCGGGCGAACAGTTTATTTTACCGCCCAAGGCAGGCTCGCATTACGGATTTAAATATTATTACAAAATAGGTAAGGTCAGTGTTGAAAAGGATACACAGCAGACTTTAGAAGCCGATGACATTTACAACTACTTTGTATGGTTAGATAAGCAAGGCGGAAATATATCGGGTGATATATCGGAAAAACGTCATAAAAATCAAAGCTCTTTTGATACTGCGCCTGAAGCGTTATGCGCGTTCAGCTTTAATTTAGGGGAACGTGCGCCAGATAAAGTGAGCATTGAAATTAAGCAGGGTGAACAGGTTTGCACCGTTAAAGGGGTTAACGAAACCGCACGGATGTTTAAGCCCGGAGCTTACACACTGAATTTTTATTATATGGGTGAAAAATATAAAACGGTTGATAACTTTGAGCTTACCGCCGGTTCGGATACCATTGACGCAAAATAAAAGCAGGATAGACAAAGCAATCAGGTACAACAGTTCCCTAAACGGAATATTTCCCCGTTTTGCTTGTCTCATCACTTGAAATACGCCGGTATTCCTGCGTTCTTCGCCTTCCAAAACGAAAAAATCTTCTCGTTTAGGGTCGGAGATTTTAGGCTTTCCGGCGTTTTTTAGCGGCGCGGCGCCCGACCGAGGAATACTGACGTATTGTGAGCGGAGGGCAACAAAGCCGATGATAACGCAGGTAAGCCTAAAAAACTATTGTACCCTGATTGCTTTGTCTAGCCGATGTATCCTGCAGTAGATTATTTACACGCGCAAAATCCGACGCTTTGGTTAGTCACAATAAAATTGACCTTTTTGAAGCTTCTGTCTGCATATTCGTCAAGCAGATCAAAGCTTTGTTTTATCCAATCGGCATTGCTTTTATAAATGCAGTCGTCCCAAGATGGCGCGTCCTTGTATTTTGTAATGCTGAGGCTTGGATCTGATTTTGTATACCCGTTTTCAACAAAACAGTATTCCATTCCTTTCAGCCTTATGTAATCACCGAAAACAGCCGCGATATTGTCAAACGGATTGCCGGATGCGTCAATTACAAAAGAGAGCTTTTTTGACGCTTGAATTTTATTTTCGTCTGAAAGACCGTAAACGGTTATATTGCCGACAGAGTAATTGCCATTGGATTTGACCTTTACCGTTAATTTGTTGCCGCTTAACGAATAATCAAGATTATCCGAAGCGTCTACCTGAATTTTGCCAGAATAATCGGCGGGGAAAATTTCCAACAGAAACTCAAGCGTGTCGTTGATTTGCGCGCGGCTGCCGGAGTATAGGACCTGATATATCGGTTCAGATTTCACAAACGGCTTTGGCTCGTTCGCGCTTGAATATGAAAACAGCTTCAGAGACAGCGAAGATATAGGCAGTTTTTCTGTGGTATCGGCGTTTGAAGGCTTACGTTTATCTGTAATCTTTTCTTCTTTTTTACCGGTTGCGGGAGCCTTTGAAGTAATATTTTGACTTATTGAATTTTGAAAGGCGGAATCGGTTATGCTTGACGCTGAAACGCTGTCAGTTTCGGATATTTGCGTATCGGATGCTGCTTCGGAATATTCGTTTTGCGAAAGGGAAGAAGATCCGGAAGCAAAGGAGCTTTGCCTGCAACCCGAAAGAGAGGTAAATGTAAGACACGCGCAGACCGCTGCGCAAAAGATCCGTTTATACATAAGGCGCCTCCTTAATTTGTTTTATTTATTATAACACAAAATAACTAAAATGTCAATTATATCAGGGGGGAATGGACAATGAAGAAAAAAGGTTTTACTCTTATTGAGTTTTCCGTAATAATTGCGATTATTTGCATAGTCGCGGCGGTTATGGTTCCCGTAATAACCGGAATCCTTGATAAAACCGATGAAAAATCCGAGGAGGTAGCAGCCGGCTTTTACACTTCGGTAATGCAGCGTTTTGCTGACGAAAAAGCGGGTGAGGCTTTGCTGTATCCGAACCTGTCTACTACGGGTGAGGATTCAGAGTATTCGGTGTTTTGTGAAAAATCGGGACACGGTATGTTCCCGGGATATAATCTTTTGACCTCTGATAATAACGAGGAAACATATTCAAAAATACGGCGTGAAGCCGTAATAGCGATTAAGGCGTTCAGCGATGTAAAGACCTTGGACGGATATTATATTGAACAGCCGTCGAAGAAAAATTATCAGTATGTATATTATTATCTTACAGGTCAGGTTTCTCTTGAGGATGAGAGAAACAAAATCGCAGCAAACAAAGAAGACCTTAAAAACGGTATTGTAGACATTAACGATTATTGGGTCTATTTAAGCAGGGACGGCGGCAGCGGCGAAGCAATAGCCAATGCCGAAAACGGTACAGGCGCGGTATTTGTTCAGATAAGGCAATACGGCACAGATAAGTTGTTGGGCGATACGACGGTAACATTGCGTATCGGTTCAGAGCTGCGTACTGCCGTTACGGGAGAAAACGGCACGGTAGGCTTTACCGATGTAAGTCTGGGCTCTGTTTTTGTAGAGGCGGAGAAGTTAGGCGCCGTATCATTCCCGGACGAACGATTTTATAACGAAAACGGATGCATAACTGTTAAAACGGGAGGATATATAGGCGACTCTGCAAATAATCCGTATGTCATTACGCTTAAAATGGGATCTCTCGGCTCAATGGGCTTTTACAGAAGAACAAATTCATGGGACGGCTCAAGGTGGAAAACAACCGATTCGTATATCACGGACGATGTGGAGCTTACAAGCTTATTTAAAGTGGACAATAGCAGAGAGGCTGGCTTTGCGCGTGACGAAACATATATTACGAACGCAAAAAAGTCAGGCGGAAGACAGGAGCTTTTAACTCCCGACGGTAAATTCCTTTTATACGGTCCGTATAAGCTGCGGGTCAGCGGAAACGGGTTCAGGGATTATGAGGAGTTTGTTGTTTCAAAAATTTACGGCATAGATAATTACAAGAATAACGGCGCGGGAGAATATTCTAATATGAACGAGCCGTATGAATACCCGATTATTATGCGAAAGCCAAACGGCAAGGGAAGTATAACCGGCGTAATAACCTGGGAAAGACCGCAGCAGCCCCTTAAAGGCACGGCAGCGTCACAAGGAAAATGGGTAGCAGGGGATGAAGAATATTCCGTTAATACGCGCGTGGTCGTGCTGAATAAGCAAACGAAAAAGAAATATTACAGCGAATATTTTAAACCGAGTGAAAACGGTAAATACAGTTATGAAATATCCGGCTTGCCGGACGGCGATTATTCGATATATCTTGAAACTCCATACGGCGAAAATAATAACTTAGATCTGTCGGCGCTGCCTGAGAAGATAACGATTGACGGAGCAGAACTTACCGTGAATGCACAGGTGCGTTATTCGGACGTTGATATGGGTTCGGTCAAACTGAATATAACATATGATGAGCGCGGAAACAACGATCCTATTTCCGGCGCTGCGGTTTCGCTTACAAGACTCGGAAGCACCAAATACGACGGATACACAACAGATGATGACGGAAATTGTGTTTTAAAAAGCGTAAAACGCGGGTTTTATTTAATTGAAATAGGACTGCCGACATATATCGGAACGGATATTTTTAAATACAGGACGTTTGTGGACGGGGACGAGGAAATAAATATAAAGCTCCCGATAGAGGCAGTAACGGTAACAGGTGAAATAACAGGCTTTAAGGAAAATAAAAATCCGGTGGAAATTGCAGGCAGCTTTGATGGATTAAAGCTCACATTTATTCGGTGCAATGCGAAGGGCGACAGACAGTACAGCAGTATAAATGCGGCGGCAGATACTTCCGGTATTAAGGCTAAATACTCTGTAATGTTGGTTCCCGGAATGTATAAGATTAAAACAGAGGTTACCTGCTACAAGGAATATGCAAATGCCGACAGCCCGAATAACATATTAAAGCCGAAAAGCTTTGATTTCTCTCTTGTAATTAACGAATCGGATATAAAGTGTCATCCGGGCGCAAAGGTCGTTTGGAAACAGGACACGGTTTCTCATTGGCAGCAATGCTCGAAATGCGAAACGGTATTCAATAAAGAAAATCACAGACTTTCCGGTTGGACGGCTTCGGGGGCAAGCGGGTGTTACAGGTATTGCACCGAAAGAAACTGCAACAGAACACTTGACCCGGTTACGGCGCATGATTACCGATATAAAAACGCAGGGTCATATGCGGCGAATTGCGTTAAAAACGGAAACAAACACTACGAATGCAGCCGCTGCGGATACGGAAAGGACGAATCAATTCCGAAAACAGGGCATAACTACGGCGCATGGACATCGGATAACGACTCAACACATACGCACAGGTGCCGCAATTCAGGCTGTTCGGCTTCTGAAACAAACAATCATAATTACGGCGGATGGTACTGGACTTCAAGGGAAAATGTAATGGCAAACGTCGGCAGCTATTGCTATTCCACAGGTACACAGCGGAACGACTGTACTACCTGCGGACATTATAAGCTGAATTATCCGAAAGTGGGGCATTCCATCGAATGCTTTATGATGCGTGAATATGTGAATAACAACCTTTATTACAATATGTCGGACATATATACTACCGCGTACTTTGTGACAAACAGCGGTCGTGTGTATATGCGGCTCGGAAACGCGTCTCAATATACAGGTAGGCAGATATGGGCGGCAAGCCCCGCCGAAAAAGGTCTTAACGGATTTCGCAATGTTATAACAAACAGGTCAGCTGATATTTTTAAACGGTCGATAGTTTTAAATACTGTTAATTCTCATTATGTTTCGTGTGCAAACCGTCCGACCGTAGGCGGCATAGCCTATTACTGTTATTGTCCCATTAACCATGACGGCGATCCTTACAGGACAGTGAGAAAATGCGGCTGTGCAAATAAACCGCTCGGCTATGTTACGACCGAAGGCGGAACCGAGATATATCCGCGGCTTAATCCCGCTTGGGAAAATCCTTACACTAAAAACGGGAGAAAATACATATGAGACGCAAAACGACAATAATAATGATTTTTGCCATAATAATCGTTCTAATTATCGCTGCCGTGTTCGGTTTTATTTATTTGTTTCCGAAGAGTGATAAGAAAACGGCAAAGGATGAGCTTTTCGTTAAGGAGCTGTTGAGTGGGAAAAGTGTGGATGAGGTTGCAGACAGCCCGGAATGGAAAAAAGAAAAGATTGACTTCACATCTGAGTATCTTACCGTCAGTGCGGATAGGTTTGATTTTTCAAGGGAGATTGAAATAGAGGACGGAATTACATATCTGTACTTTACGCCCGAAGACAGAAAAATAAATATGCTTCTGCACAACTATGTTGTTTATACGAACGGTAAGGAGCCGAAATCCGAAATAGAGAACATCGTGACGAAATTGCAGGGAAATGTGGCAAAGGCTATCGGAAATCCTACGCAAGCCTTTCGGCTTATAAATACGAGCGGAGAGTTTAAGGATTACGGAGATATTTCTTTGCAGGAAATGACCGAAAAGGTTATAGAGGGCAAAACGGCAATTTATGCTATGTACGAAAATAACGGTCTGCGCTATGAAATAAATATTATGTTTTCGGATAATACCGTTTATACAATGGTTTGGGTCTACAGTGAAGACAGCGTAAAAGAAATAAAGTAAGGGGGGGAAAAACAGTTGCTTAAAAATAAGAAAAAGGGATTTACATTGACAGAGCTGATTATTTGCATTGCTATTATAGCTGTTATGGCGGTTGTTGCAATTCCGGTTATTTCGGGCTTGATAGATAAGGGCAACGATACTTCGGAGGATGTCAATGCCTCGCTGTACTCCTCGGCGATGAAACGCTTTGCAGCAGAAAAACCGGGCGAAGCGTACAGCTATCCGCGGCTTACATCCGTTGGCAGCGATTCGGAATACGCTTGCCTGTCGGCTAAAGCTGGAAATGGCGTTTTCCCCGGCTATAACATATTTGCGGGCGAAACGGGCGCGGATGTGCTTAACGGAATAAGAAAAGAAGCGGCAATAGCGATTAAGGCCTTTTCAGATACGGCGGTAAGCGACAACTACACAATTCCGCCGCCCGCCGATGAAGAGTATGAATATGTTTATTACTATCTTACCGGTGAAGTGAAAAAGGTTAAGCGTTCAAGCCTTAAAATCGTCACAGCGGGAGAATATATTAACGGCGAGATAAATGTATCGGATTATTGGGTTTATTTAAGCAGAAACGGCGGCAGCGGTGCCGCATTGGGCGGTGTGAATAACGGAACAGGACATCTGTTTATACGGGTAATTCAGTACGGCACAAACGAACCGCTTTCAGGCGCCACGGTAACGGTATCTTCAGGAGCTAAAAGCTTTACCGCGGTAACCTCGGCAGAGCAAAACGGATTTGTAGGCTTTTCCGGCGTTCCGGTTGGAACGGCGAATATAACCGTTTCGGCAAACGGCGCAGTCACTTTCCCGAATTCCGCTTTCTATGCCAAAACAGGCGAAGTGTTTATAAGCGAAAGGGGCTACGAGGGCTGCCAGTTGAACTCGCCGTATGTTGTTGAATTAAAGCTCGGCTCACTCGGCAGCTTGGGATTTTATAAAGAAACGCTTAAATGGAGCAATAATGCGTGGACGGCTGAAAAGCAGAAAATAACGGATAATATGACGGTGACATCGGACTTTATAGCAAGCAGGCAAAATCCCGGCGGATCCCCGCGCTCGGTAAAATATATTTCAAACCTTTCGGCGACAAACGGTGTTCAGGAGCTTCTTGCGGACAATAAAAATTTAACATACGGCAATTACAGGCTTAATGTTTCGTCATACGGTTTCCGTACATACAGTGAGGATGTGAAATCTGGCGTATTCGGCATAGATAATGCTTCAAATAAGTATGCAGGCAAAACCTCGCCGTATGAATACCCCGTAACAATGTTGAAGCCGAACGGGCGCTCGGAGCTTAAAGGCATTCTTGAGCAGGAAAGCGTCAGTCAGCCTTTAAGCGGCACGCCGGGTGGACTTATGGGAACTTGGGCAATTACGGATAACAGACGGGTGAGAGCAAGGGTAAGGCTTGTTAATACCGAAACAGGGGACGCATATTACAGCGCGTTTCTTTCAGCCGATTCAGAAGGGAAATGCGAATATACAATAACGGGTCTTCCCGACGGTACATATAATTTTGAAATTGAGTCGCCGTATAAACACTATGATATGAGTAACTTCCCGCGCACGGTTATGATCGACGGTCGCGAGGTTGAGGTGTCCGGAAAGCTTTTAAGAGAGGATGTCGGCAAAGGCTCGGTTAATGGAAAAGTTACATTTGATTACCGCGGTGAATATGATCCGATTCCGGGGGCATATCTTTTCTTTACGCGTTTGGGAGATCAAAATTTTTCTGCCGATGCACAAACAGATGATGACGGTAATTTTACGGCAGAAGAGCTTGATTGCGGATTTTATCAGGTCGAGATTATGCTGCCGGACGCATACGGCGGAGAAACCTATTATTCAAAATTGTTTGTTTCAAAGGATGAGAACTGCACTATCCGGCTCGGTATTCAAACCGTAAATATCAGAGGCTTTGTGACGCCGTATTTGAGCGGCTATAAAGCGCAGAACAGAGTGGGCACCCTCAGAGGAATCAGCATAGTATTCCAAAGGGTAAACACAAACGGTGTAAAGAAATATTCAGAGGTTGCGGCTGCGGTAAACAGTGATAATATAAATGCGGAGTATTCGGTTAATATCGTTCCGGGTTACTACATTGTGGAAATAAAATCAAAATGCTACAGTACGGTTATAACGGCCCTTCACAATATAAGAGGATCGGCGGAAACCGATTATTATATTTTTACGGATACCGAAAATCAGGAAAATCACAGCACACTTGAAATGACCTCGGATAAAAAAGGTCACTGGAAGACGTGTGATAACTGCGGAGAAACATTTGAACATTCGGAGCATTCGGTTTCCGATTGGACTTATAAATCGGAAAATGAGTGTTACAGATATTGCACGGTCTGCGATTATGTAACGGATGAACCCTCTGCGCATAAAATCGCATCATATGTTTCGAAAGCAGCCACCTGTACTACCGATGGGGAAAAAGTGTATTACTGCGAAAGAGATTGCGGTCATAAATATACCGAAAAAATAAATAAAAGCGGACATACTGGCAACGGGATATGGGTCTATGATAATAACGGTTCTTCAAGCAGTAACGGAACGCACCATCAGAACTGTAAAAATTGCGATACTGTGCTGAACAGCGGTTCCGGCTGTTCAAGGGGCGGCTTTACAAGCAACGGAACGACAAATCATTACGATAAGTGCAGCGTATGCTCCGGGAAAAGGTATTTTAACCATAGCTGGAAAGAAACCTCAAGAAGCGGATACAGCTGTACCGGCGGAAAAATATATTACAAATGCAATAACTGCAGTCAAACAAAAACCGGGAGCTATTCGGCATCGGCAGCTCATAATATGAGGGCAAGATGCGATGTGAAGCATGCTTGCTCATGGCGCACAAAATGCTCTTCTGCTGGTGTTCATACATGGAACGGGTATTATCATATTCTGTGCAGTATGTGCGGCACAGCTGATAAGTATAATTGGTGTGCAATGCACTGCGGAAGTCCGCCCGTTAAAAAATGTCCGTTTTAGGAGTAGGCATGAAAAAAGTAATAATATTTTCAGTCGCGGCGGTTATCGCCGTATCTTTGATGTTCACCGGTATTTTAACAGCCGAGAAAAAAAGCGGCTTTAATATATGGGAAGTTACTGCAGATAAATTGAAAAAGCTTAACATAAACGAATCCTTAGACGGAGTTTACCGTATAGAGTCCGTCAAATGCTTCGGCTATACGGGTGACGCGGAATTTAAAATTAAAGGCGACAGCATTTCGGCAGTTAAATTTTTATGCGGGCTTGAATATCCGGATAATGTAAATGCTGCGGAAAAAAAGGTGAAAAATTTCGTTGCGGCGTATTCGCACGACCTTTCCTTTACTTTTCAAAGCGAGCCGACAGTTGTTCCGTTTACGGACGATGAAACATATAAGGACAGACCGGATAATAAATACGACGCGCTGATAAACGGCTTTGATATGCTTGAATATTCTTACCGGGATAAGGACGGAATACTGTGGCTGGCACAGATCTATTCGCCGAGAGACTGTGAACTGACAGCGACGGTGACGAAAATAAATGATGAAACGGGATATGAGGACTATGAGCCTCAAATAGATATGCGAGAGGATTGATTACCATTAAAAGAATAATAAGTTTATTTCTGTGCGCTTGCTTTCTTACTTTCTTTGCAGCTTGCGCAGAGAATAAAAATAATTTCAAAGAAACGTCCGAGACATCAAATGATAATGCCCATACGGAAATAAGCCTTAAAGAATATGCGGATATTTCCAACCTGATTTTAAGACCGGATACATATACGCTTAACGTAAAAGACCTTAATCTGCCTACGGAAAACATTTTTATTGAAAACGAAAGAATGACAGGCTTTGATTACATTCTTTTGTCGGGAGTATGCGGAACATTGACCGTATATAAAAACGGCGGAACGGTTTCCTCACTGCTGTTTTCCGGCACGCCGTTTAACGACGAAAATGAGTTTTCGACCGCTCTTGATGAGGTGAACAGCGATATAGCCGACAGGTGCGGTATGGAAATTGCAGAACCGGTATTTACCTTTAAGGGTGAAAAGACCGATGAAGTAAAAATGATATTTGACGGAACAGGCATTGTTTCGTATAAGTACGATACCGAAAAGCTTAAAATAAACATACGTGGCTGCGGTGTAAACGGGGAAGCTGCGATTATGGTTGAAGCTTCCCCGATAAATTAGGGTGATAATGATGACTTGGTTATTTATTTTACTTGATATTTTACTGATTGTTATACTCATAACCTTAATAACAGCCTTTGTTTATTTTCTTAATAAGGTAAATCCGCTGAAGCGCAGTTCATTAGCGCAGTTCCGAAATGATGAGATATATGAACAAAGCATGCAGGATAAAAAGCGGTTTGCCCATATTGAGGACAGATTAGAGGATATTGATCTGCCTGAAAACCTGTCGCAGCCGGACGAAAGCGATCTTATGTTTGACGAAAAAAATATTTTCTTTTCGCCGGGCTACGGCGGAAACCGCGAAACGGGGGAAGAAGATGCCGATTGATTTTAAAATGACGGGAATCAATTTGTTTTTGTTGGCAGGGTTTATTATTGCCCTTATGAGCGTTTGCCTGTTAATAATTCAGCGCCCGATAAAAAACAGAAACAGATTTACCGCAAAGGACTATACGGTTCTGATTTTTATTTTAATGCTTTTTGTTGTAGGCGCAGCTTTAACTCTGATTGGATTGGTACAGACCTTTAAAATGATTTCTTGAAACTCACCTTAAATTTTCTGCAAACTATAATTGTACATTCGTTATAAGTGAAGGAGTTCTTTAAAATTTAAAAGCCGCCAAAGAATGTACGGCGCAGAAAGGTAAAAAGGAAATGAGTCAGGACAGATTGGAAAAATTGAAAGAAAAGCTTTCAAAAGGTGAACTTGAGTTTTTGACGGAATACAGTGAGTTTGTGTTTGCTTGCGACCAATGCGGGCACTGCTGCAGAAACAGGGATGATATTCTTCTCACGCCGTATGACATTTACAACCTTGTGAAGGCGACGGGTAAGACTGTCGATGAAATTCTGAAAAAATACGGAAGCCTATATATCGGAGACGGTTCAAGATTGCCGATTGTTCAGCTCAGATACAGAGAAGAACCTGACGGCAACACAACCTGCTACTTCTTGGGACAAAAGGACGGTAAACACTATTGTCGGGTAAATGCTTATAAGCCGGGTGTATGCCGTACATTCCCACTTGGAAAAGTGACAGGAGGAGAAAGGAATAATCCCACAAAAGCTTACGATGTTAAGTATTTTTGTCAGGAATGTGATGACCCGAATTGTAAAGGCGGTATCAGGGCCAATAAAGAAAATATTAAACAACGTCTTGTTGATTGGGTCGGCGGTCCTGAAAAGAAACGGCTTATGGATAAATACTCGGAAATTTTTAATAATTTTATGTTCGAATACATAAGCGAGTTTGTTGACAGGAAAATAGAGAAAAAATTAGACCCGATATCGCGTTCATTGTTTTTCAAGTTTATAGCAGACTTAATCTATGTTAAATATGACTTTAATGTCAGCGACGATGAATTTCTCGATAATATGAATTCTAATTTACAAGGTGTTTTGTCGCTTGTTAAAGTTATTAAAAAGGATAATGACTTTATTAAGAAAACAGTAGCCAAAGTCTTAATAGAAAAATTCAATCATTAATTTCCGCAACAAAACAAGATCTCGCTTTGCGGGATCGTTATATAACCGCTCAGTCGGTAAATACAGGAAGGAAAAAATATTTATGGCAAGAGAAAATTCTTTTATATTTTTCGGTAGATCCGTAAATGCGCCTGTCGCATTTTTTAATGAAGACAGTAAAACATACAGACTTACATTTACTGTCGAGACATTTCGGCGCAATGGGCGTAAGGACTACCCGACAATAAATGTTTATAGCTTAAATGAAGGTGAGGCTAAAGAGTATGTTAGCCGTATGCACGATCCGGTTTTCATAGAGGTGCGGGGTATGGCTTCCACCAAAATGGTGAAAAAGCCCGTTAAATGCGAAGCGTGCGGAAATGTAAACTTTGTAGATACATTGCAGACCGAAATAATATCTTACGGCAAACCTTTTATTTTGAAGGAAAAGGTTGAGCCGGCGGACATAGTTGAATTTGCAAATGTCGGGAATCTTATAGGCTCGCTTTGTACTGATATTACCCGCAAGGATGTAGTAAACGGTAAGACAGCCGCACAGTTTCAGATTGCGGTTAACAGGAGATTCCGCGTCAATGAATTGGAAAGAGGCACACGAACCGATTATCCGTGGGTCAAGGTGTTCGGCGATACGGCGGATGAGTGCCTTAAAAGGCTTAAAAAATCATCTCAGATATACATAACCGGCGCTTTCCAGACAAGAGATATTGAAAGGCGGATAGTATGCAGCAAGTGCGATGAAAAATTATCCTATTCTGAAAGGGTAGGAGAAATAGTGCCGAACGGTATTGAATTTCTCAACAATTGTCTTTTTGATAAGCCGGATGCGGAGGAAAAGGCAAATGAGAAAGCATAACAAATGGAATATTGATACCATAGATATTTCCGAAGACAATAAGGTAAAAACAGAAAAAATTAAACGTCGCAGTCTGAACGATTGGATTAAAACAAACTGGCGCGTAATTATAGTTTTTATTTCTCTGGGATATCTTGTTTTTATTACAGCAGGACTTGCCTTGACGCGTTTTTATAAGGATGAAAACGGCGCGCGGCAGGCATATAAGCTTACCATTGACAACTTGAAAGAAAAAGACAGCTATACCGAATTAAAGGATAAACTTACAGATATTCGCGCACTTTTGGTTGATGTTACCGTAGTTGATATACACCTTTCCAATTCCGATATTTCAAATTATGACGCAGCAACGCTCTATACCGAAATTTTAAACAATGAATTAGACGTTCTGATACCGAAGATAAGTTCACTCTCTGTATCCGACAGCCTTAAAACAGTAAGAGAAGCTATGGAAAGCCTGTTGAGCTACGACCTCGCTTTGTACTTGCAGAATATATCTGCAGCTTTAAAATCCGGCGATAGCAATGTGGCGCAAACCGCCCTTTCAAGCCGTGAAAAAGCGCTTGAAACTTATGAAATTATAGTTGATTACATGAAAGACGCAGCAGAGCGGCTTAAAATCAAAGAAAAAGATTTTTATGATTGGAAATTATATGACGCTGTTATTCAAAAGGATAAAACAGCGATTTTCAAAGAAAGCGACTGATGATATGGAACATAAATCCGAAAGGGAAATGGAGCTGATTATTCAGCGCCTTAACAGTCAGATAGAGTCAAAGAACGAACAGATAGCAGAAATGAATTCTTTTATAGCCAAGGCGACAGATAACACCCAGGAGCTTATACGCAATTTCAGAGCGTTTTGTGTAAAGATGTTGGAAAGCGAGCTGGCATACGGCGATATAACAAGCAGGGATCTTGAATCAATGACGCTTTCAGAGCTTCTGGCGCGTGCTAAAAATATGCTTAAACAAAATCAGGAAAAGGCACGGGGTATTTACGATACCTTTAAGGAAAGACTGACTCAGAAAAATCAGATGATACAGGGCTTGACGGATCAGGTCAGTCAGTTGAGGGTAATGCTTGGAAATGCCGAGAAAATGTTTCTTGAACCGTACAGCAAACCGGAAGAAACGAAAAGAACGCCTGCGTATTTACTTGATACCGATTCGGAGCTTGAAAAAATCAAACCCGCAATGTCGGGAACGATGGTTATGGACGATAACGAAAGAATGGTGAGCTTTGAAGAAGCTGCGGATAAAGAAACGGCGGAAGTGGCGGCAAAGGGTTCTTTGTATGTTCAGGATATTTCCGAAATAACCGAGCAAATGAAAGAAATTCATTGGAGCATTTTTAAGGCAATAGTGGAAAGCGGTATTTCGGAAATGGCGGGAGCGAGAAAGTTTGTTACGGAAACGGTAAAGGACGGAGAATCGTTTATAGGCGCGGATAAGGCCAACCGCCTAATAAAATTTCTTTGCACCTTAAAGCTTTTTAATCAGGTGAAAATAAGCACCGGAATACGCTGGTTTATGATATTAAAGCTTACGGATATAGGAACAAAAATATATACGGATAAATATAAAAAAAGTCCTGCCGTAACAGAGTATGAAAAAATCGTAAGAGAACACGATAATGCCGAGCACGGATATATCATTAAGGATGTAAGTCAAATTCTATCGGATACGGGCAAATACCGTTCGGTTTCAATGTCGAGACGCGGAAATACGGTCAAGCTGCACGACGGACGCATTTGCATACCTGACATAGTGTGCTGTGCGAAAAATAATATCGAATATTACGAGGTGGAATGCGGTAATCACCATCAATCAGATTTCAACGAAAAATGCGACAAGCTCAAATGTATAACGCAAAATATATTTTTTGTTGCGCCTAACAGAGAAACCGTTGAAAAAAGACTGATACCGCAGATAAGCTCTTGGATAAAGGAAAGCGGCAGGACGCAGCTACAGCTTGCGGGAATAACCGTATACCTTACAAGTATTTCGGATCTGGCTTTAGGCAGGTGGAGCTACATTTTCAATATGAAGGACGAAGAACCTATAATTATGACATCAGAGCAAAAGGAGAGCGAAAAATCCAATGCTTAATTTTTTTCGGGAATTTCTTATATTCAATCAAAATGCCTTTATGTCCCTGTTTTATTTTGTTTATAAAAATATTTGGCTGATTCTCGGAGTTTTATCAATCGGGTATCTGTTCTTTGCAGAGCAGCTTGCCGATTCGGAAAACGAAGTTACCGATGAACGCCAGATATTATAAATCTCCGGGAGGAACAAAAAATGTATAAAAAAAGTGAGGTGCCGAGAAGCGTAAATGAACTGACATATAGGGGCAAATTCGGATTGCGCCGGATAATGCCGAAGCTTTTAAATGCGGCAATTTATATTATAACCTTTGCTCTCTGGCTGTATCTGAACGATAAATATTATAACTTCGGTTCGCATATTATAACGCCGCTTACGGGCGGTATGTGGATTGTAGGCGCGGTTCTCGCATTGCTTTTGCCGAGTCAGCGAACCGAAATAATAAAGCACACAAAATGGTTTGTTTTGGGGTATCTGGCAATTCTTTTTGTATACCGTTATGTGATTATATTGGTATCCGATGTTTCTGCGGATAATTTAAGCGCCTCTTTCGGTCATACGGTTGCCGCGTCATCGGGAACGGCGATACTCGGCTGGCTTCAAAATTTACTGTGGATAATCGCAATTACATATCCTATAGGTTACTTTATCTTTCAGGGAAAGAAATTACCGCAGTTTTTCGGGACGAGGTCCAAAAACCGTGCCGTTCGCGAAATACGCGATGTCAGGGATAATACCAAACCGTATTAAGCAAGGGGGAATATAATGCTTAATCTTTCAAGTATTTTAAATAAAAACAGAAAAGGTGTGATAGACGATTTTCGTATTGTAAGGGTGTGGAAAGAATACACAGACGACCGCAAATATATGAAATACCTTATGTATGAGCTTGAAATGATGGAAGAAAACGGTCATATCGTACACTTTTATAAAGCGGTAAAATTTACGCGTATTATACGCTTGCCCAAAAGCGCAAAACAGTCCGAAGCGTTTATGGAAATGCACGCGCAAATTCTTGCGGCAATATGGGAAAGAAATATCAAGCTCCTGACCGTTATCGCAAATTTATTACAGCCCGTAGCCCTTGGCCTTTTGTATTTATACGGTGTTCAGGGCGTGGCGGATACTCCCGAACAGGCTAAAAAAACTGTTGACCGGGATTTTATCGCTCTTTGCAGCGCTTTACAGGGTACATACAGGGTTTTGGAGCATAGAGTTCTGACATATGAGGAGCTTGAGTGGCTGCACGAAAAAATGTATAAAATGGATTGCATGACTGTTGTGCGCGGAATACCCAAAGCAAAATCGGGCGGCGTTGACGCCGGCGACAAGGGCATGGGCGGTAAAAACGTCAATGTGGATTCACAGGATACAACCGAAGAGTATATTGCCGGTATGTCCGACAGGGAATATGTTTTACAGATAATTTCAAGCCCCGTAAAGTCCGAGCATCTTGAACGTTGGTTATCTCAAACCGCAAGGGAAATGACGCGCTGGAATAAGCAGCTGCAGGGAAGCACTTCTATGAATTTCAGCCTTTCGATTCCTATGATGTATATGGCAAATTTGGGCGCCAGTCAAGGGTGGAATCACTCTTATACGGAAGCAGATACCGTTACGGATACCACAGGCTCTAATATATCCTCGTCGGTTTCCGATTCGGTGGGACATTCCGTAGGCGACAGCCTCGGCAAGAGCATAGGAAAATCACTTGGAGTTGCGGTCGGAGAAAATTCGTCAACAAGCCACGGAACGGCAAACGGCTCAAATTCAATGGAGTCGTTCGGTGAAAATTCTTCACATTCGGACGGTGTAAGCGACGGCGTTTCCGCAGGACACTCATACGGCGGCTCGGAATCTTCTTCGCATAATGTGTCGGAGAGCAGTACGGTAGGAAACAGCTACACCAAAGGCACGTCACGCTCTGAAAGCGAAAGCGTAGCAAATTCTGTTTCCCATTTGCAGTCGCAATCAAGCTCAGTAGCAAAAAGTCAGACCGAGAGCTTTAATACAACCGAAACAAACGGTACATCGGGAAACAGAAGCATGAGTCAGGGCGAATCGCATACTACCGGGACTAACAGCTCTACATCCGTATCTGACAGCAAGGGACAAACAAGCAGTGTTAATCAAAGTCAGTCGGCAGGCACAAGTCAGAACACAAGCCATACGACCGGCTCAAACAGCAGTCGCGGCACAAGCGGCAGCTCCGGTTGGAACAGCGGCACTACGCTCGGTAAAACTACCGGACTCAGCGGCGGAATTTTCGTTATAAACGGAAGCTCTGCCGATTCGTACAGCGAATCAAGCGGCACAAGCGGGTCAGAGGGATGGAACAGCTCAACAGGCTCCAGTATTTCGGACAGCACTTCATCCGGAACAAGCATTACCGAAACGGTAGGTACTTCTAACGGAAACAGCCATACGGTCACGAACGGCAGCTCATCCGGCGTTTCTGAAAGCTTCGGTATGAGCAAAAGCGTTACCGAAAGCGAGGGCTGGAATCAAAGCGTTGCAAATTCGCACGGTCAGTCAATGGGTGTTACGGAGTCGCAGAGCAACACGGTAGGAAGCTCTGTCGGGCAGACAATATCTCAGGGCGTAACAAACGGAACGAGTGAATCTATGGGTGTTTCTTCTTCGCAGGGAGTATCCGAGGGTTGGGGAGAAAGCAGAGGCAGTAATTGGGGAATCAATTCTTCCGAAAATCATTCTTCAAGCAGTACGGATTCTTCAGGAACATCGCATATGACGGCAAACGGCGTTAATTCCTCTGAAAACTGGGGAGACAGCCGCGGCGTCAGCTCATCGGAATCGCAGACGGATTCGTTTTCGGAAAGCTCTGCACACACAACAGGACAAACCTGGGGACACACAAACGGAAGTTCAGTAGGCTCAAGCGTTGCAAAAAGCATAGGAAAATCCGCAGGTCAGTCTATGGGCAGCAGCGGTACTGTTTCAAGCGGTGCGGCAACAAGTATGGGAATAGGTCCGTCTGTCGGATATTCTAAAAGCTATCAGTGGCTTGACGCCGAGGTGCAGAATATATTGACTCTTTTACAGTACCAGAACGACAGACTGATGAAAGCCCTGCGCGGAAACGGCGCGTTTTTTACCGATGTGTATCTTGCAACAAATTCCGAGGAAAACCTTGCTGCGGCGGGCGCACTTGCCAAATCCGCTTGGACGAACGACGAGTCAAAAATTTGCCCGCTTCAGATTATGGATCTGTCCGCCGAAGAACAAAATCATTTGCTTTACCATTATTATGCCTTTTCCCCGGATAACCGTAAAGAGGGAATACCGGGCAGAATGGAATCGTACAGATATTCGACTATTTTGTTATCGGAAGAATTCTCGGCATATACGCACCTGCCGCGAATTTCAGAAGGCGGCATTTTCGCGGATGTCGGGGATATTCCGAAGTTCTCGGTGCCGTCGGGTAAAATGGGAGATATTTATATCGGCAAAGTGTTATCCGGCGAGCGCTGGACTACCTCCTCCGGCTATGAAACGCCTTTTGAGTACCGTATAGATGACGATGAGCTTATGCACGGTATTTTCACGGGTGAATCCCGTTCGGGCAAAACCGTGGCTGCTACGAGGTTTATTTCGGAGCTTACAAAGGTAAGGCGTAAAAAGACAGGAAAAAGGCTTAGAATAGTGGCGCTTGACCCTAAACAGGATTGGCGTATACTTGCCAAATTTGTTGAGCCGGAGAGGTTTCATTTTTTCAGTCTCGGAAATCCGGAATTTTTGCCGATTTCACTTAATCTTTGCAAGGTTCCGAAAAATGTTAATCCGCAGGTTTGGGCGGACTCAATTATTGAAATCTTTTGCAGAGCTTACGGCCTTATGGAGCGCGGCAAGGCGATACTTGCCGAATCGTTGTATGCGCTTTATGAGGAAGCCGGAGTATTTGAGGACTCACCCGATTGGCGCCGCTTTGTACCGGAGCGCTCCGCACAGGTTACATTCCCGAAATTGTATGAGCGTATGAACAGGATAAAGCTTGATCTTGAGGATCCTATGAAATCCGGGAAAGGCAGAATGGGTAATGAGGCGAGAGACGCATATACCCGCGTGCTTGACCGCCTGCAGATATTCGGAAGAAAATTTTCAATAGAAACAAGGCTGTTCGGGCAGCCCGACGGCATAGCCGTAGACGAGCTTATAGGCAAGGACGATGTTATTGTACTTGAATCCTACGGTCTTGAAACCACATTTAAAAACTTTGTGTTTGGCTGCATAACAAGCGGATTTTTTAAGTACGCGCAGGCACACGAAAAAGGCTTTATGGCGGAGGATCAGTATGAAACCGTGTTGGTTATAGAAGAAGCTAACGAGGTTTTAACAGGCTCGGATACGGCAGGTACGGGAAACGCCGCTATGCCGTCCTTCGGCGGACAGTCGGAATTTGAAAAAATTCTCGATCAGTCGGCAGGGCTTGGTTTGTTTATTTTTTCAATTACTCAAAAGGTGGCGGATATGCCGTCGTCCGTAATAGCAAACTCAGGACTTATTTTTGCGGGGAAAATATCCCGCCCCGATGATGTTATGACCGTAATAAGAAAAATAGGCAGAGAAGAACGCTATGATGACAGAGATGTATTGAAATGGTTTCCGCGTTCGCCTATCGGTTGGTTTGTCTGCAGGAGCTCGCGTAATTTTGATTTTAAGGAATCGGAGCCGGTGCTTGTAAAGGTAGAGCCTTTAAATGTTGAATCTCCCAATAACTACGAGCTTGAAACCCGAATGCTGCAGAGAAGCGCAATACAACTGTTATAAAGAATAAAACAGGAATTAAAAATAACAGGAAGTTAAAATAAAATGAAAAAATACGATATAGTCTACGCGGACCCTGCCTGGCGCTACGAGCGCACAGGCGTGCAGGGCGCCGCTGAAAAACATTATTCAACTATGTCGCTTGAAGATATATGTAATTTGCCGGTGAATAAAATATCATCGGACGATTGCTTGCTGTTTTTGTGGGCTACGTTTCCTATGCTGAGAGAAGCATTGGAAGTAATTAAAAGGTGGGGCTTTAAGTATAAAAGCGTGGCTTTTGTATGGCTGAAGCTCAACAAAAGCGGCAAAGGTTGGTTTTACGGACTCGGTTTCTGGACAAGAGGTAATGCCGAAATATGTCTTCTTGCGACTAAAGGACACCCCAAACGAAAATCTAAAAAGGTTCATCAGTTTATTATAAGCCCGCTGCGCGGTCATAGCCGTAAGCCGGATGAAACAAGGGATAAAATAATTGAGCTTGCCGGAGATCTGCCGAGAATAGAACTGTTTGCAAGGCAAAAAACGGAAGGGTGGGATGTCTGGGGAAATGAGGTTGAGTGCGATATAAAATTGGAGGAACTGTCTTGATGAAAGGAATATATTTTCTTGATAAAAACGCAGGTATACTTTCCGATATAGAGAGCTTTTTCGTAGTAAACGATTCGGTTTGTTTTTGCGGCGGGTGCGGTCTTTTGCAGCAGGCTAAAAAGGAAATTGCCGAAAATCATGATATAGACTTTATCGTGATTACCGATAATCTTGTGGATGCAACCTGCATAGAGGCTTTGAAATCGCTTTCAGACTATCCCGCCAAAAAAATTGTCGCGATAAAAACAAACGACAGTTTTCTGAAGGAGAAAATTTCAAGGCTTGCCGTAGTAATAGACTACCCATATACCTGCAATGTAATTGAGGATACCATAAAACAAATGCTTGACGCTCCGAGCTACGGTGAAGATGATTTAGAGCGTATAGCCGACAGTAATATTTCATCGGATAACCCGTTTTCAACCGAAAATAAAGGTATTGTTGAAACCGATATATTACCTGCAAACGATAAAAAAAGCTTTAAGGAACGGCTTAAAAACACCCAGCTTTCCCGTTTTAAAGAAAATAACGACCGCGTATTACCGCAAAAAATAATTGCAGTTCAGTCGCAAAAGGGCGGCGTTGGGAAAAGCACGGTGGCGCGCGAGCTTGCAATAGCGTTAAGCTGTATTCAGATAAAGAACGACGCTTTGTCCTATAGACCGAAGGTGTGTTTATGCGATTTTGATTTTGAATCGGCGGATATATCCGCTATTATGAATCTTGAAGGCGGAAACAGCATTTTAAACTGGTGCGAGGATATTGATTACGAAGCCGAGAAAAGCGGAGAAACACCCGAAAGCATAAGATTTACGGAAAATATAATTAAGGAACGGTATTTAAAATGTCACGAATCGGGAGTATATGTTTTGTGCGCGCCGGAATGCAAAACCGATTGCTTTAAGATTAAAACGGAATATATAAAGGCAATTACCGAAAATTTAAGGCTGTGCGATTTTGATATTGTTCTGATAGACACAGGTCCCAATATTTTAGATTATACCCTTACCGCATTTCTTCTTGCCGACGAAATATTCGCTGTTTGCAATTGCGATCTGCTTTCGGCAAGGAGCTTGGACGGAATGATAACCGATGTGTTTAATAAAATGCAGGGCTTTAATTATTCAAAGCTTAAGCTGGTTATTAACAGATTACAGCAGGACTCCGCCGTATCGCCGGATGAAATTAAAGGTACGCTTGATATACCGCTTATAGGGGAAATACCTTATTTTCCCGAAACTACCGAAATAAATAACGAAGGCGTTTCGGTTTTTCTCAACCGCAGAAAACAAAGCGGAAACTCGGCAGAGTATGCCAATGCGTTTAAAAAAATAGCAAGGGAGATTGTAAAAGCCAATAAAGCCGTAAATCAAAATGAAAATGAATTAAGCGTTACGGAAACCGACAGTATTTCAAGACGAAAAACGAAACTTGGAATTTTTAGAAAACAGTGATTGCATATTGACAAAAGTGTAAAATTTAACTATAATATATATAGTTAATAACGAAAGCCGAGGTGTGCAAAGCATGAAGAAAATAACAGTATATTTATTCTGTTTCTTTATAATTATATGGGGCTTGTTTTTCGGGATATACACACGTCAGCCTATGGCTTTTGCACCTGCTTTGGCGGCTTTGTTGGCTTTTATATATTTTTTCTTCAGAAAATATTAAAACCGTTTTAAAAATGAACTCGGAAAATGCAATAATAACGGTGGAAAGGAATTTTATGCAGTCCGAGATTATAACGGTGTATGAAAAGGTTTTGCGCGGCGAGCGTTGGCCCGCATATTATATCGGCATTTCAACCTCAAAGGAAAGGGCGGTTGAAATTCTCAAATACCTGTTTTTTGAAAAGTTAGGTGTTAAGAATTTTGAAGAAGCAAAAAGCCTTTTCAATGATGAGTTTATACGAAAGTATAAGCTGAGACGGGTTCTCGAATCATTTGAAAGACCGATTGAGTTTTTACCCGGAGAATATGACTACATATTATGGGAGCTTTTCCCGGAACGACGGCGCGGCAAACGTGCGCTGACAGTCAAGGTTTACAGCGAGGTGCTGTCGGGTAAGCGTTCTGGATTTCCGAGAGGATTTTTCACAGATCCCGCCTGCGCTGCATTTCGCGCCGAGGTTTGCATTAAGCATTTATGTAAGAATATATTGCATTATTCGGCGGAAGAAACCGTAAAAGCATTCAGTCACTCAAACGGCATAAAAATACTTGCCAAATACAAGCTTAAAATTGTTCTTAACCATGTGTATGCCTCGCTTTCGGATATGATGTATCACGTTTATCCGAATTTATGCGATAAGCTTGAATACTATCAGCATCTGCAGGACGGGCGGTATCACAGAAGAAAGAACGGTGACGGCAAATGAAAATAGTAAGCGCGTTTTCAACGCATCCCGGCAAAAGGGCAGAGGTTGCCGGAAAGCTTAATGAGGATTATGTCCATTCGTGGATAAAGGATAAGGTGCATTATCAGATTGTTGCAGACGGCAACGGCGCAGACGAAAATTTAAGCCCTGCGGCGTTCGCGGTAAATGAAATTCAAAGATTTACGGATATATACTCGGAAGAGAATATGAATTGCAGCGAATTAAAAGCTATGCTTAAAGGCGCTGTGTATTGCGCAAACCGCGTATTGCTGGCTTTCAAGCGAGCCAATGGGGAACGATACGGTAAAAATTGCTTTGCGTCGGCGGATATTATAGCCATACGGGAAGACGGAGCGTTTTTATCGCTGCATACAGGCGACAGCCGGACATATCTGTTGAGAAATGAAAAACTGCACCTTATAACGAAAGACCAAACCGAAGCGCAAAGGCTTTGCGATGAAGGCAAAATTTCGCGCAGTCAGATTTTCACACACCCGGATAGAGATACGCTTGTATCTGTATTGGGAATAGATAATCCTAAAATAGATGTTAAGGAAGGACATTTAAAGGAGGGGGATATAGTTATTTTACTGTCGGACGGAGCGTATAAGGTGCTCTCGCCCGATGAAATAAGAAATATAGTTCTTTCAGCCGGGAATTGTAACGACACTTGTAAAGGAATAACGGACGGCGCAAATATGCGCGGCGGACCCGATAACATATCGGTCTGTGTATCCTTTGTTCCGAATTGAAAAAGGGCAGAAGGTATTGGTGCTCCAATGTTTTCTGTCCTTTTGTTTTACCGTAAATATCCCGAATACGTACCCCATATTCTATATTAAGAAGGAGCTATTTAAAATGGAAAAATCAAAAACATTCGGGAGCAAAAAATTTTGGATGATATTGACTGTTATGCTTGTCACATTCATTCTGGTATCGGTAGTGACGGTTTACAGGATATATAATTACCAAAACGGTCAAAAAACAGTTTATATTTATCAAACCTCTGATGATATTACGGTACTTGAATCGGATGACGACCACAGCTTTACGGCAACAAAATATCGCGTTGATTCTCTTAACGACGGTTACGGAAGAAATATTAAGGCTGCATATTACGGGGAACGCAGTACAATGGAAAAGCTACTGACGCAGCAAGCAATTTTTTCCGCAATAAGAAACTGCATAATAATATTATTTATGATAATTGTTATTGCCATTGTCGGATTTAAGATTTATCAATCAAAGCTTTTAAAGGTTAAGGTTGTAAACAGCGAATGCAAGGCAGCTCCTAAGCCCGTAGAAAGCTCTGAATGTGAAACAGAACCGGAAAGCTCTGACGATTCAGGCGCGGTTAACGCCGATTATGCAGAACCCGAACCGGAGGCGGAGAAAGAAGAAATTACAGAACCCGAAGACAAGGAAAACCGGGAAGTGGCAGAAAGCTGTCAGCTTCCGTAAACAAAGGAAAGAGGTGCGCCTCTTTCCGGTTATATAAATGAAGGAGAATTTTAAAATGGAATTACTTGAACATGTCATAAGGAATGACGACAAAACACTGACCATAAAACTCGATTACGGCGATTTCGATATAAAATCGGATCAATACTTGTTAAGCGATAACGGGAAAATCCTTTTAAAGCACCAAACCGTTTCTATGCTTGCGGACGCAATCGGAATAAATGTAGGCAAACCGTCCCTTATAATTTCCCATAACCCTGCAGTTTATGTTTTTTCGAGAACCGTTTCAATAGGCGATACGGAAATTACGGAAATCGGCGAATCTAATTCCGCAAATGCGTTTAACGAGGTTATGAAGAAAAATCCAGCAACAATTGCAGATAACCGCGCGTATGAAAGAGCGGTGCTGAAGCTTATCGGAATTTACGGTGAGGTTTATGGCAGCAGTGAAATTGATTTTAAGGACGAAACGAAAACGTCCGCTGTCTCAAAAAAAGAGCCGAAAAAACAAAACGATACCCTTAAAGAAAACGACACAAAGGCAAGCGATGAAAACGGCGAATCTAAAGCGTCCTCACCTGACGGGTCACCATTTTGGTGGAACGATACGGGAATGGGTGCTTTCAAGGAAAGTCAGCTTGACCCGGAGGTTGCTATTGTCACGCAGGGACCGTGTTCAGGAAAGAATTGGACCGTTAAACAACTTTATGATTATCAGTACAAAAGCTGTGTTTTCTTTGCAGAAAGAACCAATCTGGAAAACGCGTCCGATGATTTTAAAATTCAGGTTTACGCGTGCAGAAGGGTTATAAGGAAATACGGCTTAAAGTAAAGGTGATATTTTGAGGCAGTCGGACAGGCTGCCTCTTATTTTTTTAATGAAAGGCAGATAACTTATGATTTTAGAAGATATGTATAAAAGTCCTATTGTAAACGAAGCGCTGTCCGAAATAGGCACGGATATGACATTTGAAGGAATGTCTGGATATAACGGTGAAGGCACCGAAATTCAAGTGCCGGGCGGAATAGTAAATTCAATGATTTCCTTATTTTTGACTGAAAAGATAGGTATAGGAGTTACTAAAGAAGGTGAGATTTATGTTGAGATCAAGGGTGATGAACGCGATACGGTCATAGCAATACTTTACAGTCCGTTGACGCAAAAGATTCAGGCATGCAAGTTTGAGGTAAACGACCTTAACACAAAACAGGCTCTTATAAACAGCGAGACCCGGGGAGTGCCGTCACAGGTATCGGTTCCATATATTGTGTATCAGCGTATAGTGGACAAATATAAGGAATTGGAAGAGGCTTGGAGCGAGATACTCGATAAGAGAACAGGCGGGTTTCTGCCGAAAATAGCTAATTGCGACGGAACACAAATGCTTATAGATTCTTTTGTTTCTGGTGCAAAGGATAATTATAATTTCAGTATGGGCGACATAGAAAATCTTGCTGTTGCCCCAACCGAGGTTTACGATTACACAAAAGAGCTGTTAAAGGATAAGGACGGCACTTTCAGACTGACAACGGCTGTGGAAAAGCCGGAAGATGAAGATCCGTTTTCAACGGGCGATAAAAGGTCCTACCAAAAAATAATGCAGGATTTGAAAGCGGAAATTTTTCCTTTGGTTAAGGAGTATTACGAAAATCTATCCGAAGAAGATAAGGCGCTTGTACCCGATGAAGAAAAATTAGGTATTTATATACCGACCAAACGCTTTTTGAATGTTGTTAAGATTTTAAAGGACGGGATTATAAACGGAGAAAAGGATACGCAGAATGTTCTTTTGAAAGGCCCGCCCGGAACGGGAAAATCTACAATGGCCGTTGCTATAGCTTATGTATTTTCAATGCCGTACCGTTTTACACAGTCGTACAAAACGGCAGACGCCAGTGAATACATAGGAACAACGGTTGCGGACAACGGGGTGCTTAAAACAAATATTGAAACGCAATTTGCGCAGACGGTTTTACGCGGCGGTGTGCATATGGATGACGACAATAACTATGCCGCCGAGGGCGAGGGAACTGTTAAAAACTCAATTTTAATTGCGCCCTACACAATAAAGCTCGCTGATGGCACAATGGCAAAACGTCATCCGTTTTCAATATTTATGATGTCGGCTAACCCTGACGCTAAAGGCTCAAGACCGCTTAACGAAGCATACAAGGACAGATTTTGCGCAATTATTGATTTGGAAAAGCTTTCTGAAAACGAAATGGTACGAATGGTAAAAGAACGTTCGCATTTTGAAGACGAAAATGTAATTACCAGAATGGTGGAAACATGGGAAAGCATAAATGAAAACATTGCCGAATCGGGAGAATCGGCAGATATGCTTTCTCCGCGCAGCCTTGTTAACTGGGCAAAGCAGACGCGTATATTAGGCGATCCGATTGAAGCGGCAGATTACAACATTTTGGGTGCATTATGCACATCGGAAGAGTATAAGCAGAATGTTATGGACAATATCATTCGCCCGAGGCTCGGAAATGGGAGGTCGGCATGAAGTACGGAAGCTTATTTGACCCGTTTACGGGAAAAGAAAAAATAACATTAAAAGAGAAAAAAGAGTTTCTTCAAAGCTCGGCATATTGCGATATGATACGGAAAATGGTTGTCGGCATGACGGCGGATTACCGTATGACGGTTTATCTTTTATCGCCTGATGACACAGCTTTGGCTTTTACAGACGGCAGCAGGGTTATGATAAACACGCTTAATTCGTTATTTGCAGATGAATCAATCGAAAAAATAACCGAGTTTTGTTTGGCGCTGACCGTTCACGAATCGCTGCATCCGCTGTACAGCTGTTTTCAATGTATTAAAGATGCCGCAATTAAAAGAGCCGATGAAAACGATAACATTGTAAAAGTAAGGAAAACAATATTCAATATTTTAGAGGACGCACGTATTGAGCGTATAGGCGCTTATAAGTTTCCGGGTGTGGCATACGCCATAACCGCGCTTAACGAGCATTTATACAATGTACCGTATGATATGTCTGCCGCTTCGGATATTTCGGTAATAATGAAGCTGCTACTTGACTATGTTTCGGTAAATAAAATCAGAGCGGAGCCTGCGGAAGAAATCAAACGCATATGGGAACAGATAAAACCGCTTGCCCTTAAAGCTAAATATTCCGATACATGCGGCGGCTGCTATTACTACACAAAGAAAATCATAAGGCTGGTTAAAAAGCTTATACCCGAACAGGAAGAGGTGCAGCAGCCGCTTCAAAAGCCGCAAAACACGCAGGGCAACGCAATCGATGTAAATGCGAATACGCATCAGGAAATGTCGGAAGCAGGCGGCACACAAGGTATGCAAAGCGCAGCGGGTGCAAGCGGAGGCAACGGCGGAGGTCAGGATCCAAATCAAACCGGGGCACTTACAAGGGCGCTTAACAATTCATTTAACGAACATATTAATGATAAGGCGGCTGACGCAAAGGACAGAAAAACCGCAGCGGAGATACGGGCAAATGCGATGGACGGATATAACATTACGGTGCAAACGGGTGGCTTTCAAAATAAGGCGGATTACAGTATACGGGCTGCAAGGCTTACCCCGGTAATAAACAGTCTGAAAAAGGGGCTTAAAAATGTCATTAACTATAATGTTGATGAAGTGAGCAGATATTTGCACACGGGGCATATTGATCCTAAAAGCCTTTCACGAATACCGTCCGGAGCGATATGCGCCAAGCGCATAGAAAAAAGCGATGAATCGGAGTTGAATATTACGGTACTGGTTGATCTATCCGGCTCTATGAGCGGAATACTTCTTGAAAATGCCATAGACTCCTGTATTGTTTTACAGGAAGTGTGTTTGTCTTTGAAAATTCCGATTACCGTTTTGGGTTTTGTAAGCTCGAATGGAACACAAATAAAGCACTTTTCCGACCATAATTTCAAAGGCAGATATTCTCATATGGGTGTCGTTGCGATGAATGCAAGCGGCGGAACTCCGCTTACAGAGGCTATGTGCTATCTTCCGAAAATTATAAAAAAACAGACTGAGGAAGATAAACTGGTTATTGTAATAACCGACGGTTATCCGAACGGCAGCATGGAAGATTGTGCTGCAGCCGCAAGAATGCTATCGAAATACGCAAAGGTATACGGTCTTGCCATAGCAGAAAATTTGGAAAATTTAACTTCCGTATTCGGAGCCAACTGTATTCAGATTGATTCCATTGAAAAGCTCCCTAAAGAGCTGTGTCGGATAATTGAAAAAAATATATTGAAAGGTTAGGTTTTCTATGCGTTGCAGGGTGTGCGGTCGAGCGACCAAAAAAACATACGGCGTTCACTGTATTAACGGTGTATGGTGGCTTTCCGCCGCACACTACTGCTGTTATCACGGTTCGTTTATACTGCCTGATGAGTTTAAAAAAGCAGTTCCGGTCAAGCCGGATCCAACCAAAAGCGAACATATCCGACCGGGACTGCACGTTAAAATCAATGTATGGAAAAACAAGGCTTTTCAAGCTCCGACCGAAGGGTATGTTGCTTATGTAATAACAAAAGGCGTTTCTCACAGCGACGGTATACAGGTTATTTTAACAAACGGACAAAAGGGTAGAGTTATTCAGATATTGGAGTGAAATCAGTATGAATGAAAGGGTTGCATATGCGTCTTGGAGTTTTATTTCGGTTTATTGCGGCAAGCATTTATGCGAGATGAAATTAAGCGAGTTAAGTACGATACCTTTTTACCGCTGTGAGAAAATCGGCTGCGCTCAAAGCTTTCCTTATGAGGTTTATGAGAAAATAATGGACGATGTTATAAAACAAATCAATAAAGGTATGTTGGTTGTAGGCGGTGTATGGACGGTAAAATTTCACGGGAAAAGCTATGAATGCAAGGTACTTGCCGCAACCGACGGCAAGCCGCCCGTAATCGGGGTGAGGTGCGCGGAATAATGGTTTATATGATTTTACATATTTGTTTCGGCAAAAAGGACTCCGACTTGATTGCATGGAAGAAATCGCTGCCTGATCAAATGTTCGGATATTATGTTAAGACTGTTTTGACATCGGAGAAAAATAAGACATTTTGCGTTATTCCGTCAGATTTCAAATGTAAAGGCACTGAAAATCCGATAGATGTAAAAGTATATATAACAGATAAATCCTTGGCGCAGTATGTACGTGCATTCTCTAAGAACGGAATATCCGCAACGGTTAAATATATATTGCGAAAGCATATTGAATGGAACAGGCTGAACACAGGCTATGTGGCGGAAAGCAAAAAAGCATCCGACATTGTTGTTCCGTTCTCTGACGAGAACGACGATGTAAGAGAGGAATATAAAAGGTTTTTTGAAAAAATACAGAAATGATTTCTTGAAACCGACCCGAAAAATTATTTATGCTATATATGAATACTAAAAAAGGAAAGGAGCGGTTTCATGAGAGAAACTGAGCTTGATTTGCGAAGGTCATTGGAAAGCTTTTTACATGTTGTAAGGGCAAACAGCTTTATGAAAAAAGCTCAATCGGAGTTTGAGATAATGCTTTCAAATTCGGTTTATTCCGTAGCTATGCTTGAGCATAGCGAGAACTCCCGAAAATACAGCGAAGCAAAAGACTTTTTTAATATGCTGCTTGAAAAAATAAAATCGTCTTACGGGCAAAGCGCCGTGTCGGATGTATATACAAGCTTTAAATCAGCGTTAGAGGATAATGGATTCAGCTTAGAACTTGGAGTGACCGATGAACTATCGGCGGAAGAAAAAAAGGAGATTTTTAAAAAGGCTTTTGAAAAGCTTGTTGTCAAAGCCGAAAGCTGGGATTATAAAGAAGATTTCTTCAGTTACTTTCTTGAAACGGTTAAAGAAATTATTATGCCGACCGAACAGTTAAATAATGAGGTTGAAGAAATCTGTCCGTATTGCGGGGGTATTCCCAAAAGAGTTCCCAGATCGGATTTCTTCGGTTTAAATTCCTCGGTGGACGGGGGATATGTCTGGGGCTGCGAATGCGGCGCATATGCCGAAATGAACGAGGACGGAGCAATTCTCGGAAAAATGGGCGACGCTTTTTTGCACCAGAAACGGAATTTGGTAAAGCAGGCGATTTTCGAGCTTTGCAGACTGGCGGGGCTTACCTTGTTTGAAAGCCTGCGATGGTTTTCGCTTGTAACGGGAAGAAAGCTTGAATGTGCAAACGATACGGAATATCTTGACGCAGAATCCTGTAACATAGCCGTTCGTGTGTTTTTAATTAAAAAAGAACAGCTAAATAAAACGGAGTTTTCCTATCCGAATGACCGTAATTCTCTGTTTATGTTCTTTGCGGACGGTGGAAGGCTTATGGTTTGCAACGCTTTCGGCTTCAGGTACGGAAAAATTTTAATACCGTCGGAAATAGGAGCAGAGGGTATACGCATTTACGGAAAGAAAGGAAGCTTTAATATAGGACTTACGGATTCTTTGCGTTATGAATTCAAAAACGACGAGCTGTATATTATACATCCGAGCGGCAAAAAAGAAAAGTTTAAAATGTTTCCGTTAGCAATGCGTAAGCTGCTTTTTGAAATCAAGGAAGACGAAATTTCGGTTAATAAAGCCGGATAATTCTCCGCCGCATTTAGGCGGCGGTATATAGAAAAGTGAAGGTGGTTAATTTGAAAAGCTACAGAATGGTAATAAACGGGCGTGAAATTAACGTATGCCCGCAAACACTGAATGTTTCTCGCAAAAGATGTTTGGCGTTTTTAAATAGCTTACTTGACAATACCAAAACAAAATACGGAAGCTCGCGTTTGTTTTGGTCGGATATAATTATGCTTAATATGCTTACGAACCGAATACTGTATCATTCGGACCCGTTGCAGATTGAAAAGGCATTATCGGGGCAAAGGAGCGAGAAGCATGATTGAAATGCTGCATATAGGGTTTGATACATATGTGAATCTTAATAAAATTAAACTGATTTCCGCAACGGACAGCGAAAAGCTGCGGCGTGAACTGAAACGTCGGGGAATTGAAAAATCGTCCGAGCTGTTCTGGGACGCCGCAAACGGTAAGGAAATAAAAGCGGCTGTATTATTGGACGACGGTATGATTATAGCCTCGGCGGTAAATTCGGAAACCTTATTCAAAAGAATAAACGGCAATTTCGGTAATTCATCTTATAAATAAAACAATGCGGCATAGGGCAAAACTTGCATTTGCCGGGGAAAGGAAAATTATTATGACAGAAAAATTCAAAATAGCATGGGAAAGTATTGAGGGGGAAATAGGCAGCTGCTGCTTACATAAAAAGGCTGCATTTAATGAAATAAGCGGCAGACAGGTTTTAAACCTTTCGCTTGTTACAAGCGCTTCACCGGAGATAATTGAAAAAATGATAGGCACGCGTAAATGTGAAAAATCAAATAATAAATATCATTTTGTGTATGACAGCGTTCCGGTGGATATTACAACCGTTTACGGCGTTGAAACCAAAGAGGAATTATGCAGGAAAGCGTTCCGTCATACTTTAACGATAGATTCTTTAGGTATCAGCCGTGACGGTAAGCTTTGCAACGCATACGGCGGGCTTTCGGATATTAAGAATAAGACAATCAGATTAACTGATGAAAATTCAAAAATCTCCGAGCTTATATACAAACGTATGCTTTTACTTGATATAGAGGGTTATAGGTTTGACGAGGCGGTTTTGCCTAAAATTGAATGGACTGACGAAAATTCAAATTCGGGCTTTAAAAAAAGATTTTGTGAAGTGCTCGTACCTGCGGTGTACGATGAAAGCATCGGCTGGGCAAAGATCGCCGAGCTGCTTATTACCGTGGGCAAGGGACTTGAAAACAGGAAGAGGCTTATAGAATATACAGTAAAATTGAACGCCACGAAATGCCATGATAATTTTGCCGATAATTATCTTTTCCTTATTTTTGCTATGTTAAAGCTTACTTCCAAAGATATAGGCGATGCTATGAAAAACTGCCCGCAAATAATGTATTACGATTCGGTTTGTACCAATCTTATTAAAGAGGTTAAAACCAAAAAGGAGTTTGACGCCTTAAAGGAGAATTACGGAACCGAATTTATGGATTTGCTTTTTGATATACAGAATATGCTCTGTACCGTTAACGGAGAGAGCTATAAGCGCCCGACAGAGAAAAGCTTTGATTTAATGGCTCAGTTTGTGGCGGACGGTAAATTCTGGACCGACGGCGAAACAGATCAGGAAACAATTTCGGACGATACAGCAGAGGATATGCGGCTTGAGGGAAAGTTTGATTTTCAAAAGGCGGTATCCGACGGGTATAATGCCGAAAATTACGATGACACCGGAAGCCTCGCCGAAATAGACGATATAAATGATTCAGAAGAACCGGCGGAGAAGGAAGTAATTAAAAAGTCTGTTTGTATAGATGATGTCTTTGAAGAACCTACCGAAAGCGGCGGATTTGACGCGGCGGGTTTATCGTCATATGAAAATGCGGCTTATGAAAAAAACAATATCCAAGGCAAGGCAAAGTCAACGGAAATTAAAGCTGAGGAAAGCATCTTAAGCAACAGCAGGGGACATATAAGCCGGATAATTTCGATGAAAGAATAGTAAAAATGAATTTGACAGTTAATTTATATATTTGCGTTTTATTAGCCTTTATCACGGCAGGCGTCGGTATCACTTCATTGCTTACGATTATTCGTGTTATGCGTAATTTCGGTTATGACATTACCGATACTAAAGAGCTTAAAAAAGAAAACCTAAAAGAAATAATTACGGATAGTGAAGATAAATGCTTTGAGGAACTAAAAGCAGAAAATACCGAGATTTCAGAGGATTATTCAATTTTTGAGCTTATGAGGTTAGGTCTGCCGGAAAGGGAATTTGAAAATATACTGGAGCGCTTGAACAGCTCTGAAAATTAAAATATGTTTTCCTATGCCGAATGGCATTTGAAATAAATTAAATATTTTATGAAGGAGAGGTTCAAATTGAATTTAAACAGCAAGATTATAGTTGAAAACGAATTTATGTCGCGCGAAAAAATTCTGTTGGTAGAAACCTTAAACACTCTCAAGAAATTGAATGTTGAAAAATCGGTTACCGACGGAATTGTCAAAAGATCGGCATATGAAGAAGGGAAAAAGCTTGATGGTCTTACGGACGAATTAGAAAAGCTTTCGGAAAGATATTCCGAAGAGTCTTACGGGTATGAGAGCTTACAGGCATTGATAATTAAAATTAAGAGAGGTGCAAAAAATGCCTTACGAGAAATTTGAAGATAATTACGAGGTCTATTACAATAAGCAGGACGATTTTATGAACGAGCTTTATGAGCGAACAAATCAGACTGTGCGGTATACGGTAAAGCCCGAAAATTTGTGCTTTAGCGCAGGGGAAATATCCGGAGATGAGTTGATACTCAAAACTCTTTATGACGATACGGTTTCGGATGAACGTATTATTATCAAACCGGAAAACGAAAATATTCTCAAAAATGAAGAAACTCAAAGAATCGGGCTATTCATTAAATTTTCGGACGAAAACGGTTCGAATATTATTTCGCCGCTTTCGTGTATGAGTAAGCTTTCTATCGGCAACCGTGCAAATATGCGCTTTAACGGTGATTACGAGATTCCTATAAATAAAATTGCGCTTGCAAAGGTCTATGAGGATCTGATACGCAAAGAGGTTAAAAAGGATAAGCTTCAAATCATTACCGTTTACGGAAAAACGCAGGCGGTAATGACAGGAGTATATTCCCCTATAAAGCATTGTGATTTTTTTCAAAAAATAATCGACAGTTTGGTATCTAAATACGGCAGCACGGTTGAAATGCGGTACGGATATGTTTCACATAAGTGGTCCCGCGCAATATGGTATGTCGGAGAATTTCAAACGGACAGTACGACTCAGAAAATACATCTCGGTATTTCGGCAATAGACAGTCAGACAGGACACAGCAGCGCAACAATTCAGCCGTGCGTGTTTTTCGGAAGAAATAAAACGCCTATGCTTTTTGACGACGACCAATGGAAATCAAAGCATATGGCGCTTACCGACAGTGAAATCGGTACTGCGGTGGACGATCTGTATCCCGCTTTACAGGACAATGCTCAAAAATTATTGGACTCTGCCGGTATTGTTTTAAAGCATCCGGAAAGCTATGCGAGAAATGTCTGCAAGGAATTGAATTTAAAGGCAAAAAAGATGCCGGGCGCGGCGTTGCCCGCAAAGACGATTGAAAGATTTGTAAAAAGCGTTTCGGGGCTTGGTTATATCCGTTCAAGCATAACAGTATGGGACATTATAGAAATGCTTTGGGATCTTCCGCAATCAACAAGCACAGGGGAAAACCATAAAGAGGAACTTATAAAAACGGTTTCCCGTGTTATTTCTCTTGACCATATGAAGTTAGACAGCGTTTGATACGCGCCGTAAAAATTCTTAATCTTGCAAGGGAGGAAAAATGAATAAGAAAAACAAAATACTTAATTCGGGATTATGCCAGGGAGTGCTTAAGGGGCAGGCTTATTTTCCTAAAGAAAATGTCGCTAAAATCAATGTTAAGGTAAGAACCGAGCATAAAAATCCCAAAACCGGTAAAAAGGAAATACAGCTTTTAAATTTTGTGGCATTCGGAGAAAATGCAGAAAAATTAGAAAAGGAATGTGCCGACGGCGATCTGCTTATGATTTATTATCATATTATTTCAAAAATCAAGGTAGACCGCATTACCGGAATAAGCAGAATGGTTATTGAAAATGTAATTGATGACTTTGAAAATTATTCGCGTGACGAAGATAACAGAACGCCGTATTTAAACCGAGGATTTTATCAGGGCTTTTGTTTGAGCGTTACAAGGCAGCCAAATTCCGAAGGCATTTATATTCTGGACGTTGTATCGGATAATTCAGACGTCAAGGACAGGCAGTATTTCAGCTTTACCATCTACGGTAAGCACGGCGATAAAATTGCCGAGGCTTACCCGAGGGGACGGCGAATCCTCATAGAGTACAAGCAGGAAAAAAGTAAAAGATTAAGGCGGGATAACAGCGCTGAGTATTTTACCAATCTTGTTGTGGAAAGGATAAACTGAAAATAATGAGAAAGGTTTTCGGGAGATTGCTTTGGATACCTGCTGCGATGTTTATGGCTTTTGCGGTAATAGCTGTTTTTGTTTCGGTAATAAAAAACGGAATGGGAAACGGCGGCGCAACCTTTTGGACGGCTGCCGCCAAAAAGCAGGCAGACGAAATTGCTATTAACTGCTCCGATGAAGAACAAAAGGTTAAGGCTTTTTACGAATGGATTATTGCAAATATTAAGTACAATTACAACTTTAATGAAAAGTACCAGTATTTCGATGCGGACAAAACTTTGGAAACAAAAAAAGGCATATGTTATGATTATGCAAATTTATTTGCAGCCTTTTGCCGTACACAAAATATAACCTGTTATGTTATTGACGGTTATAAACGGACTGACCCTAATGCCAAGCATACATGGAACAGGCTGTATTTTAACGAAAGCTGGTGGAATGTGGATCTGACATACGACGCACAGTGCTGTGAAAGCGGGAGCGCCGTATACGGTTTTAAAAAGCTCATAAACGGCTGTGATTCACCGGACGATGAGTATGTGATAACAAGAAAATATTGATTTATATAAATGAAGGAGTGCTTTTAAATGATTAACCCATATATTTTTCCAAGTCAACCTGAAGGCAAAGAGTTCGGCTTAATTGCGGGGTATGTTGTTGCCGTAAAGGATAAGGGAGATTCGAATATGCTTCTTTTTAAGAAGGATACCATGGATCAATCGTCCGATCTTGTTGCGGTGGCGGCCTGGGGTTTGAAAGAAGGACAAAGCGGATCCGATATGCGGAAAATGACAGCGGACTTAAAAGGAAGATTTGTTGTTTGCTATGTATTGGCCCGAAAAAAGATTAAAGACGGAAAGGTTTATACCAATTACGACTTAAAATATATTATAAAAGCTCCGATAGGGAATAACGCTTAATTAAAGAGCACCGGACAGATATTTTTTCTATCCGGTGCTTACTTTATGTGAGAGAGGAAAAAGTATATGAAAAATGAAGAAATAAAAAAGGATTTTATAAAGCTGTTTAACACATTGACTCAGAGACATTCTAAATCTGAAGTCTGGTCCGATTTTATTGAAATGTCTGCCTGCGCCATTTCCAATGCCTGCAATAAAAAGTTTTTTGACATTCGTGAAAAAACATATCTTTCCTGTGCTAAGAAGTATTCGGCGGAAGAGCTTAATAATTTTGCTACGCTTTTATCTTATGTTATTATGGCGTTTGAATGTAATCCGGAACAGGATTTTCTCGGAGAAATGTTCGGGGTTCTGAAATTATCCGACACTTGGAAAGGTCAATATTTCACACCGTATCATATTGGCAGGTTTATGGGAGATATAAATTCATACGGTGCCGAAAGCAGTTTGACAACAAAAGAGGTTATTACGGTTAGTGATTGCTGTTGCGGCTCAGGGTGTTTGCTTATTGCATTTGCCAATTCGCTGCATAGAAAGAAAATAAATTTTCAGAAAAAGGTGTTCTTTTTTGCGCAGGACATTGATTTGACAGCCGCGCTGATGTGTTATATTCAACTGTCGCTTCTCGGTTGTATGGCTGTTGTAAAAGTCGGTAATTCACTTTCCGATCCGTTTGTCGAGAATGAGCCGATAAGCGAAAAGCTTTGGTTTACACCGATGGCGTGTTTTTATAAACAATAATTGCTGAAAATAGGACAGTATAAATCATACAAACGAAGTTATAATATATATTTTTGTATTTGAAATGTGCTATTTTCAAGCCGGTTAAGGATTGCTTTATATTATAAATTTATGTCATGTGGCTAAATTCCATTTACAAGTGGAATTTAGCCATTTATTATAATAACGTGAGCATGTATAATATAATTGTCTAAAGATAAGCAAAGAATTTGTTGAGAAAGTAAAAACAAATTACCTTTTTCGGCAAGCACGGAAGCTGATTTCGGGAAGGAACGGTTAAATTTATGAAAAAATTAAAAGTAATTCAAATCGGCGTCGGTCATGCACACGGAACAAGTGCTTTCAACAGCATATTAAAGCAAAAAGAGCTGTTTGATGTGGTTGGATTTGCGGTTCCTGAATCGGAGGAGAAGGATTTTTCTCAAATAATTGCCGAATATCGTGATGACAGGGGAATACCGTTTTATTCCGTGGAGGACGCGCTTAACTTGCCCGGTATTGAGGGTGCCGTTATTGAAACAGAAGAAAAAAATCTTACCAAATATGCAATAATGGCTGCTGAACGCGGTCTGCACATACATATGGATAAGCCCGGCGGATTTGAACTTGCCGAATTTGAAAGGCTTACGCAGATACTAAAATCCAAAAAACTTACGTTGTCACTTGGGTATATGTATCGCTTTAATCCGAAAATAATTGAAGCAATGGAAAAAATTAAAAACGGAGAAATCGGAGAAGTATATTGCGTGGAAGCGCATATGGACTGCGAGTATGACAGCGGTTCAAGGCATTGGCTCGGTCAATTCCCCGGCGGTATGATGTTCTTTCTCGGCTGCCACCTTGTTGATCTTATTTACCGTATTCAGGGTGAACCAGACGAGGTTATCCCTATGAACTGTGCTACCGGCTTTGATGATATTAAGGCTAAAGATTACGGTATGGTGCTGTTTAAGTATCCGAGGGGCATATCCTTTGCAAAAAGCTGCGCTAAGGAGATCGGCGGATATGCAAGGCGGCAGTTGGTAATATGCGGCTCAGAGGGTACTATTGAAATGAAGCCGATTGAATTCCGCAGGGATGAGGACGAAAGGGATTACCTTTATACGGAAATGCGCGAAATTCATCATGATCAGGGTTGGTTTGCTCCCGGAACATGGACAAATTCAGGATACTTTAACCGATTTGATGAGATGATGAAAAACTACGCCGAATCGGCATTGGGTATAAAGGAAAACCCGTACACAATAGATTATGAATTAAGTCTTTATAAGCTGCTTTTAAGATGCTGCGGCAAATGAAAACTGAGTCGGCAATCCTGATTTTAGGTTAAAAAGCAATAACGAATGGGGGGAAAAAATTTAAAAACTGAAAATCGCAATCTTCGGGTCGGAAATGGTACACTTTTTTAAAGGAGGTGCTGTGGCAGATAATCAAGTGCTGTTCGGGCGGCTTGAGTATGGGATTGCGGTTTCGGTGGAAATGAATTATTTTATTCTGCAAAATTTTAATTTCTGTTTGGCTTAAATTTTATTGTAAGAAGGAGTATGAAAAGGAGTATGAATAAGGCAAATACGATTAAAAAAGCAATTTGCGCTTTAATGTGTTTTGCGTTGGTAGCTTCGGCAACGTCACTGGCTATGCCTAAGCTGTCGGCGGCAGAGGAAGCGAATCAGATTACACAGACAAGAGAGGAGCAGCTTTTCAATTACGGATATGACGATAACGATGTAAAGGTTTTCAATATCAACAAAGACAGCAGCGGCGATGATTTATGGAATGCTATTTATGGGCAGGAAACCGGCTACTACCGCGGAAGCTCTTATCCTGTAAAAGACCCCGACGATGAGAACAACAACGCGCTGTTGTTCAGACCAGGTCGCGATGTCGGTTTTATTGTTCCGGGCGACAGATATACCGCTGTGCAGCCCTCGCAGTACATAAAAGCGCAAAAAAATGTGACATATAAGGTAAGCTTTAAATGGAAGACCAACGGAGTGCAGGGCTCGGCTTCAAGCAAAATATTTGTTTGCCGCGGCAAGGATATTATACGTACCGAAGATTGGGGCAATATAGGAGAGGTAACGCAGGACGAGAAGCTTGTAAGAGAAATTAAGGCCGGCGAGGAAAACACCGGAGAGTGGATAAATGAAACGTTTTATTACACGGTTGACGAAACTGCCGATCTTGCAACTTATCCGAACATATTTATAAAGGTTCAGAATTACGGCGACCGCGGGACGCTTATGGCGTATTTTGACGATATATCCGTAACCTCATTGGCCCGGTATACGGAAACGTTATATGCTGATAACGGTTTTGAAAAAGCAGCAGCTATAAAAATAGCTCACACGTAGAAGGATACTGAGAATGAAAACCTTATGAATTGGCATTGGAGCAGCATAAGCTATAACGGTGCATTAGCACCTACGTATGATCCGCTGGATGAAAATAACATAGTGGTTCGTCATCGCGCACTATCAAGCGATGTCAGCGTTATAAGACCCGCGTTTGATTACCGCAGAGGAGAACCGGATAAAAACATAACGGCAGAAGCGGGCAAAACATATGAAATAAAGTTTAAATGGCTTACAGAGGGCAAGGCAAAGGAAACGCCCGAGTTTGGCGTTGCATTGGCAAGGACAAAAACAGAAAACTCAAATGCGTGTTTCAATGCAGATGACATCAGTGATAAACTTGTAGTCAAGTCAATAGCGGACGATACTCCCGGCACTATGAAATGGCAGGAAGAAACGGTTTATTACACCGTGCCGGAGGATGCGAATATTAAGAATTTCCCCAATTTGGTTGTATTTGCGAACAGAGGCGGAAGTTATAACGGTTACTCTGCCGATGGATGCGGCATGAGCATTTATTTTGACAATATCATTGTTAAGACAAACGATAAAATAGAAAAAGAAAGATTTACAGATGAAGTGCTGGCTGATAACGGTTTTGAAAAAGCAGCAGCTATAAAAATAGCTCACACGGAGAAGGATACTGAGAATGAAAACCTTATGAATTGGCATTGGAGCAGCATAAGCTATAACGGTGCATTAGCACCTACGTATGATCCGCTGGATGAAAATAACATAGTGGTTCGTCATCGCGCACTATCAAGCGATGTCAGCGTTATAAGACCCGCGTTTGATTACCGCAGAGGAGAACCGGATAAAAACATAACGGCAGAAGCGGGCAAAACATATGAAATAAAGTTTAAATGGCTTACAGAGGGCAAGGCAAAGGAAACGCCCGAGTTTGGCATTGCATTGGCAAGGACAAAAACAAAAAACGCAGAAGCGTGTTTCAATGCAGATGACATCAGCGATAAACTTATAGTCAAGTCAATACCGGACGATACTCCCGGCACTATGAAATGGCAGTTCATTAATTGAGGTTTTTCTTTTTTCAAAAAAGCAGAAAAAATTGCGAATGAAAATTGACATTAAATATTTGTATTTTGGTTGAAAATTTGTCTTATTAAGTATATTTTCTGTCAGAACCATATATTCAATGGAGGGTTTGTAATGTTTACTATCCTTAACAATTGAAAAATCCACTTTGCCTGTTTCAACAAATGACCGTATTCGAAATTCAGCTGTTACAAACGCCCGGTAATGCTTTCTACCGATTTCACCGTTTTCGTATCTCATGCGTTGCCGTTCGCATAATTCCATAGTAATATCCGGTGAATAATATTCATAGCCTTTAGATAAATGATAATTAATAATCGGGTGATAAAAAGTATACATATTTTGTTTTATTGTGTCATTGCTTAAACCTTGTTTTTTTAAGCATTCTTCTACACCGTTAACAACATCTTTGATTTTTAGCATATAATATGCCTCCTTGTTATACTTGATTTGATAAGTATAACAAGTAATGCCGAATATTTATATGTTTTTTTGCTTGATATAAATTTTTTGACTAATTTTTCAGCATTAATTTTTATTCGGCATTATTTGCGTCACAGTGGAGTACAGACCTTTCCATAAAATCACCCGAACAAATGTTCGATAAATATAATAACATTTTTACAGTCTCTTGTCAAGGGGAATAAGGTCGGTAATATTTACAATTTTTAATCCCTCCTTTTGAGCGTACCTTACTGTGTATGCCGTGCCGCCTGTGTTTTTCGTAAGATAACAAATACACAAGCTACTGATGTCCGCAAGAAAGCGGTTTCGTTTTTGCATACAGCCGTTAAAATAGCGGTCCGAAACGCAGACGGTTTTATCTGCTTTTGCCTTTATTTTTTCATACCTTTTTATTTCCTTTTCCGACCAGTATTTAGTTTGCTCGGGGCAGGGAATAACAAGAATGAGCTTTATATCTCGGTATTTTCTTTTTAGGGATAAAACCGTTTCGGCGGCAAGTAAATCATAGTTATGTGAAGCTTCACATAACTATGATTATGGAAAGAAAAATGTTATGTAAAGAAAACTATAAATAACCTATAAAATAAGAACATCTTAAAAAAATTCTTAACATAATAACCTTCAATTCTTACAATAGAAATGACTATTGTCAAAATTGGAGGTTATTAAAATGTTAAAAGAAAGAAAACATTAAATATATAAACAGCGAATTAATTTATTCTTTTTTAACTTGGTTAGAAGAAAAAAGACATTCCTCAGTAGCTACTATCAATCAACGGTTATCTTGCTTTCACACATTTTTCAGATATATCCAAATTGTCAAACCGGAATTATCATATGAAGCACAGATAATATTGGGTATTCCATTTCGCAAAAAGCCCCAAACAACAATTTTATACCTAACCCCTGATGATATTAGATTACTACTAAACCAACCTGATACATCGACAAAAAGAGGACGCAGAAATCTTACTTTGTTAAGTTTGTTGTATGACTCCGGCGCCCGCGTTCAGGAAATAGCCGATTTGACTGTTGAATCTGTTCGGTTGGAGCCGCCGGCTCAAGTAAAACTAATTGGCAAAGGAAGTAAAGTCCGTGTCGTACCGTTAATGCAAAATACTGTCAATTTATTGAAAGGGTATTTAGAAGAAAACGATCTATTATTATCGCACAAGTTTCAATTTCCATTATTCTCAAATAGTAGAAATGAAAAACTGACTCGCGCAGGAATTTCTTACATACTGGGGAAATATGCGATTGCCGCAAAAAAACAATCAAATACTTTTCCTGAGCCAAACCTAATAACGCCACACATATTGAGGCATTCAAAAGCTATGCATTTATTGGAGGCGGGCGTAAATCTCGTCTATATACGCGACATTTTAGGACATGTTGATATAGCCACAACCGAAGTATACGCAAGAGCAAGCTTAGCCATGAAACAGGCTGCATTAGAAAAAGTAAGCAATATTTCTAATGTAAACATACCTTCTTGGTTAAATAATGACTCTTTGCTTGAATGGCTAAACAACTTCAATAAATCCTTGCGTTAATATATTATGCGAAGTGCTTCCGATATTCTGTGTGAATTCTACGCTTATCGCTTGATTTACTTCGCATAACATTTTTCTTTTCATAATCAAAACCGACTGCACCTCCCGAAGCAAAACAGCGGTAGCCGTTCTCATAAGCCTCGCATATTGCTTTTTTAAGCGCTTTTGATATTTGCTTTAATTCGCTCTGCGGAATATCTCTGTGCCCTGTAAAACAAGCTGTTTTTTCTTTCATAATCATATCTCCAATCATTTTTTTGTTTATTATATCGCATACTGTGTATATAAATCAACAATACGCGATTAAAAATTTACTATGTTGTGGATATAATTAAACAAAAAGGAAGTGAGGACGATATGATGATCGAAGATGAGATAAAGCTTGCCGAAATAGGAAAAAGAATAACCGAACGCCGCAAGAAGTTGGGTCTTACGCAGGAGGCGCTTGCCGAAAAGGGCGACCTTACACCGCAATTTGTTTCATACGCCGAGGCGGGAAAACGCGCAATGCGACCCGAAAATGTTATTAAATTGGCGAATGCACTGGAGGTCAGCACGGATTATCTGCTGACGGGCGATATAGTAGACAAGGATTTGCTTATTTTATCGGAAAAGCTCAGCACCCTTTCGCCCGAAATGCTTCGTATTGTTGAAAATATAATTGATGAGTGCAATAGGCTATAATATGTCGGTGAATGACGGGGTATAAAAGTTTATTATTATAATCGGCGGAAACACAAAAATGCTTTTCGCATATTATGTACCAGGTATATGCGGGATATTTAATTTTTCGGGTATACTACAAAAGCAGTTAGATTATTTGTATGATTTAAAACTCTTGACAATTTTTTAAATAAGCAGTATAATCTAATTGCAAGGGAAGTAACTTAGTGTGCTTTCCGCTTATGTAACAGCGGGTGTATCTCAGCCCATAAATGAGAAATTTATTCAGTGAGCTTCTCTTAGCTCAAATTAAGAAAGTTAAAAGCGAGTGCTTCGCTACTCTGAATGCGAATGTAACAGAGGGCAAGCGTGCTTGTCCTCTTATTACTTGTGAGGGGAATATGAATAATATAGAATTTTATCAGGTGAATAATGATTATATAGACTATCTGTTGCCGTATGCTCCGCATTTATTTCACAATAAAAAGAACGGACAAAAAAATGAACGTAAATATATTGGCATAGTATTACATATTAATAATGTCAGTTATTTTGCTCCTCTCTCTTCGTATAAGGAAAAACATAATTCAATGAAGGAAATGCTGGATTTTATAAAGGTGAAAAATTATGCCGTTATAAACTTGAATAATATGTTTCCTGTACCTGAGTCCGAATATAAATATGTAAAAATAAGTGATGAGCCTGATGATAAGTATCGCTCTTTACTGCAAGCAGAATATAGATATATTAAATCAATTCAGGAAAAGATAAGAAAAAATGCTGCGGTGATTTATAAACACAAACTAGCAAACGGCAATTCGACCGGATTGTCCAGAAGGTGCAATGATTTTTTAACTTTAGAAAAGCTTTGTAAAGAATACAATAAATAATCTCTCTATTGGAAAGAGCAGGGAATGACAAAGGATATTATTGTTACACATACTTCAATCTTAATAATTAGTTTTTTAAATTCACATTATAACTTAAATACGCAATGAGTTATAATATATTGGCTTGGGCAAAAGCTCTGGGGCCATCGTAGGAGGGGAGCATATTCCCCGCCGCTTTTATAATTAAACGACACCGCCTACCCCTGATGGGGAAGACGGTGCTGTTTTTTATGCCGCTAAGGGCATTTTGATTTGGTTCTTTCCGGCTCTGACGGACAGCTCCTGCGACTGCATCTGTAAAAGAGCAAAATCGCGGTCGAGGTCGTCAAGCTGGCGTTTAAGTACCTGTTCGTAGGTCGCCTTTTTTTAGCTTCAGCGCCTCAATTTTTTTAAGCCAGCGTTCGATTACAGCGGCAGAATCGCAGTCGTTGTCGATAAAGTGCTGTATGCGCTCCTCGTAGGCTTCGATGTCGCGGCGGTAGTTCATATAAAATTCAGCCGCCATTTTCTCACGTTGCTTTTCGTCGTCGGCTACAAACATACTGTTGGACGATACGTTTCCGTCACTAATATTATTTTTGGAAAGCGCCTCGATATAATCCTCCAACACGTTAAGAATCAGCTTACGGACGATTTTAATCAAATCGGGTTTATGCAAAGCGTCGGCAAGCAAAACGTCGACAAGCTGAACAATACCGGAAAGAAAGATGTCTGCTTTAAGCGGAAGTGTATTAAAGGTTTTTTGTGAGCAGTCTGAAAGGTATCTTTTAAAAGATTGATGGTGCGTTCGACGGTTACTCTCGTGCGGTAAAGATTGTCCCAGTGTTCGGTATCACGTGGGATACCGGGATAAAGCCTGAAATCTTTATCGGGGTAAGTGTAAACACATTTACCGTAAGAGGAATCTGTGCAAGGATGTTCACAGGTACAAATTCTGGTTGTTCCCTGCTGTACGGATTTCGGGCACACCCACTTAAAATGGACAGAGCGGTTTTTGCCGCCGGATTTTCCTATGAACCTAAACGGCATACCGTCTATAGGACAAATCGGAGTTCCGCAGGAATTAAAGTGTGCGTCGGAGGTTTTAGAATTGCGCTGATTCATCGGAATGCAGGCACGGTGGAAATAAAATTCGTTTTTAAGTAAGTAAGGGTATTTATGCGAGGGTGGCTTGGATATTACGGAATAGCGGAAATGGACACGCTTACGAAGCAATGGAACGAGTGGTTGCGAAGAAGAATACGAATGTATATCTGGAAACAATGGAAGAAGCCGAAAACAAGGGTAGCAAACCTGAAGAAATTGGGTATGCCCGACTGGCAGGCTTACCGAAACGGAAACACTCGAAAAGGCTATTGGGCTATTGCAGGAAGTGGTATATTACATCATACCATAACAAACGAAAGACTTGCACGCAGGGGATATTATGACATATCCGAAGCGTACAAGTCTGTGCACTTAATATGATTGAACCGCCGTGTACCGAACGGTACGCACGGTGGTGTGAGAGGTCGGCTACTCAATTAATGGGTAGCCTCCTACTCGATTAAAGAAAGCAGAGCATATCGAACCGTTAATGGGAGGTTTCAATATGCTCTGCAATAATTTTGATGAATTTTATCTATTGGGATAAACGGAATCTCTGATGATTAATTTTATCGGAAGGGTATAATTTGTGAATTTCTTATTATTATCAAGAATTCGTTGGTGTAACAGCCGTGCGGAATAATATCCTAAATCGTAAAACGGTTGTTCAATTGTTGAAAGCTTAGGTGAGCAAATTCTTGATTCTGGCAGATTATCAAATCCAAAAACGGACATTGGTATTTCTTCCGTCTGTAGATAATTCATAATATCTATTGCTATAATGTCTGAAAGGACAAATAGCGCAGTGATATCGCACGTTTCTTTTGAAAGCACATTAGCTATTTTTACGGCTTTCGCATTTTCAAATTCAAACACAAGGGAAGGGTCGTAAATGCCGTTTTGCAGCATTGCCTGTTTGTAACCGCTTAGTCTGTCTGAGTTACTGGTCGCCATATGAAAGGGTTGACCGGAAATAATGGCAATGCGCTTATGACCTTGTGAAATAAGATAATTTGTTGCTTGATAAGCACCGTCAAAATTATTGCTGGTTACGGAGTCGCAGGGCATCTCAAAGGGTTTTTTATCAATAAAAACAAAATGCATTCCCTTTTCCCGCATCGATAAATAAAAAGGAATATTCTTGTCTGAAAAAGAGCTCAAAAGCAATATATATCGGTATCCGTTATGAAAATGCTCAAGTATCAATTCCTTTTCTTTATCACTGTCATATCCCGCGATTGAAAGTAATGGTCGTATATTGTACTTAGAAAGATAATCCTGAACGCCGGTGTAGATTTCAAGAAATCTTGAATTCTCCGTTGCGTTTTGCATGATTAAGGGAATTAGCTGACTCGAATTTGATGAGTTTGTGTTTTTTGCAAAAGCACCTCTGTTATGTAATTTAACAATGGCACCTTCTTTTTCAAGCTCATCCAGAGCTCTGCGTACAGTGACACGGCTTACTCCCAACAGCTGTGTGATACTGGTCTCTGAAGGCAATTTTTCTCCGGTATTGATTTTCTTATCGGTAATAAGCTCTTTGATGTAGTCAACTACTTTATCGCGTTGTTTGTTTTTGTATGTCATTACATTTCTCGCTCATATTTGATTTTAGTTATATCTTATATCAAAAAATTGTTTGTGTCAAGAGTGCACACTGTAAAATAAATGAAGTTTTTTGTCCAAAAATGCTCAATTATATTAATTAAGACAAAAACCGGCTCATAAAATAATACAATAATATAATACAATGCTCTGTTGTTTGAGCTAAAACATAGTACATTTTAGTGATTCTGTTATCAAATTGACAAAATATTATTGACAAACATAAGTGCGAATGTTATAATTAACTCACAAATCGATTGAACTGCAATTAAATAATACAATAATTCCCAAAAATGTATTATTTTGCTTGTGGCTTAAGGCTGAACTGTGATTTTGCATATGTTCCAAAACATATTTCTAATCAGCGGGGAAAAGGGAAATCAATATGAAAACACTACACATTATATCTCACACTCATTGGGATCGCGAATGGTATATGAGCTTTGAAGACTTCAGAATGAGGTTGGTTGAGCTTTTTGACACTCTTATAGAGACTATGGAGAATAATTCCGATTTTAAATATTTTCATCTCGACGGTCAGATGATTTTGATTGACGATTATCTCGAAATAAGACCTTATATGCGCGACCGTCTTTTAGCACTAATACGTGCAGGGAGAATACAGGTCGGTCCATGGTATATACTTCAGGATGAGTTTCTGACGAGCGGTGAAGCAAATGTCCGAAATATGATTGAGGGCTTAAGACGGTGTGAAGAACTTGATGTAAAGCCTTTGATGAGCGGATATATGCCGGACGCATTCGGGAATATATCGCAGTTGCCGCAAATTTTAAGAGGCTTTGATATTGATAATGCTGTTTTCGGCAGGGGAATCGAAGAAATTTTTGCCGATAACACCTCTTCCGAAACACCCTTGCCTCCGCAGACTGATTTAATCTGGAGCTCTCATGACGGTTCTAAGGTTATCGGTGTGATGTTCCGTAATTGGTATAATAACGCGAACGAGATGCCTACAGACGAAAAAGAAGTCAAAGAACGCTACGGCGCGCTGATTTCAGCTACTACTGAGTCTGCCAAATCTCCTAATTTGCTTGGAATGAACGGATGCGATCATCAGCCGATTCAGAAAACTATACCTGAGTCAATAGCAGCCGCAAATCGGATCTTCGGTAAGGATGTTGAAATTAAACACAGCAATTTTCACGATTATATTGCCGCTATTCGTCCTTTTTCCGATTCTTTCTATCCTATTTCCGGAGAATTGACGGGTCAACACACTTCGGGACAATTTTCATTAGTTTCGACTGCGTCAACCCATATTCCTATTAAACAAAAGAATCACCGCGTTCAGAATTTGCTTTCAAACAGGTGTGAACCCTTAAGTGCTTTCTCGAAAATATTCGGTGACGAGTACAGGTTTGATATGATTCGTCATGCCTGGAAATTGCTTATGCAGAGCCATCCACATGATACAATATGCTGTTGCAGCTGTGACGAGGTAATCAAGGAAACAGATGTCAGATTGATGAAAGCAGAAAAAACCGCGGAGTATGTTCTCGGCGAGGCTATACGCTTTCTTTCTGAAAAAATTGATACCTCCATCGGCTCTGAAAAAAATATTATCGTATTTCATACCAACCCCAAAACAACGGAAACGGTTATCAAAACCAATGTGTATTTTAAATCCCGCGAGGATGCCGAAGCTTTGGCATTATACGATTTTTACGGCAATCGGATTCCTTGTCAATTTAAACATTTAGGCGGCACATTCCGTTTTGAGTTGCCAAAAGATTCTTTCAGAAAAAGTAGCTGGGATTACGGGGTTGAATTGACGTTCCCGGTCAAGCTTACGGGTATGGGTTGCTTTGCCTATAAGCTGGTTAAGGATGGCTCTGAAATTGTGGATACTGCCTTCCGCTTTGACGAGCGCACTGCACAAAATGACACCTTGCGTCTCGAAATAGCCGATAACGGTACATTGACAGTTTATGATCTGGTATCCGGGAGCAGCTTTAAGGGTCTTAATTATTTTGAGGATACCGGCGATATCGGAGATTCATATAATTATTTCCGCGCCGAAGGGCAAACAATCTATACACTTTCCTCTGATGCCCAAATATCTGTTTTTGAAAGTAATTCATTTTCGGTTACATATAAAATACTTCAAAAAATGAATATTCCTGTCGGATTATCGGCAGATCATAAAAAAAGAAGTGACGAAAAAATAGTTAATGAAATTATTTCTTATGTTACTTTATCGCAGGGTATACATAGAATTGACATAAAAACGCACATTGAAAACAAAAGCGAGGATCACAGAATAAGAGCGGTTTTCCCAACGGATATCTCCACATCGACTGTATTTGCCGACGGTCAGTTTGATGTATTGGAGCGTAATATAGTTCCTTGGAACGGATGGACTAATCCTGAAAATCTACAGCGTATGCAGGCCTTCTTTGCTCTGGAGGATAATAGCCGCGGTCTTTTGATTGCCGCTCGCGGTTTGCATGAGTATGAGGTTTTAAGAGACGAAAGAACCGATATGGCGCTTACACTGCTCAGAAGCATCGGAAGAATTGGGGATTGGGGTCATTTCCCGACTCCTGATATGCAACTCAAACGCCCTCTCAATTTGGAATATGCTATTATTCCTTATTCTCCGAAAGAGAGAGCAACTGCTTTTGAGCGTGCATATTCATTTTCTTATGACCGCTTAGTTTCGGCAGAAACCGACAGACACGACGGTGTCATAGCTCCGAACGAAAGCTTGGCTGTTATTAAGGGCGATTTTGTTTCATGCTCAGCTTTTAAACGCGCGGAAAGTTCCGACGACTGCATCATGAGAATTTATAATTCGTCCGATACCTCACAAACTGCGTCAATTCGGTTGACAAAAAAATTCACTTCTGTTTTTGAAACTAATCTTGCGGAAGATAAAGAAAGAAGACTTAATTACGACGGCGAACAGCTTAATATCAATATTCCAGCTAAAAAAATTATTACTCTTTTGTTAAAGCAAAATTAGTTTTAAGAGAAGTTTTTATAGTTCTTGTTCAGCATCATCATTATAGCAATTAAGTAGGAGGATTTAAATGAAAAAGCAAATTAGTTTTCTTTGTACTTTTGCCATTTTCCTAAGCATATTTCAGTTGCCGTTTTCTGCTTTTGCTGCTTTATCCGATTCGGAAATCAATTCGCCGGAAGTCGGCGTAGAAGTAGAGCTTACACCATCTGATCTATTTAATTATA
>ERZ773139.342-NODE-342-length-65354-cov-5.961975_pt1 | contig 65354 bp, 55 predicted proteins | sample MGYA00580854_ERZ773139 | MGnify/ENA primary metagenome ERZ773139 (study PRJEB29015, sample SAMEA2737809) | human gut metagenome | biome: human gut; feature: human-associated habitat; material: faeces | place: China | collected 2012 ...
ATATACGTCGCCGGGGAGAAAGTCCTCGTCTCAAAGGAAATATATGACGCTATCACACAAATGGACCGCCAAGAGCGAACCCAAAGCGATAAGGACAAGCGCAACGAATTATTGAGGTACGAAGAATTAACCACGGCTTCCGTAACCGGCGAAGAATTACTCTATGATTCCACGCAGGAAAGTGTTGAGGAGACAGTTGTCACAACCATTATGTGCAGCAAGCTGCGGAACGGGTTAACTATGCTTTCGCCAGAAGAGCGAGAGTTCATTGAAAACATATACTTCCGTGGCTGCTCAGTTCGCCAAATGTCCAAGAAAATAGGAATTCCAACTATGACCGTACAAGATCGCAAGGCCAAAATTCTCGCAAAATTAAAAAAGTTTTTGGAAAACTGAAAATTTTTCCGTACAGTTGCCATCTCACTCGCCTATAAGGGGTGAGGGGACTTTTTTAGGACTCTCGGTGTACCTTGACAAACACCGGGGCAACCGGTCATATCCGGCTACTGAATAACATCAGTGAATGTACGAGCGAGACGAAGGATGCGCCAGAACTCACCTGTGCGGGAAACCGCATCAATCGACGGCCATAAGGTGACGAGCGGGTCAGTCCATTCAAAAGCGGCCTTGGCAAGCCGCGCGCCATGACTGCATTCACGCAGGTACTCCTGTCCAGCCACAGCTTTCAGGCAATGGGGGCAGCTCGGAGAGATCCTCGGAGGGGTGAAATTCCCGTGCGCAGCGCCATCTGCGGTTCAGTAGTCCGCCCGACCCGGGGAAGTAGTGTCGAATACAGGTTAGCAAAAATCCAAAAAAGTCAAAATTCAGAACAATGGCAGCCGGTGTTATACATCGGCTGCCGCATTATCAGGAGGAAACATGGAAAATGAAAAATCTACATTGACCGTGCTCATGGTAGAGCCGGGCAAAGCTCCGTATCAGGCTGCTATCGGCGCAGATCTCAAGTCTTTGCAGCAGGTGGTCGGCGGGTACATAGAATCAATCTCGCCCTACGATGACCCCGTCGCAATCATCTGCAATGAAGAAGGCAAGCTTGAACAACTCCCGTTCAACCGTGGGCTGCGCGATGAGTCAGGCAATCTCTATGACTATATTGCCGGTAACTTTATGATCGTCGGTCTCGGAGAAGAAGATTTCACGTCGCTGCCGCCGGAGTACATAGAGAAGTACTCTCAGCTTTTTGCTCAGCCCGAAATCCTCAACATTGCAAACGGCAGGTTTGAAGTTTTGCCGGATACGTTCTTTGAACAGCAAGAATCTGAAGAACCGAATATGAGCATGTAAAGGAGACCATTATGGGAAAGAAAAACCGCCACAAATGCAAAGCACCGTACCGCGCACCGTCGCAGTGCGGTAAGTACCAGAAGAAGCTCATGAAAGCCGCCGCAGATGAGCGGCAGAGAAAAAGAAGGAGGTCGTGATCATCACTGTAACAAAAAGCGCTTATGTACACAGACGCATATTTTCTCTGCTCTGTATGCTCCTTATCTTTATCGCAATTTTGCCCATCTCAGCCTTTGCAGACTGGGTCACGGTCAGTACGGTAAACTCAGCGTCGTACTTCCAGACCTTCAGCAGCAAGGGCGTCTGGACGGCAATAGGCACTCCCGCGCACTACATAAACGAGACCGGCCAGGTCGCCTACTGTCTCCAGACGAATTATAACTCACCCAACAACAGCGGCTACTCCTCAACGAGCGGCTGGCAGTATTACGATGAGACTACCATCCGCGGTCTGCAATCCATCCTCGAGCACGGCTATCCGAACGACGACGGTGGCTTCTCGGCAGATGAGGCGAGATACGCCACTGCCAATGCCATACGCTTCTGGCTCGCAGAACGTGGTGCGGAGGGCGTACCGGATTGGATGAATCTCCAGTTGTATTCACAGTTCTTCCGTGGAGCATCCGGTTATGAGTATCTGTTCCAGTGGTGCATGTATCTCCTTGAGAATGCACGGTATCAGGTGACATATAGCCACTCGGTCAGCTTCTCACCAATCACACTCACGGAGGACGGAGACTACTATGTCGGCACGACTACTGTCACCCTTGTGAACTGCACAGGCGGCTATACGCTCGACCACAGCGGGCTGCCGTCAGACGCCGAGGTATACGGCTGGACAGGCAATGACGGAGACGTGCTCACGATACGCATCCCCAAAGTCTACGGCGGCGCTGCGTTCACATTGAATGCCACCGGTATAGACAATCAGACGGACGCTTCGCTTATCTTCTTCAATCCGGACAACTGGGGCGAGCAGAGAATACTCGCCTACACTTACGACATTGAAAAGGATGTTGCGAATGCAAACGTTGAAGTCGTAACACCGGAGCCGGAGCTGCCCAAAACTGCTGGGCTTGCCATCCGCAAGATAGACGCCGACACCGGCGCGGCCATGCCCGGCGTCACGTTCGCTTTGTACAACACCGCAGGCGAGACCGTCGCTTACGGTACTACAGGCGAGGACGGGTATGTATATTTCACGAATATGCCTCTTGGGGATTACTACTACGAAGAGATAAATACCCTTGATGGGTATGTCTTAGACAACACCCGTTATTCGGTCTCTCTGGTGTCCAGCGGTCAGACGGTCGAGGTCACGATGACAAACAGCCGCTTCCGTGCAAAGCTTGTCATCGTCAAGCAGGACGGCGAGACTAAAACGCCGCTCTCCGGTGCCGGGTTCAGGTTGTTCAATGCTTCTGGTGAGATAGTCGGAGAGGGCTATACCGATGAGAACGGACAGATAGCCTTTGAGAACCTCAAGAAAGGCAGCTACACGTATCAGGAGTACGAAGCGCCTCCGGGGTATGCTTTGGACGACACCGTTTATCCCTTGGACATTACCGAGCACGGTAAAACCATCACGGTCACGGTAGACAACACAGCCATCCAACCTGAGCGTGACGGCAGCATAACCGTCACGAAGGAGAGTACAGATGGCAGCATTCTCACCGGTGCTGAATACTTGCTCGAATACTCCACAGACAACGGCGTTTCGTGGCAGCCGGTGTTCAGCCGCACCTCTGACAGTATAGAAGCCGGAGGCTGCACAAGCTCTGTGCTGAATAACGGCCGCCTCACCGTGAACAGTGCGGGCACTGCTACGTTTTCCGGTCTCAAGGCAGACCGTTCCATTATATATAAACTCACAGAGACAAGAGCACCTGACGGCTGCACTCTGCTGGCAGAGCCTTTGTACACAGGCGCTCTTCCCGTGAAGGTGGACAAGTCTTTCAGCTCTGATGACTGCGAAGTCATAGACGGCGAGAATTACTGCTACGTCCTTTACGTCACAGCAGTCAACGGAGCTATGTATCGTCTGCCGAACACAGGCGGCAGCGGGTTTGCGTATATCCCCATCGTGCTCTGCATCCTCGGCGCGGTGCTCTACGCGTTCACGATCACACATGACACAAAATCTGATGAAAAGAAAAAGGAGAAAAACACGCATGAATAAACTCAGAAAAGCTCTCGCACTCATATTCTCCCTCGCAGCGATCCTCTGCTTCCCTATTTCGGCAAGTGCGCTGTCGGACGAGGCACTGCCCACCATAGACTACGCCCGCACAGGCTCCGTAGACATATATAAATATGACCTGACCAGTGCCGAGAAAGACGGCGTCTGGAACAGCTCATACGTTTCAACCGGCGTCCGCGATGAAGCTGGTGTCGAGTCCATCCTCGGCAATACACAGATAGTGAACCAGCTCACCGGCAGCGGCGAATCCTACGGGTATGCTATAAAAGGCGTTGAGTTCAGCTATCTCAAAATCGCAGACATCTGCACATACACCGACGTAGACAACAACGCCAGTAATACGCAGGTGCTCTACGGCATTGAGCATAACGACACCACGGACACGTTCCTTGCCGCGCTGGGGCTGAGCATAGACGACAGATACTCCGCAGCAGATAACGGCAATGTGTATGCGTATCAGTCTGATGTGCTCATCGATGCGCTGAAGAACTCACTTACCACAAACGCCACATCAGTTAAAAATGCTCTTGAAGCCTACGTCCGTGAGAATGGCGGCACTGCCATGCCGGAAACTGACGGCTACGGTCACAGCGCAGTTTCAGACCTTCCCCTTGGCCTGTATCTCTTCGTTGAGACCCGCGTCCCCGAAATGGTCACGGAGACTACTGCGCCTTTCCTCGTCGCTCTGCCCATGACCAGCACCGCAGATAACGCAAGCTGGCTTTACGATGTGACGCTCTACCCCAAGAACCTTACCGGCATCCCGACGCTTGAAAAGACCGTGCGTGAAGCAAAGACCAGCAGCGGCAAGAACAACGGCAGCGCAGACATCACAGACGGCTTTGCACATACCGCAACCGCCTCTGTCGGCGATGTACTTGAGTACCAGATCATATCTACGCTTCCGTCCATCACCTCGGCAGCTTCGTATCTCACGGATTACAGCTTCATAGACACTGCCGAAAAAGGCATCCCGTATCTCCAGAACGGCGTCACGATTGAGTTCTTCAAGGACGCTGCATGCACGGACAAGATAGCGACGTGGACTGAGTCTGACGGTAAGTTCAATGTCAGCTATACGACCAACGATGATGGATACGTTATGAGCATCACAATGACAGACACCGGCCTTTCCGAGATCAACACCAGCAAAGCCGTATACGCCGATGCTTCAATGGTCAACTCCGGTTATTCCGACTGCACACTCCGCATTACATACTCTGCCCAGCTGGATAAGTCCGCAAACTACGGCGACAGGGGCAACACCAACGACGTTGTTCTCACGTGGAAGCGCACGAACAGCAGTTATTACGATACGCTCGTCGATGACTGTCACGTCTACGTGTTCGGGCTTGACCTCACAAAGAAGTTCTCTGATGGCAAGGGAGATCTCAGCAAAGTTGAGTTCTGCCTCCAGAATGATGCCGACGATTACTATGTGGTCGCCAAGTATGATGAGGCCGCGAAAGCTTACTATGTGACTGGCAGCACTGATGACAAGGCCAAGGCCACGCGCTTCACTCCGCGTTCTGATGGGCGCATGCTCATCTACGGCATTGAAGATGATGCGTACACCATAACCGAGCTCAAGACGGACGGAGCATATACTCTTCTCAAGAACGGTATAGGTCTTGTAATAAGCGTCGGCGAGAGCAGCACAGTCTGTGATGTTTATAGCTCTGATGTCCTCGGGCTTATCCAGAACGATCCCCGTTACGCAGATGTTGAGGAAGGACTGTTCCACAATATGCCGCAGAAGCATCTGGAGCACAAGCTCCTGACCGCATCGGCAAAGATGGACAACAAGCAGGTCACGCTCGGTTCGGACAACGGCTCGGCGAACGCGTTCGTACCTCTGACGGTCGTGAACACCAAGGGCTTTGACCTCCCCAAGACCGGCGGTTACGGCAACTGGATGTTCCCGGCTATTGGGCTGAGCCTCGTAGCTGTGGCAGTTGTGGTCATATACTTTGCTTTCAGAGACAAGAAGAAAGAAACAAATAAGTAAAGGTCGGGGAGGCAGGTTAAGAAACCTGCCTCCCATTTTGCGTATGAGCAGAAAAACAAAAATGATCCTTGGCATTATACTTCTCTCAATTGCTCTGCTCGTCTGCCTGTACCCTGTCATAAGCAACTTCACCGCCGTCAAGTACCAGTCCATAGTTCAGACCAGATACGAGAAGGCTGTCAGCAATATGGACGACACCGAATTGCAGAAGGCAAAGGAAGCGGCTCTGGCATATAACCGGACGCTGATCCCAGGCGTCGCAGATAATCTCTCGTTCTCGGAAGAGGCTCTCAAGTCTGCTGCCGAAAATTACGAGAATCTGCTGAACATCCGCGGTGACGGGATAATGGGCTACGTCGAGATCCCGAAGATAGATGTAAATCTGTCCATCTACCACGGCACTGGCGACGACAGCCTTGACCGCGGCGTCGGGCATCTGCTCGGAAGCTCTCTGCCGGTCGGCGGAGAAACTTCTCATGCAGTGTTAACAGCGCACTCCGGGCTTGCCGGACAACGGCTGTTTTCGGATTTAGACAAGCTGGAGTGCGGCGATACGTTCTATGTCCACACGCTTGATGAGACTATGGCGTACATGGTGCTGGAGATAAACACTGTGCTCCCGGAGGACACTTCCAAGCTTGTGATCCTTCCGGCGCATGATGTGTGTACATTGGTGACATGCACTCCATACGGAGTCAACACTCACCGCCTCATGGTGCGCGGGACGAGGATACGAAACGACCAAGCAGAGTATGTAGAAAATCTCAAGGCTGAGAGGAATGAGCGCGAGGGTGTCACACAGTCTACGTGGCAGCAGGAGTATTTCAAGGGCATAGAGCTCGGTGTTATCTGTATATCCGCCATTGGGATAGTCTATGAGATAAACCGAATCCGTCCTCGGCGGAGAAAGCGAGGGCTGCATGAAAAAGGCTAAGATAGTTCTTCTTATTCTTATGGCGCTCCTTGCCGCAGTTGGACTCTTTGTTACCTTAAAGCCGCTAATGGAGCGTGCCTCTCGGCAGAAGCAGGTGGACGAAGCCAAAGGCAGCTTCATCCAGCAGTTGGAGCAGATACAGTCTGTAAAATATACAGAGCCGGAGGCAACACCGTATGCGCAGCTCCGTGAGCAGATAGAGCAGTACAACACTTGGCTGTACGAAGGCAAGCAGATAGCCCTCACAAATGCGGCAGCTTACGAGCAGCCTGCGTTTATCCTCACGCAGTATGACTTGCAGGATGAGACCTTCGGAATAATCTACATTCCGAAGCTTGAAGTAACACTGCCGCTGTATCTCGGCGCAAACGATGAGAACATGGCAAACGGCGCGGCAGTGCTTGGGCAGACAAGCATCCCCATCGGCGGCGTCAGCACAAACGCCGTGATTGCAGGTCATCGCGGATGGAACGGCTATCCGTATTTTCTGAACCTCGATGAGCTTCAGATCGGCGACCTTGTGTACATAGATAACATCTGGACGCTGATGAAGTACGAGGTAGTGGATATACAAGTCATCTCCCCGGACGATGTTGACGCGATAAAGATCCAGGAGGGGCACGACCTTGTGACCCTCCTGACCTGCCATCCGCCGAACACCGGCGGTAGGCAAAGGCTTCTTGTATTTTGCGAGAGGGTAAGTGAATAGACAAAGAGCCGGGTATCCGCCCGGCTCGAATCATATGGAGGTTTAATATGACAGTAGATATAGACCTGTGGGTGACGGCGACGATCCTCAGAGAGCTGCGAAACAACGGACTGATTACACAGAAAGAGGCTGAAAAGATCCTTTCCCGCGTTGCCAAACAGACCGGCGCGACGCTTATTATTTCTGTCTGAAAATGCTCATATTTCAGTAGCTTTGTGAAAGGTGTTGTGGTATTGTGTGTTGCTGCAGAGGGAGGTGAACCGGCGCATGGCACAGGAAAACACCGCAAGAGTCATAACGATAGCGGCAACAGAACAGCCGCAGGATATACGGCTGAGAGTTGCAGCCTATGCCCGCGTCAGTTCATCATCTGACGAGCAGCTCAATTCCTTCGCCGCTCAGAACCGATACTACACAGAACTCATATCCAGCAAGGACAACTGGCAGCTTGTAGATATCTACGCCGATGAGGGCATCACTGGCACATCAATAGAAAAGCGCGATGACTTCAAGCGTATGCTCCGTGACTGTGAGCGCGGGCTCATAGACAGGATATTCGTAAAGTCCATATCCAGATTCGCCAGAAACACAACAGAGTGTCTCAAAACGGTGCGCTCTCTGAAAGCTCGCGGCGTAAGCGTGTACTTTGAGAAAGAAGGCATCGACACCGGCAAGGTCTCCGGTGAGATGCTCACCGCCGTGTTTGCCTCGCTCGCACAGGCCGAGAGTCAATCCATCTCCGGCAATATGCGCTGGGGGCTGCGCAAGCGAATGCAGGCTGGTACATATCTTGCACCGTCAACTCCATTCGGGTATAAGATACAAGACGGAGAATACATCATTGTTCCTAATGAAGCCGAGATCGTCAGATACATATTTGAAAGCTACGTCTCCGGCAACGGTATGGACGCTATCGCCGCAAAGCTGAACACACTTAATAACACCTCGTCTGAGCAGATGCGGCCATACTGGTACAGCACAACCATTCTGTACATACTCTCAAACGAGAGTTACACCGGCAATTCCCTATGGCAAAAGACCTATGCCACAAATACGCTTCCCGCAAAGCAGGTGAAAAACGCCGGTGAGCTGCCGATGTATCGCGTGCTGGATACGCACCCCGCCATCATAAGTCAGGAGCTGTTTGACGCAGCTCAGGAATTGCGAAACTCTCGGAGTAAGTCTAATGGCAAGCATCCCGTATGCGATGATATGCGCGGAAAGCTTATCTGCCGCGAGTGCGGTACGCAAATGCAGCCTAAAACCGTGAACGTTCAAATATATTGGGTATGCAGACGGCATAACCGCAGCAAAGAGCTTTGCCCCCTGCCCCCTATTGCCGACGCAACTGTGAAAGAAGCCTTTCGTATTCTCCACTTCAAGTTGAAAAAACATCCGGAAATTCTGGCTAAGACAGCCGCTTCTCTAACTGAGCTTCGTAACCGGCGAATGCTCTGGAGTCCGGATATAATAGAGCTGAACAAGAAAATATCCGATATATTAAGTCAGAATCAAATGTTAGCCGTACTGAAGCAGCAGGGGCTCGTTGATCCTGACATTTTTATATCCAAAACCAATGAGCTGGCTGAACAGCTTCGCAAGCTAAGGCTTGAAAAGGCACATCTGCTTGATTCAGAAACAGACGATCCATTGTCTCAGACACGGCATATCATCGAGTTGCTTCGAGATAGCCCGGATTTTCTCGAACACTATGACGAGGAACTGTTCAGCGAGCTCATTGAAAATGTGATCGTAAAAAGCCGCACAGATGTACGGTTTAGGCTCAAAAACGGGCTCGAATTAGATGAGCATATAGGAAGGACACTGTCATGACAAACCGAAAGCAGCCATTTGGATATAAAATACGCCGTGGCAAACCTGTCATTTATGAAACCGAAGCAGATATAGTCCGGGAAATTTTCAAAGCATATCTCAGCGGCGCATCGTACAGCACTATAACGGATATGCTCCGCGGGCAGGCTGTTTCGTATGACGAAGGCAAGCCTTGGAACAAAAACATGATAGCGAGAATTCTTGGGGATAGACGTTACATTGAAAATGATGTCTATCCTAAAATCATATCTGCCGCAGATTTCTCGATAGTCCAGCGGCAAAGGGAGTCCAGAACCAAGATTTGTGCGAAAACCGAAGTTCAAAAAGCACTGTCAAAACTGTGCTCAGTCCAACTGTCTGCGCAGCTTGAGCAGCAGGTTTTATCCATCCTGAATCTGCTGTCCATGCATCCTGAGAAGATTCGACCACAGCTCAGCTCCATAGCAAACCATGACGACAGCGAGTTTCAAAGGAACTTGGATTCGATTATGTTAGTCCAGCCTGTGGATGAGGCTGCTGCCAGAGGGCACATATTTCAAGAGGCTGCCGCTCTATATGATCAGGTAAACACAAGCGACTATGAGTCAGAACGGCTCCAGAGACTATTCGAAAAAGCTGACCACTCCACTGCTCTTGACTCTCAATTGCTCAAATCGAGCGTTGCTGGCATATACGTTGAGTCCTTGTCAGTCAAGCTCCTGCTATGGAACGGACAATATATTGGAAAGGACGACTTCAAATGAGCAATACAACGCCGACAGTTATATGTATCCCAGCCAAACCAGAAGCCGTTCGGGCATCAAAGCGCCAGCTACGGGTGGCGGCTTACTGTCGCGTGTCGACCGATGACGAGGAGCAGCTCACCAGTTACGAAGCGCAGAAAAATTATTACACAGATAAGATCATGACCAATAAAGAATGGACTATGGCCGGCATCTTCGCCGATGAAGGCATAACCGGTACTTCCGCCCGCAAGCGCCCGGAGTTTCTGCGTATGGTCCGTCAGTGCAAGCAGGGCAAAATAGATATCGTACTCACCAAGTCCATATCCAGATTTGCCCGCAACACAGTCGATTGCCTAAATTATGTACGTGCCCTAAAAGAGCTTGGCATAGCGGTCATCTTCGAGAAAGAGAACATGAACACTCTCGAAATCGACAGCGAGATACTCATAACCATGCTCGGTGCGTTCGCTCAGTCCGAGAGCGAATCCATCTCCGCCAATGTCCGCTGGGGTATCCGGCAGGCCATGAAAGAGGGCAAAGCCACCATACAGTACAAATATCTGTATGGCTATCGCAAAGGCGATGACAGCAAGCCTGAGATAATACCGGATCAGGCAGAGGTTGTCAGAAAAATATACGACCTGTTTCTAAGCGGCACACCAGTCCGCGGTATACAGGAGTATCTGAATGCAAACTCTGTTCCGAACATAAACGGTGAGTCAAAATGGGCGCGGAGCGCCATAGACAGCATACTTACGAATGAGAAATACTGCGGCGATGTACTGCTACAGAAAACGTATATCGACGACTGCATCAACAAGAAGGTAAAGAAAAACACCGGGCAGCTCCCGATGTATCTGGTGCAGAATCATCACGAGGGGATAATAAGCCGCGAGACATTCGATGCTGCTCAAGCCGAACTTGCGCGACGCAGCGCTGGGAAAAGTCCGTCAAAGAAAAATGCTCCGACTGGTCGGAGTAGGTACAGCAGCAAATATGCGCTGTCGGATAGGCTGTACTGCGGCGAGTGCGGCACAAGGTATCAGCGCTGTACATGGCGCAACCGCGATGGCAGCAAGCGCATAGTCTGGCGCTGCGTCAGCCGGGTGGACTATGGCAGCAAGTACTGCCACGACTCACCTACGCTGGATGAGGAGCCGCTGCACAGAGCCGTCCTTGCCGCTATAAACAGTACAGTAAAGGATAAGAACAATATAGTCTACAACCTAAAAGCGGCAATGGAAAAGGAACTTGCCCCGGCCGCAGGGCAGCAGCTCAGCCTGTCTGAGATAGATGACCGGCTCGACCAGTTAAATACCGAGTTCAGTAAAGTGCTTGCCGAAGCATCCGAAAGCGGTGACCAGTCAGCGTACAGCGGTAGATTCCGAGAGATCATGCAGAAGCAAGCAACGCTTAAAGCCCAGCGTGATGAGATACAACGGATGTTAGCCGAGAGCGGTAAAGCCGCAGCTCATATAGAGCAATGCAGGCAAGCAGCAGAATCAACACCAGCGACCATAACTGAGTGGGATGAAGCGCTGATCCGTCAGGTAGTTGAGAGCGTGACGGCAGAAACCGGCAACGAGATAATTGTAGCCTTGAAATCCGGAGCATCAATACATCAGGAATTATTGTAATATCAAACAGCACGGGCCTGAGTCTTAGTAAAAAGATTCAGGCTCTTTTTGTTTTCTGAAAGGAGCAACTTATGCCACGCTATTTTATGCGAGACACGCCGCTGCGGGCGATGGAGCATCTGATGATGTCTCAGCCCGGTTACAGGCCCAGAGGTGGCGGAATGTACCGAAATCAATTTCATTACACTCCAAAAGATGTGGAGTGCGAATACTGCCAGAGCTACGACCGCAAGAATCCGTGTCTCCTGTGTGAATGCACCTGTTTGGGGGAGCGCATTGAGGCAGGTGTTCTGAATCTGAGCAGGTTTGTACGGGAATGCTTTGCACTCTCTATGGAACCGCAGCTTCAAGAACGGATGTATCAGCAGTTCGTAGAAACAAAGTCTCGTTTTTTCCTATCCGACTCCCACCGTAGAAGATGGACACACTGGAGAGCACTCTGCTGGCGTCTGTCTGACCGAAATAAAGCCGCCCTCTTCCTGCTCACGGCTTACGAAAGCCTTTGGCGAAGGGTGGTCTGGAAGTGCGGCAACGACGGCTTTGACTTCCAAGCAGTCCATCTCCATGGGATCAAGCCGGAGCTTTACAGCGTTTATCAGGCTGCAAAGGCCATTGCGGTAGGTAGCTGCAACATTACTCTTGCGGACCTTGCGTCTCCGGAATTGGTCACAGATGAGGCGTTCCAACTGATTATCTGCGCATTGCTGATGGCCAAGTACGGGGATGTGGTTCTGAATTTAGAAAATGGAGCGGTGAAGGATGGCAATTGATATGGCACAGCAGGAAGAACTTGTTCTATGGATTGACCGGCGCTGGAAAAATGCCATCGAGAAGCATCTAAATGGCGAGGCTTTGCAAGAGCATCTGGAGAATGTATTGGACGAGCTGTGTGATCAGCTTCCAGAGCGAGAGTATGAGCGCATCAGCCGTGAGATCCAGTCGGAAGCTGCCGCACAGCGCGCAAAGGAAGAAGCGGCTCGAACTTATGCCGCTTACCATGTGACGGAGCATGGTCAAGAATGGTACTTTAAGACCTCGCCCGGTGAGGAGCTATTGGAGGCAGGGAAAAAGCTGCGCAGTTATATTATGAAAGGCAGCGGTGTGGCGCCGGACAAATTCATCGGAATGTTTTTCGACGGGCAGCCCATCACAGCAAAAGAGTTTGATGCACTGACGGCTCTGCGCATGGAGAACACGGGAAAGGTACGAGGTGTATTCGATATGAACTTCGATAAGCGCGAGTTCTCCGCTGTTAACATCATGGATGGCTGGCAGACCTGGGCGATGCATGATGTGTCGGTGGCAGTTTATCATGCCACCCGGTCACAGTTTGCGTCTAACGATGATAGGTGGCGCAAGCTGTTGGATCATCTGAGCGGAAAAGAGATCACCTCGGCGGGACATCTCGCTGCCAACAACTTTTCGTTTTCAGATGAGATCATTGAGACGGACGGCAAGCTCAACTTTTATGTCCAGGCAGACTTCGATGTGGATTCTGCATTCGGGACATTTGTCTGCACCGATCAGAACGATGACTGGCTCAATATCTACGCCAACTATGATGTAGAGCAGGATCAGCTATGCGACACGCTGGAACTGAACCTCTGCAAGGGAGACGGTTCGGAAGAAAGCTGGTTTTACCGTCTCAACGCTGCTGAACAGGAAGTCCTGCTCCGCAAAATGGAGGCATTCTGTCAGCAGCAGACCGGCATGAGTCTGCACGAGTACACCCAGCAGCTTCGTGACAGTGAATCGCAGACTCCTGAGATGCAGATGTAACCGCGGCGGCGATGTGATTTTGAATTTATAAAAAGGAGTTGGTGAAATATGATAATACATGCTGTACTCGGCAATCCAAACCACCCGGAATACGGTGTTGCAACCATTCCGTTCCCCATCCCACATGACCAGTACGCACACTGCATGGAGCTGCTGGAGGCATTGGAAATTGGCGATGCAGTCAAAGCTGACTGTCAGGTGCAGGAGATCAATAGCTTTTACTCTGCACTCAAACGCACAGAGATGCTTCCGGTTAATGTGGAGGAGCTCAACTATCTTGCCAAGCGGCTGGATAGTTTCGATGTCGGAGAAGCTGCTCAGTTTCAGGCAATGGCACACAAGCTGGAGCTTCTCGAACTGAAGGATCTTATCAACCTGACCTTCTGCTGTCAAGAGGCCACAGTCATCACAGATTTCTCTGACCTCGCCGCTGTTGGCCGTGACCACTACATGAACCTGCATGGCGGCTGCGCAACTGTTGCTGAGTTGGAAGCATTGAACGGTGAGGAAACGGCACGGCAGCTTATCAAGAGCGGCAGCGGCACGGTCACACCATATGGTGTGGTCTACGACAATGGCATGAAGCTGGAGCAGGTCTATGACGGGCAGTTTTTCCCCTGCTATTATTATGAGCCGCGTGCCACTATGGTTGCGGCGACTCCCAAATCCGAGCCGGAGAATACCGAGCACATCACATGGCTATATCTCCCGATGGCGCAGGAGGAAATTGACCGTGTTCTCCAGCGGTCGGGAATCGCGAATTCTGCGGATGCCCGGCTCCGGCTGGAACACAGTCAACTGCCAGATGAAGTGAATGTGCTGCTGGATATGGAACATGAGAGCCTTGCGGATCTCAACGCACTGGCACAGGCAACAGGTACGCTTTCCACGGACAACATCAAGAAACTGGGCGCTGCTGTAACTCTGGCGAAGCCTCAGAATGCGGAGCAGGCCAAAAATCTCGTGGAGAATCTCGACCTGTTTGACTTTGCTCCCGACGCACATTCCCCAGCAGAGTATGGAAAATATATGATCCAGCAGTCCGGTCATTACGAGTTCGACGAGAATTTAGATGAATTCTATGACTACGAAGGCTACGCTCAGCAGCGCTTAAACGACGAGGACGGGATGTTTACCGACCGAGGCTATATCGCATATAAGGAATACTTCAGCCTTGAGAAAATTATGGAGGGCGGTCAAGGTGGCAGCATAGACGGTCAAATGACCGAGAAAGAACTCTTCTCTGCAGCAGTAAGTCTGCGATCTGTTTATGCAGCTTTCAGAGTTCTGCGACGATGTATGTGGGAGCCGTGACGAAAGCTGTAGAGGTACACTCCGCGCAAATCGGGGAGTCCGCCCCCCGACGTATCGAAAAATCCGCCGGGGGAAGGATTCAGCCGGAAAGGCTCGGCAGAAACAGCGAGATCTCCGGTATCAGCGTTATAAGAATAAGTATGACCACCATGGTAGCGCAAATTATAAAAATGTCCGGGAAGGTGTCCTCAACCTTGATATTCAATATGCGCGTTGTGGTGAATAGGCACACCGCCATTGGCGGGGTGCAGCCGCCTATCGCAAAGGCAACGCACAGGATTATGCCGAAATGGACAACGTTGTAGCCAATCGACTCCATGACCGGCCAGAGTATCGGCGTAAGCAGAATGAGCAGTGAGTTCGTTTCCATGAATGTGCCGAGTATAATGAGCAGAAGCACAACAAGGAAAGTGATGACGAATTTGCTGCTGCTTATTGAGAGAATGGCATTGGCAAGTATCATGGGTATGTTGTTCTTTGCAAGCACCCAGCCGAAGGGGGCGGAAGCGGAAATTATAATAAATATAAACGCCGTACCCATTGCACTCTGCTTGGTTATCTCAACAAACTGCTTGAAGTTCATCTCACCGTATGCAAACGCTGCCAGCAGAAACGCATATATAACGGAAATTGCGGCAGCTTCGGTGGCAGTGGCGATGCCGCTCATGATGCTGCCCAGCACGAACACAGGCATAGCGAGAGCAGGTATTGCCTGAAGTGTGATGGTAAGGACTTCCTTGGCGGTGTATTTGTAGTTCGATTTGCCGTAGCCGCGTTTTGCGGATATAAAACAGTTAAGAATGATAAGTCCGAGTACAACGGAAAGCCCCGGAAATATGCCGGCCGTGAGCATTTTTGTCACCGATGCACCCGTAATGCTTGCATATACGACAAAGCAAATGCTTGGCGGGATTATCGCGCCCATTGCGCCGGCACCCGCCATAAGTGAAGCTGCATAGCCGGGCTTGTAGCCGCGGTCGACCATTTCCGGCCCCATTATCGAGCCGATTGCAGCCGATGTGGCAACTGCGCTGCCGGAAACGCTGCCGAAGAACGCCGCACCGCCGCATGCTGCAGTGCCGAGACCGCCGGGAATTTTGCCGAGGATCATGTCTGCAAAGCGCATAAGACGCTGCGTTGCACCGCAGGACATGAGATTGCCGGAATAAATAAACAGCGGCAGCGCCATAAGCGTGGTAGAGATGATGCCGTCGACCATCTTCTGCGTGATTATTGCAAGAGAGTTGCTTCCGGAGCTGAGAACGAATGCCGAGGCGGAGATGCCGACGGCAAAGAAGATCGGCGCACCGACCACAAGAAGCAGAATAAAAGTGATTATCAAAGCTGTCATTTTGCCGCCTCCTTTTCCGCACCGCGCATGATCTTTATATCGTCTGCTATGTTATATATAAGGAAGAAAACCATAAACGCCATTGTTACGGTCAGCGCAAGATAGACATAGCCCATTCTTATGCCAAGACCGGCGGACACGGCTTTCATGCCGAGCTTTACATTTGAAAGGCTGAAATAGAACGCCGCGGCGCAGAACGCCGTGTAGACCAGATCGAGCACAAGCCGCAGAATATTCTGGAGCTTTATGGGCAGCTTGGAGAAAACAAAGTCAAGCGCAGTGTGCGCCCGATCCGAAAGACCGGCTGCGGAGCAGAGCAGCGCTCCCCATATCACGGAGTATTTTGCAAGCTCGTCCGCCCAGAAGAACGAATAATGAAACAGATATCTTGCGGCAGTCTGCGCAAAAAGAACTACCGAAACGAGTATAAGGCAGATGCAGCCGATGTATTGCAGTACGGCTTTCACCGTATCTCTGAGTTTGAGCATTTAGCTTCCCCTTTCCATAGGATTGTTTATAAAACTCCGGCGGAGTACTGCCGCAGAGAAAATCGGGACAGTGCTCCGCCGGAAACCGAGTCAGATATCAGCCCTGAAGCGCCAGATTTATGAGAGTTTCGCCATCTGCGCCGTATTCGCTCTTAAAGAAATCCCAAACGGGTGCAAGCGCAGTGACCCATTCCTCGTGATCGGTCACGTCATCGACCTGCATGCCGTATTCCTCAAGCTTTGCGCGTGCAGTGGAGTCCATCTCCTGAGAGGCGGCGCGCTGGTCGGCCGTGCCTTTCTCAAAGGCCTTGGTCAGCATGTCCTGAACCTCGGCAGGGTAGGAGTTCCATACGTCGGCATTGAAGACAACGGGAGCGCTGAGGTAGATATGATTGGTGAGCGTGCAGTATTTCTGAACCTCATAATAGCTGGAGGAAAGAATTATGTTCAAGGGGTTTTCCTGACCGTCGACCATGCCCTGCTGGAGTGCGGAGAACAGCTCACTCATATCGACCATGGTAACGGTGCAGTCAAGACATTCAAAGAACTTGATGAACAGAGTCGCGTTGGCGCTGCGCATCTTGAGCCCTGCCATATCGGAGGGCGTGGTGACGGGGCGAACATTGTTGGTCATCTGACGGGAACCGTTTTCCCAGAAGGCAACAGTGTGGCAGCCGATGTCGTCGATGATCTTGGCAAGGGCTTCACCGTATGCACCGTCATATGCCTTATATGCGGTTTCAACATCGGGATAGAGGAAGGGGAGATCCTCGACGTAGAGCAGGGGATTGTATGCAGCGTAGTTATCACAGGCACCGTTAACGACGGCGTCAATCTCGCCGGCGATCATCTGCTGAGTTATCTCGCCATTGGAGCCGAGCGCGCCCGCACCGTAAATGTCGAGCTTTATGGTGCCACCGGACTGCTCGTCCAGCTCCGCTGCGACACTTTCAAGAGTAGTGGAAACAGGGTGACTTGCGGCAAAGTTATGTGCAAGCTTGATGGTTATGACATCGCCAGAATTGGACGAGCCGACTGCGTTGGAGGAGCTGTCGGTATGCTTTGCTCCGCTGTCGGTGCTGCCGCATCCTGCGAAGACCGTCATGCAGAGCATGACGCAAAGAAGTAAAGACAGAAATCTTTTCATTGTTATCTCCTATTTATTTTTTATCGCAGTTTTTTATTGTGTCAATTATAGCTTCATAGCTGTTTAAAAGAATGCTTTCGGGAATTGTACAAAGATAGAAACCGACACCGTTCCAATCTCTGACTTCTTCGGCATCGTGAGGATCAAAGCAAAAGTAAGCAAGCGTTTTCCCGTTTTCGGCAGCAAGCTCCGCTGCTTTTTTAATCGCATTTTTTATGTTGGGATGATTGAGCTGCCCCGGAATACCAAGGTTTACAGCAAGATCAACAGTGCCGACGTTTATTGCATCTATACCATCTACCTTAGCGATTTCAGGCAGATTTTCTATACCCTCCGAGCCTTCGACAAGAAGAGCTATGAAGGTACGTTTGTTAGAACGCTCGTAAAAGCTAGTTACATCGTCGCCTCCAAACCAGTTTGCACGGGTATATGGGCAGGCACCTCGATTTCCTATTGGTGCAAAGCGCGCGTATTGAACGGCAAGGCGAGCCTGTTCGGGTGTGCTTATGTTCGGGATAAACAGCCCGGCGGCGCCGGCATCAAGGGCTTTCTTTATCGAGTCCTCGTCCTCAACGTACGGCACGCGCACCAGTGGGACAATTCCGACAGCCTCAGCTGCGCGGATCATGGAAACGATTTTCGCACTGGACATGGGGCAATGCTCCATGTCCAATACGATATAATCCATTCCGGCATAGCCGAGTATTTCTACAAGCTCTTCGCTCGGTATCTGGAGAATGGTTCCGACGGGTCTGCGTCCGCCTTCAAGCAGCGAGTGAAAATCCTTTCTCTCTATATGCCGCATTACTTACTTGGTGATCGCCTTGAACGCGGCGGCCTGTGCCTTGATCCCGCGCTCTGCGGCAAAACGCTCGATGGAGGATGCGCCGAAGAAACCGTCGATCTCCGGAATCTTGTGAATGATGTATGCCGCATCATCGGGCTCGGCAATAGGTCCGCCGTGGCAGATGACCATGATGTCGGGGCGGACGGAGCGGCCAGCGGCAATAATGGCCTTTATCTTGTCAACGCAGTCGTCAAGAGTAAGAGCGGTCTTGGCGCCGATGGTACCCTTGGTGGTAAGACCCATGTGGGCGACGAGAATATCGGCACCTGCCTCAGCCATGGCCTTCGCCTGTTCGGGGTCGAACACGTAGGGGCAGGTCAGCATGTCAAGCTCATGCGCCTTGCGTATCATCTCTACCTCAAGACCGTAGCCCATGCCGGTCTCCTCAAGATTCTGGCGGAATACGCCGTCGATAAGACCGACGGTCGGGAAGTTCTGCACGCCGTTGAAGCCCTGTGCCTTGAGCTGACGGAGGTAAACGTCCATAACACGGAAGGGGTCGGTACCGCAGACGCCCGCAAGAACGGGGGTGTGCTTGACAACGGGAAGGACTTCTGCACCCATCTCAACGACTATCTGGTTTGCGTCGCCGTAGGAAAGCAGACCGGCAAGAGAACCGCGGCCGGCCATGCGGTAGCGGCCGGAGTTGTAGATTATGAGCATATCCGCACCGCCCGCCTCGCTGCTCTTAGCGGTGATACCGGTACCGGCGCCGACGCCGACAAGGATCTTACCGTTTTTGACTTCTTCTTTGAATTTTGCAATGATCTCGCTTCTGGTCTGAGTGTTCATGTTCGTTCTCCTTAAAATTTATTTTGAATTTTGCTTTGTTTATCTGCTCATAAGCTCAAGGAGCTTCTTAGCGGCGGCGAGCGCAAATGCGTCGTCGTTTACGTTGCTGTCAAGCTCGATAAGCTCAACGTTGCTGCCGATATTTGCACGCAGGGTATCGAATAGAGCCTTATCCGCCTCAGGATCGTTGAAGGGCTGACCTTCGCCATCGATGGCGGAAACGCCGCGGAGCGGGAGCATAAGTGCAGTGGGGGATTTTGCGGCGTTGAGCTTTTCGGCGACAACTTCGCCAAGCCGGATATTTTCTTCTTTTGTGGTACGCATGAGCGTCACGGTCGGGTTGTGTTTATACAGATTGCGGCCGCGGTACTGCTCGGGTACGGTGTCCAACGGGCCGAAATTAACCATGTCGAGAGCACCGACGGAAACAACCTGCGGCACACCGCATGCGCCTGCCGCCTCAAGCCGGTGAGAACCTGCGTTCAGAACGCCGCCGAAAAGCTCGTCGCACCATTCGGTCGTAGTGATGTCAAGAACCCCCTTGATAAATCCGGCGTTTATGAGCGTTTCCATCGTCCTGCCGCCCGTGCCGGTGGCATGGAACACAAGCACCTCATAGCCTTGTTCCTCAAGATATGCTTTCGCGGTCTTGATGCAGGGGGTGGTCACGCCGAACATCGTTGCCGCTATTATCGGCTTGTTCTCGTGGGCAAGGGGTTTCTTGTTCTTCACCATACCGACGACCGCATTGACAGCGTTGGAGAATATCTCCATGGATATGGCGTTGAGTCCTTCTGCGTCCACGACTGACGGGAACATCACAACGTCGCTTGTCCCGACATACTGGGATACGTTGCCGGACGCCATCGTAGACACCATCACCTTCGGCACTCCTATCGGCAGCGCGCGCATAGCCGGGGTCGCCATTGAAGTGCCGCCGGAGCCGCCCACGGATATTATGCCGTCAAATCTGCCCTGCGCGTACAGCTCCGGGATAAGCTTTTCCGCACCCCGGCTCATGACGTCAGTGGCGAAAGCACGGTCTCTTTTGGAGCTTATCTCCTCCATGCTCACGCCGACCGACGCCGCGACCTCCGCATTCGATACGTCGGGCGCGAACAGAGGTTCAAAAGCGCCGGCGTGTATGCACAGCGTATCAAGCCCCTGCTCACGGACAAGCTTTTTGATGAACTCAAACTCGGTACCCTTGGTGTCAAATGTGCCTATTATTGCTATCGTTTTCATTCAACAGCCTCCTTCCTTGTGATTTGTTGTGTTTGTTTCGGAGCGGGTGATACAGACCGGCTCCATCTGATTAATATTTTAGGGAATTTTTCGCAATAAATCCATGACGCCAGTTTTGATGTTCTTGTGTTTATTTACGATGTGCTGCAGACGACCTGCTGCGGCTCTTGTGTTTATTTTTGATTTGGCAGATCCACTCTCGGAGAAAATCCATGGTACTTTTTGTACATTTTGCTGAACTGCGCGTAATCCTTATAGCCCACCGACTGCGCCGCACGCAGCAGAGAGCTTGCTCCGCTGGTGATAAGCTCACGCGCCTTGTCCATTCGCATCGAGATAAGATATTCCTGGAAGCTGCACCCTACCTCTTTCTTGAACAGCGCCGAAAGATATGCCGGCGACAGGTGTATTGCCTGCGCAAGCTCGGTAAGGCTTATGTCTTCGGAGTAATTTTCGTTGATATACTCCTTCACAAAGTCTGTATAATTATAGTGTCCGGGATCCGAAAACATGATCTTTTCGAGCTTAGTTTTCGGTATCATGGGGGAATTGTCTTTGAAATTCCGCGTCACCTCAAGAATGGCAGACTCCACAGGGATACGCTCAAAGGCGGAGCCGCCGATGAAGCCCTGACAACTGCTGCCGCGATACATATATTGCGCGTCAAGCGGAGTTTTTATAGGTCCGCCGTAAACAAGTTTTATCACGTTCGGATTGACGCGGTCAGCAGCAGCAAATATCTCCTCCGCAGTCTGCCTAGCGTGTTCGAGCGTCAGTATTTTCTTTGCTCCGAGGTATCCGCCGTAGGTAAGGCCAAAATGGGCGCAGATCATATCTGCGCCCGCCTCAGTCATAGCTGCCGCCTGCTCCGCGTTGAATACAAACGCGAGAGTGAGCAGCTTGCAGTAGTGAGCAAAATGTATCGCGTCGATCTCCTGCCGGTAGCTTATGCCATCATATTCCAATTCGCGGCGAAATTCGCCGTCTATCATGCCGATGGTCGGGTAGTTATTGACCCCGGCAAAGCCGCGCTGCTTTATAAGCTTAATATAATCATACATCTGCTTGGAGGGATCGGTCGCGTTATATCCGAAGAACACAGGGACGGAACCCGCCGCGCGCAATATTTCACGGCATGCGTATTCCATGACAAGATCATTGCTGTTCGTATAGCTCATGAACCCTGCCATGGAACTTAGCCCCATGCTGCGATATCTGCCGGAGCTGAGTGCAAGTAGCATGTCGCAGCCGCCCATGACCGCATATTTTGCGGTCATGCCGCTGCCCGCTGCAACGCCGACAAGATGTCCGTTTTCGCGGATATGCTCTCTGAATATTTCAATTCTATCGTCCATGGCGGAAACTCCTTGTCATCGGATATTGACGGCGCATACGGTCAGAGTGCGGTATCGTCGAGTATGGCTCCGCGGTCGGCAGAGCTTACAAGAGCCCTATAGCGCTTGAGATATCCACTGACAGGGCGGAGCTTCTTCGACCCCGTGCGTTCCCTGCGGCGTTTCAGTTCATCTTCACCGACGAGCAGCTCAATGCGGTGTGCCGGGATGTCAATGCTAATCATGTCACCGTCTTCAACATAGGCGAGCAGACCACCGGAAGCCGCCTCGGGAGAAACATGACCTATGGACGCGCCACGGCTGACACCGGAAAACCGCCCGTCGGTTATGAGTGCACAGCTCGAATCAAGTCCCATCCCGGCAAGCGCCGCCGTCGGAGACAGCATTTCACGCATGCCGGGACCACCGCGCGGTCCCTCATAGCGGACAATGACAACATCACCGGGCTTTACCGCTCCGCCGTATAGACCGGCGCAGCATTCTTCCTCACTGTCAAAGCATTTCGCGGGGCCGGTGTGAACGAGCATTTCGGGCAGCACCGCACCTTTCTTGACTACCGCTCCGTCTGGGGCAAGGTTCCCGTAAAGCACTGCAAGTCCTCCGGTAGGGCTATACGCCGTTTCGCGCGTGCGGATAACGTTATCGTCGGCAATGCGCGCCGCATTGATCCTGTCGCTCCATTCACCGTCGACCGTCAGTGCATCGGCGCATATAAGTCCCATGCCGTCGAGCCTTTTCATAACGGCGCTGAGTCCGCCGGCATTATTGAGATCAACAAGGAAATGCTGACCGGCGGGATTGAGCTTCACGATATGCGGCACGCTGTCGCTTATCTCATTCACGCGGTCAAGCTGAAATCTAAGCCCTGCTTCGTGCGCGATAGCGGGCAGATGCAGCATTGTGTTCGTAGAACATCCGAGCGCCATATCGCAGACAAGCGCATTTTTTATCGCCTTGTCGGTGACAATGCTGCGCGGACGGAGGTCACGCTTGACGAGCTCCATTATCCACATGCCGGTACGCTTCGCAAGTCGAATCCTGTGGGAATCGACGGCGGGGACAGTCCCGTTTCCTGCTAGGGCAAGACCGAGTATTTCCGTCATGCAGTTCATGGAGTTTGCGGTGAACATGCCGGCGCATGAGCCGCAGCCGGGGCAGGCACCGTCGGCTATGGCTTCCGCCGTCGCTTCGTCCATTTTCCCGGACAGGACCGCCGCCGGTGCCTCAAATGCGTTTGTAAGCGCGACACGGCTTCCGTTCACGCAGCCCGGCAGCATCGGCCCGCCGGAACAGAATATGGACGGAATGTTCAGCCGCAGGGCAGCCATCAGCATACCGGGAACAATCTTGTCGCAGTTCGGAATAAATACAAGACCGTCGAACGGGTGCGCTGTCGCCATAATCTCAACGGAGTCGGCGATGTGTTCGCGGCTGGGCAGAGAATAAAACATACCTTCATGATTCATGGCTATACCATCGCACACGCCTATTGCTGGAAACTCAACGGGTGTGCCGCCTGCCATGCGTATACCTGCTTTCACGGCCTCTGCGATATCGTCGAGATGCATATGGCCGGGAATGATCTCATTGTGTGCGTTTACGACGCCGATAATAGGGCGATTCAGCTCCTCGTCGGTAAAACCGAGCGCGTAAAACAACGCGCGGTGCGGTATGCGCTCCACACCTTTTTTCATCAGATCGCTTCTCATTTATGTATGTACCTCCGGACTTATTTGCTGAAATAGAGCGTTTTTGCAAGGCTGATATACAGACGGTCGCGCTCCTCAATGGCCTGCTGCCTGCGCTCACCGGAATAATCATAGAAGCCGCTGCCGGTCTTGATACCGTAATTCCCGGCGCCAACGATATCTTTCAGAAGCGGGCTTACATCCTTGCGGTCGCAAAGCTCGGCGTTCAGGTAGGAACTGATGTGGGCAAACGTGTCAAGCCCGCCCATATCCGCAACGCCGAACGGACCGAGCGCCGCATAGCGCAGTCCAAGCCCTGCTTTCATGACGGTGTCCACGTCTTCGAGAGTAGCGGCACCGGTTTCAACGATGTGCAGAGCCTCACGCAGCACGGCGAATTGCAGGCGGTTGATGACAAAGCCGTTGATGTCCTTGACGACCACGGGGCTTTTCCCAAGCGCGGCAACGAGTGCGCGCATTTTTTCGACTGTTTCCGCGGAGGTTTCTTCGCCGACGATTATCTCGCAGAGCGGGAGCAGATGCGGCGGGTTGAGCCAGTGCTGCCCTACAAAGCGGGCGGGAAGCTTCACGGCTTTTGCAATGTCCGTAATGTGCAGACCGGAGGTGTTTGTGGCAAGGAGCGCGCTGTCCGGCACAAGCTGTGATGTCTCAGCCCAAAAGCTCTGCTTTGCACCCAAATCCTCGACGATGCTCTCAACGACGAGATTAGCATCGGTGAAGCATGCCTTGTCGGTCGTGAGGACTATGCCGTCAATGACCTGCTGCGAAGCTTCGGGGGTGATGATATTTTCTTCGACCAGTACCGACTCGTTTATCCTTATCAGTTCTTTCGCGCGGTCGAGTCCTTTCTGGCTGCGGTTATAGAGATATGTTTCCCAGCCGCCGAGCGCATATACCTGCGCAAGCGACGCGCCCATTGTACCCGCACCGGCGAGTACGACTTTTTTATTGCTCATGTTTAAGTCCTTCTTTCTGTCTTGAAATGATTTATTTGATCTCCGCTTCAAGCCTTTTCAGAAGCTCAAGGCAGCTTGATGCCTGTTCAGGTTCAAATTCCGAAGGCTCTATGCTGACCGTTCCGTCATAGCCGATGCTTTTGAGTATGGCGAAAATGCCCCTGTATTCGTCGAAATCGGCTTTTTGAGGGAAGCCGCGCCATAGACCGCTGCCTGACGTACTGAAGTGGACGTGGCGCAAATACGGCGCCGCTGCGGCTGCAAGTGAATAATCTTCGCCCATCTCGGCCATATGATAAAAGTCAAGCACCATGCCGACGTTATCAAGCCCGATCAGCCGTGTGATCTCGGCGGCGTCCAATGTGCCGTTGAGATAATTGCACATCCCGGAATGGACGGCTTCTACCAAGACGCACATACCGTGCTCCTTTGCCGCGCCGGCGGCTATCCGGATAAAACGCATGAATTGAGCGTCTGCGTCCGATTTGTCCATATCTGCGGGCAGCCTGCGGGCGTTCGGCGAGCCTATGCCAAGCGCGGAAATGCCGAGCCGCTTACCGCGCCGGCAAAGAAGTTCCGCATAGCTTGCGGTCGCGCTGTCGGAAACGTTATGACCTATTATCGCGGGTATGCCTGCCGAGTATGCGTTGAAGCCGATGCACAGAAGCCCGGTGCGCGCCTGCTCGGCACAGAGCGCATCAAATTCAGATTCGCTCATTGCTGCGGCGGTGCAGCCTGCAAACTCAAAAAAGTCGTAGCCCGCAGCTTTTACCCGGATTAAGTCGTCAATTTTGCTGATGCAGCAGCCAAATTTCATTTGATCTACCTCCTGAACTACCTGCGGTCAGAGATTCCTGAGCTGAACGCCCGTGGAATATGCCTCCCATGCAAGCCATGCGCTCTGTTCAAGCTCCTCCAGACATTCAAATGCATTCATGAGCGAGCGCCCGGCAACGATCGGACCATGGTTGCAGAGAAGGTAGCCGCGCTCGGTTCCGACACGTTCACGCATGAGGGAAAATAATTCCTGTGAGCCGGGGGGAGCATACGGGATCTCAACTACTGCGCCGAGCTTCATCTCAAGATAGGGCGTATAGCGGGGAATGACATTTCGCGGATCGTCATGCGGTATGCATGACCAGAGCGTACTGTACGGCGCATGTGTATGTATCACGGCGCGTGTTGTCGGGTCCGACGCGTAAAGCGCCAAATGGAGGGGAAGCTCCTTGCTCGGCTTTCCGTCGCTGAGTATCGTGCCGTCAAGACCGACCTCTACAAAATCCTCCGGAGCGAGGGTCTCAAAGCACGAGCCGCTGCGCGATATCCAGACGCTGTCACCGCAGCGAAAGCTTATGTTTGCCGTTGTGCCGCTGGTTTTGCAGCGCGCGAACAGTGAGTTCGCTATCCGCACCGCTTCGGCAAGATTTTTCTTGATTTCGTTGTTCATCATGCAAGCACCTTCAGAAAGAAATCTTCCGCTCCGAAATTGCCGGATTTCAGCACGAGCCGCAAATCACCGGCTCCGGAGGGCTTGAGTATCGGTACGCCGGGGGCGACGGAGTCGCCTATTGCAAAGGAAGTGAAGCCAAGAGCGGTTATGATCGCACCGGAGGTTTCACCGCCGGCGGATATCAGGCGCGTCGGCGGGCATACTGAGAATATTTCGGTGGCGATGGACGACAGCAGTGATTCCATCGCGGCTGAAACGCCTTTGTCAGACGTATCGACATCCGCAGCGTCGGCACTGCCGGAGCTATAATAGAGAATATCGCTGCCGAGCGAATCTATATATATTTGCGCAAGCTCTTTTGCGCGCCCGGCGCCGCGCCGTGCGTCGTCGGCACTGACCATGACCGCGCGTCCGCCATCGGCTTTCCAGCGGGCAACCTGACGGCGTGTCATATCAGAACAGCTTCCGGCAAGCATCAGCCGTCCGCGGTCAGATGTACCGGCACAGTCGACGGAGGGCTCTGCATGCCCGTACCCGAGTGACGAGGATATGTCTCCGAGCAGACCGGAACCGCCGGACAAAAACGGCAGCGTACCGAAAAGTCTGGCGATGATCTCGCCGTGCTGCGGTTCATAATAGTCGGGTATTAAATAAAAATGGGCATTGGAGCGTTCAAGCCGTTTTATCTTGTCATTCAGCCGCGCAGGTTCCGCGTACTCGGCGGCGGTAATGATATAGCTGGGATACTTTGACTGCGCGCCCATAAGCTCGGCTACTTTACTGCTCCACATGGGATTGAGCGGGTGAGCGCGCATATGGCTTTCCGTAAGGGGGACGCCGTTGACAAAAAGCTCGCCGGCGCGCACACTTCTTCCGTTAGACAGCAGGGAAGGGCAGAGCAGACTGAAGCTGAGCCCGCCGCGTTCAAGAATGGCGTCGCAAACGGGGCCTATGTTTCCGCGCGGAGTAGAGTCGAAGGTCGAGCAGTATTTGAAGTATATTCCCTCCGCGCCGCGTTCGAGCAACCAGTTCACGGCCGCGAGAGACTCGGCCACGGCAAGCTCCGGAGCTATGGAACGGCTTTTCAGCGCAACGACGACCGCGTCATAGCCGTCCGTCACGGCGGCTTCCACGTGTGGCCATATCAGCATGAGCGTTTTCATGCCTCCGGCTGCAAGAAATGAAGCTGCGTCACCGGCTCCGGTGAAATCATCGGCAATACAACCTATTTTGAATGTGCTCATTTTGACCTCCATAGGGAAAGCGCAGATAAGAAGCGCGCTTTATTTGTTGTACAATTCTACAATTTAGCTTAGATTAAAACGGAAAAGCTGAAAAGTCAACATGCTGATAGCAGTTTCGGAATGTTGCCCATTTTCTATTGGACAAATATGTGGAAAGTGCCAAAAAGCTTGCGCGTAACAGAAATTAACTTGACTTTTTGAAAATCATGAGTAATATGAAAATCAAGATTTGTTCAACAAATCAACAGCTTGACTAAATTTAACTATTCGGAGGGAAACATGAAATACGTAAGATTCAGCCGCAATGGCGAGTCACGCTATGGCATTCTCGACGGAAATAAGATTGCCGTACTCAATGGCGACCTTTTCGGAGAGCATGAGGAAAGCGGAGAGGTCGTCGACCTTGACGCGGTGAAGCTGCTTGCGCCCTGCCTTCCCAGCAAGATCATGTGCGCGGGTACGAATTATATGTCCCATATTATCGAGTGCCGCGAAAAGATGAATTTGGATGTCAGCATCCCGGAGCATCCGCTCATTTTCAGCAAAGGCCCCAATACTATAGCCGACCCCGAACAGGGCGTCATTTACCCGACCGGAGTCAACAGAGTCGACTTTGAGGGGGAGCTGGGCGTTGTGATCGGCAAGAGATGCAAAAAGGCAACACGCGAGAACGCGATGGATTATGTCCTTGGCTATACCTGCGTCAACGATGTGTCTGCGCGCGACATGCAGTGGAGCGACGGCCAGTGGACCCGCGGCAAGGGGCTTGACACTTTCTGCCCCATGGGTCCGATAATCACTGACGAGATAGACGCTTTCAACAGCCGCGTCATCACCAGAGTCAACGGCGAGGTGCTTCAGGACGGCAACAGCAACGACCTGATTTTTGACATTCCAGCACTCATAGAGTATATTTCCGAGTGGATAACCCTCGAAGCCGGAGATGTTATCGCCACCGGCACTCCCGCTGGAGTAGCACCCGTAAAGGTCGGCGACGTTATCGAGATAGAGATCCCCGGCATAGGCATTCTTCGCAACACCATGATCTGAGCTTTAATTCCTCTTCGCGTTGGTAAATTGACATAAATTTTGCGTTAGGTTTTTGTCGACAACGCAGAAAAGAGAAAAATATCTTTATTTTTGCAAGTCAACCTGTTACTGTACAGACAAGGTTGAATTGTCCAACAATTTAAAAAATATAAGAGGCGATTCACAAAACACACCATAAAGAAAAAAGGAGAAAAAACATGAAAAAAGTTATTGCACTCGTGCTTGCACTGACAATGGTCTTTGCACTGTGCGCCTGCGGCAAGACCGCGAGCGATACGCCCGCAGCCGACAGCAGTGGCCCCGCTCCCGCATCAGAACCCATCAAGGTTCGTATCGCGTCTCAGTTCGGCGATGAGCACCCCCAGAGCGTTGCTATTTCGAAGTTCAAGGAACTGCTTGAGGAACGCAGCAACGGAGCTTTCGCCGTTGAGCTTTACACCAACAACCAACTCGGCGCAGCCGAGGTCTGGCAGGACATGATGCTTGAAGGCTCTATCGAGATGAGCTTTCCCGGCGGCAACATCGCTTCCTACTATGGTCTGACCAGTGTCACCGAATGCCCCTTCCTGTTCACCTCTTGGGATGAGGCACGCTACATCTTCACTGAAACCGATATCTGCGATGAGATAAACGCAGCTATGCCCGAAGCGATCGGCGTGCGCAGCATCGGCTCTCTGCCTATCGGCTTCCGCGTCACCACCAGCAACAAGGAAATAAAGAGTGCGGCCGATTACAACGGTCTTCGCATTAGAGTTCCCAACGTTGACTACTGCGTCTGGGAGTTCGAGGCTCTCAAGTCCTCCATCATCGCAATGAACTTTGCGGAACTCTTCACCGCCCTTGAGCAAGGCAGCGTCGACGCGCAGGAGAACCCCTACTCCACTATCGAATCCAATTCACTCTATGAGGTTCAGAAGTACCTGTTCGACTCTAAGCACATGTTCACCGCTCACTTCTGGTATGTCAACGAGGCTTGGTGGCAGGCACTGACCGAGGAACAGCGCACCATGGTTCAGGAGTGCGTCGATGAGGCGTGCGACTACGGCTGGGATCTCGCTATCAGTGAGGAAGAGAGTACGATTAAGGCTCTTGAGGACGCAGGCATGCAGATAACCTATCCCACCGACGAGCAGCGTGCGGAGCTTAAGCAGATAGTCAGCGATTACGTCTGGCCGAAGTTCTTTGAGGTCTACGAAGGCAGCGAGGAATATATCAACATGATCCAGGCAGCGCTGGAGGCAAGATAAAAACCGTTATCCCGGAGCTGTTCTTATGAACCGCTCCGGGATTTTTCTAAATTTATACCGCGCCGCAGCGGGGAATTGGAGGATCCTGATGGAGAATAAAAGTACATCGCGGCTCAGCTTCAAAAAAGTATTAAGTCCGCTTGCCATCGTTCTTATGGCAATGATCGTCATAATGACATTTATAAACGCGCTTCTCAGATACACCGTCGGCAAAAATGTACTCAGCTTTGAGGAGTATTCACGTTTTTGCTTTGTATGGATATGTTATATAGGCATTGTTATTGCCTATGAGGATAAGCGCCATATTTGCGTTGATATTATTTATAGCCATCTCAAGGGCGTAAGCAGGAAAGTGGTTGACGCGGTGAACCACGTGCTTGTTATCGCGGTCAGCAGCGTAGTATTCTATGCCGGCGTGCTTTATTTCCGCAGAGCCGTCACCAATCATTCCGCCGCCACAAACACGAATATGGGCGTCGTCGTGATCGGACTTCCGCTCATGGCGCTGTGCCTTATCGCCATAGAGCTTATGGATATGTATAAGCAGTATATAAAGAAGGAGGGGAATGTCAAATGACCACGTTTATAGTTTTTCTTGTGGCGCTGTTTGCGTTTATGCTCATCGGTCTGCCCCTCGCGTTCGTGCTTATAATCTGTGCGATATTCATGATGCTCTCGCTCAACCAGTCTGACGTCATGGTCATAGCGCAGAATATGGTTAGCGGAACAAACAGCTTTGCGCTGATGGCAATACCGTTTTTCATGCTTGCGGGCGAGATAATGGACAGAGGCGGACTTTCTCTGCGTATTGTTAAGTTTGCAAAGCTGATAGTCGGCCGCATCAGAGGCGGACTCGGCTATACCGCAATTCTTGCGACCATTGTTTTCTCCGGACTTTCCGGCTCCGCAGTCGCCGATGCCGCGGCGCTCGGCGCGATACTCATTCCTCTTATGATAAAAAGCGGCTATAAAAAGAGCCGTTCCGTTGCGTTCATTGCGGCGGGTGCTATCGTCGCCCCGATGATACCGCCAAGCATCCCGATGATAGTCATGGGTACGTCTACCGGACTTTCCATAACCAAGCTCTTTATGTCAGGTCTAGTTCCCGGAATCATCGTCTGCCTCGGCCTTATGGTCGCGTGGTTCTTCGTTGTGCGCGCCGACAACTATGATGACAGAGAAACTTTTACTTGGAAGGAAGCCAAAGCAATCATGCTGGATTCTTTTCCTGCACTTCTCATGCCTATATTCATCGTCGGCGGAATTCGCTTTGGTATCTTTACTCCGACAGAAGCAGGAGCCTTTGCAGTTGTTTATGCACTTATAATCTGCACCTTTTATTATAAGGAGTTTTCGTTCAAGGACATCGGCTCAGTGCTTGTTTCCTCGGCGGCAAGCACAGCAACTATAATGTTTATTGTTGCCGGCGCCACAGCCGCAAGTATATATTTTACTCTTGCCCAGATACCTGCCGCCATGGCAAATCTTCTCGGCGGGCTTATCGAACACCCGACGCTCCTGATGCTTCTTATAAATATATTTCTGCTTTGCATGGGTATGATAATGGACTGCACGCCGAACATACTCATATTCGCGCCTGTGCTTTTCCCAATCATCAAGAAAGCGGGCATAGATCCCTATTACTTTGCCTGCCTCATGAATTTCAATCTCTGCATCGGTCTCATTACACCGCCTGTCGGAGTTGTGCTTTATGTCGCAATGGATGCAAGTAAGGATGGAGAAAAGCTGTCGGTCGGCCCGGTGGTCAAACACCTGCTGCCGTTCCTTGCGGTCGAGTTCGGGCTGCTGTTCCTGATGATATTTGTCCCGCAGCTTATAACCGTGCCGCTGAAATGGCTCACCTGATACAGTTAAGAGGTAAAAACGTTGAAAATAACAAAAGTTGAAACTATTGCGCTCACTTATCCGACAAGCAAGCCTTTCTATAATGCGCTCGGAAAATCTACTCAGCGCAGCTGCCTTGTTGTCCGTGTATATACAGATGCCGGCATCGTAGGCATTGGCGAGGCTGCTCCCTACGGCGGTCCGATGATAAGCACAGCCACGGTCATAGAGCATGAGCTTGCGCCCAAGCTCATAGGTATGGATCCCATGGACGTCGAATACATATGGCATAAGCTGTTTTTCGACGGCTTCCAGCATTCGCGCGGGGGAATATTCGTCTGCGCGCTGAGCGGCATAGATATTGCCCTGTGGGATATCATCGGCAAGGCGCTCAAGCAGCCAATATACAGGCTGCTCGGCGGCTTCAGAAAAAGTGTTAAGGTATATGCGAGCGGCGGATTCTACGCTCTCGACAAGGATAAGGTCGCTGTTGCCGCAGAGCTGAAGTCATACGTTGAACAGGGCTTTGACACGGTGAAAATGAAGGTTGGCAGAACCTACACTCCGTTGACCCCGCGCGAGATCGCTCCCGCAGCGGACGAGTGTACGCTGAGCTTTGACCGTGATATTGAACGGGTCCGAGCCGCACGCGAGGCGGTCGGTGACAGCGTTAATCTCATGGTCGACGCAAACGCCGCATGGAGTTTCTCCGACGCATTGCGTGCAGGCAAAATTTTCGACGATCTGAACATTTATCTCTTTGAAGAGCCGCTGCGTACGGACGACTATGCTGGGAGCGCAGAGCTTGCAAATCGCCTGAATACCCGCATTGCCGGCTATGAAACCGAGGTGCTGCTCACAAACTTTGCACGTTTGATTGAGGGACGCTGCGTTGACGTTGTTCAGCCCGATATTTCGTGGGCTGGCGGCTTTACCGAGTGCAGAAAGATCGCTGCCGTCGCCGAGGCGCACTGCATGGAAACGGCACCGCACGCATTCTCTTCCGGCATACTGCTTGCCGCGTCGCTGCACTTCTCCGCGGGACTTTCAAACGGAGCAATGGTAGAGCTGGACATGACCGAAAACGGTCTGCGTGCCGGACTGCTCAAGGAACCGTTTAAAGCCGTGAACGGATATGTGGAGCTTGACGACACGAAGTACGGTCTTGGTATAGAGCTTGACGAGAGCGTTATAGAAAAATACAGAGTGGAGCTGTAAATATGACCATATCACAGTCTTTAGCGGAATTTATTCTCTCTGTTGACCCGGAAAAAATGCCCGTTCAGGCAGTAAACGCCGCAAAGACGCATTTTATTGACGGCATGTCATGTATGTTCTTCGGCGTAAACAGTGCCTCCGTGAAGCTTGCCCTAAAGTATGACAGGGCAAGCGGCGCGGCGGGGGATTGCCTTTTCCCCGATGAGGACGGGTACAAAACAAGCGCGGAGTCCTGCGCAATGCTCTGCGCGATGGCTGCGCACAGCAACGACTTTGACGACATGAGCATCTCGCTTAACGGTCATCCGAGCGCGTTGCTCGTTCCAGTCGTCTATGCCGCGGTGCAAAAATATAAGTGTACGGGCGCAGAGATGCTTGCCGCATATATTGCCGGCGTTGAGACGGACGCTATACTCGGCAAAATTTTTGCCGATGGCGGACATTATAAGGGTTGGAATACTACGTGCCTTATAGGCATTTTCGGCGCCGTTGCCGCTGCGGGTCGTATTATGAAGCTTGACCGCGGGCAGCTTGCGAACGCGCTTGGAATTGCCGCAAACGAGGCCTCCGGTGTCAAGGCAAACTATGGGACGCTGTCGAAGGATCTGGCAATAGGCAGCGCCGCACGCAAAGCGATGATGGCGGCGGAGTGCGCCAGGCTCGGCATGGATTCAAGCGCGGATGCGTTTGAAGGCGAGTTCGGATTATTAAGCTCTCTCGGCGGAGTTGACGCGGAGAAAGCTAAAGAAATCATCGGCAGCCATGAGAGCGATTTTGTATCTCCCGGACTTGTGATGAAGCCGTATCCGAGCTGCCGCGGCAATCACAGCGGAATTGAAGCTGCAACGGAGCTGTCGGCACAGTTCGGCATCGGCACAGACGATGTGGACAGGGTCGTATGCTATGTGGATCAGGCCGCACATGATACCGATCGCTATGAACACCCGAAAACGCCGGAGCAGGCAAAGTTCTCTCTTGCGTTCTGCATCGGCAAGGTAATGACCGGCGGGCGAGTCACTATGCACGACTTTATCGGAGAGGAAATCGCCGATAAGGCGGCGCTGGCATTCGTAGACAAGGTAAAAATAGAATGCCGTCCGGAGCTTTTTACGGAGAGTCGGTTTGGCACGGAGGTGCGCATTGAACTGAAGGACGGTAGGACCTTGAGCAGAAAGGTATGCTTCCCGAAGGGCGACCCGCAAAATCCGATGAGCACAGCGGAAATACAGCAGAAACTGCGCGGCTGCCTTGAAGCCGCACTTGGTACATACCGCGCAAACGCTGCCGTTGAGGTTCTGGAGCGTTTTGACACGCTTGCGGACATAGAGAATCTTATCGTAGTTTTGAAATAAGACAGGAGATAATATGAACAAGAGCTTTAAGGACTTAATGCAGCCCGGCAAGAAGAATATCGGCACGATTCTTCAGGTTCCGAGCGAGGAGCTTGCGGAAATGCTCGGTCACGCCGGACTCGAACTTATAATTCTGGACATGGAGCATTGCCCTATGACCCCGCCCAAAATTGTTTCAATGGTCAGAGCCTGTGAGTCCGTCGGTGCGCTGCCGTTCGTGCGCGTACCCGATGTGACCGATGAGGACGCGATAAAGAAATCGCTTGACGCCGGCGCCTGCGGAATACTGGTTCCGAACATAGAAAACGCGGATCAAGCGCGTAAGGCCGTTGAATACGGCAAGTTTGCACCGGTCGGCAAACGCGGCGCCTGTCCGTTCGTCCGTGCAAACTGGTTCGGCGGCGAGGACTGCGGAGCATATTATGAGAAAGCAAACCGCGAAACTACTCTAATGCTCCTTGTTGAGGGGCCGGAGGGCGTGAAAAACTTGCCGGAGATAGTAAAAGTCGATGGCATCGATGTGATCCAGATAGGCGCGGTCGACCTCTCGGTAGCACTCGGTATACCCGGCCAGACCCGGCACCCGAAGGTGATAGAAGCGATCCGTCGCGCGGGTGAGCTGTGCGCCGAAAACGGAAAGATACTGAACTATTTCATAGACAATGCCGAGGACGCTGAGGCAGCCAAGGATTGGCCCGGAATAGGCGTGTTCCTGCTGCCCATTCCGGAGCAGGTGATACACGCGCATTATGCAAAGCTTGTAAAGGAAGTAAAACCCTTCTGCTGATATACAATAACGTTCAAATGTCGGCTTGATTTGCATTGAAAAATCGGAATGTCTGTGCTACAATAGAACAAATATACAGGAAACACAGATATTTAATGAAACCGGAGAAAGATCTATGTTGATGAAGGTGGAACGAGTCACTGCAGACGTTATTGTTGCAGAGCAGCTAAAAAAATGGATAATCGAAAAAAATCTCCAGCCGGGGGACAGACTCCCCACGGAGCAGGTACTCAGTGAAGAGCTTGGCGTCGCGCGGCACACCCTGCGCGAGGGCATCAAGCGGTTGTCGCAGCTTGGGATTGTGAGCAGCAAAACAGGCTCTGGTCTGTATATCTGCGACGTTAGCTTCGAGAACATGGCGGAGTACATGCAGTTTCTCAAGCAATGGGGATATATCTCGCTGCCGGATATATACAGTGTGCGTGAAATGCTTGAATGCAGCATAGTGTCGGAAGCGGCGCAGCATATAGACGATTCGCATATGCAGATAATGTACGATGTGATAAGCAATATGCGCGAATGCATCGACAATGGCGACTTTGACGGTTATGTTCAGCAGGATATCATTTTTCACATGAACCTTGCCGAGTCCACCGGGAACCATCTTTTGAGCGGTATTATCTCTGCACTGCGGCAGGTGTTCAAAGAGCATATGAGCCAGCTCGACCGTAAAACCGCGATAACCAGCTTCAAGCAGCATAGCTGCATTGCGGAGGCTGTGCGCAGCGGCGATTCGGAACTTGCGGAGAAACTCATGCATGAGCATATCTCCGGAACAAAGGGCTCTTACGTTTCGTGACGATCTTACTGAATGAAACCCGCTTTTCGTACGTTTTTACCGAAAAGCGGGTTTCTTCCTGCTTTCTGGAGCCTTGAGAGCCTGAGCCTTTTTGAGGGACGCTTCACCGTATGGGATCCAAAACTCCAAGAATTCAAAACTAATATTTTAACTCAAGCCTACCGCTTGGACACGACTTTTTCGTAAGATTTACCCAAAAAGGCTTTTTCGCTATGTCCTCAAAATTGGCTGACCCTGCCATCATGGTCAGCCAATTTTGATGACACTGCTCCAAAAACCACCCGCTTAGCGGGTGGCTGTTTATTTTGGGCTTAAATGCCCGGATTTTATTTTTTATGGTTCTATGTAAATAGTTGGATAATGTTGGGGCAGGCTTCTCGAGCAGAGAAATCTACACCCAACATTTTTGCTTTTTTAGAACCTCTTCATATTCGTCCTGTGTAATGCGCTCAAATAATGCGCAGTGATTTTTGGATATATTCCATAGAGCGCTCCTTGCTGAGCAGAATATCATCCGGCAGCGCCTTGAACTTGGCTATGAGCCGCTCTACCACGGCGCAGCCTTTGTCAGAGGTGATATAATATGCCTCCCGTTCCTCGCTTTCCTCGCAACAGTTAATTACCAAACACACGTCAGCCGCAGAAAAAATCGAAAAGCGGCAGTCGTTTGCCTTCAGGACCGGGTTTATATCTCGGACAATATATATATCCAGCCCGGAACATTCTTTCATACGTTGAAGCAGCGTTTCTATGTGGTGCTTTCTTTCTTCGCGCCCGAGGACAATGTGCCTTGTATTATTAATGCACATAGAGCCGTCTACGAAATAGTTTAAAAACACAGATTCAAAAATATATACTGAAGTTGTCCCCGCATATTCATAATAGAAGTTTTTGTTGGAATCTGCCGAGGTTGGGCTGAGCTGCGTGTTGAAAACCAGCTTCTGTATCTCGCTGTCCATGTATATTGGGAACATTTCACCGAGAATATAGACATGGGAGGGGTTAGTGGCATACTTATACGAATACTTCTTTGCCTTCTCCGAGTATGGTTTTGCATGGTCAAAAACGCTTGTCTGCTTGTAGAAGTAGGAGAGCGCCGAGTGATATATCTTTTCAACCGATTCGTGATTAGATATGCTGGCGCAAAGCGCCTCGCCGCTGAACGGATCCCGTATTCCGCAGACGGCAAAGCAATCGTTTAGCACACACAGTCCGCCGTACTTTGAGTAATCCGCCTGAGAGATGTAATAAAGCTGAAAGCTCGAATTAAAGAAAACGTGCGCCAGTGACAGAATGAAAACCTCCATACTGTCGTCCTCCTCAAGGGTACTGTCTGTGTAGAACAGTCGGAGAGAGACGCGCTGACGCTCCGTTGAGCCTATTTTGAAAAATGCCAACAGTTCTGGCTTTTTCTCCACCGCCAGTTTGAAGACATTCAGCGGTATGATCAAGTCAAATTTATCTGCCCCGCGCTCTATATGAACCATGAGCTGCTCAAAAACGAGGTCAATATTCAGCGGGCAAGTGACAGGCAAAGCGGCCTTCTTACGCGGCTGTGTTTCTCTTTCCGTCTCAAAAAAACTGTTGGCGATAATGCTCTTTATCATTTTTTTGCATGCAGTCTTATCCGATACGTCGACTGATTGTATATTGTAGTTTTCCGCGAGCTTTTCAAATGCGGAGGTGTCGCCGCTGTGCACACAGACCTTGGCAATCTCTTCTGCAGTGCCGTCAATCATTGCGGCCGGAGGTCGCTTGCTGTTGTTCAGCCATTTGCTCAGGTAGGAGGGATCGTAGCCGAGCGCGTCAGCAAGTATATATGATTTTACGCCGCAAACCTTTATGATGCTGCGCAGTGTGCTTCCAAAGTCCGACATATAATTTCTCCGTTGCTAATAATAGTTTTGCAGAGTAAATTCGCTGGTCTTTAACAGCTCTGCCCTTAAATAATAGCGCGTTGACTGAGTTGTTGTCAAGCATTAGACAGCATTTCTTGACTTTTGTTGTGGAGAAAAGTCAAGAAATGACCACATTCGAGTCAAGAAGGGCACGTTAGTTCATTTTTTGTCAATGTACTTTTCGTCGAATGTGTGTTAAATTACAGGCAAGCAATCCTGAAGATACCGAAAGGAGCAAAAATATGAAAAAGAAAGTGCTTATAACCGGCGTGACCGGAACCATGGGCTTTGCTACTCTCAAGCAGTTTGCCGCACATCTCGACGAATTCGACGTCCGCGTGCTTGCAAGAAAGTCCGATTTCAATGAGAATATGCTCAAGCCTTACGCTGAGCAGATAGAGATTGTTTGGGGCGATCTCACTGACGACGAATGCCTGCACGAGTGTGTAAAGGACATGGATTATATCCTGGCGATCGGCGCCTTTGTCTCCCCAATGGCAGACGCACATCCGGAGGAATGCATACGCACAAACTACGGCTCTACGCTGTCGATGCTCCGTTCGATAAAAGAACTGGGGCAGACGGATAAGACTCACTTCGTATTCATCGGCTCTGTCTCCATGTATGGCGACAGACAGACTCCCATACACTGGGCAAAGGTCGGCGACCCGCTCAAGTCCTCCATTCTTGACCACTATGCACTTGGCAAGATATTCTCCGAGAGAGCTGTCATCGACTCCGGACTCAAGCATTGGGCCTCTATCCGCCAGACCGGAATGTACCCCACCAATATCCACAACATCACTGTCGGCTATCCGATAAGAAGCCATATCCCTCTCAACAACGTCTGCGAGTGGTCTGACTGTGATGACTCTGCACGCCTGATGTTCAACATTTGCGCAAGCGCTCCGGAGAAGTTCTGGAACCACTGCTACAACCTCGGCGGTGGCGCAGACTACAGAAAAAATCAGCTTGAGCATGACAAGCTTAACGGACTCGACAGATCCAAGATTGCCGACACCAACTGGTACGCTCTTTACAACCACCACTGCGCATGGTTCCTTGACTCCGACAATCTTCAGGAGCTCGTCCCCTTCAGAGAGAAGCCCTTCGAGAAGTGTGTTGCCGACAGCCGTGCCTATCTTGCCGAGAAGTTTAAGGAGATTGGCTACACTCTCAAGCCCAAAACTGACGAAGAAAAGCGCCAGAAAAATTTTGAAGACTTCAGTAAATGGGGCGGAACTCTGTGGGCACTCAATCAGGAGGATCCCGCCTATATGCAGGCATTTTACGGCTCGAAGAAGAAGTACGATGCTATCCCCAAGGACTGGGAGACCTACTACAAGCGCGGCATAATCCCTGAGGAGTACAACCAGATTGAGCTTGGCTTCGACCAGAATAAGCCCGTTGAGGAGCTTGACATTGAAGATATGAGACAGGCAGCAGCTTTCCGCGGCGGTGAGTGCCTCTCCGAGACGATGGAAAAGGGGCGGCTTTACAAGAAGCTGCGCTGGAGATGCGCCTGCGGACACGAATTTGAGGGAACTCCCTATGCAATACTCTTCGCCGGTCACTGGTGCGAGGACTGCATGGGCGCTGAGTGGCGTTACGGCGACATGGCCGACGAGAATCCGTTCTTTGCCCAGGTATGGAAGCCCCTGCACGCAGATGACGAGAACTTCGTGGTCAAGACCGAGTTTGACCCGAGGATAGTAAAAAACAAGTACGAAGAGTGAGGAAATCATGTCACATCTTTTTGAAGAATACAAAATAGGTTCCGTTACACTGAAAAACCGTGTAGCGATGGCTCCGATGGGACACGTTCATGCTGCTGACGGCGGCGTATCGGAGCAGCAGCACGCATACATACTTGAGCGTGCCAAGGGCGGCTTCGGCCTCATCTATCCCTCCGCCCACACCGTAACCGACAAATACGAGAAGCCAGAGGGCAGCGGCAACTTCCTCTTTAATTATTCGCAGGCAGCGCGCCTTGCACATCTCGTTGATGAGGTACACCAGTACGGCGCCAAGTTTGCTATTCAGCTCACTCCGGGCTATGGTCGCGTGAACAAGGGAAATCCCGCTCAGACCATTCACGTCTCCGCAAGCGACAACCGCGCCTTCTACTATCCCGACGTCGTATGTCACACGCTCACTGTAGACGAGATACATGAGCTCGTTGCCTGCATGGGCAAGAGCGCAGCTCTGGCAAAGATGGCCGGCGTTGACATTATCGAGATACACGCCTACGGCGGCTACCTGATAGACCAGTTCATGAGCAAGGTATGGAATCGTCGTGACGATGAGTACGGCGGGTCTCTTGATAACCGTATGCGCTTCTTTAATGAGTGCACACAGGCCGTTCGCCGTGCAGTTGGCCCCGACTTCCCCATTTCTGTAAAATATACGCCTGTCCACGAGATTGAGGGTGGACGCACCTTTGAGGACGAGGGCATAGAGATTGCCCGTCGTCTGCAGGATATGGACTTTGCCTATATGCATGTCGACTATGGCTGCTATGAACGCTGGAATCTTGCCATTCCAAGCGCATACGAGAAGCAGGGGGCACAGCTCCACGTCGCAGAGCGCCTGCGCAAGGAAGGCATCACAATGCCTTTCCTCATTCAGGGCAAGCTCAATGATCCCGTTGAGGCGGAGAGAGTTATCGAGTCCGGACTCACGGATATGATAGCCCTCGGCAAGCAGTCTCTTGCCGACCCCTACTGGCCCAGCAAGGTCAAGAACGGCAGAGTGGACGACATAGACTTCTGCTGCGCCTGCCTTGAGTGTCTCAACCACAGCTACCCATTTATTCGCCGCTCCTCCTGCGCGATAAATCCCAGAACTGCGGCCGAGCGTGAGTACAAGCTCGAAAAGACTGCACATCCCAGAAAGCTGCTTGTTGTCGGCGGCGGCCCCGGTGGCATGGCGGCGGCCAAGTATGCCGCCCAAGTCGGCCACAGCGTTGAGCTGTGGGAGAAGAGCGACAGACTCGGCGGCAACATGAACGCTGCTGGCGGTCCTGACTTCAAGTTTGATGTTCGTCGCTTCAGCATGAATTTGCAGAAGCAGCTCTATAACAGCGGCGCCGTCGTCAGACTCTCCAAGGAGGCCAATGCCGACTCCATCAAGGAATTTGCTCCTGACGCTGTCATCGTGGCCGCCGGTGCAAAGCCCATAAAGCCGCGTATCCCAGGCATCGACAACAGCAAGGTCATTGATGCGCTCGATCTTTTGTCCAACAGAATTCCCACCGGTGAGAAGGTCTATGTTCTCGGTGGCGGCGAGGTCGGCTGCGAAGCCGCCGCGTATCTGGACTCTGTTGGCAAGGACGTCACCATTATCGAGATGCAAAGCGAGATTCTCTCCACTGCGAACATGGCGGATAACGCACGCAAGGGTCTGGAGGATCTTCTCGGCAGAACGAAGGTACGCATACTGACCGGCACAAAGCTCACCGAGATAAAGGACAACCTTATAGTTTGCAAGAATGGCACGGAAACACTGGAACTTGCCTATGACAATCTCGTTCTCGCCGTCGGCTTCAAGTCCGATCACACGCTCTGTGACGAGCTAAAGAGTGCCGGCATCAAGGTATTCCCCATCGGCGACTATAACAGTCCGCGCAAGATATATTACGGCATACACGAGGGGTTCCATGTCATCAGATTGCTTGACGATTTGATGAAGATTTAATAAAAGTGAGGGGATATCAATGGAGATTAGCAAATCCAAAAGAACATGGATCATAATCGGTGCAGTTCTCATGACAGCCACGGTGCAGCTTTCGTCCGCCGGGCTCAACAACACGATGTACGCAATACTAAGCGGCATGAATGGCCTGCAGTATTACGCACTCCTGGCAACACTCTCATCCCTTGGCATGGCGATTATGTGCGTCATCGGCGGTCGTATAGGTGATATGATCGGCAGACGCGCCGTCATTCTCGCAGGTGCGGTACTCAGCCTCGCAAGCGCGATAGTAATGGGTCTGGCTCAGAGCCTGTCCGTTTTCATCGTAGCCCGTGCAGTGCTGTCCTTCGGCATCGGCACCTTCCCCGGCAACGCATTCGTCGTGGCGGCGGACGTCTCCGACGCCAAGCAGTACCCCAAAGTCGCAGCGCTTCTCACCGCTACTCTGATGGTCGCAACCTTCCTCGGCTCTACCATTGCGGGTTATCTCGTTGACGCAGGTCTCATCCCCGCAGCCATCATCTATCCGGGTGTCGTCGGTCTCATTGGCGCCGTCATTGCTGCGGCAAAGATGGATAAGAAGCCTACAACTGACGGCGTTCGCGGTAAGGTTGACGGCATCGGCATGGTTCTGCTCGCAGTATTTATGCTCAGTCTCTGCCTGTCTCTCAATCAGGGTGCAAACCTCGGCTTCGGCAATCCCATCATCATCTGCGGCTTTGTTGTTGCCGTTGTCAGCCTCCTTGCTCTTCTCAAGGTCGAAAAGAAGGCGGAAGTTCCCGTAATTCCCCTGTACCTCTTCAAGAACAAAAAGTACACCGGCGTTATCATTGCAGGCGCATTCATAACCTTCTATGAAGTCGTTATGGCATCCTACGTTCCCGTAAGCGGTCAGGCTCTCATGGGGCTGAGTGCTTCCATCACCGGCTACTTCTCTCTCCCGCGTACCATAATCGCAATTGTCCTTGCTGCTCCTGCCGCCGCATGGGTGGTAAAGAATCAGGCAAAGAACTCCGCAATCGGTCTCGCCGCCGCAGGTCTGCTTGCAGCCGTAGCCTTCCTCGGCATGATATTTGTCGGCGCAGGCTCCCCCGCTGCATTGCCCTTCATCCTTATCGGCATCACCGGCTTCACCGAGGCTCTCAAGGGTGCATCTTTCAGACCTCTGGTTATCAGCCAGCTCGAGCAGAAGGACTTCGGCGTCGGTATCGGCATGATGACCGCAACTGGCACGCTTCTCATGACCATTTTGCTGAGCATTGTTGGCCCCGTATTCACCGCCGTCTCCGCTCAGAACATGGGCAGTGCACTCAGATTCGTATACATCGTGACCGTCTGCTGCGCACTCATCGCCGTAGCAATAACCGTCTTTGCAACCAAGGACAGCAAATCCAAGAATTAAGCTCTAATACATGGAGGTGCGGTGTCTGCATTGCGGACATCGCACCCCAAAAGCACACCCAATAGTACAAGGACGGTGAATTACAATTAAGAAAAGCAGTATATTTTTCCTTACAATGTCCGTCGCGTTCACATGGTTCACCTTCGTGTTCGGCGGAGGTGCGGCAACCGGCGCTCAGGCATACTCCCTCTTCGCCGTCCATGGCTGGACAGCGCTATGGATGCCTCTGGTCGCAATTGCAATAGTTGCGGTTGTCGGCTGGCTCTGCGTTGATTACGCGAACAAAATAGGTGCACATCACTACCGCGAGGTCATAGAGACGTTGTATCGCAGTAAGCTCATTGGAACGATATATGAGATAGGCTGCATATACGGCACTGTCCTCGGACTTGCCACCTGCTTTGCATCGCTCGGAAGTCTTACGGTAAGTCTGGGCTTTAACTACTGGCTCGGCATATTGGTAATGGCAGCGGCCTGCACTCTTGGCTGCCTGTTCGGCGCGGCTACCGTCAGAGCAATATCCACGGTGCTCGGTCTTGTCATCGGTGTTATCATCGTGCTTATATTCTCTCTCGACCTCAGCATAGACAGCGGCGCTGCACGGCATATTATCTCCGAGCATCAGGTGTTTAGCTCATACGGTAAGGCGTGGTACGGCTGCTTTTATTTTGCTGCCAGTAACTGCGGAACAATGCTGGCTCTGCTGCCGGTATTCGACCGCGTAAAGAACAGAAAACGTCTTACCGCCACAATACTTGCGGGTTTTTTACTGAATATTGTCATGTTCAGCATGGTCATATTTGCCGTGCTTAACAGCATGCCCGGCGTGACTGAGGCTCAGGTTCCGTATCTCTATGTAATACAGACTCTCGGCGTCCCGGGGCTTGTGAATATATACAGCGTAATTCTCGCCGCCGCAGTAATAACGACTGGTATTACTCTGCTTTATACCTATACCATACGCTTCAGAAAATATGTAAAGGTCAAGAGCGACCGTGTCAGCGCATTCATCATTCTGACGGCCTTTGAGATAGTCGGCGCGGTCATCTCAAAGTTTGGGCTCATCACGCTCGTCTCTAAGGGCTTTTCGTTGACCGTCTGGATAAACATCGTTATCCTGATAATCGGCGTCCCAATCATGTACTTTATCAGAACTCACCAAGCATCAAGGCAGCATTAATGCCCATCTCGGCAGTTCCTGCATTCGTAGCATCAAATTCACTTATCATTTTATGACTCCACCGTGATTGAGTCTGATTACGGTGGAGTCTTTATTATATGGCATGAAAACACCATCGGCTGAAAAGGAAAATCAAAGCTTGGAAAATCCTGCTCAGCTCCCACCTAATTAAATACTTAATATCAAAGATAACGAACAGACTTGAGAAGTATTTTGACGAACTCATCATTGACGAAATACAAGATATTGGCGGACGGGACTTCAACTTTCTTGAGGCTATTATGGAAGCCAATATCAACATGTTATTTGTAGGTGATTTCTATCAGCACACATTTGACACCAGCCGTGATGGTGCAACAAACAGCACATTATTTAACAGTAAGGCAAAATATGAATCACGTTTTACTGCAAAAGGATTTATATGTGATAATACAAGCTTAGTTAATAGTTGGCGTTGCAGCAAAAATGTTTGTCAATTCTACACCACATCGGAGGTTTACACAATCTTTGGGATTGCCTCTGTCAACATATGAAATCCTTGATTTTACTCTGGAGAAGTATGGGCACGAGCTATCGGTCAATGGTTCCGCGCCGTACCTGTTTTCGGTCGAGCCTGATGGAACTGCTATGAGATTGTGATTTTTCAATGACAGCGCATTATACTTCCACAGGCTCCTGTCCTCAAAATTGGCTGACCATGCCAGGCTTGTCAGCCAATTTTGATGACACTGCGTCAAACGCAGTGTCATCAAGGCTTTCCGGGCTTTTTCAGCTCGGAAATTTTTTTGCTTTATTATGTAGCCATAAGAAGGAGGTAAAAACGTGTAAAATAATAATTAAAAGATAGAAAGGAGCCTATACGATGGCTGAACTGAAAATTATGAAAATGAGGTGCATCGCTCCGACAAGCCCGTCCTGCTCGACTTCTGCGCCGACTGGTGTGGCCACTGCAAGATGCTTGCTCCTCTGCTGCATGAGCTTGCAGAGGAATACGACGGAGTCTGCAAGGTAGGCAAGGTCAACGTGGACGAGCAGATGGAGCTTGCCATGCGCTCAGGTCTCAAGCATCCCGATGCTCGTGGTTCTTAAGGACGGCAAGCCCGTCTCCAAGGCTGTCGGCTACCGCTCCAAGGCGGATCTACTCGACATGCTGAAAAATGCAATCTGATAAAGAAACAATCCCCCTCCTGCCGATTGGCAGGAGGGGGAAAGCTATATATATCGTTTTGTCACACGATCCTTCTGTCTCTGACCTGAGAATCGTAATGCTTGTTGAGCAGCGGGCGGACGACATAGTAGATGAGCTTGTTCTCGCCGTTGAACATGTACAGCGCGAAGGTCGCCACGAAGCCGACGAAACCGATGACAACGAGCTTCTTTATGAGCTTGAATATGAATTTCCAGAACTTTTTCATGTGCTATCCTGCCTTTCTCAGTATGCCATGGAGTCGTCGAACTCGACGATGGTCGGGTCGAGAGGCTTCTCGTTGAGAACAACGGACATGTAGTTATTGATGCAGTTTCTCATATCCTGACGGGACACGGTGCGGCAGTCTTCAAGGTCATGCTCGATGAAGACGAAGTGGAAGCCGAGGTCGCGCGCCTGCTCTTCCATGACGGCGTGGACGCCGAGCATGCCCTTGCAGGCGATGTTGTCGTTGAAGAGAACCATGTCGCAGTTGAAGTTCTTTGCCCACTCCCAGATGGCGTTGACGTTCTCCCAGCCGCCGACAGCGTGGTGACGCATGGTGGCCTTCTCGGAGAACAGAGCCAGATCCTTGATGGCCTGCTCGGGATCGGTCGTGCTGATCATGTTGTGACCCATGGTGGAGTCCATGTTCAGGACAATGTTGATGCCCCAGCAGTTCTGAGTCCAAGTCGGGAAGTCGGTGTAATAAACGGCGGAGGGTCCCCACAGGAAGGCGCGGTGACGGGTCTTGCCGTTGAACGGCTCGTACTTCTCTTCGTAGGCCTTACGCATGATCTTGATGACCTTGCGGTCGACCTTGTTGAAGTACGGATCCTGACCGTTGACGGACGCCCAGGAGTACAGACGGTACAGAGTCTCGGCGATGCCGACGAGCGGGGAGTACGGGGTCTTGAAGTAGTCCCACTTCTCAAGCTCGATGGTGTTCTGCTCGTTCATGAGCTCGGCGTACTTGAACAGCTCGTTCCAGTCGTACTTCACGCCGTATTCCTTCTCGATGAAGGCGATGGCGTCCTTGAGCATCTGGGTGGAGTAGGGGTGCGCGCCCGGCTCGTTGTGGATCATGGCGAGAGTTACGGGGAAGTCAGGCAGATTCACGCGGCGGCGCTGGAACATGGAGGTGCATTCGGATGCGTTGCAGGGCATGTTGGTGGTGACGAAAGCCTTGCCGATGATGGGGAAGGCGTCGTCTATGGCAACGCCGGTCTCGGCCGCGCAGCGGGAGCAGACGTCCGCGGGCAGGCCGTAGGATTCGGCAACGTCTATGTAGTAAGGCTCGATGTGCTGGTCGACATCGCAGATGATGAACTCAGGCAGGGTCTGGAGCGGGATGGGGATAAGATCCTTGAAGCCCTTCATGAACAGCGGGGGCAGGACTTCGTCCATCGGAACCATAATGTCGCTCAGCGGGCCGCCGCCGAGACGCTTGTCGTTTGCGAGGACGAGCGCGATTTTGCCGGTCAGGCTCTGGACGATGGCGTGCATGTTCATGTGAGCTATCTTCAGCTCGTAGCCGCGGTAGCCCTCGAACAGACGGTCGATGAACATGAAGGTGCCGAGGTAGGAACCCATCCAGCGGTATTCCCAGAAGCCCTTGAGGCAGGGGATGGGAGCGGAGGCGACCATCTTTGCCATGGCGAGGAGGTTGTTGAGCCATGCGACGTAGTCGACCATGGTGTCCTTCACGCCGCGCCACTCACGCCATTTCGCAACGCCGGTCTTGTCGTAGTAACGGCTGCGCTGGCCGCCTACGCCGTGCTCGGCCTGCCAGATGGGGTCGAAGCGCTCAAGCTTTTTATCAATAGAAGCAATTATTTTGTCAGTAATCTTCATCTTATTTGCCTCCCTGAATGGACTTGATTTCCAGAGACTCTATGAAGGCCTGGAAGCGGGTACGGAGCTGGCCGACAGCGCCGAGGGCATATTCCTTCTCGATGGTGCAGCAGGGAATGTGCAGCTCTTCGGTGAAGATGTGGTGAGCCAGAACCTTTTCGTAGCTCCAGAACTCGCAGAACTTCATGTTCTCATAGATAACGCCGTTTGCCTTGAAGTCGTGCACAAGCTTGGTGACCTCGGCGTGGCGCTGGTCGATCTTCTCGCCGTCCATGAAGCGGGCGCACTGGTTCCAGTGCAGGTAGTGGCGGCAGATGGCGTCGAACGCGGTCTCGCCGGGCAGAATCTCGATCTGTTCGCGGCTGGGGAAGCTGCCGAAGCAGTAGCGGTCGGCAACGACCATGGCGCCGCAGGTCTCGATGAGCTTGGTGAACTCCGGATCGTCCACCTCGGAGCCGACGAGGACTACGCGGGCGCGGAACGGGAACTTCTCTTCCGGTTCGCGGGTCTTCAGCTCTTCCAGAGTCTCCTCGAGGTAGGGCTTGATGAGGTAGTGCGGGCATACCTGGCTGACGAGGTTGATGACGTGGAACTCGTAGCCGGTGATGTTCGGGTTCTCGCTCTTGCGGAAATCGCCGATCTCGGTGATGATGCGGCTGATCTCGTTGTGATCCTCAATGGCCTTGCGCATTGCGGCGTCGGACACGTCCACGCCAAAGCGGTTCTTGAGCTCATCGACGACCTTGAGCTTGAGCTGAGCCTTGTAGTAGTCGAGGTTGGTCTTGTCGCCCTTCATGGGAGGGTCGATCTGAGTGACGAAGAAGCGGGGGTTCTTTACGGGGTTGATGAGGAAGAAGTGCTCTTCCATACGCTCCATGGTGGCGCAGGATTCGGCGCCGAGCAGCGCGTCGAGGTAGTTGTAGCCGCCCTCGATGGCGCGCTCGAGAATGGAGCGGGCGTAGGGACATGTACGGGTGGTCATGTAGTAGCTTGCGAGGTCGGTAGACGTGCAGCGTGGCGCGCGCAGGCGGCTTGAGAAGCAGCCGGGCAGATTCAGCAGAACCTCAGGGACGTAATAGCAGTTGTATCCCAGTGCGTACATTCCTTCTTCGACCGCCTTCGTGACAAGCTCGTTCTGAGCGTCCTGAAGGAGGTTTTCAAAGTAGATAAGATGCTTAAGGTCTTTCAAGCAATACACCTCTTTTTCAAATTTACCACACGAAAAATTTTGATTCCGGGCATGGCATATCTGGGAAAATATTAACACAATCCCGCCCAAACGTCAAGGAAAAGCCGGAGATATGAGCAAGAAAGACGATAGACAAAATGCACGTATTGTATAACTTGGGTAAAAATATGAACCAAGCCAGGACCGGACGGCCCTAGCTTGGCTTGAGTGATATAAACTTTATCTGCTTTATCTGCGCTTGCCCGCGACCTGATACATATCCTCGTCGGAGATGACGGCGGTCACATCCAGGTACCTGCCGAATATCCCCGCAAGCTGTTCGGCGGGCATCAGACCCATCGACACCTTGCTGGCGGAGCCGTGATGGTGCACGTCGATCTTCTCGCGGCTCATGCCGTGCGCCACGGTGAGCACGCCGCCCTCGGCGAGCAGCCCCGACAGATGCGTTATCAGCCGCTCGGGGTCGGGGAAGTGGGGGAAGGCGTTGTAGACCACGATCGCGTCAAAGCCCTGCCCGACATCGGCAGTCTCGATGTCGCCGCAGATGAAGCGGACGCCGGTTCCGGCATATTTCCGCTCCGCAAGCTTTATCATCTCCGGCGAGATGTCGATGCCCGTGACATCCGCGCCGCGCCTGATGTAATCCGGTATCAGAACTCCGGTGCCGCAGGCCACGTCGAGAACGCGGCTGCCCTCTCTGACTCCGGCGTTGTCGAGGATGATGTTTATCTTCCGGTCGCTGCGTATCAGTCCCGCGTCCCAGCTTGGGGCGCAGCGGTCAAAGAATTCTATTACGTCGGCTTTATCTATCATGGCGCTCTCCGTATCACGCGAAGAAGGACGCGGTGTCGATCTTCTGGTAGCCGCCGAAGCTGGAGGGGCAGGCGAATATCTCGTCGGCAAGCTCCTTGCCGAGGAACGCGGAGGTGATCTCGTTGGTCTTTGCGGTGATGTCAACGTCGGCAAAGAGGTCGGGGTAGACGGACTTTGCGATGAACCAGGTGTTTATCAGCGCTATCTCATAGTTGGTGTAGTAGGCGTTGTAGGCCATTTCCAGATACACCTCGCCTGTCTGCCATGCCTTGCAGGAGTCGAACATGGTCGGGTCCTCCTGATACAGCGGCTTTATGTTCTTGACCGCCGCGGCGTCCATGACGATGATGTCCATATCCGCGCCGAGGGCGACGAACTTCTCCTCCTCGATGGGCTGGACGCCGTTTGCGCCGAGGTCGGTGACAACGTTGCGGATGTTTGCGACCTCAAAGGAGGCGTAGGTCTGGGAGGTCATGAGGTGGTTCGTGGTGCCCCAGTTGCCGAGACCGCAGACGTAAACGGCAGGCTTGTCCTCGTCGGCAATGCTGGCGGTGCGCTCGGCGATCTCGGCGGTCTCCGCCGCGATGAAGGATACGAGCGCTTCGGCTTTCTCTTCCTCGCCGAAGATCTGACCGAGCAGGGTCATGCTCTGGCTAAATGCGTCGTCGAAAACGCCGTTCGGGCCGGACTTGAGCGTCACGACGGGCACGCCGAGCTGCTCCTGAAGAGCGTCCTCTTTCTCAACATCCTCGTATTCGGAGATAACAATATCGGGATTGCAGGAGAGAATCTTCTCGGCCTCCGCCGCTTGAGCGTTGGGGCCGCCGACGCCGCAGGACGGGAGCGTGCTGAACACGTCGCCGTAGGCAAGCACATAGGGGCGCGCCACGGAATCAAACATCTTGGGGCGCTCCTCAAGCGTGAGGTTGTCGATATCCTCAACGCCGCAGAGCAACGAGACGTCGCCGATGTAGCTGTACATTCTGAGCGCGCCCGCGCCGATGCAGACGACGCGCGTGTAGCTGCCGGGGGTGACGGTCAGCTCGCGGCCTATCATGTCGGTGACGGTGATCTCCGAGGGCGCCTCGGACGGGGCGGCGCTCTCCTGCGCTTCGGACGGCTGGGGTGTATCCTGCGCGGGGGCGGACTGGCTGCCGCAGGCGCAGAGCGAGAACATCATGGCAAGCGCCAGCAGCAGTGCGGCAAAATTCTTAATTTTCATACTGTTTTCCTCCGAGTATTATTTTCTTCCCATCGTGTTCGATGATCTTTGAGTTGATGTCGAATATATCTTTTATTATTTCGGGGCATATCATGTCCTGACCGCCAGAGTATTTGACTCGGCCGTCCTTCAGGAAGAAGAACCGGTCGCCGAAGTAGAGCGCCTGATTCAGGTCGTGAAGGGAGCTCAGAATGGCGATGTTCCGACTTCGGGCGACTTTCTTGGCCTCCTCGATGATAAGCTCCTCGTTTGCGATGTCGAGGTTGCCGGTCGGCTCGTCGAACACGAGCATCTTCGGCTCCTGCGCCAGCGCGCGGGCAATGGCGATCTTCTGCTTCTCGCCGCCGGAGAGGTTTTCGGCGTTCCTGTCGGCAAAGCTCTCAAGCTTCATCTCGGCCATGATCCTGTCCACCACGTCGTAATCCTCCTTGCCCGCGCGGAGACCGAAGTACGATACCCTGCCCATCAGGATCGAGTCGTACACGGTGAGCGCGCCGAAGTGGATGTGCTGCGGGACGTAGGCGATGCGCCGCGCGCGGTCGCGCTTCGGCAGCTTCAGCAGATCCTCGCCGTCAAAGCGGATGGTGCCGCCGGACGGGGTGCCTATGCCGAGGATGTTTTTGAAAAGCGTGGTCTTGCCGGAGCCGTTCTTGCCGAGCAGTATACCGATCTCGCCGTCGCGCAGTTCGAGGTCGACCCCGTTGAGAACGGGCGCAGAGCGCCTGGAATAGCTGAAGCGCAGATCTTCTATTTTCAGCATACGCCGTCCTCCTTTTTCGAGAAGATGACCGCCACAAAGAAGGGCGCGCCGAGCAGGGAGGTTATCGCGCCGACCGGCAGTGCCGAGCCGCTGCCCATACTGCGCGAGAGCGTATCCGCAAGCAGAAGCAGCAGGCTTCCGCAGAGCGCGGAGACGGGGATGGAGTAACGGTGATCCTGCCCGAGCAGCTTTTTCGTGACATGGGGACAGATCACGCCGACAAAGCCGATGACGCCGAGGAAGGACACGCACACCGCCGTGATGACGGAGGCGGCCAGCATCGACACGAAGCGCAGCGCGTCAACGTTGACGCCCATGCTCTTCGCGCTGGCGTCGCCGCTGAGGAGGACGTTGTAGCGCCATGAGAGCAGCGAGAAGATGATAAGCCCCGCCGCGACGGCGGCGAACATTATTGCGTCCGTTTTATAGGTCGCGCGGCCAAGGTCGCCGAAGTTCCAAATGACCGCTGCGGACAGGCCGACATCGGTTGCGTAGAACTGGAGTATTGTTGTCGCTGCCGTCCAGACTGCACCGACTGCAAGCCCTGCGAGCACGACTACGTTCGGCGAGAACGATCGCATCCGGCACAGGCCGAGGATCAGCAGGATCGAAAGCGTGGAGAAGATGAAGGCCATCAGCGAGGTGGCGTAGGGGTTTGCCCCAGCGGCGAAATTCGCGACGTTGTTCCCCGTGGAGAGGAAACCGCCGGAGAAGGCGATTATCGAGAGGTTCGCGCCGAACACCGCAGCGTTGGAGACACCGAGCGTCGAGGGCGACGCCATGGGGTTATTGAGGTTCGTCTGCATCACGAGGCCGGACGCGGAAAGCCCCGCCCCCGCGATCACCGCGGCGAGGACGCGCGGGATGCGGATGTTCCAGATGATGCGGTTGTTGGCGGAGCTGCCCTTTTTGGCGAGCGCGGCAAAGGCGTCACCGAGAGACATGTTCGACGAGCCGACAAACAGACACACGAACGCCATGACTATGACCGCGGCGAGCATTGCTGCGACCACGGTGTTTTTCCTGCTGCGCCGCTGCGGCGCGATGTCCTTTTTCATGTGTACACAGTTCTCCGATTGATGAGAGTGAGATGATTATATATGCTGTCCGAGAATTTTGTAAGCCCCCTAGGGGGATATTTTGTTATAAAACTTGACAAGCTAATATATGTTAGCTTATAATACGGCTAACGCCTGTTAGCTGATGTGGCTGCGGGCGAATAGAAATGTCAGGAGAAACAAGCATGGAATACATATTGAGCAAAAAATACGACACGCCTGAGCTTCAGGCGCTGATAATGGGGCCGAATCCGGTGAAGCTTGAGGAAGAGCTGCTGCACGGCAGCCGCATTGCGCCGGGCGCGGTGGTCTGCGATCTCGGAAGCGGGACGGGGCTGACCTCGGTGTTCATGGCGAAGGAGTACGGCTTCACGGTCTACGCCGCTGACCTTTGGAGCGATCCGGACGAAAACCGCAGATTCTTCAGGCGGATGGGGCTGAGTGACGGGCAGGTAATCCCCGTGAAGTCGGACGCGACGGCGATGCCGTTTGAGCGGGAGTTCTTCGACGCGGTCGTGAGCACGGACTCGTATAACTACTTCCGGCGCGATCCGGAGTATCTGGACGCGAAGCTTGCGCCGTTCGTGAAGAGCGGCGGCTATATCTATATCGCCCTCACGGGGATGAAAAATGACTGCCACGACGCGCTGCCGGAAGAGCTGCTGCTGTCGTGGACTCCGGAGCAGCTGGACTACATACACGACGCGGATTACTGGCGCGGGATAATGAGCCAGAGCACGGAGACAGAGCTTCTGGAGCTGAGCGAGATGGAGTCGAACGAAGAGGTGTGGGCGGACTGGCTGCGGCAGGATAACGAATACGCCGCGGGCGATCGCAGGGCGATGGAGGCCGGCGGCGGAAAGTATCTGAATTTTATAAAAAACGTGCTCCGGAAAAAGTGAATATATAAAAACAACTGCGAGGAACTTCCCGCGCAGTTGTTTTTTATATGTAGTTGCTGTTTTCAGTCACCTGCGGCGAGCAGGGCGAGAATTTCTTCCTTGCTGGGGACGCTGGATATGCCGCCGGGGCGCTGTACGGACAGCCCCGCCGCCGCGCAGGCAAAGCGCCCTATCGCATTAAGCTCTTCCTCGTTCAGATCCTCCGGAGCCTTGCCGGAGGAGAGCAGGCAATATGCGGCGCTGCCGCCGAAGATGTCGCCTGCGCCGGTAGTGTCCGCCGCCTTTACGCGCGCCGCCGGAACGCGGCACTGCGCGGTACGGTTCTTTATAAAACAGCCCTCGCTGCCGAGCGTTATCATCACGAGCTTTGCGCCGCAGTCGTTCAGGATAAGCTCCGCGCTCTTCTCGCAGCCGCCGCCGAACAGAAATTCGGCCTCTTCGCCGCTGATCTTCACAACGTCCGCGTTTTTAAGCCCCCAGAGCATCTGCTCCGCGGCGGCGTCCAGCGACGGCCACAGCGGCTCGCGCAGGTTCGGGTCAAAGCTGATGAGCTTGCCGCGGCGGCGCGCGTATTCCACGGCGGCCTGCGTCGCGGAGCGCGCCGGTTCGTCGGTGAGGCTCAGCGTGCCGAAATGCAGCATACGGCACTCGTCAATGACAGTCAGGTCAAGCTCATCAGAGCGCAGGCGTGTGTCCGCGCCGGGTTTTCGCGCAAAGCTGAACGAGCGGTCGCGGTTCTTGTCAAAGCGGACGAAGGTAAGCGTTGTAAACACGTCCGGGTCGGAGACAAGTCCGCGTGTGTCGATGCCGGCGCTGTCGAGCGTATGGCGAAGCATCATGCCAAAATCATCTTCGCCGACCTTACCAAGAAACGCCGTTTTCATCCCCAGCGCCGAGAGCGCCGCAAGAAAATTGCATGGTGCGCCGCCGGGATGCGCCGCCATTGTGGGATATCCGAGCGCGTCAATGCTCTCCTGCGCAAAGTCTATGAGCACCTCGCCGATCGCGGCCACGTCTATTTTACCATTCATGCCGCACCTCACTTCGTCGCGGGGTACTCGTTGCAGAGCAGACGGTAGGGCGGCTCGTCCTCTTCGATCTTGGGGAAGCGGCCGACGGGAGGGTTGAAGCGGTTGTCGGTGTTGTCGTCGTTGCACTGGCTTACTTCGCCGAGCAGCACCGCGCCCGTGCCGGGCTCAACGGAGAAATCGTGGTACAGGTACTGCTGCACATGGATGCTCTCGCCCGGCGTGAGACGTATCTGCGTACCGGCGGGGACGGTGTAGGTGCGGCCGTCGGTGTGCACGGTGACGTCGGATTCGTAGTCGATCTCCTCGTTCGGCAGGCTGTTGTAAACGCGGATGAGCACGTTGCCGCCGCCGCGGTTTATGATGTCCTCGGTCTTGTACCAGTGAAAATGGTTCGGTGCGTACTGCCCTTCCTTAATATACAGCAGCTTCTCGGCGTAGACCTTCGGGTACTTCTCCGGCATTTTGCGGTTGCCGTTGCGAATGGTTATCAGGGAGAAGCCGACCTTGTCAAAGTCGCCGAGACCGTAGTCGGTGATGTCCCAGCCGAGCATGCAGTCGCGGACCTCGTCGTACTCGTGGCCGATGCTCTGCCACTGCTCCGGCGTGAAGCCGCAGAAGGGCGGCAGATAGCATTTGTATTCGCGGCACATGGCTTCCAGCTCCTTGAGAGCCTTGTTTATTTCACTGCGTTTCATCGAATGACCTCCGTGTTATCAATTCATGCAAGAGTAGTATATTGCGCTGACGGCCTGCGCGAACTGCGCGACCGTCACGCCGTCGAGTCGGGCGAGCTGGCGCATGAGCCCGCTGCGGGCAAGTCCGTCGTCCGCGGCGATGAGCTTCATATCGGGCAGGACGGAGCCGAAGCCCTCGCGTATCAGCGCAAAGCAGCCGGGGATCTTTGCAAACCGGCCGAAAATGTACCGGCTGTCCGTGCCCGTCGAGAGCAGGTATTCCATCTCTTCGGTGAGCGCCGCGAGATTCAAGCCGATGAGGCGGAATATCTCCCGCGCGGCCCCGTTCCCGTCCGCCGCGGCCGTCATCAGCCGCTCGAGCGCGGGCTTGCGCATGTCCTGCGGCGCAGCTTTTATTCTGATGATGCCGTCCGTTTCCTCAGTCAGCCCGTCGAGCAGCGAGGGCTGAAGCTCCTGCGCGAGGCGGTATGTCGCCGCCTGACCCAGATAGCGCCGCACTCCGGACAGGCCGGAATTCTCGTTGCGCACGGAGCGGATATCCTCCGGCGGGATGTGCTTCCACGGCGCGCTGCCGAGGTCGAGCAGCAGATCATACAGCTCGAGAGGAATCTCCGGAATGTCGCCGCGCGCGTCTATCCAGCCGCTGCCGAGATCGGTGCCCATCGCGTAGGCGACAACGCCGCGCGTCAGCTCCGCGCCGTCCGCGGCCAGCTCTGCCGCCGCGCTGAACGCCGCCATCGGCCCGTCGTTTATGATGCGCACGCGCACACTGGCGCGGCACAGCGCCGCGAGCGTTTCGGACACGCGGCCGAGCTTTGCAAACTCCGTCTCGTAGTCGATGTCGGGATTCTCGCGCATGGCCTTGGTCTTCGGCGTCTCGCCGCCTAGAATGCGGCTGCCAATCACAATGTCGGGGAAGCTCAGACCCAGCCCGTCGAACAGCGGCAGCTCCGCCGCCGCATCCTCACAGGCGGATATCGCGGCGCGGATTGCTTCGTCGTCCGCGTCCTTGCGCAGCGCGTCGGCGAGCATCGCCTGTGCGCCGTGATCCTTGGGGAGCGAATCGGCGATGACGCAGGCGCGCATCAGCCGCGCGAGCATCATCATCGGCTCGGTGATGCCGTCCGCCGTCGGGCTTGCCGCGGGGTTCCAGTCGTATTCCTTGACGGCGAGCAGCCGCCCGTCGAGAGCAGCGGCGAGCTTGATGTCCGTTCCGCCGACGTCCATCCCGCAGTACGCGCCGCGGCCTCCGGCCTCGATCGCGGCCAGCAGCCTTTCGTTCAGCGAGACGCCGGACGCGGGAGCCTCGCGCGGCGGCGCGGGGGAGTGATCACTTATATCGCGCACGTCCATCCCGAACGGCGGCAGACCCATACTGCCGCAGAGCCTGCGCGCGATGTTCAAAACTTTTTTCAGCCCGAGCGTCGCCGTGAACGCGGCCAGGCAGCCCTCCGCCAGCCTTCGCGGCTCCTCGGCGGAGAGGTCAAGATAAACGTGCAGCGCGCGGCCGCTGAAGCACGAGAGAATGTTGAAAATGCGGGCGGTGAGATATTCGGCGATAAAGTCCCGTTCGGCCGCGTTTTTCCAGCGGGGGAGGGGGCAGGTGTAGTCCCGCAGCGTCCCGTCCAGACACTCGAGCCGTATCACCGCGCGGTATGCGTCCGGCTCCGCGGCGAAGGCTTTGCGGACGTCGCTTATCCAGAGCGCGTCCCCGCGCTGCGAGAGCTTTATGAATTCGTCAAGCATATGTTCCTCCTATCTGCATCTGTCCTGATATTCCGATGGGCTCAGTCCGGTCAGCTTCTTGAAGGTGCTGCCGAAATAGGTCACGTCCTTGTAGCCGACCATGTCCGCGACCTCGTATATCTTATACCGGCAGTCGCGCAGCAGCTTCAGCGCCATGTGTATCCTGTATCGGGTCAGGTAGCCGACGACGGTGTAGTTCGTCTCCTTCTTGAACACATGGCTGAGGTGTCCCTCGCTGACGCCGAGATGCTGGGCGATCTCGGTTATGTTTATGCCGCCGTCGGCGTAGTGCTCGGAGATGTATTCGAGCGCCTTCAGCACGTAGCGGCTCTTGTCGCCCTTTTCGAGCGCGAGCGTGTCGATAACGCTCAGCTCGCCCTGCTCCTGCTCCTTCTGCCGGATGCGCTCGACGGCGAGGATAAGCTCGTTATCCTGAAAGGGCTTGAGCAGATAGTCGTCCGCGTCGAGCTGGAGCGCAGAGCGGGCGTACTCAAAGTCGCTGTACGCCGTGAGTATGATGGCGTGCGCGCGGCAGCCGCGGCGGCGAAGCTCGCGCAGCATTTCTATGCCGTCCAGCTTCGGCATACGTATGTCGGTTATGATGAGATTGGGGCTGTACCGCTCGGCGGCGAGCAGCCCTTCCTCGCCGTTTGCCGCCTCGCCGACCACGACGCAGCCCATCGACGCCCAATCGACGCCGAGGGCGATGCCGCGGCGGACGACGGTCTCGTCGTCAACGACCAGAACCTTCAGCATTGCCGTTTCCCTCCTTGTTCATCGGCAGGCGAAGCTCAACGCGGCTTCCCTCGCCGACAGCCGAATATGCGCTGATGCCGTAGTCGCCGCCGTAATACAGCCGCACAATGCGGTCAACATTCTTGAGGCCGAGGTGCCCGCCGGGGACATCCCGATCGGGGTCGTTCAGCCAGTCCAGCACGTCCTGTGGGATGCCGACGCCGTTGTCCTGGACGCTGAGGATGAGCGTGCCGGATTTTTCGCGGGCGCTGAGCTTTATATAGCCGTCGTCCATGTTGGCGACGCCGTGGATTATCGAGTTCTCGACCAGCGGCTGCAATATGAGCTTGGGCACTATGCAGTGCTGGAACCTCTCGTCAACGTCGATCTCCCACGCGAAGCGATCCTCGAACCGGAGAGACTGAATGTCCAGATATTTTTCCAGCAGCTCCAGCTCGCGCTCGAGCGTGATGAGCCTGTCGCCGGAGATGCCCGCGCGCAGCAGCACGGCAAGTCCGGAGGCGACGGCCGCGACCTGCGGCACGCCGTTCGTCACGCCGAGCCACTTGATGCTGTCGAGTGTATTATATAGGAAGTGCGGGTTGAGCTGCGCCTGCATCATCGAAAGCTCCGTCTCGTTCAGCTCGCGCTCGCGCTGGACGGAACGCTCAAGATTCTGCCGGTATTCGCGCGTCATGCGGTTGAAGCTCGCGGTCAGGCGGCCCATCTCGTCCTCGCGGTCGCTGCTCAGCTCCGCGGCGTAGTCGCCCTTTTCCACGCGCTTCATCGCCTCGTCAAGCTCATTGACGGGCTTCGAGAGATAGCGGCTGAGGAGCCACGCGCAGAGAAGGCCGAGCAGCAGGCAGAGTATGCCCATGGCAGCGCAGGTGGAGTACACCGTTGCCATGACCTCGCGGGTGTATACCTTCGGCTGGCGCAGAGCCAGAGTGAAGCCCGTGTCAGGGCTTTGGCGGAGATAGACGTTGTAGTCACCGCCGCCGAGCGCCGCGCCGGACAGCAGCTGCGCGCGGAGCGAAGAGATCGTCTCATCGGCGCGTATGCTGTCGGAGCAGTATATCTGCCGCCATGTGCCGTCTAGCAGGAACACGTCGTTCTGCTCTCCAAAGCTGCCGCCGAGGAGCGCGCCGAAGCCGCCCTGCGGTATACGCACGAGCACATAGCCGGAGACCTCCCCGTCGGAGCCGTACACCGCGCGGGCTATCACAAGCCCGTCCGCGCCGTTTGCCTGCATGGTCTGCCCCTCGCATTCACGCGCGGCGCGCAGCACGCCCCAGTATACGGGCAGGCTGCCGGCCTCGGAATCGAGACTGCCGGCATAAATGCGTGCGCCGTCACTGTCATATACGTCGATGCTGGCAAAGCCGTTCAGGTTCTCGGTCTCGCGGTACATGAGCTGATACAGCAGGTCGGACTCCCTGCCGCGGTGCAGCGCGCTGCGGATCACGGAGCTGCCTGCGAGCTTCGCGGTGACGCTGTCCACGGTATCGAGCGCGGAGTCGATGATACCGGCGGCGGTGTCAAGCTCGGACTGCGCCTGAGCATAGAGCATATCACCGCTGCGGCGCATGGATATCTGCATGATGAACACGTCGCACAGGAGCATCGGCACCAGCGTCACCAGCAGCACGGTGATGAAGATGCGGTTTTTAAACGAGCGCCTTATCCAGTCCCTCATTCCGCGCCTCCCGTTATGTCACGCCAGAGGCTCAGCAGGCCGGTCTGCTCGGCGCTTGCCCATTCAAGGTCGTAGTCTATCAGCTTCAGCTCGTCCGTACCGGCGTTTGCGCCGCTTTCGCATACGCTGCGGCGGTACAGGCTGTCATGCAGAAGCGTCTGCACGTCGGAGCTCAAAAGAAAGTCGATGAACAGCTCCGCATTTTCACGGTGGGCGCAGCCGGAGACGATGGCGGCGCCGTCCGGCAGCGCGCTGGTGCCATCCTCGGGGTAGACGATCTCGATGTCGTAGCCTGCGGCGATGCCCTTCAGCGCCGTTTCCTCGAGCGTGACGCCGATGTATTTCCGCCCCTCGCCGACCGCGCGCACCACGTCGCCGGAGCCGGAAAGCGGCTTGCCGTCAAGGTTCTCGGCAAACTCGGTCAGGATGGAGGCGTTGTCGCCGGTGAGCGCCTGAAGCATCGTGCAGAGAATGGTATAGCTCGAACCGGAGACCGCGGGATCGGCGAAGGCGATCTTGCCGCGCCACTTGGAGTCGGTAAGACTGCCCCAGCCGGCGGGCGGGTTGGTGCGGACGAGCCGGGTGTTGTAAATGAGTACGACGGGCAGGGCGGAAAACGGGGTGTAAAACCCGTCGGGGCTGGCGTATGCGGGCAGCACCTGGCCGCCGTTTTCGCTGAGATACGGGCTGAAGCAGTCCGCGTACGCGCTCAGACTGTCAACGCCGCCGCCGAACATGAGGTCGCAGTCGGTGCCGCCCTGGGCGATGCGCTCCAGAAGCGCGGTCGTGCCGCCGGTCTCAAGCTCTATCCATATTCCGGTGCGCTGCTCGAACTCGCGGATGATCGGCTCGTACACCTCACGTTTGTGCGAAGTGTATATGACGAGCCGCTGCTCCTCCGGCGGCGCAAAATCCGCGTCGTTCCGTACATTCTGCGAGGCGCAGCCCGAGAGCAGAAACACAGCCAGAAGCAGCGCCGATATAAATTTTTTCATCTCGCCCCTCCGCCGTTTTTTCAAGCAATATCAAGTAATTATCAAGTAATAATAAGCGTTTATATATTTTAACACATCCGCGCTCGGCAAACAATTTTTAGGAGCAAAGTTGCACTCGCCATTTCGATGAAAACGAGGGCGATTTTTTGTGCAATGTGCCGGAGTTAAAGGGAGTAAATGTCTGTGAAAAAAAGCACATTCGTGAAAATTTCCAGAAGTTTTAACTATATTACAAATGAAGGGAGATCTTTTATGACATATTCCCAAATCAGAATCTAAAACTTTGGCAAAAACGACGTTATTTTTTGCGTTAAGCTTTTTTTACTTGCGTTAAGGTTGTGTAAAGATTATTATCTGATAAGAAACATCAGGTAAACTGATGCATTTGTCCAGAAAAGAAAAGGAGAAAACAAATGAAGAAAGCCCTTGCACTTCTGCTCGCTCTCGTCATGGTGTTCGCACTGTGCGCCTGCGGCAACAGCACTGCTCCTGCGGCTGACCCCACTGAGGCTCCCGCCGAAGCGACTCCCGAAGCGACCGAAGCTCCCGTTGTGAGCGAAGAGACCGCCGCTGTCCTCTCCAAGTGGACCGACGACCTCTACGAGCCCGAAACCAGCATCACCTACTCCGCGACCATCGTGTGGCCTGCCGACGCAAGCGCCGTTGAGACCGCGGCACAGGACGTCCGCCCCAACACCATGATCGTTGCGGTCGACGAAAACCTCACCGTTTCCACCCTGGATGGTGAAGTCCTCTCCGAGAACCTCGCTGAGTACCTCGCCTCCGTCAAGCCGACCACCCTGCCCGCACTGTACATCCGTGACGATGCGACCGCAGCCGCGGTCAACGCCTTCGCTGCCGAGTACTCTCTGGCCGACACCTTCGTTGTTGCCGACTACGAGCACACTCAGTATGTTAAGGACATCTGCGATGCAAACGTCGGCGTTCTCGGTATCATCGACTGGCGTGAAGCCAAGCTCAGCACCGAGCGCAGCGACCTGCTGACCGTTATCCAGAACACCAACGCTTCCCACGCGAAGATCGCCATCATCCCCGAAGAGATCGCGACCCTCGACGCTGTTGAGTACATGCGCGGCATGCTCCTCACCGTCTGGGCAGAGACCTCCGCTGATACCACCGCTATCTACACCCAGATCACCAACGGCGTCAACGGCATCGTCTGCGAGGATTACGCAGCCGTCGCCGAGGCCATCAGCTCTTTCAACGACGTCACCACCCTCGTTCGCCACGTATTCATCACCGGCCACCGCGGCCTGCCCAGCGAGTACGTTGAGAATACCATCCGCTCCGAGCGCGCTGCTATCGATGCCGGTGCAAATGTCATCGAGTGCGACATCTCCATGAGCAGCGACGGCGAGCTGTTCGTTCTGCATGACGACGACGCAAAGCGTCTGTTCAACCGCCCCGACGTCACCAACGTTGAGGATCTGACCATCGCAGAGCTGCAGGCCATGCCTTACGACATGACCGACGCTTCCGCCGAGGAAGCCCCGAACTCCGTTCTCAACGCCAACAACACCAACCGCACCACCGAGCGCCGCGAGAACACCGTTCTCAACTATGACCCCGAAGCGGATCATATCCCCACCCTGCGCGAGTACCTCGAAGCCCTTGGCGATGATGACATCGTCCAGTTCATCGAGATCAAGTCCTACAACCCCGACATCGTAACCCCGTTCAAGGCTCTCGTTGAGGAGCTTGACATGACCGATCGCGTCTGCGTTATCACCTTCAATGACGGCGTCGACCACTGGGGCGACGGCTCTAAGGACGAGGCACATGACGTTATGGCACGTATGGCCGAAGAGTGGCCTGAGATGTCTCTCGGCTACCTCGGCTGCGGCGAGTACAACTGGGGCGACCTGAACGCTGTTGAAGAAGAGCAGGGTATCGGCGCCGCAGTCGGCCAGCTCTACAGCTACCTCCAGCCCTACAACAGCACCTGCAATGACTACAACGCCATGATGTTCAGAAATGTCATCTTCGCAGCCCGTCATCGCGGTCTGACCTCCTGGGCCTGGACCTACAACACCGAAGAGCTGTTCGCACAGGACTACCTGTTCGGCGGCACCTACTCCATGACCACCAACTTCAGCACCTGGGCAACCAACCTGCCCGTCCGTGTTGTTGCCGAAGACATGACCGTTTCCAACGGTGATGCGTTCGCCTGCACCGTCCTCGCCCAGAATGACGAGGTTCTGAGCGGCTGCAAGCTGTCTCTCGTCAGCATCAGCGGCGTTCCCGTGTCTCTCGATGAGAACGGCAACATCGTTGCTACCGAGGCCGGCGAGGCCGTCGTCATGGTTCGCCTTGACAACACCCTCGACATCAACGGCTGGGATCTCTCTTCCCTCAGCAGCACCGACTACGCTATCTACTCCACTCCGATCACCATCACCGTGAAGTAATAGAAATCTCCTTATCGAAATCTCCCGCATGCAAATGCGGGAGATTTTTTGTTCTTACGATAGCAGCAAGGCATAAAAAACCTGCCGCCGCATCTGCGGCAGCAGGTTTTTTATAATTATTATTTCTTTTACAGAACGTGCACCGCGTCCGGATCGAAGCGCAGACGGCACTCCTCGCCGACGGCGTAGATGCGCTTGTTCTTGGGGTTGTTCTCTGACAGCTTCACGAGCGTGTCGCCGACCATGACGTGGTAGTTCTGGTAGGAACCCATGAAGCAGCTGAGCACCACGCGGCAGGGCAGGCCGCCCTCTTCGCCGAGCGTTGCGGCTTCGGGGCGCAGAACCAGAGTGTATTCATGTCCGGCCTCCAGCTCGCCCTGCGGCGCGACCTCTATCTCGCCGCCCTCGATGTTCATCACCGCGCGGCCGTTGTCGGTGCTGCGCACGAAGCTGCCCTTGAGGAAGTTCGCTTCGCCTATGAAGTCCGCGACGAACTCGCTGTTCGGGTGATAGTATATCTCCTGCGGCGTACCGACCTGAGCGACGACGCCCTTGTTCATGATGATGATGTTGTCAGAGAGCGCCATGGCCTCGGACTGGTCGTGCGTGACGTAGATGGCGGTGATGCCGACTTCCTGCTGGATGCGGCGGATTTCGGTGCGCATCGAGACGCGCAGCTTCGCGTCAAGGTTACTCAGCGGCTCGTCAAACAGCAGCACCGACGGCTCGATGACCAGTGCGCGCGCCAGCGCGACGCGCTGCTGCTGGCCGCCGGAGAGCTGGTTTGTCATGCGGCCTTCCATGCCGGTCAGCTCCACGAGGTCGAGTATGCGCATGACGCGCTCACGTATCTCGTCCTTCGGAATTTTCCGGAGCTTCAGGCCATAGGCGACGTTGTCGAACACGTTGTAGTGCGGGAGCAGCGCGTAGCTCTGGAAAACCATCGCGGTGTCGCGCTTGTTCGGGGTGAGGGCGTTTATGGCCTCGTCGCCGAGGTAGATTTCGCCCTCGTCAGGACTCTCAAAGCCCGCTATCATGCGCAGGGTCGTGGTCTTGCCGCAGCCGGAGGGGCCGAGCAGCGTTACGAAGCTGCCGGGTTCAATCGACAGGGAGGTGTCATGCACGGCATAGAAGTCCTTGCCGGTCTTGGGGTCCTGATATATCTTGGAGACGTGCTCGAGCCGCACGCCTTTTTTCGTTTTTTCCATGACTCAAATGTCCTCCTTTATTTTGCGGCTTGTGCCGAAGTACTTGATGAACAGGTTCATCAGCAGCACGGCACCGTAGGTTATGAGAATGAGGATCGTTGCGAACGCGCAGGCGAGGCTGTACGAGCCCTTCTCGGCGAATTCGTTGATCTGAACGGTGATGAGCAGGAACTGCGGCGTGACGAGCAGGATTATCGCGGAGATGGCGGTGATGCTGCGCACGAACGCGGTAACGAGGCCGGAGAGGAACGAATCCTTGATGAGCGGCAGCGTCACGGTCATGAACACGCGGAAGCTGTCCGCACCCATGTCGTAAGCCGATTCCTCGATGGACTTGTCGATCTGCCGCAGGGCGGAGATGCCGCTTCTGGTGCCGGTCGGCAGCGAGCGGACGACAAACACGATGATGAGGATAAGTCCGGTGCCGTAAAGCCCCTGCAGGAAACCCGTGTGGAACACGCCGCCCGCGAAGCCGCGGATATAGCCGACGCCGAGAACCGTACCGGGGACGGCCATGGCGAGCATGGACACGGCCTCGATGAAGCCCTTGGCCTTGAACTTGCGCTTGACGACGAGATAGGAGATTATCATGCTCAGCAGCGCCGTAATGGGGGCGGCGATGAGCGAGAGCACGAACGAGTCGCGGAAGGCCTGGAAGCCGTGATACCGCGTGAACACGAGGTTGAACCATTTGCCCGTGAGCGGGAAGAACTTATAGCCCCAGGTCGGGAAGAAGGAGCCGATGGGGACGCAGATGTACATCAGGATGACGAAGCTTGCCGCGACCGCGCACAGCACGGTGAGCGGGACCTTGACGCTCTTGTCCTCGATGAGCATTCTGCCGCGGGAGGCCTTGCCGGTCAGCGTCGCGGAGGTCTTGGCCTCGAGATAGTACTTCTGCACGGCGAACATCGCAAGCGTGATGCACAGCAGCACGACGGCCATCGCTGCGGCGCCCGGCTTGTCGTAGGAGCCGGTTATCTGGAGGTAGATGGTCGTGGCGAGAGTATCGTAGGAGCCGCCGATTATCATGGGGTTTGCGAAGTCCGCGATGGACTCGATAAAGGTCACGAGGAAGGCATTGCCGAGTCCCGGCAGCATCAGCGGCAGCGTGACGCTGGTGAATACCTTGAAGCGGCTTGCGCCCATGTCGCGCGCGGCCTCCTCAAGCGAGGGGTCGATGTTCTTCAGAAGCCCCTTGAGCATCATGTAGCACACGGGGAAGAAGGTCAGCGTCTGGACGATGACGATGCCCCAGTAGCCGTAGACGCTGTTGTCGTAGATACCGAGCAGGAAGCGCGTGATTATGCCGGCCTTGCCGAAGAGCATTATCATCGACAGCGACAGCACGAACGGCGGGGAGACGACCGGCAGCATCGAGACGACCTTGAAAAGTCCGCCGACGAACTTGTTCATCTTCACGTACACCTCGACGTAGGCGAACAGCAGTCCGATGAGCGCCGAGAATATACCGACGACGAAGCCGATCTTCAGAGTGTTGGATATCGCGCGGGTAAAGGTGGGCATGGCGAAGATGCGCTTGAATACATCAAACGTCAGCCTGCCGTCCCCATAGAAGCTATCCACGAGCAGTATGGCCAGCGGATAGAGAATAAACAAAGTCAGAAATGTTATCAGCACGACGATGGTGGTCACCATTATCGGGTCAGCCATCAGCTTTTTCCTGTCCAGCGCCGCACCTTGGCCTCTTGCCATAGCGATTCCCCTTTCTTTGGGAAAATTCCAAAACAGCGGAGACGGCAGAAGCCGCCTCCGCTGCGGAGTTCATAAATTCGTAGCCTGAGTCTTTGAAATTATTACTCGGTCTTGAAGCGGCCGTCGCCGGTGTCGGCGCCTGCCTCGGCAAGAGCGGTCATGACCTCTTCAACATAGGTCTTGATGTTGGCGGTCGCATCCTCGAAGTCATATTCCATGACATTGTCGGGGTCGAGGCCGAACTCTGCGGCCTGAGAGGGCTGCTCGGCGTTGTCAATGACGAGGAACTGGTAGGAACCGTTGTCCTTGGCTATGTTGACGCAGTCGGGGCTGAGTGCGTACTCGATCCACAGCTTCGCGGCGTTGGGGTGCTTTGCACCCTTGAAGATGGCGGTAGCGCCGATCTCAAAGGAGGTACCGGAAGAGGGGATGACGAGCTGGACGTTGTCGTAGCCGTTGTCGATGATCTGGGTGATGCCATCGTGCAGGAAGCCGATGCCGATGACGCACTCGCCGGTGCCGACGTTCTTGGACGGGCCGGAGCCGGACTTGGTGTAGACTTCGATGTTCTTGTCAAGGTCTACGAGGTACTGGATGCCCTCGTCGTGGCCGTACTTCTG
>ERZ773139.343-NODE-343-length-65351-cov-5.540171_pt1 | contig 65351 bp, 63 predicted proteins | sample MGYA00580854_ERZ773139 | MGnify/ENA primary metagenome ERZ773139 (study PRJEB29015, sample SAMEA2737809) | human gut metagenome | biome: human gut; feature: human-associated habitat; material: faeces | place: China | collected 2012 ...
AGTATCACACTTCGGAAGGGAGGGTGGATCTGGCGAGTGAGACTGCCGCTGTAAAGCAGAAACGCGACAACGGCATAGAGCAGGACGACGAGCGCGAAGGTGACGACGTCATGATTGAGCTTAACTTTTTTCTTCATCGTTACACCTTCTCGTTAATATTTTTGCCCAGCAGGCCGGTGGGCTTGACGACCAGCACCAGAACCAGAACGCCGAACACAATGGCGTCGGCCCAGAGCGTGGAGATATAGGTCTTTGAGAACTGCTCGATCATGCCGAGCAGGATGCCGCCGAGCATTGCGCCGGGGATTGAGCCGATGCCGCCGAAAACTGCGGCCGTGAAGGCCTTGATGCCGGGCATCGCACCGGTGGTGGGCTTGATGTAGACATAGGACATGCCGTAGAAAATGCTTGCGAAGGCCGCGAGCGCGGAGCCGATGGCGAAGGTGAGGGTGATGGTGCGGTTGACGCTGATGCCCATGAGGGACGCGGCGTTCTTGTCCTCCGACACGGCGCGCATCGCCTTGCCGAGCTTGGTCTTGTTGATGAAGAAGCTAAGCACTATCATGATCAGCGCCGTCATCAGCAGGGTCAGGACGGAGATGCCGTCCACCGTGACCCCTCCGATAGTGAAGCTGGAGAGCTCGATGAGGCTGGGGTAGGCCTTCTGCTGGGAGCCGAAGATTATCAGGGCGAGGTTCTGCAGCAGGTAGCTGACGCCGATGGCGGTGATGAGCACGCTCAGCGGCGGCGCCTGACGCAGAGGCTTATAGGCCAGAAATTCGATCAGCATACCAAGCCCCGCGCAGATCACGACGCTGACGATGACCGCGACTATCGGAGGCAGGCCAAGCTGATTGACAGTAACTATGCCCGCGTACGCGCCGATCATGATGATGTCGCCGTGCGCGAAGTTAAGCATTTTGGCGATGCCGTACACCATTGTATAGCCCAGAGCGATGAGCGCGTATATGCTGCCCAGGCTCAGGCCGCTTATCAGAGTTTGAATAAAATGAGTCATATCGGTCTTCCTTTACAGCGCCCATCCTCCGGGCGGATACCCGGAGGACATAGGGGCTTGTTTTCCGGCCTCGCCGGAGTTGGGGAATATATTATATGGAGGATGAGATGTAGCGGATTTTATCAGTTACCGAAGACGCTGCCCACGCCGTCAAAGTAGAGGATGGCGCTGGCGTTCTTGTTGGTGTTGCCGTCGGCGTCCCAGGTCATGGTGCCGGTTACGCCGGTGACTTCAAGCTCAGGCATAACTGCCGCGAGAGCTGCGCCGGAGGTGCTACCGGCCTTCTCGACTGCGGCCTTGATGACGTACACTGCGTCGTATGCGTCAGCTGCGAACTGGTCGGGAGCTGCGCCGTAGGCAGCCTCGTAAGCCTTGACGAAGGACTGGACGTTCTCTTCGGTGGAGTCAGCTGCGAAGGGGGTGAGCATCAGAACATTGTTTGCGATGGTGACATCCTGCTCGACCTTGCCGAGGATGCCGTCAAGACCGTCGGCGCCGAAGAAGTAAACGTCATCGGCGAACTTGCCCTTGGCCTGAGTCAGGAAGGTGGAAGCTTCTTCAGCGTAGAAGGGGATGAAAACGACCTTGACGCCGGAATCGACAAGTGCGTTGACCTGAGTGGAGAAGTCGGTGCTGGTGGAGGCGGTGAAGGTCTGGGTCTCGACGATGTTGATGCCGAGATCAGCGCACTCGGCGACGAAGGAGCTGTACAGGCCGGTGGAGTAGTCGCTGTCGCTCTGGTACAGGACACCAACTTCGGTGGCCAGGTTCTTCTCGCTCAGGTAGTTGGCGGCTGCGGTGCCCTGGTAGGAATCATAGAAGCAGATGCGGAAGGCCTTGTCGTTGCCGCTGAGGCAGGAGTCGGAGGAGCCGGAGGGAGTGAGAAGCAGGACGTCGTCTTCCTTGGCGGCTGCGACGACGGACGCGGTTTCACCGGACATAACGCAGCCCAGAGAAATGTCCATGCCCCAGTCCATCAGCTTGCCGTAAGCGCTGACGGCGCTTTCGGGATCGCCCTGGGAATCCTGGAAGTTCAGCTCAAGCTGCTTGCCGTTCACGCCGCCGGCGGCATTGATCTCGTCAACGGCGAGCTGTGCGCCGTGCTGGACGGACAGGCCGTAGTTTGCATAGCCGCCGGTCAGGGCGCCGATGCCGCCGAGCTTTATGGTGTCGGAGCTGCCGTCGGAGGCGGAGCTGTTATCGGATGCTGCAGGGGTGCTGCTGTTGCCGCAAGCGGCCAGCGCGAACAGCATTGCGAGCGCGAGGAACATACATACAAATCTCTTTTTCATTTTGCATTCTCCTTAAAACGTGGAATATATATACAAAAAAGCGGCTCCGCCACTTGGCGAAGCCGCTTCGTTGTATCAAAAATAAATCAACAGCGGTTACGCTTCATACCAAGTGGGATTGGCGTGAAAATAATAATGGAAATAATAATTACGCTAAGTACGACCAGCGCGCTAAGGCGCAGGCCCATAATTATGGATATTATGACGACAAAAATGGACGCCATAATAATGGCGTCCATGGTAAGAGCGAGAACGGTGTTTTTCTGAGAACGAGAGCAGCAGGAATCAGCCTCTGTGCAAGGCACGGAGGAAGTGCAGCAGGTATTCACTTTTGCGTTAGAAAAATGAAACATGATGCATATCCTTTCACTGGACTCTCAAAATTGATGGTGTTATTGTAGTCTCGCGGATGTGGAAAGTCAATATTGCAATTTAAACAAATAAAGAGAAAGCTTGACGGAATAAATCTGAAATTCGCACAATTTGTAGCAGCGCGGCAGCGCCCGCGCTACGGGCGACTGTGTTAAAAATTCTCCTATGCTTGTAAAAGGCCGATACTTTAGGTATACTTAAATCTAAGGCATTAAAAGATATAAACTGCCGCAGCATCGGAGGAAAAATGGAGATAACAAAAATTGTAATTACCGGCGGCCCGTGCGCGGGAAAAACCACGGCGCAGAGCTGGATTCAGAACGCATTTTCCATGAAGGGCTACACGGTGCTGTTTATCCCGGAGACCTGCACGGAGCTTATATGCGGCGGCGTGACCTATGACGCCTGCGGCTGCAATCTGGATTATCAGCTCGCGCAGTATCGGCTCCAGCTTGCCAAGGAGCAGGTATATGAGGACGTAGCGCGCGGGATGCACACGGACAAGGTGCTCATCGTCTGCGACCGCGGCACGCTCGACAACAAGCCCTACATGTCCCCCGAGGAGTATGAGCAGGTGCTGAACATCCTCGGCATGAACGAGATAGACATGCGCGACAGCTACGACGCGGTGTTCCACATGGTGACGGCGGCAATCGGCGCGGAGAAATACTACACGCTTGACAACAACCGCGCGCGCACGGAATCCGCCGAGGAGGCGGCGCGGCTGGACGACGGGCTGATCTCCGCGTGGGCGGGGCACCCGTACCTGCGCATCATAGATAATTCGACCGACTATGAAAATAAGCTGCTGAGGCTGATAGACGAGATCGCCGCGTTTCTGGGCGAGCAGGGGCCGAAGCGCAGCCGCCTGAAGTTCCTTGTCGAGCATCCGGACATTGCGCAGCTTGAGTCGATGCCCGCCTGCAAACGAGTTGATATCGTGCAGACCTATCTCTGCGGGACGGGCGACGGCACCACCGATATCCGCCGCCGCGGGCTGGACGGGCATTATATCTATTACAAAACCGAGCAGCGCCGCGCCGGGGGCGAGATTGTCGAGACAGAGAAGCGCCTGACCGAGGACGAATACACGGAGCTGCTGAAGCTGGCCGATCCCTCGCTCCGCCCGCTGGAGAAGCAGCGCTACTATCTTATAAATGAGAATCAGTATTTCGATATCGACGTCTACCCCTTCTGGGATGACCGTGCGGTGCTTGAGATCGAGTTGAGCCATGACGGGGAGGAGATACATTTCCCTGATTGCATCAAGCTCATCAAGGACGTCACGAACGATCCGGAGTACACGAATTATGCTCTCGCGGAGATGAAGCGGGACAAGTGATTTGCTTGCTGCGTATTATCTCTCCCTCAAAATAAAAAAGCTGTTTCCAATTTGGAAACAGCTTTTTTCATACCTTTTTATACTGCGGCTGCGGCTTTCTTCCTGCTGAAATACTGCCATGCAAACACGCCGCCCAGCAGCACCAGACCGATGATATCGGTGATGAGCGTGGGATCCATCATCAGAAGTCCGCCTGCGGCCGCCGCTATGCGCGTGATGGGGTGCATCCTGCGCAGAAGATGGCCGTTTATCGCGGCCGCGACGCCGAAGATGCCGAGGAACGAGGTAATGACGATCTGGATTATCGACAGCGCGGACACATCGATGAGCAGCATCGCGGGGTTCATGCAGAAGATGTACGGGACGATGAACGCGCCGATCGCAAGCTTGGTTGCGTTGACGCCGGTCTTCATCGGATTGCCCTTGGCGATGGCCGCGCCTGCGTAGGCTGCCAGTGCGACGGGGGGAGTGATGTCGGCGACGATGCCGAAGTAGAACACGAAGAAGTGCGCCGCGATCTTGGGGACACCGATTGTAATGAGTATCGGCGCGCAGGTGGAGGCCATGATGCAGTAGTTTGCGGTGGTAGGGACGCCCATGCCGAGGATGATGCAGCAGATCATGGTCAGAAACAGGGCGACCATCGTCGGGTCGATGACGGTGACGCTGCTGCTGATGGAAACGACCGCAGAGATCATCTTGGAGGCGAGGCCGGTCGCGGTGATGCAGCCGGAGATGACGCCCGCCATGGAGCAGGCAACGGCGACGGTAATGGTGCCCTTGCCGCCGGCTTCGAGCGCTTCAAGGATGCGGCCGAAGGTTATCGGGTCGTCGCGGTCAATGATGCTGACGACGATGGCGACGAGGATAGCGATGGTGGCGGAGTAGGCCATTGTGCGGGTGCCAGTGGTGACGAGCCAGACGAGGACGACCAGCGGCAGCAGGAGGTATATCTTGCTGAGCAGCTTCGAAAACTTCGGCAGCTCATTGCGCGGGATGCCCTTGAGGCCGAGCTTCTTGGCTTCAAGATGGACGGCGACGAAGATGCCGGTGAAGTACAGCACCGCGGGGAGAATGGCGCGCAGCGCGACCTCGGCGTAGGTGACGTTCATGTACTCCGCCATCAGGAACGCGGCGGCGCCCATGATCGGGGGCATTATCTGGCCGCCGGTGGAGGCCGCAGCCTCGACGGCACCGGCAAATTCCGGCTTGTAGCCGGTCTCTTTCATCATGGGGATGGTGACGGAGCCGGTGGTGACGGTGTTGCCGACGGAAGAGCCGGAGACCATGCCGCAGAGCGCGGAGGAGATGACCGCGACCTTGGCGGGGCCGCCGGAGAAGCCGCCGACGAGGGAATTTGCAAGCTTGATGAAGAACTCGGCGATGCCGGTGCGCTCAAGGAATGCGCCGAAGATGATGAACACGACGATGTACTTTGCGCAGACCTGTACGGGAGTGCCGAGGACGCCGCCGGTGGTGTAGAACAGGGTGTAGAGCACGCGCTCAACGCCCATGCCGGTGCTGAAGGTGTAGACAAGCAGCACGCCCGCGACGCAGAGGATCGGGATGCCGACGCAGCGGCGGCACAGCTCCATCAGGCACAGCAGGCCGACGATGCCGATTATCGTGAAGGTCGGGGTCATTTTGGACGCACTGGTCAGGACCTTTACGAGCGAGTCGTACTTCAGGCAGAAGAACAGGAAGCAGCCCGCGCCGACGGCCATCAGCACGAAATCGTACCACGGAATATAATTGTGGCGTACATGGTGACGGCTGGCGGGGTAGGTCAGGTAGCCCATTATGGTGACGAGCGCCATGAACATGGTCAGACGCTTCTCGAGCGCCGCCACGCTGAACAGCGTAGACCAAATGCAGTAGAGCGAAAATGCGACCACTATGATCCGCACGATTATTGCGGGCGTGCCCTCCCATATACGGGTGTTCGACTCCTTGTCGAACTTACGCATCAGGGTCTCTGCGTCAAGAGCGGATCCTTCTTCGCGCTGGGCTTCGGCCTGAGCTTCCGCCGCGCTCCCTCCGGGATTTCTCTTGAAAATAGACATGTGATCCGCTCCTCTCAAAATTAACGTGTTTTTTACGTCGATATAAATTATTCATGCTGCGGCATCCTTGCGGACGCCGCAGCGATTCTTTAAATTTAACTTGCCTGATTTAAATTACTTGGTGGCAACCTCGATGCCCTTCTCGGCGAAGTACTTCGCTGCGCCGGGGTGGTAGGGAACGGCAGTGATGGAAGAACCGAACTCAACGCTCAGCTCCTCGGCCTTGCCGTGCTGGATGCTGCCGGAGTTTTCAAAGATGGTGGAAACGAACTTGTAGACCGCATCCGCGGAGACATCGTCGCGGACGAGGACGACTGCTGCAACGGCGACGGTCTGGACGTCGTCGGGAGTGCCGTAGGTGTCAGCGGAGATGATGCTGCGCGCGTAGTAGGGGGAGGAGGCGAGCAGGGTGTCCATGTGCTCGTCGTCGATGCTGACGAGGTAGACGCTGCCGGCGGTCGCAAGGTCGGTGATGGCGGTGGTGGGTGCGCCGGCGACGATGAATGCCGCGTCGATCTTGCCGTCCTTCAGGCTCTCAGCGCTGTCGCCGAAGCTCTGGTAAACGGGGGTGATGTCCTTCTCTGCGTCTATGCCGTACACGCCGAGCACGTCGACTGCGTTGAAGTAAACGCCGGAGCCGAGAGCGCCGATGGAAACGGTCTTGCCCTTGAGATCCTCAACGGTCTTGATGTCGGGGTTGGTGGTGACGATCTGGACCTGCTCCATGTACAGCGCCGCCGCGACGGAGAAGCTGTCGACTGCGCCGGACTCGGCGAAGAGGTTGGTGCCGGAGTAGGCGTAGCTCATAACGTCGGACTGGCAGAAGCCGAGCTGCACGGCGCCGGAGTCGAGGTCTTCAACGTTGGCCTGAGAGCCGTTGCCGACGACCGCGGTGATTTTGATGTCGGTATTGTTGGAGACGTACTGAGCCAGAACGCTGCCGAAGGCGTAATAGGTGCCGGATTCACCGCCGGTAGCAAAGGTCAGACTTTCGCCTCTGCCGCCGCTGCTCCCGCAGGCGCACAGCGAGAAGACTATACATACAACAAACAGCATAGCAATAAATTTTTTCATTTTGTTTACCTCCGTAATATGTCGCTCAGGCGCGGAGAGATGTATAATTATTTAGTAGCCCATGCCCTGCATTACGCCCTTGTGTGCGTATATAATACAACCAAAAGTTTAACTTTGCAATAGTAAATTGCTGAATTTACTATTTGCATTAAAAAAGCAAACTTTTTCGGGGGTGCTTTGTGCAAAAGAGATAGGACTGCACCGGAGGTTTTGAATAATGATGAATTTTTAACGAATTTTGCGCCGATTTATGCAGAAACATACCGTTTTTCGGGCGATTCCGCGCCCTTAAATATGCACAGGTGCGAGTTTGACTATTGACAGGCGGAGTGATATACTCGTCCCGAAAACGGATGAAAAAGACCGCCGGAGCGTAAGAAACCGGCGGTCGGGGAATGAAAATGGATTTTACGATACTCAAAAGCTTTATAGCCGTTGCCGAGGAGAAGAGCTTTTCGGAGGCGGCGAAGCACCTGTTCATATCGCAGCAGTCGCTGAGCAAGCAGATAGCGAAGCTTGAGGAGGAGCTGGACACCTCGCTGTTCGTCCGCAGCCGCCCCCTTGTGCTTACTCCGGACGGCAGGCAGTTTTTGCAGACCGCGAAGGGCATACTTCAGCTTAAGCGGCAGTATGAGGAGAACTCCAGCAAGAGCCTCGCCGGCTCGCACGCCGTGCATGTCGGCATCGAGCACACGGTCGCGCGCGCGATTCTGCCGCATGTGCTGCCGCACTATCTCCATGAGCATGAGGACACCTATGTGCGCTTCAGCGAGGAATCGCCGGAGGTGCTGCAAAAGGCCGTGTCGCACGACGGGGTCGACCTCGTCATCGGGACGCTGGGCAGTACGCCGGATAATTATGAGATCGTGCCGCTGTGCCAGAAGGATCAGCTTTTGGTCGTGCCGAAGCAGATAATGCGCGAGCTTGCCGGTGAAAATTACGAGCTGGTGCGCGCGGAGTTTGCCGAGGGCGCAGACCTCAGCTATTTTGAGAGCGCGCCGTTTATAAAGATACCGCGCCAGTCCTCCGGCGGGCGCGCGCTGGCGAGCTATCTGAAGTATTATGATATCAACCCGCAGTTCATCTGCGAGCTGACGAATATCGAAAACGCGTTCCAACTTGCGAACGGCGGGCTCGGCGTGTTTATCTATTCAAAGCTGTTCTGGGATATGCTCGCGCCGGAGCTTCAGCGCGATTATATGAGGAATATTGATATCTTCCCGCTGCCGTACCTGCCCGACGCGGAGAGCGTCTGTGCATATTACCATCGGGAGACCGGTCTGCACGGCGAGACAAAGGAGCTGTTCGATACCTTCGTCAGGTTCTTTGAGGATTATAAGCGCGGCGTCCTGTGGGATAATTGAATATGATGTAGCTCCCCGCCGCGAAGCGCTTCGCGGCGGGGAGCTTTTGCCCGCGGGGCTAAAAATGTTGACACGCGCGGCAGTATTTGGTACTCTCGATGTGAGGGATAATGGGGATGACAAGGCTGTATGGAGTGCAACGGGAGAAGAACGATGAAGAAATATAAAGTATCAGAAAGTATCAGAGTGGGTGACAAAAGGGACTTGGTTGGGACTCTTTACGCTATTACTTGCGTTGGTGTTCGTGGTTGTACTCTTGATATGCACCGGCGCAGAACGTGATGAGGTCTTCTGCAACGAGTTATTAATATTTTACACTATTGTTGCGGTTGGAATAATAGCCGGTGTTGAAGTGCTGCTATTCGATACTCCATCATTTCGCTTCTCTGTTTCGGAAAGTGGCATAACAATGTATATACGATTAAAAAAATACCTTGTTCGATGGGATGAGATCGTCCAGTGGGATATAATTAGTACAAAGGTGTCGGTTAACGATTCTAATCAGGTATATTGGCTATGCTTTTCCAAGCGACATGTATCAAAGAAAGAGCTGAACAGATTAGTCAAGGTTGCGCTGAGGGAGCGAGGAACCATTGCCTTTTTCCAGTGCGGAGCGAAAACATACTCAGAGATACGGCAGCACATGCCGTCCAAGATGCGCGACGAATTGGACGCGAACTTTGGCGTACTTGACGGCATGATGACCAAGAAAGAACGCAGACTGAATAAGTGAATGTATAGAAATTTTGTTGAGGTGTTGCCATGCGAAAAACTGAAAAAACCATAGCAGGACAGACCAAGGTGGTTCTAGAAGTCAGCGTATTTGACGATGACGATATTGAGGAAATAAAGCTTCACTTTAGAAAAGAACCCAATATTTCCGTGAGCCTCTCTGAACTGGAGGTGTTGAATCTCTTTGAAAATATCGAATTACTGGTCATTACAGGCGGTATCCCGACGGAACGCGGACTGGAAGCTCTGTATGCTTTGAAGAACCTGAATACGCTTGTTTTGGACTACGAAGAGACGGACTCCGATGCGGAAAGCATTGATATAACAAGGTTCGGAACGCTTCGGCATGTTGTATCATGGTCTAATTTGAACATGTATCATTACCGTGAAGATATGCAGACAAATTGCAGAATTGAAATAATGCATTTCTACAAGAACGGCAGACTGGTAAAACGCCAAGCCAATGAACCACTACGATTGTGCGATAAAGTAAACAGCGTGTTTTTCTCTGTGGAAGCACATTCACCGGCCGCAAGCACGATTATAGATATACTCAATGCTTTCAACAAAAAGATGAGAGATGTTCGGGAATATTCCACGGAACTGGAAAACATAGGAGTTATTCCTCTGTGCGTGTCTGAGCAAGTACCGTGCAATGCCCCACATCGAGAAAGGCGGATTGTAAATCTCAAGAAAAAATATGCGGATGTAAGAACCCGCATAGATTATGAGGCGTTTGTGAATTCAAGCCACGAAGAGCAGGTGGAAATATGCCGCAAAAATATTGAAGGCGCTGCGAAATATATTGCGGAGAAAGATAGTTCGTTCAAGCTGGATGATTTTTTACGTGATTTGAATGCCTAGCGGTTTCGGCAGGGGTGATTGAAAAAATTTAGCGGGACGGCACAGAGACCGTCCCCTACGATGTGATTTATAGTGCAGCGTTTCTTTTGCCCAATGGCAGCGGTCCAAGACTGGCGACCCCTCAGTCGGCTAACGCCGACAGCTCCCCTAGAAGGGGCGCCAAGTGGCTGCGAAGCATCCGCCGCGCCAATCCGAAATCTTTGCCGCGAAGCGCTGCCCCTTCTAGGGGAAGTCCCCAGTGCGCACACTGGGGAAAGGGGGCGCCAGAGTAACGACACGAGTAGAAGAGAAAAGACAGGGCGCACAAAACGTGCTCGAAAACACAAAAACACCCACGCTGCAAAAGCAGCGTGGGTGTTCAATTTCACATATACGCGGGTCAGCGCGAACCCTTGTCGTAGGGGATGCCCTCCGCCTTCGGCGCGCGGGACTTCTTGGAGGTGAAGGCCAGCACGATGAGCGAAATGATATACGGGAGCATGTTGTATACTGTGCTGGGCATATTGAGCGCGGTCAGAAAATCGAAGCCGGTATAGACGTTCGACAGCGCGCGGAACATACCGAACAGCAGCGCCGCGAGCGCGATACGGATGGGCTTCCACTGGCCGAATATCATGACAGCCAACGACAGGAAGCCGAAGCCGGCCACACCGTTTTCAAATTTCCACTCGCTGACGCCTGCGGTGATATACACTATGCCGCCGAGGCCGCCCAGCAGACCGGAGATCAGCACGCCCGCCCAGCGCATCTTATAGACGTTTATGCCGACGCTGTCCGCCGCCTGCGGATGCTCGCCGCAGGCCATCAGGCGCAGACCGAAGCGCGTCCGGTACAGCGTGATGAAGCTGCACACCAGCGCGATGACGGCCAGCAGCATGAACCAGTTGAACTCAAAGCTGCCGATGTTCACAAGAAACGCCTTTTTCGCGTTGATATACTGTACGGTCGAGGAGACGTTGTCGGGGCTTTCGGCGGTGTTCATCGCCTTGACGATGACCGTCGCGGCGGCGGTGCCGAGCATGTTCATGGCGGTACCGACGATGGTCTGATCCGCCTTGAAATTGATGCAGGCGAGGCCGAGCAGCGTCGAATATATCATGCCGAAGACGATCGCCATGACGACGGTGACGATTATCATCACTACGGCGGGCACGGTTTCGGGCAGGAACTTCATCGCCAGCGCACCGCCGAGCGCGCCCATGACCATGATGCCTTCAAGGCCAATGTTGATAACGCCGGAGTGCTCCGAGAAACAGCCGCCCAGCGCGACGAGGACAAGAACGGAAGCAAAAATAAGCGTGTATTGAAGCAGAAGTACCATTACTTGCTACCTCCTTCCTTGATAGCGCCGGCTTTTTCGGCGGCGTCCTCCGCGGCCTTTTTATGCGCTTTGCGCTCCTCGCTGCGGTCGATGCAGTTGTTGATGAAGTACTTGAAGAAGGCGACGAAGCCGCACAGATAGATGATGATGGCCGATATCAGGTCGGAGATCTGGGCGCAGTACATAGTCTTGTCGACGTATGCGCCGCCGTTCGTGATGTGCTGTATGAAGTAGGAGGAGAAGATGTTGCCGATGGGGTTCAGACCGCCGAGGAAGGCGGCGGCGATGCCGTTGAAGCCCATGGTCGGCACGGAGGACTGGCTGCACTGCCACTGCTCAAATCCGGTGAGGAACAGCAGCGCCGCGCCGAGACCAGCGAGCGCGCCCGCGATGACCATCGTGAGGATGATATTTCTCTTCTCGTTCATGCCGCAGTATTTCGCGGCGTTTTTATTGCTGCCGGTCGCGCGCAGCTCGTAGCCGAACTTGGTCTTCTCGAGGAGAACCCAGATGAGTATGGACACGAGGATAGCTATCGGCAGCGCGATCGTGACATATTGGTTGTTGCTGAAGAGCTTTCCGAGGCCGAGGCTCGGTATCAGCGCGGCGGGATTGGTGCTGGAAAGAGTGAAGGTGTAGGGGCTGGTGGTCTCCTTGACGGTCGTGAGGATCATGTTGACAACATAGAGGCTTATCCAGTTGAGCATGATGCAGGAGATGACCTCGTTGACGTTGCAGTAGGATTTCAGCGCGCCGGAGATTGCGCCGAGCACCGCGCCGGCGAGCATTGCGCCGATGACGCAGACGTACCACGGCTGATTCAGCGCCAGCGCCAGATACAGTGCCGCGCCCGCGCCGGCGACGTACTGGCCGGCGGCACCGATATTGAACAGGCCGACCTTATACGCGAACAGAACGGACAGACCGCACAGCATCAGCGGCACGGTTTTCACCAGCGTGCTGCCGAAATACTTGAGCGCGGCGGGCTTGCTGGGGTAATAGAAAAAGTTCTTGATAACGGTGAGTATCGCGTCCCACGCGCCGGCGGGATTGATGAACAGCAGGACTATGTAGCCAATCAGCAGGCCGACGATGATACATGCGAGGGATGCGAGCAGAGACTGCACCGCGCTGTTTTTCATAATACGCTTCATGCTTTTTTGCCCTCCCTCTTCGCGCCTGCCATGTACAGGCCAAGCTCTTCCACCGTGGTCTTCTTCGGGTCAAGCTCGCCGACGATCTCGCCCTCGTACATGACCAGAATACGGTCGGAAACGTTCATGACTTCGTCCAGCTCCAGCGAGACGAGCAACACTGCGCCGCCCGCGTCGCGCGTGGCGACCAGCTGCCGGTGAATATACTCTATCGCGCCGACGTCCAGCCCGCGCGTCGGCTGAACGGCGACGAGGAGCTTCGGCTTCTTGTCGAGCTCTCTGGCGACGATGGCTTTCTGCTGGTTGCCGCCGGACATGCTTCTCGCAATCGTGACCGCGCCCTGACCGGAACGCACGTCGTACTGCTCGATGAGCCTGTCGGCATAAGCGCGGATGGCGGGGCGCTTCAGGAAGCCGCCCTTGCCGGTGAACTCCGGCTCAAAGTAGCGCTGAAGGATCATGTTGTATTCAAGCGGGTAGTCGAGCACAAGGCCGTGCTTGTGCCTGTCCTCCGGAATGTGGCTCATGCCCAGAAGCGAGCGCTTGCGGATGGGAAGATGTGTGATATCGTGGCCGCAGAGCTCGACGTGTCCGGACTTCACCGGCTCAAGTCCGGTGATGCCGTAGACGAGCTCGGTCTGGCCGTTGCCGTCAATACCGGCGATGCAGACGATCTCGCCCGCGTGCACGTCGAACGACACGCCCTTGACGGCGTTGTTGTGGTGCACCTTGGAGGCGACGGTCATCTCCTTGACGCTGAGCACAACGTCGCCGGGCTTGGCCTCGTCCTTATGTACGACGAATTCGACGTCGCGGCCGACCATCATGCGGCTGAGTTCTTCTTTGGTCGTGTCCTTGACGTTGACGGTGCCGATGCATTTGCCCTTGCGCAGAACGGTGACTCTGTCCGCGACGGACATGATCTCGTTGAGCTTGTGGGAAATGAAGAGTATGCTCTTGCCTTCGGCGGAGAGGTTCTTCATTATCTGCATCAGTTCGTCGATCTCCTGCGGGGTGAGCACGGCGGTCGGCTCGTCGAAGATGAGTATCTCGTTGTCGCGGTAGAGCATCTTAAGTATCTCGGTGCGCTGCTGCATACCGACGGTGATGTCCTCGATAAGTGCGTCCGGATCGATGGCGAGGCCGTATTTTTCGGACAGCGCCATAACCTTTTCCCGCGCCTCCTGCTTCTGCAGGAAGCCGTGCTTGTTCGGCTCAACGCCGAGAATGATGTTGTCGAGCACGGAGAAGCACTCGACCAGCTTGAAGTGCTGATGCACCATGCCGATGCCGAGGGCGTTGGCGTCGTTCGGGTCCTTGATCTGAACCTCGACGCCGTCTTTTTTGATGATGCCCTCCTCAGCCTGATACAGGCCGAAAAGCACGCTCATCAGAGTCGATTTGCCCGCGCCGTTCTCGCCGAGCAGAGCGTGAATCTCACCCTTCCTGAGCTGAAGCGTGATATCGTCGTTGGCGACGATACCGGGGAATCGCTTGGTGATGTGAAGCATCTCTATTGCATATGGAGTCTCCAACAGTCCCTACCTCCCTAAATGTGTGTACCAAAGTCGAAAAACGATTGATACTTCATTATAATACAGCGCCCTGCAAATTACAAATAGAATTATGCAAAAACCGTCGGATAATGCATAAAAAATCCCGCCCGGATTTTTTATGTCCGAGCGGAATTGCGCAGCCGTTATTTCTGTTGGGCTTTTATCTTGTCCGCCCAGCACTTATGGCACATGGCGACATAGCTGTCGTTGCCGCCGAGGAACACCTGATCGCCCTGCGTTATGATGTGCCCGTCCTCGCCGATGCGGGCGTTCACAGTCGCCTTGCGTCCGCAGGCGCAGACGGTCTTTATCTCGGTTATCGAGTCCGCCAGCTCCAGAAGCCGCTTCGAGCCGGGGAAGCAGCGGGTCAGGAAGTCCGTCCGCAGGCCGAAGCACAGCACGGGGACGTCCTCGTTATCGACGATACCGCGGAGCTGGTCTATCTGCTCCGGAGTGAAGAACTGTGCCTCATCCGCGATGATGACGTCGTATTTCCCGGCGGCGTGATACTCATCCGCAACGTTCTGCTCCGGTGTGATTACCTGCGCGCTGCGCTGAAGGCCTATGCGGCTGCGGATGATGTCCGCGCCGTCGCGCGTGTCGATGCTGGGCTTGATGAGCCAGACCGTCATGCCCAGCTCCTCGTAATTAAACTGCGTTATCAGCGCCTGCGCGGACTTCGACGAGCCCATCGCGCCGTATTTGAAATATAGTTTTGCCATTTTCTCTCCTTACTTTGCGCCGAGATGCGCACGTACGCGCTCCACCACCATTTCGAGCGCTACCTGATTATAGCCGCCCTCCGGGATGATGATATCCGCATTGCGCTTGCTCGGCTCAACGAACTGCTCGTGCATCGGCTTCACCGTTGTGAGATACTGGTTCACCACGCTGTCAAGGCTGCGGCCGCGATCACGCACGTCGCGCACGATGCGGCGCAGGATGCGCACGTCCGCGTCGGTGTCGACGTATATTTTGATATCCATAAGGTCACATAGCTCTTTGCTCTGGAAAATGAGAATACCTTCTACTATGATGACTCTCGCCGGCTTCACCGTAATGGTACGGTCGGTGCGGTCATGGATTGAGTAGTCGTAGACCGGACACTTGATACTGTGCCCGGCGCGGAGCTGCTTGAGATCCTCAATGAGCATGTCCGTGTCGAAGGAATCCGGGTGGTCATAGTTCAGCTTGGCGCGCTCCTCATAGGGCATGTTGTGGTGCGCCTTGTAATAGTTGTCGTGATAGATCACGGAAACGTCCCCGCCGAAGCGCTGGACGAGCTTTTTTGTGATGGTGGTCTTGCCGCTGCCGGTGCCGCCGGCGATGCCGATTACCATTATATCCATGATTTTATCCTTTCGGTTTTTTCTTTCGACTCATTTTAACACATGCAGGCTCAGGTTTCAATTTGACTTTTACGGTTTTCGCGGTATAATTGAAAAAAGAATAATCATAACAAGGAGGATTCTTATGCCCATACCTACCGCACATAACAACGCGAAGAAAGAAGACATTGCAAAAACCGTTCTCATGCCCGGCGATCCGCTGCGCGCAAAGTTCATTGCGGAGAACTTCCTGACCGATGCCCGCCTTGTCAATAACGTCCGCGGCGTTCAGGGACACACCGGCACGTGGAAGGGCGTCCCCGTAACGGTGATGGCCTCCGGCATGGGTATCCCCGCCATCAGTATTTACAGCTGGGAGCTGTTCAATTTCTACGATGTGGACAACATCATCCGCATCGGCTCCGCCGGCGCGCTGAGCGACGATCTGAAGCTGATGGACATCATCGCCGGTCAGGGGGCCTGCACTAACTCCAACTACGGCCAGCAGTTCAACCTCGGCGGCACCTTCGCCCCCATCGCAGACTATACCCTGCTCTCCACCGCGGTCGAGGCCGCGCGTGACCATGGCGTGGACATGAAGGTCGGCAATCTCCTCTCCTCGGATAACTTCTATTCCGCCGACGGCTGGAACCGCAACGACGCATGGAAGCGCATGGGTGTGCTCGGCGTCGAGATGGAGGCCGCGGGACTTTACATGAACGCCGCCTACGCCGGAAAGCGCGCGCTCTGCATCTGCACCGTTTCCGACCACCTCTACCGCCCCGAAGCGCTCAGCCCGGAGGACAGGCAGGAGTCGCTGACGCAGATGATCGAGATCGCGCTGGACACCGCGGCGAAGATGGCGTCGAAATAAAAGCGTAATTTTTACGGAATAGTCATAGAAATTAACAGTTTTCGTCAATTATGGCCTTGATTTGATAACGGAGTACGTGCTATAATGTATGCTGTACGAAATCGTACGGATGTTATCCAAAAATTTTTATGGAGGAAAAAACATGAAGAAGATTCTCGCACTCGTTCTTGCTCTGTGCATGGTCTTTGCTCTGTGCGCCTGCGGCAACACCCCGGCGGACGGCAATAAGCCCGCAGAAGAGAGCAAGGCTCCCGAAGCCGCAGAGTCCAGCACTCCTGCCGCTCCCGAGGCTCCCGCTTATAAGGTCGCAATGATCACCGACTATGGCGACATCACCGATCAGTCCTTCAACCAGACCACCTACGAAGGCTGCAAGGAGTTCTGCGAAGCCAACGGCGTTGAGTTCAAGTACTACAAGCCCGCCGGCGACTCCACCGCAGAGCGTGTTGCAATGGTCGATGCAGCAGTTGCAGACGGCTACAACGTCGTTGTAATGCCCGGCTACGCCTTTGGCGAGACCATCACTCAGGTCGCTGACCTCTATCCCGATGTCAAGTTCATCGCTCTGGACGTCTCTCAGGGCGACCTCGGCGATTACCAGATCCCCGAGAACGTTACCTGCGCTGTCTATCAGGAAGAGCTGTGCGGCTACATGGCCGGTTACGCAGCCGTTAAGCTCGGCTACACCAAGCTCGGCTTCCTCGGCGGCATGGCGGTTCCCGCAGTTGTTCGTTACGGCTATGGCTTCGTTCAGGGCGCTGACGCTGCTGCAACCGAGCTTGGTGCTGACGTCTCCGTCAACTATGTCTACGGCAACCAGTTCTCCGGCGACGCTGACATTACCGCTTACATGGACACTTGGTATGCCAACGGCACTGAGGTCGTCTTTGCTTGCGGCGGCGGCATCTACATCTCTGCTGCTGAGGCAGCTGCAAAGGTCGGTGGAAAGGTCATCGGCGTTGACGTTGACCAGGCTCCCACCATTGATGCTTACGGCGAAGGCATGACCGTTACCTCCGCTATGAAGGGTCTTGCTCCCACCGTTAAGGCCATTCTCGGCGAGCTGATTCTCAAGGACAACTGGGCAGAGTACGCAGGCAAGATCAATACCCTCGGCCTCGTCTCCGGCACCGATGTTGAAGCCAACTATGTCCAGATCCCCTACGAGTCCACTCAGTGGTCCGACACCTTTACCAAGGATGACTACGCCGCTCTCGTCGCTGCAATGTTCGACGGTACCGTTACCGTTTCCAACAACACCGAGACCGAGCCCGCCGTCCAGACCATCACTGTTGACTACCAGGGCAATATCAAGTAATTTTCTTGATCCAAACCGCATAAAAAATCAGACAGGCTTTTGCCTGTCTGATTTTTTGTTGCTTTCTTCTATTTTCAGCCCAGCTTGTCGCCGTTTTTGACCGGCTTGTCCGGCTTTATCAGCACCACGCCGCCCTCGGAATACGTGCCGAGGACAAGAACCTCGGAGAAGAAATTCGCTATCTGCCGCGGCGGGAAGTTCACGACCGCAAGCACCTGCTTTCCGGGCAGTTCATCCGCGGCATAATGCCCCGTTATCTGCGCGGAAGAGCGTTTCACGCCGATCCCATCGCCGAAATCTATCTCGAGCTGATACGCGGGCTTGCGCGCCTTCTCAAAATTCTTTGCCGAGATTATCGTCCCGACGCGGATGTCGAGCTTTTCAAAATCATCAAACGTCGCCATATTACACCTCGTCCTTTATCTTCATGGTCAGCGAAATTCTGTGCTTCTTCTCGTCTACCTCAAGCACTGCAACCTTCACAACATCGCCGACGGCGACGACCTCGCTGGGGTGCTTTATAAATCTGTCGCATATCTGCGAAATGTGAACCAGACCGTCCTGATGAACGCCGATATCGACGAAAAAGCCGAAATCTATAACATTTCTGACAGTTCCGGTCAGCACCATACCGGGCTTGAGATCCTTTATCTCCAGCACGTCCGACCGCAGAAGCACGGGCGGCAGCTCGTCGCGAGGGTCGCGGCCGGGCTTCATAAGCTCGGAAGCGATGTCGTGCAGCGTCAGCGCGCCGACTCCGCAGAACCCCGCGGCCTTCTCGTCGCCTGCCGCCTTGAGCCGCGCTGGCAGCTCTTTGAGGTTCCCCGCGGCGACGTCCTTGAGCGTGTATCCGCACAGCTCCAGCAGGCGCAGCGCCGCGTCGTAGCTTTCCGGATGGACGGCGGTGTTGTCAAGCACCTGCTTGCTCTCCGGCACGCGCAGGAAGCCCGCGCACTGCTCGAACGCCTTGGGGCCGAGCTTCGGTACCTTCTTTATCTGACTGCGCGAGGTGAACGCGCCGTTTTCCTCGCGGTAGGTGACGATGTTCTTTGCCGTGGTCTTGGTCAGGCCGGAGACGCGCTGCAGAAGCGAGGGGGAAGCCGTGTTCACGTCCACACCCACCGCGTTGACGCAGTCCTCGACCACGCCGGAGAGCGTCTCGTCGAGCTGCTTCTGCGGGCAGTCGTGCTGATACTGCCCCACGCCGATGGCCTTGGGGTCGATCTTCACCAGTTCCGCCAGCGGATCCTGCAGCCGCCGCGCGATGGAGACAGCGCTGCGCAGGTTCACGTCGTAGTCGGGGAACTCCTCTGCGGCGAGCTGGCTCGCGGAGTAGACCGACGCGCCCGCCTCGTTGACGATGGCGTAGGACTGCCCGCCGCCGAGCTGATGCAGCATCTCAGCGGTCATCTGCTCCGTCTCGCGGGAGGCTGTGCCGTTGCCGATGGCGATGTGCTCAATGCCGTGCTTGCGGATGAGGCCGGAGAGTATGCGTATGGCTTCGGCCTTTTTACCGGCGCTGAAGGTCGGGTACACGACCGCAGTGTCGAGCACCTTGCCGGTGCCGTCGATGACGGCGACCTTGCAGCCGTGGGCATAGCCGGGGTCAAGCCCCATCGTGACCTTGCCCTTCACGGGCGGCTGCATGAGCAACGGCTTGAGGTTCAGGCCGAAATTCTTTATCGCGCCCTCGCAGGCGCGCTCGGTGAGTGCTGCGCGCGCTTCGCGCTCGAGCGAGGGGTAGATCAGCCGGTCGTAGGCGTCCTCGCAGGTGCTCTTCATAAATTCCATCGCGGCGGAGCCGGGCTTCACGGCGGCGCGGCGCAGCACCGGAAGCGCCGTGTCGCGGTCGAGCAGTACCGTGACGGAGAGGAAGCCCTCCTTTTCGCCGCGGTTGATGGCGAGGATCTGGTGGTCGGCGAGCTTTGCGACGGGCTGGTCGAAGTCGTAGTACAGACGGTAGACGGAGTCCTCTTCCTTCACCGCGAGACTGCGCAGGTGCCCCTGCCGCATGAGCAGAGTGCGCAGCGTCTTGCGGATGGCCGCGTCGTCCGAGAGGAGCTCGGCGACGATGTCATTTGCGCCCTGCAGGGCGTCGGCAACTGTCTCTACGCCCTTTTCGGGGTCGACGAAGTCTGCCGCGGCGTCCTCCGGACGCGGGCAGCTGCGCTCCTGCGCATAGAGCAGCTGCGCCAGCGGCTCGAGTCCCTTCTCGCGGGCGACGGTCGCGCGGGTGCGGCGCTTCTGCTTATAGGGGCGGTAAAGATCCTCCACCTCCGCGAGCGTCGCGGCCGCGTCGATGGCAGCGGAGAGCTCCGGCGTGAGCTTACCCTGTCCGTCGACAGCCTTTTTGACCTCCTGACGGCGCTGGTCGAGATTGCGCAGATACGTCAGGCGATCCTCGAGTTTTCGGAGGGTCGTGTCGTCCATCGCGCCGTGCAGCTCCTTGCGGTAGCGCGCGATGAAGGGGATGGTGTTGCCCTCGTCGAGCAGCTTTATGACGTTATCTATATGATTTTGCTCGCGGCCAAGCTCGCGGGCGAGTATCTGATTTATCGTTTCCATGGAAGTCTCCTTTGCGTTAGTCAGGATATTATACCACAGGCTCTGCGGCATTGCAAAGAAAACAGCCCCGATGATAGCATCGGGGCTGCAGCAATATGCACTTACTTGAACGCGTAGAACGCGAGGGAGATTATCGAGGCCGCAAGGAGCATCACGGGCAGGCCGCGGAATGCTTTCGGCACGTAACGCTCGTTTATCTTCGACTTTACGCCGGCAAACAGCACCATCGCCAGCACGAAGCCGAGACCCGCGCCGAGCGCGGCGAACAGCGCTTCGACATAGGTGTAGCCCTCGGTGATGTTGTTCACCGCGAGCCCGAGCACCGCGCTGTTGAGCGCGACGAGCGGGAAGTACGCGCCGACGGGCTTGCCGGACTTGGCAAACATCGCGCCGAGAACGTATACGACCAGCAGCACGACCAGCACGAATATCAGCGTCTCAAGATATTCCGCGCCGAGCAGCACAAGCAGCCGGTAGAGCGGCCAAGTGACAGCGGCGGCGAGCAGCATGACCGCGGCAACGGAAAAGCCCATCGCGGCGGAGCCGTATTTCCTGCCGCCGAGCACGGGGCCGACGCCGAGGAACTTCTCAAGCGCGTAGTTGTTGACGAGAACGCCGCCAAGCATTATCAGAAGCAGAGCTTTCATGACTCATTCCCCCTCCTTCACGGTATCGCCGGAGAGACCGGCCGCGGCGCAGGCAGTGCCCTTGCCGGAAGTTTTCCCGCCGCCTAAAGCCTGAATCGCGGCGAGCAGGATGGCGAACACGACGAAGCCGCCGTGGGGCTGGAGCAGCGCGGGGATGTTATAGGTCTTGAAGAACGCTATCCCGTGACCCGCGAAGCTGCCACTGCCGAGAATTTCTCTGACCGCTGCCATCACGAACATCGCCGCTGCGAAGCCGAGGCCGGTCAGCAGACTGTTGACGATGCTCTTGCCGAAGCTGCGCTCCACGGCATCCTCCGCGCTGCCGTAGACCATGAGGTCGACGGCCACGACCGCGAGGTACACGCCGAGCATCTGATAAACGTTCGGCAGCAGCGCATTCATAAGCATCTGAACTGCGGAAACAACTGCGGTTATGATGAGGATATTTGCGCTCAGGCGGGCGCTCTTGGGAATCGCATTGCGCAGGGCATATATGAGCATATTCGACAGCAGCATCACTACCAGCACCGCCGCGCCCATACCGAGAGCGGAGATGACGCTGGTGCTCGCAGCCATCGCGGGGCAGGCGCCGAGGAACAAAACCAGCACGGGATTTTCCGCTATTGCCGCACGGACATCGTTTTTCATCCTATCTCCCCTCCATTCTCATTGACTGCGGCGAAGGCCGCGAAGGCGTCCTCAGTCGCAACGCGTATCGCGTCGGAGCTGACGGTCGCGCCGGAGATGAGTGCTTCGTCGCCGGTGAAGCTGTCGCCGGTCAGACCGGTGAAGCCCGCCTTGTAGCTGCTCTCATTGAGCTGGTAGCTGGTGAAGTACTCTTTGAAAAGTATCAGCTCGTCGGCGGTCATGGTGACTATCGCGCCGTTATCGTCGATGACGTAGTAGATGACCATGGGCTCGTTGGAGTAGCCGTAGCTTCTGGAGACGAACACATAGCCCACGCCCTCGGCCTTATAGGCGCAGGTGACGGAATTGTACACGCCATCAAGGCTTATCGGGGTAACGTCGGAAGCGTCGGGCACAAGAAGCTTGACCTTGTTCAGATCGCCGTCGGAGTGGGAGACGATGTTCGCCTCGGCGTAGGCCTTGGCTTCAGCGGCCATCGCGTCGTCGCTGACCTCATTGCCGTCAATGTCCACTAGCTTCACGCTGCCGAAGGCGTTGCAGACGGCCATATAGGTGCTCTCGCCGCTCTTCATGATGAGCGCGAAACCGGAGTCGTTCAGCGCCTTGAGGCTCTTTACGATGTAGGTGTACTGCCCGTCGGCGATCTCCTGCTCCTCATACTGCGGAGTGCCGGTCGGGCTGACGATGCCGGGGTACACCTCGGCGAGCATTTCGACAAGGATCTGCTCGTCGCCCTTGACGCCCGCGCCGATAAGTCCGTTGTCGATGAGCGCGGCGAAGCCGTCCGCGACAGCGTTCTTAAACGCAGTGGAGGAGTAGGTCACGCCCGCAACGAGAGACACGTTTGCCAGCGTGGAGTCCTGACCAAGGTAGGTTTGGGGATAGGTCTCCTTGCCCATGTCTTTGGTTTCGGGGTAGGCGGTCAGCTCAACGCCGGAGATCTTGCCCTCGGCGTCTATCGCAAGGGTGAATTCAATGGGCTGCTTGGTGTAGCCTTCGGAGGTGGACAGGCGCAGGACGTAGCCCATGCCGCCGGTCTCGCCGTAGATGCTCTGCACGCTCGCGGGGACGTTTGCCAGCGCGGAGCTGTCGGGATCGGCCGCATCGTAGAGCTGGTCAAAGCCTGCAGCGTCGGGCATGACGGCGTAGAGCGGGGCAAAGGCCGCCGCGCTGCCGTTTTCGGCGATGAGCGGAGCGGTGATGAAATTCAGTCCGGTCAGCAGCAGGACTGCGACGAGGACTATGGCGACAAGCGCCAGCACCGATTTGGAGAATTCTTTTTTATTTTCCATTTTTAGAACCTCCCAGCGGTTTGTTCGCGGTCAGTTTTTCAATGAACGGAGTTAGTATGTTCATAATGAGTATCGAGAAGGACACGCCCTCAGGATAGGAGCAGAAGTAGCGGATGATAAAGGTGATGACGCCGCAGCCGAGCGCGAACACGACCTTACCCTTGGAGGTGATGGGCGTGGTGACGTAGTCGGTTGCCATGAATATTGCGCCGATGAAGAGGCCGCCGGCCATCATCCCATACGCTGCCATCGTGATATCGCCGGTGAATATCAGGTACAGCACGAACACGCTGCCGACGAAAGCGGCCGGAACGTACCACTTGATGACCTTGCGGCACACGAGGTAGACATAGCCGAGCAGCAGAGCCGCAACGCAGGTCTCGCCGATGGCGCCGCCGCGCAGGCCGATGAACATCTCCCAGAGAGACGGCAGGTCGGAGCCGCCGTTTCCGAGGACTTCAAGCGGAGTCGCGGAGGAGACAAGCTCCACGCCCGCGGGCTGCGCACCGCCGGCGACAGCGGAGAACGCGATGAGCATGAATACACGCGCCGTGATGGCGGGGTTTGCAAAGTTGTGCCCCAGTCCGCCGAACAGGCACTTGACTATCACGACCGCGAACGCCGCGCCGATGACGCACTGCCACACGGGAACGTTGATGCTGAGATTCAGCGCCAGCAGAAGACCTGTGACTACTGCGCTCAGGTCGCCGACGGTCTGTTTGCGGCCGGTGACGAGGTTGAACAGGAACTCGGAGACGACCGCGCCGATAACGCATGCGGCCAGCACTGGAAGCGCCTTCACGCCGAAGATGACAACGGAGGCGACAGCTGCGGGCAGCAGCGCGATTATCACGTCGAGCATGATGCGGCGGCTGGAGTCCTTGGTATGGATATGGGGTGCGGGTGAGAGGATCAGATTTTCCATTGTGCTTCCCCCTTACTTCTTCTCGGCGCGGTCGGCCTTGACCTTGCGGACAAAGCGCTTCGCGTCGCGGTTATTCTGCACGAGAGGGCGATGCGCGGGACACACGTAGGAGCAGCAGCCGCACTCCATGCACATCTGAACCTTGCCCTTGTCGAGCAGTTCAAAGCGCTCGTTTTCGTCCTCGACCTCAAGCGCGGCGGCATAGGCGGTCGGGTTCAGGCCAAGCGGGCAGTTCTCGACGCAGCGGCCGCAGTGGATGCAAGGCGTCGGCTCAAGGCTACGGGAGTCCTTGCGGTTCAGGATGATGATAGCGTTCGTGGCCTTGAGGACGGGCTGCTCCAGCGAGTACGCGGGCTTGCCCATCATCGGGCCGCCGTACAGGACCTTGCCCGGCTCCTCCTTGAGGCCGCCGCAGTTCTCAATAAGATAGCTTATCGGCGTACCGACGGGGACGACGAGGTTCTTCGGCTCCTTGACGGCAGAGCCGTCAACGGTCACGCAGCGGTCGACCAGCGGCATACCGGTTTCCATGTAATACGCCATCTTCGCAAGCGTGGTGACATTTATAATAATGTAGCCCAGCGACGCGAGACGCTGTCCCTCGCCGACGACGAGACCGGCGGCGTTATACAGCAGCACCTGCTTTGCGCCCTGCGGGTACACGCTCTTGAGGGGCTTGACCGTGACTGCCGGATCGTCGGCAAACGCATTGGTCAGCTTCTCGATAGCGTCGGGCTTGTTCTTCTCAATGCCGATGATGAATTCCTCAGACTCAAGATAGCGCTTGAGCAGCGCGACGCCTTTGACTATAAGGTCTGTATGCTCAAGCATGGTGCGGTGGTCGCTGGTGATGAACGGCTCGCACTCCGCGCCGTTTACAAGCACGGTCTTGATGTGGCCGCGGCGGGCGGCGTCCAGCTTCGCCCACAGCGGGAAGGCCGCGCCGCCGAGACCGACGATGCCGCTGCCGCGCAGGGCGGTGAGGAATTCGTCCAGATTCTCGGCCTTGGGCGGAGCCATGGCGGGATCCTTCTCCATCTTGCCGTCGCTTTCTATGCGAATCGCGGCAACGCTGCGCCCCGGCTCGCTCTCATACTGCTCGATTGCCTTGACGGTGCCGGAAACTGTAGCGTGCACGGGAACGGAGTTCCGCCCCTCCTCGCGCGCGATCAGCTGGCCGAGATATACATGCTCACCGGCTGCGACGACAGGCTCCGCCGCCTGACCGGAATGCATGTTCATCGGCAGCAGTACCTCTTTCGGCGGCGCGATGCGGACGGATTCCATACCGGCGGTCGCCTTATAATGGGGCAGCTTCAGGGATGAAATGTTCTTTTTGAGGTTCATTTGACACCTACCTCCTTTTATTTGACAATACGGGCTTCAAGCCCCGATGTGTACCGGATGCCCCCATCGGGGAATATCCACAGCACGTCCACGCCGAGCTTTTCGGCGAGGGCGAGGCCGTCCTCATAGCTCATGCAGAACAGCGCCGTGCTCAGCGCGTCGGCAAGGCCGCTGTCCTTCGTGACGACGGTCAGGGACTCGAAGTAATCTGCAGGGTACAAAGTGTCCTTATCTATTATGTGGTGGTACTTCTCTCCGTCCACCATGTAGTAGCGCTCATAGGTGCCGGAGGTGACGCAGGCCGTGTCCGAAAGATCGAGGCTGACGGCGAAGCTGCCGTCGGGATCCTGCGGATCGCGTATGCCGGTGTTCCAGCCGCTGCCGTCGGGCTTTGTGCCGATGATGCGGATGTTTCCGCCGATGTTGAGCACGTAGCTCTCCGCGCCGACGGATTCGAGATATTCCGCTGCGCGCTCCGTGGCGTAGCCCTTGCCAAGTGCGCCGACGTCGAGCGAAGCTTCGGGGTCTGTGAGCCGGAGAGTGCAGTTTTCCGTGTCGATCTCAAGCAGACCGAAGCCGGTGTGCTCCGCGGCGGCCTCAAGCTCCTCCAATGTCGGAACCTTGGCGGATGCGGGGTCATTGCTCGCCGCCTCGCGGCAGTCGTGCCAAAGAGACAGCACGGCGCCCATGGTCACGTCCATCTCACCGTTTGTCGCCTCGCACAGCTCCTTGGCGTAGAGCATGAAGTCGATGAGCTTCTTGTCTACCTTGACCGCTTCGCCGCCCGCGAGACGGTTGACGGTGCAGAGATTATTGACGCCGGAATACTCATGGTATATGTCGAAAAGCCGGTGATATTCGCCTAAAATACCAGAAACTTCGGCAGAACGGTCGTTAAACTGTTCTGCCGAATCTCCTGCATAGCTATATACGAAGGAGACGGTATCAAAATAGCTGAAGTAGCTCTTGCCCTGCGGCTCCGCCTTCGCGGCCTTGCCGGAGCAGGCGCACAGGCTAAGCGCAAGCGCCATTACGCAGATAAGCGCGAAGCCTCGCTTTATTGATTTCAATACCTTCATCTCCCAGGGGTGTTGATTTTGTCAGCGCGCGTAATCGGCTGCCTGAGCCAGAACTGCCATCATGCCGGTGATCTGCATGGTGCAGGAAGCGTACAGAGTCTCGTCTGCGGTGACGGAATAGCCGTGGTCGTTCTGGGTGGTCTCTATTGCTCTGACCTCATCGGCGGTCTTGCCGACGGTGTAGTTCGCGAATGCCTGAGCCTGAGCATCCCACTCGGCGATAGCATTGCCGTAGGCGACCATGCCGTAGTCGGAGCCGAGCTCGCGCTTGGTACCCTTGAAGGTGCTGTCAACGATCTTGCCTTCCTTGTCGGCAGTGACGACGGGCTGAATGGAATCGGTGATGGCGGCGAGGATCTTGCCGTCCGCGCCGACGACGGTGGCGCCGAAATCGGTGTACATCTTGACGGCTGCGGGATCGGTGTCGGTCGCGGGGGTGGACTCAGCGGCGGTGGTGATGGCGGCAAGGCCGAGCTTCAGCTCACCGGAAGCCTTGAAGGTCTGACCCTTCTCGTCGCTGCAGGCCTTTACGACAGCGCCGATGAAGTCTTCGATGCTGATGGAGCAGCTCGCATACAGAGTCTCGTCAACTGCGACGTTGTAGCCTTCCTCGTTGACCTTGGTCTCGATGCCGGCTATCTCATCGGCGGTCTTGCCGACGCAGTAGGCTTCGAAGTTCTCGGCCTGCTGGTACCACTCAAGAGTAGCGTCGGAGTACTTGACCATGTTGTAGTCGTCGCCCAGCTCACGCTTGGTGAGGAAGGTCTTCGCGGTGTCAACGGCACCGCCGGTGACGTCCATCTTGTTCTGCGCGCAGTCGAGGCGGCAGAGAACTATCTTGCCGTTCGCGTCGGTAACAACTGTGGCGACGGTCGCGTCGACCTGCGCGTTGTTATCGGAAGAGGAATCAGTGCTGACAACGACGCCCATGCCGAGCTTGTATTCAGCCTCGGAGGAGCCGCCGCAGGCGGCCATGCTGAGCATCATGCATACAAGGATGATTGCAGTAACAAATTTTTTCATATTGTTCTCCTCAATTTTCCCGCTGTACTTGAGCGGGCATTTTGTGTTTCCGGAGGGCGTTTTCCCTCCCTACAAATCAGCATTTTAACAGGATAGAGCCGAGATGTCAATAGATTAACAATATCTGACCGCTCTAAAACTACACAAATTTCGAGCAATATATCAGAATTATTGACCGTTTTTATCGTCATTATTACCAACGCTGGAAACGGGCAAATAAAAAAATCCGGCGGTGTGAAACCGCCGGATTTTTCCTCACATTAAACTCACAGACAGAGGGCTTATTTCTGCAGATCTTCGCCGCGGATGTACTTGCCCAGCGGCTTCCAGAGAGCAAAGCCGATGAGTGCGCAGACCAGCATATCAACGAGCATATAGCCGCCGTTATAGAGAGCGGAGTAGAGCCAAGGAGTGGTCATGGTCATGCCGAAGAAGCTCTCAGGCATATACACAGCCCAAATCGTTGCGCCGGTGAGATAGTGGCAAAGGAAGCGTGCCGCGCCGCCGACGAGTATGCCGTAGTAGAAGCCGTAGCGCTTTTTGTGGAAAAGACCCGCAAGACCGAGCACGGAGTAGGCAACGATGTAGTCGCCGAGTATAGACTGCCAGCCGATAACGAAGCCGCCGCCCTGCAGAAGCTGCAGGAAGCTGTATACGAAGCTGGCCAGCAGGCCGGGACCGAAGCCCCAGCGGGCGCAGTACAGGAATATCGGGAGCATACCGAGGTCGATGGAGCCGCCCTGCGGAAGCTCAAAGAGCTTGAGATAGCTCAGCACCTGTGCCAGAGCAACCATGATGGCACCCTCGCAGAGCGCGCGGAGCTTGAGATGAGATTTGGTTTTCATGTTTCTTTCCTCCTAAATTGCGATTTTGTAATTTGGGGAAGCAGAATATGAAGAACCGCAGGTCCTTAAAATAAGAACCTGCGGAAAATTGCAATACTCTGTTTCCTACGCCGGCATTATCCGGATCAGGTTCCAGGGTCCGGAGCCTCCATTGGCTCCATCTCAGCCGGAAATATCCAGCCCCCCTTGTTAAATTACAATGCGAGTATATAGCTGCCGCCGAAATTTGTCAAGAAAAAAGTTTACTTCAGCAGCTCGGCCTTGCCGATGATGAACTGACGCAGCCATTCTCCGGCCTCGTCGTTTTTCAGCGCGAAGTCGATTATCGCTTCGAGGTAGCCCTTGAGGTTGCCGGTGTCGTAGCGTCTGCCCTCAAAATCGACGGCGCACATCGGCTCGTGGCGGCACAGCTCCTTCATGCCGTCGGTGAGCTGTATCTCGTTGTTGCGGCCGGGAGCGGTGTGCTCCAGAATGTCGAATATCGCGGGGGTAAGCACGTAGCGGCCGAGGATGGCGAAGTTCGAGAACTTCTCCTCAAGCGTCGGCTTCTCGTTCATGTCGCCGATCTTGTACACGCGCTCGGAGAGCTGCTCGATGAGCTTGACGGAGGAATACTTCGTGATAAGCTCGTCCGGCACCTCGCGCACCGCGACGGCGCTGCAGTCGTTGGCCTCGGCGGCCTCGACAAGCTGCTTGAGAACGGGCTTCTCGCTGAGCATGATATCGTCACCGAGGAGCACCGCGAACGGCTCGTTGCCGACGAAGCTCTTCGCGCGCCATACGGCGTGGCCGAGACCCTTCGTCTCCTTCTGGCGCAGGAAGAACACGTCCGCCATGTCCGCGACTGCGCGGACGGTCGCGGCCTCGTCGCTCTTGCCGTCATGGATCAGGCGCTCCTCAAGGTCGGGCGCGTAGTCGAAATAGTCCTCGATGGGGTTCTTGCCGCGGTTGGTGATTATGAGTATCTCCTCAACGCCCGCGGCCACCGCCTCCTCGACGATGTACTGAATGACCGGCTTATCAACCAGCGGAAGCATTTCCTTCGGGATACTCTTGGTGTTCGGGAGCAGGCGCGTACCAAGACCGGCGGCGGGGATTATCGCTTTTCTGACCTTCATATACGTCTCCTTTCGTTTCTTGCCTATGGTTTAGTCATTTAGTTTTATTGTAAATTCCCTGAAGAATTTCAGCCCGGGGAGGTAGTACATCATCGGCAGGCCGATGACGAACAGCACCGCGGCCTCGCCGAGCCCGACCTGCGCGGCATTGAGTCCGAAGGCGGCGGGGTGGGAGAATATGTTGAGGCCGTTATAAGCGCTCGTTATCACCGCGCCGACGACGACGGCGTTGAACAGCACCGGCATCAGGCAGGCCAGAATTTTCCTGCCCAGATCATGACCGCGGCGGCCTATCTCGGCGGTTATCAGCGCGGCGGCCAGCGTTGCGAGCGAGCCGAAAACTATGTCGAATATATTACCTGTGAGCAGGTTTGCAATGATGCAGCCGCCGAACAGCCCCCACGCGGTGCAGGGCATGAAAAACGGCAGTATGCACAGCGCCTCGGATACGCGGAACTGTACCGCGCCGTAGCTTATCGGGGCGAGAATCATTGTTAGCACGGCGTAGCATGCGCCGACGACCGCGGCTGTTGCGAGTTTAAGTGTTGCTGTTTTCTTCATTAGAATCCTCCGAGTTTTTTGCCATGCGCGCCGCCGTCTCTTCACGGCGGTGCAGAGAAAATTCGCAGCCGCAGTAGAGCTGCCTGTAAAGTCCGTATTTTTCACTGAGTTCTATCGAGCGGTTTTCGCCGTCGCGCTTCTTGAAGTCCGACGGCAGCCAGCTCACGCCGACGGCGCGGCCTATCTCCTCGCCGATGCCGTTTATGAGCACCGCGTCCTTATGGCGCGACAGCGTCAGCGTCGTGCAGAAATAGTCGAATTGATAGTGCTTGGCGAGGCGCGCCGTTTCCAGCAGGCGCAGCCTGAAGCACTCGGCGCAGCGCTTGCCGCCCTCCGGCTCGTTCTCAAGCCCCTTTATGCGCGCGTAATAGTCGGCGCTCTTCCATGGCTCGGCCAGTACGCTGACCTTGTCCGCCAAGCCCATGCTCTCGATGAGCTGCACCTGAGTCTTGAACCGGCGGTCAAATTCCTCCTTCGGATAGATATTGGGGTTGTACCACAGCAGCGTCACGTCGAAATACTGTGTGAGATATTCCAGCACCGAGCTGGAGCAGGGGCCGCAGCAGCTGTGCAGCAGCACCCGCGGCATTCTTTTGCCGCGCTTCTGGATTATACGGTCCAGTTCCTTCTGATAATTTCTGTTCATAGCGTGATTGTAACACCTCGCGCCAAGATTGGCAACATGTCATTGACTTTATAGTAATATTTAATGTATATTTAAGATATAAAGATTCCGGAGGGAAAACCATGGACAACCGCACCAGCAAACAAAATTACTATCTTGATATAGCCGACTCCGTTCTGGAGCGTTCCACCTGCCTGCGCCGCAAATACGGCGCGATAATCGTCCGCAACGACGAGATAATCTCCACCGGCTACAACGGCGCGCCGCGCGGCCGCCGCAATTGCAGTGACCTTGGCCGCTGCACACGCGAGACGCTGCGCATCCCGTCGGGCGAGCGCTATGAGCTGTGCCGCAGCGTGCACGCCGAAGCGAACGCGATAATCTCCGCCTCCCGCCGCGATATGATCGGCGCGAGCATATATCTCGTCGGCCGCGACGCGCGCACCGGCGAGCTGCTGCACGACGCGATGTCATGCTCAATGTGCAAGCGCCAGATAATTAACGCCGGCATAGACCGCGTCATAATCCGCACCGGCGAGACCGAATACATAACCATCCCCGTCAGCGACTGGGTCGAGAACGACGATTCGATATTTGAGTTGGTATAGATATCATCCAAGCATCACCATCGCGCCCGCGGCGGCGAAGCAGTCGGCCAGAATATCCGCGAGCTCCTCTTCGCTCTCGCGCCTGCCGCGCCTGAGCCATGTGGCGAGGATGCCGGTCATGACATAGCCGGTGTTCGCGGCAAAGTAATCGAGCCGTGCTTCGTCCATGCCCGGCAGCTCCTTCGAGCGGAGCAGCAGCTTTTTCAGACTCTCGGCCAGGATGTCCGCCCGTCCGGTGCGGACGAGGGCTTCCAGCACAGCGGCGTTGTTGAACCAGTAGTGGAACACCCTGATATACACCGGCGCCCCGCTTCCTGCCGCGATCTCGTCAAAGCCGCGGTCGCACAGCAGCGCGAGCACGTCCTCAAGGCTGTCGAAATTCCGGTAAAAGGTCGAACGGCTGACAGTCGAGCGCCGCTGCACGTCGCTTATCGTTATCTCGCCGAGGGGATTGGTCTCCAGCAGCTCCAGCACCGCCGTGCATATAAGCTCGGCCGAGCTTTCCGCGCGCTTATCATGCTTGATGTGGTACATTTTTTCTCCTTTTGTTTCATTCGTTGCGGGACTATTGTATCACAAATGCTTTTGGTGTACAATGCAAACAACTAATTTTATAAATAACAAAGGAGCGGTAAACATGAGCGAAAACGTGATCTTCTGTTTCTCCGGCACAGGCAACTGTCTCGACATCGCAAAGAACATTGCAAAGCGCATGGGTGACACCGATATTATAATGATGCGCAAGGCTCCCGCCGTGACGGACGTGAGCGCCGCAAAGCGCGTCGGCTTCGTCTTCCCGTGCTACGCGGGCGGCCTGCCCGGCGATGTGGAGAAGTACGCCAAGACCATCAAGGTAAACCCCAAGGCTTACACCTTCGGCGTTTGCAGCTACGCGGGCTATATCGGCTGCGGCCTGTATAAGCTCAACAGCATCATCCCTTTGACCTACTGGGCGGGCGTCTCTCACCAGTGCTCCTGCATCTGGCTCTTCCCGCACAACCTTATGATGCCGCCGATCTCCCCGGAGAAGGCGCAGAAGCGTTCCGAGGAGAAGGCGATACAGATCGCAATCGACGCGCTGTCCTTCAAGCGCAGAAAGCAGCCGCCGAAGATGAGCGTCAATGCCGTCGAGAGCGCCGCATGGCCGCTGCTGTCCAAGCTCAAGGGCCGCAAGCTCAAGGCGAGCGACGCATGTATCGGCTGCGGCCAGTGCGCAAAGCTGTGTCCCAAGGGCAACATCACCATCGTCAACGGCAAAGCCAAGTTCGGCAAGGACTGCATCCAGTGCCTCAGCTGTCTCCAGTACTGTCCCAAGCAGGCGATATCCATGGGCGGCGCGACCGAGACGCGCGAGCGCTACCATAACCCCAACGTCACGCCCGACGAGCTGACCCGCAGTGTCATCCATTTCGACTGACCGGCGCGGAAAGCTCCGTTTACGGCATTAAAAATCGAATTTTTGGTTGACAGAACCTGATGTTTTAGTATATAATAGCCACTCGGCGGCAGTTGTCGCCAAGTGGCTATTTTTATATGTCAACTACTTCGGGACCCGGCCCGATGTTGAGTATTACACCTGAAAGGAGTGCATATCATGCTTCGTACTTATCAGCCGAAGAAGCGCCAGCGCAAGAAGGAGCACGGCTTCCGCAAGAGAATGAAGACCGCGAACGGCCGCAAGGTTCTCGCTCGCCGCAGAGCAAAGGGCAGAGCAAAGCTCAGCTACTGATCACACTCGTGAAACAGGTCAAAGCATAATATTTTTAGGGCGGAGCGATCCGCCCTTTAGGTGTTTATGCATGTTTGACGAAGTATAGCATGGGAGAAGTGTCTCTTTGAACATCAGATGCACGCTGAAGAAAAACAGCGATTTCAGACGCTTATATTCCAAAGGCAAAAGCGCAGTAACCCCGTTCATGGTGGTCTACTGCCGGCGAAACGGCCTTGACCATAACCGTGTGGGCTACACGGTGTCTACAAAGCTGGGTCATGCCGTCGTGCGCAACCGGGTGCGCCGCCGCCTGAGGGAAATATACCGGCTGAATTCGCATCAGCTCAAAATCGGATGGGATATCGTCATCGTCGCACGCAGCCGCTGTGTCGGCGCGGAGTATTCGCGCATGGACGCGGCATTCATGGCCGCCTGCGAAAAGCTGTCCCTCAGACGGGAGGCGAAGCCGTGAAGAAATTCATGCTCGCCGCCATCCGCTTTTATCAGCGCAGGATATCTCCCGCGCGTCCGCCCTGCTGCCGCTTCATCCCGACCTGTTCGCAATACGCGCTTGAGGCGATCGAAAAATACGGCCCGCTCAAGGGAGGCTGGCTGGCCTTGAAGCGCATCGCGCGCTGTCATCCGTTCCATTCGGACGACTATGACATCTATGACCCCGTGCCCTGACGGGATCGACCCCTATCTACACACATTTAAGGAGTTACTATGTGGGCGATAATCACTAAACCGTTTGCATGGCTGATGGTCAAGCTCTATGAGCTTACTGGCAACTACGGCGTCGCCGTCATCCTCTTCGCACTGGTCGTCAACCTTATCCTTTCCCCGTTCATGGCCAAGAGCAAGAAGAGCATGATGCGCCAGACCCGTATCCAGCCCCAGCTTCAGGAGCTTCAGCGCCGCCATGAAGGCAACCCCCAGAAGCTCAATCAGGAGATGCAGAAGCTCTACCGCGAAGAGGGCATCCACCCCATGTCCGGCTGCCTCTGGTCTCTTATTCCGTTCCCCATCCTCATCGCGCTGTATGCCGTCATCCGCCAGCCCATCACCCGTATGATGTTCGCTGCGGAGAGCGTTGTCACCACGCTTCAGGACTATTTTGTCAGCGCAGGACTTTACACTATCCCCGCCAAGGCTGACGCCTATGCGGAGATAAAGCTCGCAAACCTCGCCCATCAGCATTGGGATGAGATCCAGACGGCTCTTGCCGGCAAGATCGACGGACTGATGAATATTGACTTCAGCTTCCTCGGTCTCAACCTCGGCGACCAGCCGAAGTGGAACTTCTTCTTCAACACCGACTGGAGCGATACCTCAGTTTGGCTGCCCGCTCTGGGACTGTTCCTTATCCCGATCATTTCCGCGTTCCTCTCCTGGGCCTCCATGAAGATCAGCAATGCCATCAACCCCACCCCCTCCGCAGGCGCCGCCGGAGATCAGGCCGCAGCTACCATGAAGAGCATGAACATCGTCATGCCCCTCATGTCCATCTGGATCTGCTTCGTCATGCCTGCCGCAATGGGTATCTACTGGATCGCAAACAGTGTGTTCGGCATCATCCGTGACTACACGCTGACCAAGGTCTACAAGAAGAAGCTCGACGAGGAGGACAAGATCCGTCAGGCCGCTCGCAGCGCCCGTGAAAAGGAGCTGGAGGCAAAGCGTCTGGAGACCGAACGTCTCCGCGCCGAAGGCAAGACCGAGAAGAACGTCAACACCAGCAAGAAGAAAATCCAAGCCAGTGAGAAGCAGAAGAGCGACGAGCGTAAGGCCGCCCTCGATAAGGCGGAGCGCGCCGCGCGCCGTGAGCGCCTTGGCATAAAGGAAAATGAGAAGCCCGCCTCTCAGGTCGGCAACCGCCGCTATGCCCGCGGCCGCGCCTACGTTGAGGATCGCTTCGAGCATCCCGAAACTGCTGAAGAGGCGACGATTGCCGCCGCGGCCGAGTCCGAAGGCGCAGCCTCCATAGACGAGACCGTCGCCGAGGAAGTGCTCGTCAGCGAGGACACCGCGCTTCAGGCCGAGCAGAACACCGAAGCGGAAGCCGAAGCCGCCGTGGAGGAGACTCCCGCGGAAGAGCCCGCAGAGGACAAAGAAGAATAACAGGAGAATTACGATATGATCAAAACTTTGGAAAAGACCGGCCGTACCGAGGACGATGCGATAAACGCCGCTCTCGCGGAGCTGGGTCTTGACCGCGACGACGTATCCGTGGAGATCCTCGAACGTGCCAAGTCCGGATTTTTGGGCATTGGCGCATCTCCTGCGGTCGTCCGCGTGAGTTACGAGGCGGAGGATGAACCGGCGCCTGTCGAAGAGACCGTGGTCGTTGAGGCGGTCGAGGTCGAGGTCAGCGCTCCGGCGGCGGACGAGCCTGCCGACTATGCCGCAGTTCGCCAGTTCCTGACCGGCCTGCTCGATCGCATGGGCGTCAAGGCGAACATCGCCATTTCCGCGCGTGATAACGGCGGGATCAACGTTGAGCTTTCCGGCAGCGGCATGGGCGCGATAATCGGCCGCCGCGGCGAGACGCTCGACGCGATACAGCACCTCACAAACTACGTTGTCAACCGCGGCAGCGAGAAACATCTGCACATCAGCGTTGACGCCGAGAATTACCGCAGCAAGCGCGAGGAATCCCTCACCAAGCTTGCCGAGAAGATGGCGGAGAAGGCCATCAAGTATAAGCGCAGCATGGCTCTTGAGCCGATGAATTCCTATGAGCGCCATGTCATCCACACCGCGCTTCAGAATTACGAGGGCGTTACCACCAGCTCCACTGGCGTGGAGCCGAACCGCCGCGTTGTCGTGTCCTATGTCAAGCCCGAAGGCGGGAACAAGCCGCAGAGCCGTGAATGGGCCTGACGTCCGTATAAAAACACTGGAGGAATAACAATGTTTGAAAAGGTTAAATCCGTTCTGGCACAGCAGTTTGAGCTTGACCCCGAATCCATAACCATGGACACCAACCTTATTGACGATCTGGGCGCGGACTCGCTGGACGTTGTTGAGCTTATCATGTCCCTTGAGGACGAGTTCGGCATCGCCATCTCCGATAATGACGCAGCTCAGCTCTATACGGTCGGCAGGATCGTGGACTATCTCGAAAAGCTTCAGTAATTCCCGATCAAAGGCATAAAAAATCTCCGGTCATCCGACCGGAGATTTTTTGCTTAATATTGTCGAGTTACTTGGCGTCGTCTATTTCCGCAAGCTCGCGCGCGATCGCGCCGACCTTGGCGGACAACTCCTTCTCCGAGGGGCCGGAGCCTTCGCTGTCCATCAGTCCGCAGAGGAAGCTCTGCCAGTCGTCGTCCAGCGCCTCGATGCTCTCAAGCTGACGCTCGCGCATGCCGGAGTACAGCTTTTCCGCCTGCCGCACGCAGTATTCCTGCCGTTCGGCGGCCTCGGCGAGAAGGTGCTCCTTCTTCTCCTGTGCGGCGGCGATTATCTGCTTGGCCTTCAGGCGGCTGTCGTTGAGTAGCTTTTCGCTCTGGACGCAGGCGTCGGATATGATCTGCTGGGACACGGTTTTCGCGGAGAGTATCGCGTCGCCGATCTCCTCCTTGCGGCTGCTGAGAGATTCGAGCTGCTCGCGCAGGTTCCTGTTTTCTTCTTCCAGACGCAGCGCCTGCTCGCGAATATCCTCCAGCACGGCGTTGACCTTGTTGGCGTTATAATATTTTTTCTTGACGACGTCGATATTGATGTCGTCAAAATATTTTTGATCGAGAGCCATTTTTATCTCCTCGCATTTGGAGTTTTATAGAAGAATTATAACAGAATCGCGCAGAGTATTCAACATAATATAAATTTATATTTTGAGATAGCCCTTCAGCACCTTCAGCGTGTTGTAAACGCCGTCGAGATGGCTGCGCTCGTAGCCGTGGCTCGCGTAGACGCCCGCGCCGATAAGCCCGTGGCGGATGTCGCAGCCGGAGCCGAGTGTGGCCTCCACGTCGGAGCCGTAGTGCGGGTATACATCGACCGCGTAGTCCGCACCCTCGGCCTTTGCGGCGTCTATTAGCTTGCCGACCACCTCGTAGCTGTAAGGGCCACCGGAGTCCTTCGCGCAGATGGACACCTGTCTCTCAGTGCACTGAAGCCCGTCGCCGATGCAGCCCATGTCGACGCTTATCGCCTCGGTCACGCCCGTGGGAACGGAGCCTGCGCCGCCATGGCCGACCTCTTCGTATACGGTGATGTGCGCGTAGACGCGGCGCTCAGGCTTCGCGCCGGTGTCCTTCATGTATTTCGCAAGGCCGAGCAGAATGCCGACGGAGAGCTTGTCGTCCAGGAAACGGCTCTTTATGTATCCGGATTTTGTTATTCTCGTGCGCGGGTCAAAGCACACGAAGTCGCCGACCTCGACGCCGAGCGCGCGGGTGTCTTCGGCGGACTTGACGTCCTCATCCAGCACAAGCTCGGTCGTGTCGAAGCTGCGCTTGGTGTCGGCGAAGTCGCCGTTGACATGGATGGAGGCGTTGCAGAGCTGGAGCGTACCCTCGATGACCGCGCCGCCGCGGGTGTACAGCCGCGCGTTCTCAGTCTCGCAGTTTGCGGCGCACAGCCCGCCGAGATTAGTCAGGCGGAGGCGGCCGTTGCTCTTGATCTCGGCCACCATTCCACCGAGCGTGTCGGTGTGAGCCTCGAGCAGCAGCGCGTCGGCAGCATTCTCGCCGTCGAGTTCGATGAGCACGCCGCCCTTTTCTGTGATGCTTGCAGTGTAGCCGAGGGCTTCAAACTGAGCCTTCACCCATTCTGCGGCCCTCGCGGTTAAGCCGGTGGGACTGTCGATACCAAGCAGTTCTACGGTTTTTGAGGCCGCGTAATCGGAATAAGTTTTGTCCATAAGTTATGATCTTCTTTCTTTATATTTACAGCTTATACTTGAAAAAACCGTAATTTCTGATTATTATAATTTATAGCTCAGAGAAAATCAAGGAGGAGAAAGCCATGGCCGCACATACCGATCCAAAGCTTCAGAGACAGGTTATCTATTCAATCTATGTCCGCAGCCATACGCCGGAGGGAACCTTCCGCGCGGTGATTCCCGATCTTGACCGCATCAAGGCGCTGGGGACGGATATTATCTGGTTCATGCCCATTCATCCCATCGGGGTAGAGGGGAAGAAAGGCAGTCTCGGCTGTCCCTACGCGAATCGCGATTACCGCGAGGTAAACCCTGCGTACGGCACAATGGAGAATTTCCGCGCACTCGTGGACGAGATACACGCGCGCGGCATGAAATGCATGATAGACGTGGTATATAACCACACCTCGCCTGATTCCACGCTGTTTCGGGAGCATCCGGAGTGGTTCTACCACGGCGCGGATGGGCGTCCGGGCAACAAGATAGGCGACTGGGCGGATGTTATTGATCTCGACTACGGCAAACGCGAACTGTGGGATTATCAGATAGAGTCGCTCGTGATGTGGGCAGGGATAGTCGACGGCTTCCGCTGCGATGTGGCGTCGTTCGTGCCGCTGGAGTTCTGGCTGGAGGCGCGCGCCGCGGTCGAAAAGGTCAATCCGGACTGCATATGGCTCGCGGAGACCGTTCACCAGAGCTACGGCTGCTATGCGCGCAGGCAGGGGATATATTCGGCGCTGGACTATGACGAGTTTGAGGCCTTTGATATCGAATATGAATACGATGTGCGGGAGGCGTTTGACAAATATCTGCGCGGGGAGATAGTGCTGAGCCACTATCTCGACATGCTGAATTTCCAAGAGGCCGTATATCCGGCAAATTATAACAAGCTGCGCTTCCTTGAAAATCACGATCAGCCCCGTATATGCTCGTCCGTGGAGCGGGAGTGCGATCTCGTGAACTACACGGCGTTCCTGTATTTTCTCAAGGGCACGACGCTGATATACGCCGGGCAGGAATTTGAAAACAGCCATCTGCCCAGCCTGTTTGAGCGGGAGCCGATCGACCGAGATACGGGGCGCAACATCAGTGCGCTGCTGGCGCGGCTGCATGGGATAAAGCGCCGCTTCGGCTGCGCGGACTACTTCGTCGCTTCGGCGGACGACGAGCACAATATCGCCGTGCTCGAACGCGGAGGAGATGGGAAGCGCTTCTTCGGCGTGTTCAGCCTGCGCTCCGAATGCGCGGAGGTAAAGATCGAGGCGCCGGACGGCGAATACGAGAACCTTATAGACAGCTCGCGCGTCACGGTCAAGGACAGCCGCATAAGATCCGATGGCCGGCCGATCATATTTGAAGCGTGAGCAGTTGAAATATAAAAAAGCTCCCAGCGGGATGCCCCGCAGGGAGCTTTTGATTCAAGCCTTTTTCTGCTTTGCCAGCGCTTTTTCCATGAAGCGCTCGGCGTAGATGATGCAGCGCTGGTGACGGCCTTCGCCGATCAGCTCTCCGTCTGCATATGCCTTCACCTCGAAGGTCAGCATACGGCGGTCGATCTCGACCAGCGTGCTCTCCGCGTGGATGTGCGCGCCGATCGGGGAAGCCGCAACGTGCGAGACCTCAAGGCGCGTGCCGACGGTGCTCTGTCCCTCTTCGAGATAGGGCTGCACCAGTTCTCTGGACGCCTTCTCCATCAGCGCTATCATGCTGGGCGTGGAAAAGACCTCAAGCGCGCCGCTGCCGACCGCGGCGGCGGTATTCTCATAGACGACTACCGTTTCGGCAGTACCCTTTATACCAAGCTCCATAGAATTCCGCTCCTTTTACTTGATGTACTTTTTCATAACCTCCGCGAGGCGTTTCACGCCCTCGACGATCCTGTCGTCTGGCATGTTGGAATAGTTCATGCGCAGGCAGTGGAAGTTGCCGCCGTTGGGGAAGAAGCCGTCGCCGGGGACGAACGCAACGTTGAGCGCCAGCGCGTCGGCCGCCATGTCGCGGGTGTTGACGTACTCCGGCATCTCGACCCATGTGAACAGGCCGCCTTCGGGGCGGGTGAACTTGGCTTCCTTCGGGAAGTATTCATCCATGGTCGAGATCATCAGGTCGCAGCGGTGACGGTATGTATCGCGGATCTTCTGGACATGCGCGTCGAGATCGAACATATCGAGGTACTTGGAGACGACCATCATGGAGACGGTGGCGGTCTGAAGCACGGCGGCCTGCGCGATGAGCGTCATCTTGTCGAATATATCGGAACCGCAGCATATCCAGCCGAGACGGTAGCCGGGGGCGAGGATCTTGGAGAAGGTGCCGAGGTAGATCACGAGATCCTTGGTGTCCATCGTCTTGAGTGCGGGCAGGAACTCGCCCTTGAAGCGCAGCTCGCCGTAGGGGTTATCCTCGATAACGGGAACCTCATACTTGTTCACGACCTCCATGAAAGCCTTGCGGCGCTCAAGAGACCATGTGCGTCCGCTGGGGTTCTGGAAATCGGGGATGACGTAGATCATCTTCACGTTTTCGGTGGTGGCGAGGATGCGGTCAAGCTCCTCCATTATCATGCCGCCGTCGTCAGTCGGGACTTCGACGAACTTCGGCTGACAGGGCTTGAACGCGCTGATAGCGCCGAGGTAGGACGGGCTTTCCATCACGACCACGTCGCCGGGGTTCAGGAAGAGGCGCGCGCAGTAGTCCAGACCCTGCTGGCTGCCCGCAGTTATCATTATGTGGTCTGCGTCCGTGTGGATGCCGTTTTTCGCGGCGAGGCGATCGGCAATCTGCTTTCTCAGGGGCAGGTAGCCCTCGGTGGGGCCGTACTGAAGCGCGGCGCGTCCGTTCTCGTGCAGGACGGCGGCGGTGGCGGTGTTGACATCGTCAACCGGGAAAAGCTCCGGCGCGGGCATACCGCCGGCAAAGGAGATGACTTCCGGACGGGCGGTGAGCTTGAGCAGCTCACGTACATCCGAGGCTTTCATTTCATTCATTCTGTCTGCATATTTAACCATTTTTCTGCCTCCTTTATGATATTACACTTTTTACGGTATATTTACATTAGCATAAAACAGCGGTTTAGTAAATACCCAAAGCCGCGAAAAAGCTTGATATTCCTGACATTGTTTTGTCAATCGCCGCCGCGCGGCTCAACCCATGTATTTCAGCACCGCGACCTGCGGTTCGGAATCGTGGTCAATAATTATGCTGTTGGTCTGATAATGATGTATCATCTCCGGCGCTTCAAAGTAGTCCGTGAAAGCGTCGATATGCTCAAGCCGCCGTGCGCCGCGGTTGCCGTCGCGGTAGTGCATGGGGATGATGACCTTCGGGAAAACCTCTTCCGTCAGCCGCCATGATTCCTGCGCGGGAAGTCCGGTGCAGCTGCCGGCGGTTATCATCAGCGCGTCCGCGCCGAATATGCGCCCGATCTCGCCGCTGTGGAGCTGGGTACCGACGTCACCCATGTGGACGGCCTTCAGCCCGTCGACCTCAAGAATGTGTATCATACATTTCCCGCGCATGATGCCGCACACGCTGTCATGCGATACCTCAAGAGTACTTATCTCGAACGGGCAGTCCGACTCCGGACGCCCGGACAGGGTAACGGCCTCGCGGCAGTTGTGACCGTAGTGCTCGTGACTGATGAGCAGCTTGTCGGCCTTGAGACGGAGCTTGGGGTAGCCGGTCGTATAATCGGCGTTGTACGGGTCGATAACGACGGTGTAGCCGTCGTGAGTTATTGAAAAGCAGGCGTGACCGTGCCATGTTATCTTCATCTTGCAGCCTCCTGAATTTAACAATTTAAATTAGAATGAAATATATAATAGTACAGCGCGCGGCGCATTTCAAGCCCTGCTGTAAAATTTTCGCCGCGCTTGCAAGAACCGCGGGAAACGGATATAATAAATCTATAATATGAATTCCGGAGGAGCGGCATGAGCAACTCTTTGATAAACGAAAAATCCCCATATCTGCTTCAGCACGCGGAGAACCCAGTGGACTGGTATCCGTGGGGCGGGGCGGCCTTTGAAAAGGCGCGGCGGGAGGACAAGCCGGTGTTCCTGAGCATCGGGTATTCGACCTGCCATTGGTGCCATGTGATGGCGCACGAATCGTTCGAGGACTTGCAGGTCGCGGAGGTGCTGAACCGGTACTTCGTCGCCGTGAAGGTGGATCGGGAGGAGCGGCCGGACGTGGACGCGGTGTATCTCCGCGTGTGTCAGGCGCTCACCGGCGGCGCGGGCTGGCCGCTGACGATCATAATGACGCCGGAGCAGCAGCCGTTTTTTGCGGGGACGTATCTGCCGAAAAACGGCGTTGGCGGACGGATAGGGCTTTTGCAGCTGCTGCGCGCCGTAGCCGGAAAATGGAGCGGCAGTAGGGAAGAGCTGCTGCGCGCGGGATGCGACGCCACGGCGGCGCTGCGCGCGATGCCGCGGACGGAGCCCGCGCCGCTGAATGAAGAGCTGCTGAAAAAAGCCGCGGGGCAGCTCGCCGCGAGCTATGACGCCGAATACGGCGGCTTCGGCAGCGCGCCGAAGTTCCCCTCGGCGCATGACCTGATATTCCTGCAGCGCTACGCCTATCATACCGGAGACAAGGCCGCGAAGGAAGAGCTTGAAAATACGCTGCGGCAGATGTACAAGGGCGGCATATATGACCATTTCGGCGGCGGCTTCGCGCGGTATTCGACCGACCGCGAGTGGCTCGCGCCGCATTTTGAAAAGACGCTGTACGACAACGCGATGCTTGCGCTATGCTATACCGAGGCGTGGCAGAACAGCCGCATGGCACTGTACCGTCAGGTCGCGGAGGCGACGCTGGATTACTGCCTGCGCGAGCTGCGCGCGGACAGCGGCGGATTCTACTGCGGGCAGGACGCGGACAGCGGCGGCGAGGAGGGCGCGCACTATCTCTTCACCCCAGCCGAGGTCAAAAAGCTGCTCGGCGAGGACGACGGGCGGCACTTCTGCGAGTGCTACGACATCACCGATGAGGGCAATTTCCACGGGAAGAGTATCCCGAATCTGCTGCTGAACACGCGCTGGAACTTCGTCCCCGAGGGCTACGCGGAGTTCCGCGAGCGCCTGCGCGACTACCGCGCGGAGCGGACGCCGCTGGCGGCGGACACCAAGCTTCTGGCCTCGTGGAACGGCCTGATGCTCATGGCGCTCTCCCGCGCAGCGCGAGTTTTCGACAGCAGCCGGTATCTCGCCGCCGCCGAAAGGCTGGCGGAGTTCATGCGCTCAGGCTTCGGCCTCGGCGCGGATATGCGCGCCTGCGCATACGGCGGGGAGACCCGCTTCCCCCCGCAGCTTGACGATTATGCGTTCAGCGCGCTGGGCTTCCTTGAGCTGTACCGCGCGAGCTTCGACCCCGTGCATATAATTTCCGCCGCGAAGCAGGCGAAGCAGATAACCGCGCGCTTCGCCGCCCCGAGCGGCGGATTCTACCGCACCGCGCAGGACGCGGAGCAGCTGATAACGCGGCCGATGGAGGTGTTTGACGGCGCGATGCCGTCCGGCAACAGCGCGGCGGCGCAGCTATTTGTGAGCCTGGCGCGGCTGACCGGCGAGGAGCGCTGGCGCGCGGCGGCGGAGAAACAGCTGGAGTTCATGGCCGGATACGGCGCGGAGCAGCCCGCGGGGATGGCCTTTGCACTGTGCGCGATGATGGAGCTTATCTACCCGACGAAGGAGCTTGTGTGCGCGGCGGCGGACGAGGAAGAGCCCGCCATGCTCGCGGCGGTGCGCGCGAAGTATGCGCCGGAGCTTGAGGTGCTGCTGAAGACCCCGTCCTCGGCGGAGACGCTCGCAGCGGCCGTGCCGTTCACGGCGGACTGTGCCCCGCGGGACGGAAAGCCACAGTTTTATATCTGTACCGGCGGCCAATGCAGCCTGCCGGTGACGGAATGAAAAACCACAGGCATCACGTTTTTGTCGTGATGCCTGTGGTTTTTGTTATACCGCTCAGTCAACGAGAGCTTCCATCTCGTCGACAAGCTCGCCGAAGAGCTGGAGAGCGGAGTTGACGGGGGCGGGGCTGCTCATGTCAACACCCGCTATCTTCAGCAGGCTGATAGGATCGGTGCTGCTGCCGCCGGAGAGGAACTTCTTATAGTCCGCGACCGCGGGCGCGCCCTCGGCCAGAATGCGGTTCGCAATTGCGACCGCGGCGGAGAAGCCGGTCGCGTACTGGAACACGTAGTAGTTGTAGAAGAAGTGCGGGATGCGTGCCCACTCAAGCGCGATGCCGTCGTCGGAGATCATGTCGGGGCCGAAGTAGAGCTTGTTCAGCTCGTGATACTTCGCGCAGAGCGCATCGGCGGTGAGCGCCTCGCCGCGCTCGGACATGCGGCCCATCTCAAGCTCGAATTCCGCGAACATCGTCTGGCGGTACACGGTGCCCTTGAACTGATCCATGAAGTGGTTGATGAGGTACGCGCGCTCCTTCTTGTCGGTGGTCTTGCCGAGCAGATAGCGCATGAGCAGGACTTCGTTGCAGGTGGAGGCGACCTCGGCGACAAAGATCACGTAGTCGTTGGTGCAGGTGGGCTGGTACTTGGTGCTGTGGTAGCTGTGCAGCGCGTGACCCATCTCGTGCGCGAGGGTGAACATGCTGTCAAGGGTGTCCTTGTGGTTGAGAAGCACGTAGGGGTGCGGCTGGGAGTTGCCGGAGGAATACGCGCCGCCGCGCTTGCCGACGTTCTCGTAGACATCGATCCAGCGGTTGTTGAAGCCTTCCTTCAGCAGCTCTACATAGTCGTCGCCCAGAACATGGAGCGCGTCGAGCACGGTCGCCTTCGCGTCCTCATAGCTGATCTTCTCCGCGGCGTCGGCGACGATCGGGGTGTACACGTCGTACATGTGCAGCTCGTCCACGCCGAGCAGCTTTTTGCGCAGGGCGACGTACTTGTACATCTTGTCCATGTTCGCGTGGACGGCGTCGATGAGGTTCAGATATACCTCGACGGGAACCTCGGTGGCGTCGAGAGACGCGGCGAGGGTGGTCTCGTATTTGCGCGCGCCGGCGAAGAAGCGAAGCTGCTTGAACTGTGCGTCAAGCGTCGCGGCGATGGTATTCTTGTATTCGCCGAGGCGGTTGTAGTAAGTCTCGAAAGCGTTGCGGCGGAGCACACGGTCGCTGCTCTCGAGCAGGGGGACGAAGGAGCCGTTGGTGAGCTGATGCTTCACGCCGTCCTTGTCCTCGACTTCGGGGAAGCGCAGCTCCGCGTTGCGGAATACGCTGCCGATGCTCTCCGGAGAGTCTGCCATCTCGCCCGCGGCGGCCAGCAGGGTCTCCTCCTTGGGGGAGAGGATGTGCGCGGCGCGGCGGCGGATCTGGTACAGGCTGCGGCGGTAGGTCTCCAGCTCCGGCTGCACGGTGTAGAACAGGTTCAGTGTGTCCTCAGGAATGGCCATTATCTCGGAGGTGCGGTACGCGGCGGCGCTTGCGATGGCGACGTAGGTGCTCATGGCCTTGCCGCGCATATCCTGATAGTAGTTGTCGCCGGTGTCCTGATCGCCCTTGCAGCTCGCGTAGCCGTAGAGACGGCTCAGGCGGGTGCTTATCTCGTCGTCAAGGCGGAAGGATTCAAGCAGCGTTTCGGCGCTCCCGCCGAGCTTGCCCTGAAAAGCCGCGATGCGGGCGGGCATTTCCTTGAGCGCTTCATACTCGGCAAACCATGCTTCGTCGCTCTCAAACATGTCCTTGAGGTTCCAAGTGAATTCCTCAGGGACTTCACTGCGCTTGGGGATAACGTTCTGTGCCATATAAATAAACCTCGATTCCTTAGTATCGGTTGACAAGGGAAAACACGGTTTTGGCGGGCAGAAATGCACCCATACTTCTTCAAGGTCCTTGACAATACGGAGAGTATTCTCTTCGGCCTTTTCATCGTCTGGCCACATTTCTGCTCCGCCAAAACTGCTTCGCACCTGACAGGGATGGATTTTTGAGTGATTTTTGTTTTTTGAGACGCAGACGGGCTGCCGCCCTTCTATAATTCAAATCAAAGCCCAACGAAGTGGGTTTGATTTGAGAAGGAAGAAGGAGATTGCAGAGTGCAGCTTTTGCCGCGAGGCAGAAGCGGAACGGTGCAAGCTTCTTCTGACGAGACGGAAAGACGCGCTGTCAGGCGTGTCTGCCCTCGTGTCTGCCCTTGTTAACCGATACTATAAATATATAGGATATTATAGCATATATATCCGAGATTGCAAATACAGCATTTTCACGAATATATATTTGAAATCGCGGCCGGAATCGTGCTGAATAGCGCTGAAATTTCCTGCCCGCCCGCGCTGCGGAACATTGACAGAAAACTCCTGATTTGGTAATCTGAAAACAAGAAAACTACGGAATCGGCCACTGCTGAGCGGAGGTATACTTACATGATCTTTAAAAAGACAGCGTTGACAACACGCGCACATGTAATCTTTAATATCGTTATGATCATAATGTCAGCGGCATTGTTCCGTTTTATCGGAATGTGGATATTCTTCTGTACTGTTGTAATGTTCATAGTAGCAGTTATTGCAGATCCAATTCAAAATAATGAGCTGATCACAATAGATGAAAACGGCATATCATGTGAGAAATCAGGGAAACAGATTTGGATGTATAAATGGGATGAAATAGCCAAGCTGGAGCGCAGTGACCGCTTCCGGCGACCATCTGTGGAGATCGTGACATGGGACGACCCGTATCAGCCTGCAAGATCAGACCATTACTTTGAGTTGTGCAAACCTGCGAAAGAAGCGCTGAAGCAGTATTATAAACAAACTTCTTCAATTGATGAAGCAGAGAAGTGACCGGAGGTGTAGCGTGGTGAAAAAGGCTGCAAATATAGTCCTCCATTTTGCAACGAACACAATTATACAAAATACTGTGTTCACAGCTCTTTGGGGAACTGGACTGTCAGACATTGTATTATCCGATTTCGTGATCTATGTGCTTCTGCTGGCAGCTGCCCTTTTTGCGGATATCATCATATCCTTGGCACTGCAAAGAGAAATGAACAGAACAGGCTGGGTTATACATTTTGTGGATATTTTTGCTATGCTGCCTGTGGTTGGGCTGCTTGTATTTGGGGCTTTTCAGAACTTGTCTGCTGAAACAACCAATGTACTGGCATTCGTGCTGACACTGACCGTCGAGATAGGCCAGTTGGCTGAAAGGTTTGTCTTAATAAGGGTGCAGCGTCAGCCCGCCGAGACATGAAAATATACGTATAATTTCATATGTGCCTAGAACCTCCGTACACAACAGTGTGCGGAGGTTTTCGTTTATATTGCCCATAAGGTGCAGAGGCTTTATCCCGCGTGGGAATCGCCCTGCAAAAATGCGCCGTTCACGAATATATATAATATATCAGCAATCGGAGATCGTGAAAGGAGAGCTTATGGAGATATATGTTGTGCGCGGCGGAGACAGCCTTTACGGCATCGCCCGCCGGTACGGAACGGACGCGGCGGAGCTGGCGCGGATAAACCAGCTCAACGACCCCGCGCGGCTTGTGCCCGGCATGGCGCTGCTCGTTCCTGGCGGCACGGCGGACAGACGCGCGATAGAGGTCAACGCCTACGCCTACCCCGCCATATCTGACGCGGTAATGGCGGAGACTATGCCGTATCTGACGTTTTTCTGCCCGTTTTGTTATCAGGCGGATGCGGCGGGCGGACTGCTGCCGATAGAGGACGCGCGGATGATCGCGGCGGCCTACGCGGACAATGCCGCGCCGCTGCTGACCGTGACCAATCTCGGCCGCTCCGGCGGTTTCTCCGGCGAGATTGCCCACGCGCTGTTCACGGATAAGACTGCGCAGGACGCACTGTTCGAGAATATCTTCTCCGTGCTGCGCATGAAGAACTATTACGGCGTCAATTTCAACATCGAATATGTCTACCCCTACGACCGCGACAGTTACAGCCAGTTTCTCCGCCGCGCCGCCGACGAGCTGCACCCGCGCGGCTACTTCCTCAGCACTGCCATTGCCCCGAAGGAGAGCGCCGGGCAGGAGGGGCTGCTGTACACCGCGCACGACTACGCCGCTCACGGCAGGTACGCCGACCGCGTGATAATAATGACCTATGAATGGGGCTACACGTACAGCGCGCCGCAGGCCGTATCGCCGGTGAACCGTATGCGGCGGGTGCTGGAATATGCCGTGGGCGAGATACCGCCGGGGAAAATTCTCATGGGCTTTTCAAACTACGGCTACTCGTGGCGGCTGCCATGGCGGCAGGGCGACGCGGCAACGGTCATCTCAAACGCGGCGGCAATGAATCTCGCGGCCTCGGCCGGGGCGGAGATAAAATTCGACCGCACCGCCCAGGCGCCGTTCTTCACGTACACCGACGCCGCCGGCGTGCGGCGCGTAGTGTGGTTCGAGGATGCGCGCAGTGTCCGCGCGCGGCTGGAGCTGGTGAACGAATACGGCCTCGCGGGGATAAGCTGCTGGACCGTGAACCAGCTCTACCGCCCCGGACTTGAGCTGCTGCAGGGCATGTTCGACGCGGAAAAGGTGATTTAAAGAAAAATTTTTGAAATTCCCGTGACAAATTCGTCCGCAACCGGTACTCTATAAGTGAAAGCGCTTTCGGAAACCTTGGAGGCCGTTATGGATGATGAAAAGATAATAGAGCTGTACTGGCGGCGCGACGAGACGGCGATCGCCTGCACGGACGAGAAATACGGGCGGCTGTGCCGGAAAATTTCGGACGACATCCTCTCAAGCCGTGAGGACAGCGAGGAGTGCGTCGCGGATACATATCTTGCCCTGTGGAACTGCATCCCGCCGCAGCACCCGTCCCGCTTCCGCGCGTTTATCGCCGCGGTGACACGCAACCTCAGCCTGAAGCGTCTGCGCAGCCGCGCCGCGTTGAAAAACGGCGGAGCCGATCTCGCGCTGGAGGAGCTGGGCGAAACGCTCGCCTCCTCCGCGGTGGTCGAGCGCGAATACGAGCGCCGCGAGCTTACGCAGGCGATAGACGGATTCCTGCGCACGCTCTCGGCCGACGACCGGAACATTTTCATCTGCCGCTACTGGCTCTTCGCGCCGACTGCGGATATTGCCGCGCGGCTCGGCTTCTCGCAGAGCAAAGTGACGACCTCTTTATACCGCACTCGGCAGAAGCTGCGGACTTACCTCGAAAAGGAGGAATTAATATGAATCCGCTCGATTTTCTGCTTGCCATGAACGATATTGACGCCGCCGCAGTGGACGAGGCCATTGAGCTGATGCACGGCGGGACGGTGGGGAATGACACGAGGGAGGTCATAAATTTGAATAAACACCGCAGAAAAACGCTGCGCCGATCCGCGCTCATCGCGGCGATCGTGGCTCTGCTAGCGGCGCTGGGCGCTGCGGCCTACGCCACTGATCTGTTCGGCCTGCGGGCGATGGCGATGGATCCGACGGACAATCCGGTGTACGAATTTGCCGAGCAGACCGACGGCAGCATCCAGCGGACGGTGAATCCTGAGGCGCGGAGGATATCGCTGACACAGCCGCAGGAGGTGCCCGATTACATGCCCGAAGAGGTGAAGCGCGCGGTCGAGAACTCGCGGCTCGCATGGGCGGAATGGGAGGAATACCGCGCCTCGCTGCCCGACACCACGCCCGCGTTCATGCTGAATCTGCCCGACGGTCTCGCCGCTATCGACACAGATTATAGCGACGACGGGACCTGCACCATAACGCTGTACGGGTACGTGGACGGCGAGCTTGCGCCCATCGAGACGCGCTCCGCTCCATCCGAGGAGGTCAAGGCCTGGGAGGATCACCTGCTGCTCGCGGCGCAGGGCTTCGGGAAATACGACTACTTCTACTTTGCCAGAGACGCTGCGGGCGAAGTGAAGCTGGAGGAGATAGCGGCGAAATACGGCCTCGCCCTGCGCGGGCAGAGCACGCAGCTCGGCTCAAGCGACACCTCGAAAGCGCTCGCGGAGAAGTTCGGCCGGGAGTACACGCCCTTGGATATGGACATCCCGAACGAGGAGCTTACGCAGTTTATCTCAGACAAGTTCTGTACGGGAGATTTCTTCCGCGAGCCGCCGAGCGGCTACGACAAGGTCTATTACTACGACGAGGGCACCTTCGCCGTGTCGTTCTACTTTGACGGCGTCACGGCGAGCGACAGTACGAATGACGTGTATCTCTACAATTCGCCGTACACCACGCTTTCGAGCGGGATGGAGATGTACGAGATAGCCGACGCTCCGGATGAGCTATACGCGCGCGAGCACACCGCGCCGGACGGCACCGTGTTAACCGTGCTGACGGACGGAAACGAGATCTATGCGTATGCTTTCCTAGAGAAATCCTACGTGACGATGCGGCTGTATCTGCCCGACGGCGCAAGCGACGAAGATATAGACGCCGCGCTTGACAGCGTGAATTACAGCGTCATAAACAAATAACGGCATTTATCAGAAAAGCCGCCCATCGAAAAGCGATGGGCGGCTTGAGCTATCTTTTCTCCCCACGCAGGACGCGTGCGTAATCGGCAAGATACATCACCAGACACATCAGCACCATGAATACGCAGGTGAAAACGCCGCCCGCGGCCAGAGGCTCCGGCATATCCGGAAACAGCAGCAGCGCTATCATCACCGCGTATATCAGCGCCGTGCAGACCTTGCCGTACCACTGCGCGCCGTATACCTGCCCCAGAACGCGCAGCATATACAGTCCCGCCGCGGCCATGAGCGTCTCGCGCAGGATGTGCGCTGCCAGCAGCAGCCACACCAGCGGCGTGCGCGCCGCGGCGCAGAGCATCATCGCCGCCTGTATCAGCTTATCCGCCACGGGATCCAGCGCCTTGCCAAGCTCCGTCACCATGTCGAAGCGGCGGGCGATGTATCCGTCCAGCACGTCCGTCAGCGCGCAGAGCAGCAGCACCGCCACCGCCGCTCCGGTCTGCCCGCGCAGATACAGCGCCGCGAAAAGCGGCGTTAGCAGTATCCGCAGTATGCTCAGCGCATTCGGTATATTCACGTCAAGCCCCCCTTTGACCGTCTGCCCTTTATTCATATTATTCCCGTTTCTGCGGCGCTTGTTCCATTCCTTCTCAAATTTTTCTTAAGACAGCTTATTGCTCTTGAAATCAGAGGGGGGAACGGCTATAATTACCTTAGTTTATTATGCCCTGCCATCAGACGGGGAGGAATAGAGAAGGATATGAAGCTGAAGAGAAAAATTATATGCCTTTTTGCGGCGCTGTGCATGATAACGGCGCTGCTGCCCGCCGCGTTTGCCGACGGGGAGGACGACGAGCGCTTCAAGGACAAGACTTGGGACGAGGTCATCGACCAATTCCTGACGGAGCACAACATCGATCCCGAGGACGTCGCGCTCGGCTACCGCAACACCGTGACCGGTGAGGAGCACTTCCTCAACGGAGACACGTATCTGGTCGCGGGCAGCATGTACAAGGTGCCGCTGAACATGATCTACACCGAGAAGATACATAACGGCGAGATGACCATGGACGACACCATCGCCGGAGTGAAGTATTCGAAGCTCCTCGAGTGGACGATCATAAACTCCGACAACGACATGGCAAAGCTCCTGTGGAAAAACCTCGGTACATACCGCCATTATCGCGAGCTGATCGCGCCGTACATGGGCGAGGACGCGGAGACAGTTGACGCGAAGTTCTACGAGAACAATTTCTGCACGGCGCGGCAGATGATCCACTGCCTGAACCTGCTTGAGACGGAGAAGGACAATTTCCCCGGCCTCATCGACGTCATGCTGAAGGCCGAGCCGAAGAACTACTTCAAGTTCCACGAGCAGGAGTACGAGGTCGCGCATAAATACGGCTACCTCGTGGACGGCTCCAAGCTGTACATGAACGACTGCGCCATCGTGTATACCGACGATCCGATAGTTATCGTCATGTTCACGGATACGCTGAAAAACGGCTACGTTGCGCTGACCGACTATTGCAGCCTGATGAGCGATTACGCGCAGTATCACACGGCGATACGCCGCGTGCAGGAGGCCGAGGACGCGGAACGCGCCGCGATAGAGGCACTCAATTCCCCCGCGCCGACGGCTTCCGCATCGGACGGCACTACCCCAAGCACTCCCGAAGCGAATACAACTGAGGAAGGTACGGACTCTGTTATGAATATTTTTGCAGTTGCCGGCATTTGCCTGCTCGTCGTCTGCGGCGTGGCCGCGGTCATGTCCTGCAAGGGCGGACGCCGCAAGATAAACATCCCATGGGCGCTGGCGTCTGTGCTGCTCACCGGCGCGGCGCTGTTCGCCTGCTTCTACGGCAGCGTGCACGGCGCCATCATAGTCAAGCCCAGCGGCGACCCGCAGGCCGTCGTTACGGAGTTCTTCGACGATATGACCGCCGGAAACTATACCGCCGCGTACGAGCACATGGAGGGCTATTCTACGCTTGGCCTTGAGAACACGCCCGACAGTGAGACGGCTGTGCTCGCGTACGATGCGCTGAAGGCCAGCTATTCCTATAAGCTTTACGGTGACTGCACCGTGGATGGGCTGACCGCGAAACAGCAGGTCGTTTTCCAGTATCTCGACCTCAGCTCCATCGGCGATGATGTGCAGAGCAAGACCGAGGAGAACCTCAACTCCATCGTGCAGTCCCGCTCGCGCAGCGAGGTGTACGACGAGAATAACAATTATTTCCCCGCCGTGACCGACGAGGCGTACTCCGCTGCGGTACAGGCGGTGCTTGAGCGCGCGCAGAATTATTATACGACGACCGCCTTTGAGGTGGAGCTTGAGTACACCGACGGGAGCTGGCATATCATCCCGAACTCCGCCATGCTTAGCGCCCTGACCGGCGGCACCGTGAATTGAGAGGAGGGGCTGAAATGAGCGATAAAGATTACGGCTTCGACCTTGACGATATCCTCCGCGAATTCGGTTCCGACTCGGATAAGCCCAAGGCAAAACCTGCCTCCCAGCCAAAGCCCAAGGCCGCGCAGCCGAAACCGGCGGCACAGTCACGCCCTGCGGCGCCTCAGCAGAGACCCGCGGCACAGACGAAGCCTGCAGCTGCCCAGCAGCGTCCGGCCGCTCCGCAGCAGAGACAACAGCCAGTGCAGCGCCCCGCGCAGTCCGTACAGCAGCGCCCCGCCGCGCCGCAGCAGAAACCCGCTGCGGCGCAGCCCCAGCGTCCGGCAATGCCGGACAGACGCCCCGCCCCTGTTCCGGCAGAGCGCAAACCCGCTCCGGCAGCTCCGGCTCCGCGCGCGAAGGAGAGAAACGCTGGAATGGGCTTTATAACGCTGGTGTTCATCGCTCTGGCGTTCCTGTCCCTCGTCTGGGCGTTCAATAACATCCATCCCGACAGCGGCAGCTCGGTCGGCGCGGCGTCGGGCAGCAAGCTTGATCTTGTCAGCAAGTTCGACGTATACATAAACAATGCCGCGAGCGACGCGCTCGGCGACCTTGCGTATATCCGCAAGGTGTATAAGATCGACGAGAACGCCCTCGCCGGACAGAAGCCGAACCCCGCGAATTACGGCACGACCACCGACCCCGCCGTGGTTCAGCAGGTCATCGATTCTGCGGCGGACCTCCTTGAGGGGCAGAGCCTGGCGTGGGATCCGAACGTGGATTTCTATCCCGGCTCGCAGATTGAGTATTACTATGACGAGACTATCCTCGCTATCGCGTGGAAGGAGCTTATCAATAACAAGGTCTGCACTTTCGCCGAGGTGAAGATCGCAGACGGCTCCCAGCTGCGCAGAATGATAGCCAACAACAGCTACGGCTCCGACGTGCAGCTCTACCCGACCGATATGGCCGCCTCCGCGAACGCCGTCATTGCCATCAGCGGCGACTATTACATCTTCCGCCAGCTCGGCATCACGGTGTATCAGCGCCAGCTTTACCGCTTCGCGCCGAAGTCCGTTGACTCCTGCTTCTTCACCGCTTCCGGCGACATGCTGTTCTCCCGCGCGGGCGAGATGAGTTCGCAGGAGGAAGCGCAGCAGTTCATAACCGATAACGACGTCACCTTTGCCGTCGCTTTCGGGCCGGTCATGGTCGATAACGGACAGCTTGCCGAGTTCGGCAGCTATCCCATCGGCGAGAACAATAGGACCTATTCCCGTACCGCCATCGGCCAGCGCGACAAGCTGCACTATATCCTTATGACGATAAACTATGAGGATGACCACTCCGTCGCGGCGACCGTCAGCGAAGCTGCGGAGTATATCTTCAGTAAGGGCGTTGTCAAAGCCTATGCGCTCGACGGCGGCCAGACCTCTACCATGGTCATGAACGGCCATACCGTCAACCGTCCCGACTGGGGCAACCAGCGTACACAGAGCGATATAATCTACTTTGCCACGGCACTGCCGGAGGAGGTGAACCCATGAATCCGATAGCAATCAGCACCGGAAGCACGGTCATATATTGGAGTGCGGTAGTCATCGCCTTGGGTATCGCCGCAGGCTTTGCGCTCAGCTATTCGCTGTACATATCGCACGGCGGCCGCGCCGCCGCGATGTGGCTGCTGCTGCCGCTGGCGCTGCTGTTCTCCGTGCCGCTCTGCCGCGCGATACATTGGTATTGCCACCCTGAGCAGTACACGAGCTTTATCCGCGCCATCACCGATTATTCCACCGGCAGCTACTGCCTGCCCGGCGCGCTGCTGGGCACTTTCCTCGCCGCGCTCGTTGTGCGCGGGCTGGGTCTTACGGGGAATATGGCGCGTCTGCTCGACTGCGTCGCCCCCGGCGGAGCGCTCATCGTTGTGTTCATCCGCCTGAGCGCCCTGTTCAACAGCTCCTGCCGCAGCAAGATTGCCATTACCACGCCGCTTCTGCAGCATCTGCCGATAGGCAGCGGCATAACAAACTCCATGGGCGCCGTCGAGTACCGCTTTGCGACCTTCTTTGTGCAGGCGATACTGATGCTCTGCGTGACGGTGCTGCTGCTCTACTTCTTCTTCACGCGCCGCCGCCTGCCGATGAAGGAAGGCTGCCCGCGCGACGGAAACGTCGCATGGATGTTCCTCACCTTCCACAGCGCGGTTGAGCTGCTTATGGACAGCACCCGCTACGACTCCAGCTTCATGCACTTCAACGCTTTCGTCAGCATCGTCCAGATCGTGAGCGCGGTCTGCATCCTTGCGGCGCTCATCCACTATTCGCGCCTTTCGCATAAGGTCAACGGCCGCTGCGGCTACCATGTGGCGATGTGGATCGGCTATGTGCTCACGCTTGTGGGAACCGGCGCGTCGGAATACCTTGTGCAGCGCTTCGGCAACATGTATCCCATCTGCTACACGGTCATGACCATAACCTGCACCATGATGGCCGTCATCGTGTACCTCATGTATAAGACCACCTGCGCAGAGCGCGAGGAGCCGGATTACGACTGATGAAGAAACCGTTTGTACTCATATCCGCCGCAGCGACGCTGATCCTTCTGATCGGCGCCGCTGCGCTGCTGATGGGATATGTCCACACCCCGCCGCAGCCCAGAGCCGTGCAGACCTTTGACGCGGCGGACGAAGTCGGCGGCTTCGCCGCAGCGCTCGAAGAGCGGACGGCAGGTGAGGCGAAATATATCCGCAAGCTCTATTCTGTCCAGGCGGGCGAGCTGCCCCCGCAGCCGAAGGCCGCCTGCTACGGCGTCACGACCGATCCGCAGGAGGTGCAGGCCGTCATAGACGCGGCGGCGGTGCTGCTCGACGGGCAGGAGACCTTCTGGAACGCGGATATCGACTTCATGCCCAATTCCGAGATGCGGTATTACAGGGACGACAGCATCCTTGTCGTCGCGTGGCAGGAGGCCATAGAGGGGCGCGGCTGCTCGTTCGTCGAGGTGAAGCTCGCCGACGGCTCCCAGCTCCGGCGCAAGATAAGCGGCGACAGCTACCGTGCCGCGGGACTCAAGACCGCGACAGAGCTTGCCGCGGAGGATAACGCCGTCATGGCGGTGAGCGGGGACTTTTACGTCCGCCGCAGCATCGGGATCGGCGTGTACGGCGGCGAGCTGCAATACTTCTCTCCGATCGCCGTGCATACCTGCATGTTCGCCTCCGGCGGGGACATGCTGCTCCTGCGCCCCGGAGACATCCAGACATGGGAGGACGCGGAGAAATTCATAAGCGATAACGATGTGGAGTTTTCCGTGAACTTCGGGCCGATACTCGTCGAGAACGGGGAGCTTCAGGACCTGAGCTCCGGCTATGTTTACGGCGAGGTGGACAGCAAATATTCCCGCTGCGCCATCGGGCAGCGCGGCGAGCTGCACTACCTGATAATGACCGTCTGCTACGAGCAGAATTACGGCACCTGCACCGCGAGCACCGAGGCGCGCTTCATGCACGATAAGGGCGTGGACACGGCGTACGCGCTCGACGGCGGCCACACCGCGACGATCGCCATGAACGGCAGCGCGTATAACCGCCCCGACTGGGGCTGGCAGAACGCGATAAGCGACGTGATATGCTTTGCAAGCGCGGAATATGACTGAAGTCATTCAGTCGGTCAAAAATATGTGCAGCTGGCACAGATAAGAGAGCAGCAGGGGGAGCTTGAGGGGTAGCGCAGCGGCGGCGCGGTAGTGAATGACATGCCGGTGGCATGTCAGAGCCGCGCCGTGACCGAGCCGCAGCGAGAAAAGGCTCACCTCAAATACAATAAACCGCCGTCCAAAAGTTTTGATATCAATGACTTTTGGAGCGAAGCAGCATTTTGATATTATCAAAATGCTCGGCGGATGAAGCTTATCAAAAAGTCCTCACAGGACTTTTTGATAAGCTGAAGTGACGTCGGCAAGAATTTTTCTTGCCGACGTCACTTTTTCGTGCTATACTCACTGCGCAAGCAAATAGGATCGGGATCTGCCTTGTTCATCGAAGGCAGTTAACAGGGGAATGGGAGTGTGATTCTCCCGCGAGGCCGTCACTGTGAAGCGGAGCCGCAGGCTCCCGAAGTCAGAAAACCTGCCCGGATGGGGCGTAAAACTGCGCCCTGTGTCGTACAAAGAACCGCGGAACCCGGTCAAATTGTGGGCATCGCGGTGGCTTCGGCCGCTGCGCTGTTCTCTCTTTTTCTTTGTGCGATTTCCGAAATATGAAAGGAGAGGATAATATGTCCAAAAAAACAAGAAACATAATTATTGCCGTGGCCGTATTGCTTGTTCTGGTCATCGGCGCATTCGTCGCGTACAAGAACCTCGCACCCCAGCCTGTCACCGGTGACAAGACCATCGTCTTCGAGGTGACTCATGTGGACGGTACGCAGAAGGACTTCACCATCAGTACGGATTCGGAGAATCTGCGCGGCGCTCTTGAGCAGGAGGGATTGATCTCCGGCGACGAGAGCGAGTACGGACTCTACGTAACGACCGTTGACGGTGAGACCGCGGACAGCAATCTCAACCAGTGGTGGTGCTTCACCAAGGACGGCGAGATGCTGATGACCGGCGTGGACGACACAATGATCGCTGACGGCGAGCATTATGAGACCTTCATCGACACATACTAAGCTGAACGCAAAGGATATCAGCGTCCTCGCATTGATGGGGGCGCTGATGTTCGCGTTTCAGGTCGCGCTGTCGGGGATACCGAACGTGCACATCACGGCGGTGCTGATAATCCTGACCGCCGTGTTCTTCGGCTGGCGCTGTATGTATTCGATCGCGGTGTTCATAATGCTGGAGGGCTTCTTCTGGGGCTTCGCGATGTGGTGGTTCTGCTACTGGTACCTCTGGCCGATACTCGGCATCGCGGCGGTGCTGATGCGGAAAAACGACTCGGCGCTCGTCTGGGCGATAGTCGCGGCGGTGCACGGGCTGATATTCGGCGCGCTGTGCTCGATACCGTATCTGTTCATCGGCGGCTGGACGATGGCACTGTCATATTGGGTCAGCGGCATCCCGTTCGACCTTATCCACTGTGGTGGAAACTTTGTGATGACGCTGGTTCTGTATAAGCCGCTGAAAAAGGGCATGGAGTACGCCCTGCACGGCAAAACCAAAAAAACGCTGCCGGAAGAGAAGCCGGAGACGTAAAAATATCCGCTCTGTGATCAGAGCGGATATTTGTTATTCCTTTTCGTTTTCGCCGCAGAATTGGGCTTCGTCATTTGACCAGCCGTGGTCAAGCAGCCAGTAGGAAAACTCGCCGACTTCCTCTTTCGCCTGACGCTCAAGCTTCAGCTTGGTCTCATATGCACGCAGCTCACCCACCGTGAACGGCAGGTCAAGTTCGGCCGCGATCGGCAGCAGCACCGCCTCTACCAGCGGCTCGCGCAGTTCGAGACTGCCGGGGTAATACTCCTCCGCCAGACGCACTCTCTCGCGCAGCGCTTCGTCATCGTCGTACCGCGCGAAGAACTCCATGACGTTTTCCTTAGCCATATGCTCAGATGAGAAGCGGCTTGACGCTCTCCGGCGCCTTTTCGGGATCGGCGGAGCAGCTCAGGACGAACTCGATGTTCTCCTGCGCGGAGAACTTGTCCAGCCATGCGATGAACGCGGCGAAGGATTCTTCAGACTTGTCTTCAACAAGCTTGAAGAAGTTGTCTATATAAAAATGGGTTATATCGTAGTTGCCGGCGTGCATGCCGCAGATAAAGCCCTTGAAGAATTCGTAAGTGCCGATGTCGTACGCAGACGCGTCTATGAGACGGGCCTGATAGGGAATGTCATAGGTGAGCTTGCGCTCCTTCTCTATGCACACAACGTCACCGTCGCCGTTTGCGACCGCGCCGCGGACAAGCTCTACCAGCTTTTTGGTCTTGCCGGAACCCTTCAGCCCCATGATGATCTTAACCAAGTTGATCACGCTCCATTTCTATGTTGGTAATTATACCATACCATTTTTATAGGTATTATGCAATAGTCAAAAAATGAATGGGAGGTAAATTTTCTTGCCGCGCGCGCCGCGGCGGAAAATCGCGCTTGCGTTTTGGCGAAAATAATAGTAAAACTAAAGCGCCGGAATAAGCATTACGGCGACGGGAAGGAGAGCGCCCATGAGCAGACAAGAAGCAGCAGAGCAATATGCGATAGCCCTGAAGGCCGGGCAGAAATGCCGCAAGGAATGCCTGATACAGGGGAAGTACCCGTACCCGCAGGTGCTCGACGAGATATTCGACGAGTCGATGGCTGCGGGCAGAGTTGAGCTTGGCACGATAAATATCCCGACCGAGCACATCGTCGGCACAAAGACCGGCGGCCGGCAGAACGCCTTTGCGGCAAACTTCATGCCGCTGCTCGGCGAGGGGACGGAATTTGCGCATAAGTGGATAAGCCTGTGCGAGACGAACCTCAGCGACGAGGGCATCCGCGACCCGATACGCTGCTGCGAGTACATGGGGCGCTTCTACGTGCAGGAGGGGAACAAACGCGTCAGCGTGCTGAAAAGCTTCGGCGCGCCGAGCATCCCCGCCGTCGTCACGCGAATAATCCCCGCGTGGTCGCAGGAGCACGAGGTCAGGCTGTACTATGAGTTCATGCGCTTTTATCAGCTCAGCCGTCTGTATATCCTCTCGTTCAGCCGCCTCGGCTCATATGTCAAGCTTCAGGCGGCGCTCGGCTTCGATGCTGACCATGTCTGGAGCGAGGAGGAGCGGCGCAGCTTTTCCGCCGCGTATTACTCGTTCCGCACTGCGCTTGAAAAATGCGAGGGCAGCCGCTTTCCGGAGACGATCGGGGACGCGCTGCTGATATTTCTGCAGGTGTTCAGCTTCGGCGAGCTGAAAGCCATGACGCAGACCGAGCTGGAGAGCTCCATAACCGGCATCTGGCCGGAGGTCGAGGTGCAGGCCAGACCCGCGCCCATAACCGTCAACACCGAGAGCAGCGTCGAGGTGAAGGGCGTGCTGACTAAGCTCATGGACAGCATCCGCCTGCCGAGCCATCTGAACGTCGCATTCGTCAACGAACTGCCGCCGGAGAAGAGCGCGTGGATAATGTCGCACGACCGCGGGCGCGAATATCTTGAACGGCATATGCCGGACAAGGTCACGACGCGGGTATATAACATTGACGCTGAACATGACGCGGACGCGCTGATCGACGCCGCCGCGGCGGACGGCGCGCAGGTCATATTCGCGACCACCCCGAGGCTCATATCCGCCTGCCGCAAGGCGGCGGTGAAGCACCCGAATATAAAGATACTCAACTGCTCCGTCTCGATGCCGTTTCCCGGCGTGCGTACTTATTACAGCCGCGTTTACGAGGGCAAGTTCATCTCCGGCGCCGTCGCGGGCGCGATGACAAAAACCGGCCGCATAGGCTACATCGCGAGCAGCCCCATCTACGGCGTTCCGGCGGGGATAAACGCCTTTGCGCTCGGCGCGCTGCTCACGAATCCCGATATAAAAATATGCCTGCGCTGGTCGAGCGTGTCGGAGGATCCGATAAGTGAATTGAAGGCGCTGGGCGTCGATATGATCTCGAACCGCGACGTGCCGAGTCCGGAGCAGCCGCAGGACGCGTGGGGGCTGTGCCGCGTGGACGGCAGCGGCGCGCTGATCCCGATCGGCTCGCCATTCTGGAACTGGGGCGAGATGTATGTGCGTATAATCGAAAACATCCTCGGCGGCGGCTGGGATGAGCTGAGCTATAAAAACAGCGGCAAGGCCGTGAACTACTGGTGGGGCATGAGCAGCGGCGTCATCGACGTCCGCGTGACGGAGAACTGCCCGGACAGCATGGCGGAGCTTGTGGATATTCTCAAGCGCGGCATTTCGTCGGGGCTTATCATGCCGTTTCACCGGAAGATAACCGCGCAGAGCGGCGGCGCGATAAACGACGGCACGCGCTGGCTCTCTCCGGATGAGCTGCTGCATATGGATTGGCTGTGCAGCTGCGTGGAGGGGAGCATCCCCGGCTTCGACGAGCTGCTGCCGATGGCGCAGTCTCTCGTGCGGCTGCTGGGCGTGTACAGGGATTGGATAATCCCCGATAAAGGGGAGGTGCAGGTATGAAGCTGCTTTTGATATCCGACCATGAGAATAGCTTTCTCTGGGACTATTACGTGCCGGGGCGGCTGGACGGCATCGACCTCATCCTGTCCTGCGGTGACCTGAAGCCCGAATACCTGAGCTTCCTTGTGACGATGGGGCGCGCGCCGGTGCTGTATGTCTGCGGCAATCACGACGGGCGCTATGAAAAGACCCCGCCCGAGGGCTGCGACTGCATCGAGGACAAGCTCGTGACCATAAAGGGGCTGCGCATTCTCGGCATGGGCGGCTGTCCGGTGTATAACTGCGGACCGCATCAGTATACCGAGCGGCAGATGGAACGCCGTCTGCGCAAGGTCGGGCGACAGATCGCCAAGGCCGGCGGCGTCGATATCCTGCTCAGCCACGCGCCCGCCGCGGGCTGGGGCGACACGGACGACTTCGCGCACCGCGGCTTTGAGTGCTTCAACGATTTCCTGGACAAGTACCAGCCAAAGTACCATGTTCACGGCCACGTGCATATGAATTACGGATCAGATATTCCCCGCACGCTTCAGCGCGGCGGGACTACGATAATAAACGCATGGGATAAATATATTCTTGAGATCTGATCCGGGAGGCCAAAAAATGAAAAAGATCGCAATAGTAACAGGCGGCAGCGGCGGCATAGGCCGCTGCACCGCGGCCGCGCTGCGCGATGCGGGCTGCACGGTATATGAGCTGTCCCGCCGCGAGAAACCGGCGGACGGCATCGTACATATCACCGCCGACGTGACGGACGAGGCACAGGTTCGTGCCGCGATAGACGAGGTCATCAGCCGCGAGGGGCGGATAGACATTCTGGTCAACAACGCCGGCTTCGGCATATCCGGCGCGGCGGAGCTGACCGACACAAAGGATTCGCACGCCCAGCTTGAGCTGAATGTGTTCGGCACCGACAACGTCACCCGCGCCGTGCTGCCGCATATGCGCGCACAGGGCGGCGGGCGCATCGTGTGCATGAGCAGCATCGCTGGCATCGTGCCCATTCCGTTCCAACTCTGGTACTCCGTGAGCAAGGCCGCGATAATCGCCTACGTGCTGGCACTGCAGAACGAGGTGAAGCCGTTCAACATAAGCGTCTGCGCGATAATGCCCGGCGACATCGCCTCCGGCTTTACCGACGCGCGCAAAAAGTCCGGCGCGGGGGACGACGTGTATGCCGGACGCATCGAGCGCTCGGTGGCCGTCATGGAGCACGACGAGCGCTCGGGCATGAGCGCGGAGTATGCGGGCAAATTCGTCGCAAAATACGCGTTGAAGAAGAGCTCGCGGCCGCTCGTCGCCATGGGCGCGGCCTACAAGGGCGCGGCGGTGCTGGTGAAGCTGCTGCCGCGGCAGACGTCGAACTGGCTCGTCGGCAAGATATACGCAAAATAAAATACCAATCCCGCCCGGAAGCTTCCGAGCGGGATTGGTTTATAGGCGCAAAACTACTTGTTGAGAATTTTCATGAACTCTTCGCCGGTGATGGTCTCGCGGCTGTACAGGAAGTCGGCCAGCTCGTCGAGCTTGGCGCGGTTCTCCTTGAGGATGCCGATGGCCTTCTCATGCTGGCGCGTGACAAGGTCGATGACCAGCGCGTCGATCTTTGCCTGAGTGTCCGGAGAGCAGGCGAGGGACGTGTCGCCGCCGAGGTACTGGTTGTTCACGGTTTCGAGCGCTACCATGTCGAAATCCTTGCTCATGCCGTAGCGGGTCAGCATGGCGCGGGCAAGCTTCGTGGCCTGCTCGATATCGTTCGAGGCGCCGGTGGTGATGGAGCCGAACACGACCTCCTCCGCGGCGCGGCCGCCGGTGAGAGTGGCGATCTTGTTCTCCAGCTCCTCTTTGTTCATCAGGTAGTGGTTGCCCTCCTCGACCTGCATCGTGTAGCCCAGCGCACCGGAGGTGCGGGGGATGATGGTGATCTTCTGCACGGGGGCGGAGTTGGTCTGCTTCGCGGCGACGAGCGCGTGGCCGATCTCGTGGTAGGCGACGATGCGCTTCTCGGCGTCGGTGAGGATGGCGTTCTTCTTCTGGTAGCCCGCGATGACGACCTCAATGCTCTCCTCAAGGTCAGACTGCGTGACGAACTTGCGCCCGTCGCGCACGGCGCGCAGAGCGGCCTCGTTGACGATATTCGCAAGCTCTGCGCCGGATGCGCCGGATGCCATGCGCGCGACGGTGTTGAAATCGACGTTCTCCGCGAGCTTGACTTTCTTCGCGTGAACCTTGAGTATTTCCTCGCGGCCCTTGAGGTCGGGCAGCTCGACGGGGACGCGCCGGTCGAAGCGGCCGGGGCGGGTCAGCGCCGGGTCGAGGGATTCGGGGCGGTTTGTAGCGGCGAGGATGATGACGCCAGAATTGTCGTCAAAGCCGTCCATTTCGGTGAGCAGCTGGTTGAGCGTCTGCTCGCGCTCGTCGTTGCCGCCGTACTGGCCGCCGCTGCGCTTCTGGCCGATGGCGTCGATCTCGTCGATGAAAACGATGCAGGGCGCCTTTTCCTTGGCCTGCTTGAACAGGTCGCGCACCTTGCTCGCGCCCATGCCGACGAACATCTCCACGAACTCCGAGCCGGAGATGGAGAAGAACGGAACGTTCGATTCGCCTGCGACCGCCTTGGCGAGCATGGTCTTGCCGGTTCCCGGAGGGCCGACGAGCAATATGCCCTTGGGCATGGAAGCGCCGATCTCCTGATACTTGCTGGGGTCGTGCAGATAGTTGACGACCTCCTGCAGGTTTTCCTTGGCCTCGTCCTCGCCCGCAACATCGGAGAAGTGGATGCCCTCGGTGGACTGGACGTAGACCTTGACGTTGCTGTTTCCGCCCAGGCCGAACATCATCGAGTTGCCGCCGCCGAGCTTGTCCGCCATCTTCTTGGACATATACTGCCCGAGGGCGATAAAGATCAGGATGGGGAGCACCCAGCCGAGAATGTCGACAAGCAGCGAGGTCTGCTCGATCTCCTCTCCCTTGAAGGAAACGCCCGCCTCCAAAAGCCGGGCGGAGAGGTCGTCGTCCGACACCATGGCGGTCTTGTAGATAACGGTCTCGTCCTTATCGGTAAAGAGAATGCGGTTGTCCTGCTCCTGGATTTCGACCTTGCCGACCTTGTCCTGCTCGACCATCTCGACAAAGGTGTTGTAGTCCACCTCCTTGATCTGGTGCTGCGCGAGCCACGGCATGGCAAAGAAATTGAAGAGAAATACCGCGAGCATGGCGACGGCGTAGTAGAAGATCAGAGGCTTTTTCGGGGTTTTGACTTCTTTCATAAGCGTCCCTCCAATATAGAATGGGACGGCTGCGCGGAGGGGCGAGCCCACCTCGTCACAGCCGTGGAAAGGATACGGAAATCATAGTGGAAAAGCCAGCTTTTGTCAAGCGAGGAGGGAGAAGATTTACATATAATTCAATCTTTCGGCACGGAGCGGCGCTATCTTCTAAATAGTATCACGCTCGCGTGTCTTTTTGTTGCAATTTCGGACGAATGTGATACAATGAAAATGAAAAATAATAAGCAGTCCAAACAAAAAGTTTGGGAAGGGAGACCCCGCTATGGCGACATTTACCGTGAACGGACAGACCGTGCAGGCGGAGAAAAATCAAAAGCTCATCCGCTTCCTGCGCGACGAGCTGCGCCTCACCTCCGTCAAGGACGGATGCAGCGAGGGCGCGTGCGGCACCTGCCATGTCCTCATCGACGGCAAGGCGACGAAGGCTTGCGTTCCCTCGACGGACAAGCTGGAGGGAAAGACCGTCCTTACGGTCGAGGGGCTTTCCGACTGGGAGAAGGACGTATATACCTACGCCTTCGGCAAGGCCGGCGCGGTGCAGTGCGGCTTCTGCATCCCGGGCATGGTCATCTCCGCCAAGGCGCTGCTGGACGCGAATCCCGTGCCGACGCGCGAGGAGGCGGCGTTCGCCATCCGCAACAACATCTGCCGCTGCACGGGCTATGTGAAGATCATCGACGGCATTCTGCTCGCGGCGGAGATCTTCCGCAGCGGCAAGCTGCCGGAGGAGAAAAAGACAGGCTATGGCGTCGGTGAACGCGCTGTGCGCGTGGACATGGCGGAAAAGGTGCAGGGCTACGGCAAGTATCCGGACGACCTGTATGTGGACGGTATGCTCTACGCCAGCGCCGTGCGCAGCAAATATCCCCGCGCGCGGGTGCTTGCCATCCATAAGGAAAAGGCGGAGGCCCTGCCCGGCGTGGTCGGCGTCTACACCGCGGAGGACATTCCGGGGGAGATCAAGGTCGGCCATCTGCAGCAGGACTGGGACGCGATGATCCCCGTCGGCAGGATCACCCACTACCTCGGCGACGCCATCTGCCTTGTGGCGGCGGAGACGAAGGAGGCTTTGGAGCAGGCAAAGGCGCTCGTCGAGATCGACTACGAGCCGCTCAAGCCGGTGTTCAGCCCGACCTATGCCTCCCAGCCCTTTGCGCCGCTCGTGCATGCGTCCGGCAACCTGCTGTGCGAAAAGCACGTCAGCCGCGGCAACGCCGATCAGGCCATCCGCGACGCGGACTATGTGCTGATGTATCATTACGAAACGCCGTACACGGAGCACGCCTTTCTCGAGCCGGAGTGCGCGGTCGCCTACCCCGACGAGGACGGGCTGACCATTCTCTCCACCGATCAGGGCGCTTACGACACGGCGCGGGAGGTCTCCCGTCTGCTGGGGCTTCCCAAGGAAAAGATCCATGTGACCAATATGCTTGTCGGAGGAGGCTTCGGCGGCAAGGAGGATATGACGGTGCAGCACCATGCGGCGCTTGTCGCTTATCTCACGGGCCGTCCGGTCAAGGTGAAGCTCAGCCGAAAGGAAAGTATGCTCGTCCACCCGAAGCGGCA
>ERZ773139.363-NODE-363-length-63044-cov-17.880439_pt1 | contig 63044 bp, 57 predicted proteins | sample MGYA00580854_ERZ773139 | MGnify/ENA primary metagenome ERZ773139 (study PRJEB29015, sample SAMEA2737809) | human gut metagenome | biome: human gut; feature: human-associated habitat; material: faeces | place: China | collected 2012 ...
CTTGGACGAGTGACCGTTTCATGGTCGATCAACACACTGGATGAAAATTTCAAGAACGATATGGACTCTGCTTCGAGCATTGAGCGGCGCATCGCTGCTATGAAGCAAGTATATGATGCAGGTATCCGTACAGTCTGTTTCGTATCTCCGGTATTCCCCGGCATCACGGATTTTGAAGCCATCTTTGAGCGGGTAAAGGATCAGTGTGATCTGTTCTGGCTCGAAAACCTCAATCTTCGGGGCGGCTTCAAGAAGACGATTATGGATTATATCGCCGGAAAATATCCTGACCTTGTACCGCTTTACGATGAGATCTATAACAAGCATAACCGCAGCTACTTTGAAGCGCTTGAAGTAAAAGCTGAGGAAATGGCTAAGAAGTATGATTGTCCCTTTGTGGATAATGAAATGCCTTATGGAAGAGTCCCTCAGGGACATCCGGTGATTGTGGATTATTTCTATCACGAGGAAATCCGAGGGACAGAAAATACCGGAAAAAGAAATCGCTAACTTCCAGTTTGTCGGGCATAGCGCAGCCGTGCGCTTTTCCCCAATAGTGGTGCAATCGGTAAAAGTTTCCACCTTAATTGGTTTCTATCAAAATTACGATGGGCTTTTTTATGCCCGAAATCCGCTTGAAACAAGCTTTTCAGCTGTTTCGACACATGAGCAAACCCCGCTGCAGAACATTTCTGCGGCGGGGTTTCGTGCTTTATACCGGGGTATTCGTTAAACAGCCGAATTCTGATAATGCTTCTTATGAGAAAATCGGCGATGAACTGCGGTCGCCGGCGATTTCAGCCCCTTTTGAGGTGTCTTCATCCTGGGAATGGCGCCGTGTGGGTGATCTATTCTCAAATATATCAGAGCCGGCATACAAAAAGGACGCTCTCATCTCATATCATCAAGGCGGACAAAATGGCAAGGGGGCTGCGTGGCGGAAATATCGGTGAGGAGCCGTTCTTTTTTAAGAGTGACGATGTTTTCATTTCAGGTGATCTCGTAAAACCAGAGCTGTATTTGAGAAAGAACTATATGATCGCGCCTGCGGTCAGCAGCCCGGACCGCATCGGCAAAAATGCTCTCATAGACAGGGATTATTCCGACGTATTCACGGCTTGCTCCAGTTCAAGCTTTGCCGAATCCAGAAATCCGTTCACGTCACGGCTTTTCCGCTTTCCGTGCTCACGGCTGTTGTCTACTTTCACTGTTCCGTTTCAGCGAATGGAATACTTGGCGGGATGCTCGTCCCACTCCTTCAGAATCTTCATCGCCTCGCAGGCGGCGCGGCATGCGCGGTCTTCGCCAGTCTTGTCCGTTGCCCACTCCCCGGTAATACGGTTGGTTATAACGGCCAGAATGGAGGCGCTGCGCATCTCATGCAGATAGCCTACGACGAAGTGCCCGGCGGAATCCGTGTCGATATTGGTCACTCTGGCCTGCCGCAAATCTTCAATCAGGTGCTCGGAACGAGAAGGCCAGAAACCATTTTCACTGATTTTGCGCCCTTGCCCGATGTAGAGTGAAGACGGGCTGTACATGATTCCTGTCCCATAACGGTAGCCAAGGCGCTCACAGGCTTCGCAAAGGGCATTCACGACCATACGATCGGCAACAGCGGGGAATGACTTGTCCACATAGCAATCGCTGGTACCATCTGCTCGGATGGCAGCCACAGGGATGATAAGGTCACCCGGCTGAAAACGTTCCGAGATTGCGCCTGTGGTGCCGATGCGGACGGTGGTGTGCGCTCCGATGTTCTTCAGCTCGTGCAGGCAGATCTCGGCGCTCGTCGTGCCGATGCCGGTGGAGACGCAGGCAATATCCATGCCGTCATAGGTACCCTTTGCGGAACGAAACTCCCGGTTGAATTCCAGATCTACCGCATTTTTCCACTGCTTTTTGACAAGCTCGACCCGTTCCGGCGCGCCCGGCAGCAGAACGTAGGGGGAAATCTGTCCTTCCGTCAAGCGGATGTGAAATTGTGCGTCCCCGATGCCGGGAAATTCAGTTTTCAGTGTGTTTTTCATGTTGTCCTCCTTTGTCGTCATAGTGCGTTCGGTTTTCCTTATGCGCGAAGTATAGCAAAAAGAAGCCCTCCCAAACCATGCCGTATGGCATAGTTTGAGAGGGCTTCCGGTTTGTTTTTTTCCGCGATAAATTGACCCGGTGCCTTTCATCAAAGAATATTTTTCCGTGTTCTTCGCCTGGATCGCCGCAATTCGTTTTGGATTGCGGCGGCTTTTCACATTTTCTCTTGTTTTTTCTGTTGGATATGCTATAAATATAAATAATTAAATGTAAATCAGAAACGGAGCATGGCCATGAACGATTTTATCATAGAAAACGCCCGTCCGGAGGACGCCGCGGCAATACTGGACTACCTGAAAATCGTCGGCGGGGAGACGGACAATCTCAACATGGGTGCGGAAGGTATCCCCATTGCCGTGGAAGTTGAAGAAGCGTTTCTTCGTTCCATGCTCGATTCGTCCGACGACGTGATGTACGCGGCAAAAGCGGATGGCGAGATCATCGGTATCGCCAACGTCAGCCGGCTGAAACGGCGCATGAGCCACCGCGCCTCGATCGGCATCAGTGTCCGGCAGTGCGCGTGGCACAGCGGCGTCGGCACGGCGCTGATGGAGGCGCTCCTTGCTTTCGCCCGGAAAAACGGCATAGAACAACTGGAACTCGAGGTGCGCTCCGATAACGGCCGCGCCATTCACCTGTATGAAAAGTTTGGATTTACAAGGATCGGAACGATCCCCGCATTTCTTAAGGTCAACGGGGAAGATTTTGCCTCCGATTACATGGTGCTCCCCCTGAAAAACAACGCCTGAGACAGATGCATTACGTTCAGGCCAAAGGGATACTCTCCGCCGGAAACGGAATGAATCTCTACCGCGGCTGTACGCACGGCTGCATTTACTGCGATTCAAGAAGCCGCTGCTATCATATGGATCACGCTTTCGAGGATATTGAAGTCAAAGAAAATGCTCTCACGCTTCTGGAAGACGCGCTCCGACGCAAGCGCAGCGCCTGCATGCTCGGCACCGGCGCAATGACTGACCCCTACATCCCGCTTGAATCGGAGCTCGGCTATGTCCGCGGCGCGCTCTCGCTCTCGCTCCGGTACGGCTTTGGCTTCACACTGCAAACAAAATCCGACCGCGTGCTGCGCGATATTGATCTCCTGCAGGCCATCAACGAGAGGACAAAATGCGTGGTGCAGATGACGCTCACCACGTACGACGAGGCGCTTTGCCGGAAGCTGGAGCCGAACGTCTGTACAAGCGCAGAACGTTTCACCGCGCTGCAAAGGCTCCATGAAGCCGGGATCCCCACGGTTGTGTGGCTCTCCCCCATTTTGCCGTTTATCAACGACACGGAGGAAAACATTCTCGGCATTCTGCGCTATTGCGCCGAAGCAAAGGTCAAGGGCGTCATCTGCTTCGGCATGGGGGTAACGCTCCGCGAGGGGAACCGCGAATACTTCTTTGCGCAGCTCGACCGGCTGTTTCCCGGCATGAAAGAGCAGTATATCCGCACCTTCGGTCTTTCCTATGAAAACACCAGCCCGCGCAATGCCGAGCTCATGCGTCTCTATCACGCCTTTTGCGAGGAGCACGGCATGATGCATGATAATGCGGAAATATTCACCTTCCTACGCACATTCACAGACAAATCCGATGGAACGCAGCTGAGCCTGTTCTGACGAGGAATTACAGAACCGCAAAGCAGAAATACCCGATTCTGAAACGGAGGCACTTATGACATACCTTCTGAAAAATGGCAAGATCTACGACGGGACGGGTGCGGACGCTTTTCTCGGCGACATTCTCGTCCGCGGCGACCGCATTGAAAAGATTGGCAAGGATCTTGCCTGCGACGGAGCGCAGGTGATCGATCTTCAGGGGCTATCCGTGTCCTCCGGGTTTATGGACGCTCACTCACACAACGACTGGTTCGCTATCCGCAAGGATCCCCGGCCGTTTTTTGAGCCGTTTATCCGACAGGGCATCACCTCGTTCATCACCGGCAACTGCGGTCTTTCCGCCACAGGGTTCACTCCGGATACGCCGTATCTTGATAAGATCGGCGGCGGGCTTTTCGGTTACCGCGGGGATGAGACCGGCGTGTACCCGTCGGCCGGCGCGCTGCTCGACGCCGCAGACGGCCGCTCCCCCTGCAATATTGCCGTTCTCGCTGGCCATTGCTCCGCGCGCGCCGGTATCACCGGCTTTGACGGCCGCGATCTGACGCCCGCCGAAGAGGAGCAGATGCTCGGTACTATGGAGCAGAGCCTGAAGGAGGGCGCCTGCGGTGTGTCGCTCGGGCTGATGTACGAACCGGGGCTGTATGTTTCGATCGAAGAGCTGAAAAAGGTCGCTCGTCTCGCCGAACGGTATGACCTTCCGATGACCGTGCATCCGAGAGCATGCAGCGCCGTTTCCATGACCTATCCCCTGCTTGGCCGGCCGCACCTTCTCCGCGCGCTCGACGAGCTGGTGGAGATCACGCGCGGCACGCGCATGAAGCTCCAGTACTCCCACGCGATCTTCGTTGGACGCCGCTCGTTCCGCTGTAAGGATGAACTCAAGGAGATCATTTATCGGATGCGGGAAAACGGCGTAGACGCGCAGTTTGATATATACAGCGAGCTTCTCGGCGTATCTGTCATCACGGTCGTAATGCCGACGTGGTATCAGGCGCTCAGTGCGGAAGAAAAACGCCGTCCTGTGAACAAGCTCCGCTTTTCCCTGCTCGCCAAAATGAGCATCGCGCTTCTCGGCTTTGGCTGGGATGATATCACCATTGCTTACGTCGGCGAGGGGAACGAGCGATACGAGGGAAAGACCGTGGCGCAAATTGCCAGGGAAATGGGAAAAACCGACATCGACGCCTATCTCGATCTCTGCGAAATGAGCGATTTCAAGGGCCGTGTCAACATGGGGCCGTACAGCACGCCGGAGATCGTCAGCGATCTCTCCCGCGACGATGTGTGCCTTTATATGACTGACGCCTGGGTCGAGCCGCACGGCGTGCAGAACCCCGCCATTTACGACTGCTTCCCCAAATTTCTCAAATACTCCCTCAACGGCACCGGCGACACTATGCCGCGGACGATCCGCAAAATGACCGGCGGCGTAGCCGACCGGTTCTCCATTCCGGAGCGGGGATACATCCGCGAAGGCTATTTCGCCGACCTTACCGTATTCAACGAAGATAAGCTCAAAGCCGGAGAAGAGGATTGCGGACATTCCTTCGGCATAGAAAAGGTCTTTATCAACGGCCAGCTCATTCTTGACGGCGAAGAGCTTAACACCGACGCCATGCGCACGAGCGGCCGCGCGATGCGCGCCGCGAAGCGATAACCGGCATATTACGAGAAAAGGCTCCGGACGATCGGATCGTCCGGAGCCTTTGTCTATCTATATTTTATTCGCTGACAGCGTCGGTTTTTGCGCCATGCAGCTTTTTCTGCAGCCAGTCCTTGCCGTCTACAAAGCGGGAGACGATGAAGCTCACCACGTAGTCGCCGGCAGCGTTGACCATCGTCGCGGGCGGGTCGATCAGCTCGCCGATGGCAAGAGCAATCGGGAACGCCACGTTGAGGTGATCTGGGAAGAACATCGAGCAGAGCACCAGCTCGCCCGTGCCGCCGCCGCCGGGAATACCGGACATGGCAACCGACGAGAACACCGCCACAACGATCGCCAAGATCGCCTCGCCCGTACCAAAGTCCTTGCCGAACATGCCGAAGAGGAACGCGACCTTGATGATGGCGCCCATGGCCGAGCCGTCCATGTGCATCGTAGCGCCGAGGGGCATGACAATATCGGAAACTTCCTTGGAAATGCCGGTATCCTCCGAGACTTCCATGTTCACCGGGATCGTTGCGACCGAGGAGCAGGTGCCGAACGCGGTCGCCGCCGGGCGGAAGAGGTGCCGGAACATGACCTTAGCCGCACCTTTGCCGCCGCCGAAGCGGGCATACAGAGGGGACGAAATGAGCAGGTAGATCACGGAAACGACGTAGTAAATGCCGATGGCGCGGGCGTAGTTGGAGACGAAGTCCGAGCCGTGCGTCGCGACGAGGGAGGCGAAGAAGCCGAAGAAGCCGACAGGCGCATAGTAGGAGATGAGCTTGATGACCTTCAGAAGAATGTCCGTGAGGTCATTGAGCAGCAGCGCCACGCGGGACTCGCGGCCGCCGCACATCTGAATGCCGAAGCCGAAGATGATCGCCGCAACGATCAGCGGAAGGATAGCGCGGCGGCTCCAGAGCTCGGTGAAGTCGGGCTTCGTGAAGAAGTTGACGATGAGCGTGCCGATATCTACGGTACCGACGCCGGACTCTTCATAGCTGGGCGCGGCAGTAAACACGGGAATAAAATGAACAATGATGTACATCAAAATCGCAGCAATGGCAGCGGTGGAAAGGAACGTTCCGACCGTGATGCCCATGATACGCCCGGCGCGTTTTGCCGAGCTCATGTTTGCGATCGCCGAGGCGATGGAGCAGAACACCATCGGCACAACGACGCAGAACATCATATTAATAAACAGCGTCCCGAACGGTTCGAGAGCCGTAGCCCCCGGCCATGCCGCACCGACAATACAGCCGGCGACGATGCCGAGAAGCATCAGTGTAATGAAACCGTATTTCTTCATAAACTTCTTCATTGCACATAACCTCCACTGAGTATTTTCGTGCTATATTTTACTGCGCACACCTTGCAAAGTAAACGCAATCTATGCTATACTCTTTGCAAAAGATGCTTTTATGGAGGCCGTCATGGACGAAAACTACGAAAAGCGCGGATACCTGCTGGAGGATTTCCGACTTTTTCACCTGAAAGACGACCGCGGCACGAAGGTTGATTACCACTATCACGAATTCTGCAAGATCGTGCTTCTTCTCTCGGGCAGCGGCAGCTATACCGTAGAGGGGCGGCGCTATCTTCTGCTGCCCGGCGACATCGTGCTCGTCGGCAGCCGGTGCGTACATAAGCCCGAATTTGAAGAGGGAATTTCCTATGAGCGCATGATTCTTTATATCTCCCCTTCCCTGCTCGCGGAAAATTCCGTGCCGGACTATTCGCTCGAAGACGTGTTCTCCGGTAAGCCGGGCCATGTGCTTCGCCCGGCGGAGGACGTCCGGCGGCGGCTTCGCTCGCTGGCAGAGCAGCTCGAGAGCGAAATGGCCGCGAGCGGCGGCGAGAATGCGATTCTTTCGCGCTGTACGCTGCTGCGCCTTCTCGTGGAAATCGGGCGTGCAATGCAGAAAACCGGCTCCGAGCTCCCGCAGCCGGTCGTACCTAGGGACGGCAAGATCCTGGACATTCTGCGCTTTCTGGAAGCCAATCTTGCCGAAGACATCTCCATTGACGATCTGGCCGCGCATTTTTTTATCAGCAAATACCATATGATGCGCCGCTTCCGCGAGGAGACCGGCACATCCATCCACAACTATCTCTCCGATAAGCGGCTTCTGGCGGCGCGCGATCTTATCCAGTCCGGACTTTCCGCCACGGACGCCTGCTTCCGCTGCGGCTTTCGCAGCTATTCCGCCTTTTCCCGCGCCTACGGAAAGCTCTTCGGCGCCACGCCGACCGGACGCATCGTGCAGACGCTCCACGCGGACGACTTTGACGAATGACAGGCAAAGAGGTGCATCCTATGAAATTCACAAAAATGCAGGGGGCCGGGAACGATTTCATCGTTCTGGACAACCGGTCCGGCGAAATACGCGAGAACGAATACTCCGCTCTCGCCGCCCGTCTCTGCCGCCGCCGTCTCTCGATCGGCGCGGACGGGCTGATGATCGTCCTCCCCGCGCAGGGCATCGGCGATTACGCCATGCGGTTTTACAATTCCGACGGCTCACTCGGCGAAATGTGCGGCAACGGCGCGCGGTGCATCGCGCGTTACGGCTATGACCGCGGTCTCGCCGGAGACATCCAGCGCATTGAAACGACCGCCGGGATCGTCGTCGGACAGCGCATCGAAGAGGATCTCTATTGCGTCCGGCTGAACGACCCCACCGCTGTGGAGACCGAGATCGGCATACCGTGGGACGGACAGATCCTCTCGGTAACGTATATGGAACTCGGCGATCCCGGTATCCCGCATGCCGTTTTGGAGCTGCCGGAATGGGACACAATGCCGGAGGATGAGCTGCGCTCGCTCGGCGCTTACATCCGCAGCTACGCCGCCTTTCCGAAGGGCGCGAATGTAACGTTCCGCAAACACCTTGGTCGGGATCATGTAAAGGCGGTCACCTATGAGCGCGGCGTGGAGGACTTCACACTCGCCTGCGGTACAGGCGCGGGAGCCACCGCTGCCGCCATGCGGCTGCGCGGCGAGATCAGAGATGAAACACTACGGCTGGATTTCCCCGGCGGCGAGCTGCAGGTCTCGCTCTCTGTAGAGGAGGATGCCGTCTGCGACATTTATCTTACCGGCCCGACGGTCGTTGTTGCCGAAGGTGAGTATCTCGGGAGGTAAACCCATGAGCAAGGAACGCGATATGCGCCGCACCGACTGGAAGCGCATCACGAAACGGCGGTACGTTTCCCGCGGGGAAGCTGACATTTTCGGCAGTGCCGGACGAATTTCCCTTACTTTGATCGACGAGGTGACCGGCCCGCTCACGGTGCACTATCACAGCCGGGATGTTCTTATCGCTGATGCCGGTTATTCGTGGTTTCAGGCCGCGGTCCCCGGCGCACACTGGTGGCTGACGGCAATGTTCGACGAATGTGACCGGCTCATACAGATCTATTTTGACATCACCGGCGGCAGCCGGTTTGACGATCCGGAAAACCCGACGTTTGAGGATATGTATCTCGATATCGTCGTATCCGCCGACGGCTCGATCGAGGTCGTTGACCGGGATGAGCTGGACGAGGCGCTGCTCTGCGGCGCGATCACCGTCTTACAGCACAGGGAAGCAATCGAGGCCTGCGAAAAGCTGGAGAAGTTTCTCCGTGAAAATTCGGCCGCCGTCCTGGACTGGTGCAGCGCCATGCAGCGGAAGCTGAAAAGAGAAATGCCGGTATGATTCCCAAAAGAGGGAGAAGCTCACGCAGCTTCTCCCTCTTATGGGTTGTTAAAAAGCTGACCCTCCGGGAGTTTCCCGGAGGGTCCGTTTTGCTCAGTCGATCTTATAGGCCCGCTTGGTGACGTCCTCGCGTTGCATTTTATCGTAATGCCTGCAGAGGAACGGCTCAACCACGTAGTACAGCAGCTTGCCGTCGAGGTCGAAATAGAACACCGCAAACAGCAGCGCATAAAGCCCCGCCAGAATGCCGGCGATCTTGCCGAGGATCTTAAACAGTTTACGCATTCTTTCTTCCTCCCTGTTACCAGCTCATGGAATCGTCAAACTCAAGCAGCGACGGATCGAGCGGCTCTTCGTGCATGACGGTGGTCATGTAATCGTTGATGATGCGGCGGATCTCCGCACGGGAAACGGTGCGGCTGTCCGGCAGAGCGTGAGGAATCCAGATGGCGTGGATGTTGCGCTTGCGGAACTCATCCTCGAACACACCGTGCATGCCCTGCGCGCCCTTGCACTGGAGCTGGTCGTACATGGCGACCATGTCGCAGTTGAACTGCTCCATATACTTCCACAGCTCAAAGAAGTGGTGCATGCCGCCGACGGCCATACGGCGCATGGGGGCCCACATGTGGTACTGCGCCATATCCTCGAGCGTGTTCTCGTAGCTGTCGGTGCGGATGGTCATGTCGAACATGAGAGAGTCCATGTTGATGATGACGTTGAGACCCCAGCAGTTGTATGCCCAGGTACACCAGTTGGAGTAATACAGCGGCGCGCACGACCACGCGATCATGCGGTGGCGGGTTTCGGGGAAGGTCACGGTCTTGTTCCGCACGCAGCGCTCCATGATCTTGCGGACGCGGGCATCGACCTCATGCCAGATGAAGTTTTCCCCGTACTGCGACTGGTAGATGCGGTAGAGCGCCTGCGCGACGCCGTTGATGGGATAGTAGTTGGTGTTCGCGGCAACATCCCATTTCTCCCACTCGAACCGCTGCAGCTCGTTCTGAGCTTCCAGATTTTTGACGAGCTGATCCCAGTTGAACGGCACGCCGGTCATTTCCTCAACGAATTTCCACGCGCCCTCGATCTCCTTGGCGCAGTGCTTCTTGACGAGCGGATCGTCAAACTGCATCGGCTGCGGCATGGCGTAGAGCGGCTTATTGAAGAACCAGTCCTGCAGAGCGGTGCTTGCAACGGAAGCGTCGCACGCTTCGTTGGACGTGATGAACATCGGAGAGTAATCGGGCACGTCGTCCTGCACAAAGATACCGGCTTCCGCCTGGCACATCGGGCACGGGTCGCCCGGCAGACCGATGGACTGCACGGCGTCGATGTAGTGGAGAACGGTGTGGCTGTTGACGTGGCAGGTGACAAAATACGGGATCATCTCGAGCGGAACGTGTTTGAATTTATCCGCCCACGGATAGAACACGCCGCCCCATACCGTCTCCTTGTGGGCGATGGTATGGTCGTAGTAATCGTTCTGCTTGCCGTTGTGCAGCTTCGTGTCGGCGGCGAACATGCGCTGGAACTGCTGGATGGTCACGCTGACCATGGCGCGGTAGTGCCACGCGGAGGCGCGCAGCGCCTCGCCGCGAAGGCCCTGCAGGCCGCGGTCGAACCAGTGCAGAACCGGAAGATAGGTCTGACCGACCCAGCGGTAGCGCCACACGCCCTTGAAGAAGGCCAGAGGCTCTTCGCTCTTGAGAATGTCCGCCACCATCTGCGCGTAGTTGTACAGCCAGATGTTGTTGAAGTAGTACATCGTGTCCTTTACGCCGCGCCACTCACGGTGCTTGTAAAGGCCGGTCTTGTCCTCCAGGATATCGCCGAGACGACGCTCGCCGTGCGGCTTGCCGTGCCAGAAATCCTTCAGGGCTTTTTTCATTTTCGCCTTATCCATTCTTTGCGCCCTCCTTCTCCTGGATCTTCTTGATCTCCAGACTTTCCACAAACGCCTGGAAGCGCGTGCGGAGCTGGCCGGAGGCGGAGTTGATGTACTCTTTCTCGATCGAGCACACGGGCAGACCGAAGTCGCGCGGCAGGATGATCGTATCCGCCACACGCTCGTAGCTCCAGTACTCGCAGAACTTGTTGGATTCGACGATCACGCCATCCGCCTTGTATTCTTTGGCGACATCGGCGATGTACTTTTTGCGCTGACGCATGGCGCTCTGCTCCATGGAGCGCGGGCACACACTTGTTTCGAGATAGTGGCGGGCGACAGCGCGAAGCGCCGTCTCCCCTTTTCGGATCTCGATCTTCTCGCGTCCGGGCAGAGAACCATAGCAGTAGCGGTCGGCCACGACGAGCGCGCCGCAGCTCTCGATGAGCTTGGTGAAATCGGGATCGTCATTTTCCGAACCGGCGAGAACTACCTTAACGCGGTAGTTGGGCTTTGCATCGGCTTCGCGGGTCTTGAGATCCTCGAGCGTTTCACGCAGATACGGGAGGATCAGATACTTTGGACAGACCATCGAGACGAGATTGATGATGTGGAACTCCGTGCCGGTGATCGTGGGCTTATCGAGCTTGCGGAATTCGCCGATCTGCGTGATGATGTCGCAGATCTCGTTGTGCGCCTCGATCGTGGCGCGCAGAGCTTCGTCGGACGTGTCGACGCCGAAATGTTCGTGCAGCTCGTCGAGAACGTGCTTCTGCAGCGTGGCGGCAAAGTGTTCGATGCTGTTCTCGTTCTTTTTGAACGGAACATCCGTGAAGGAGACGAAGAAATTTTCGTTCTGAATGAGGTCAGGCAGCTCGGCAAGATGCTCCTGAAACCGGCAAGTGCCGGCGCAGGTCTCCGTGCCAAGCTGCGCGTCGATGAAGTTGTAGCCGCCCTCGAGCGCACGCTCGAGAAGACTGCGGGCATAGTGGCAGACGCGGCTGGACATATAATAGGTGGCCATATCCGGGGAGGTGCAGCGCGGGGCGCGGAGGCGAACGCTGAAACAGCCGGGCAGATCCAGAAGGACCTCCGGCATGAAATAGCAGGTGTAGCCGAGAGCATACTTTCCCTCTTCCTTCGCCTGCCGAACAAGAGCGTTATAGGACTCCTGCAGCAGATCGTCGAAGAAGATCACATTTTTCAAATCGCGCATGGGGCTTCCTCCGTTGATGGTTTCTTATTCCGACGGGGACTTTTTTCCCGCCTGCTGGAAGTGAAGCTCACGCATACCTTCGACCTCGTCGCAGATCTCGCGCAGTCCGCACGAGTCGCAGTCGGTGGGTATGCCGTCCAGAATGGTGCTGAGAGAACGGGTAATGTCTGTGACCTTGCGCGCCTGTGCACGAAGGCCGGGATAATCCGCCTCCGGCGCCGTAACGAAGATCACGCGCACACCGCGAACATTTTCCTTCTCACGGAATTTGCGGATATAGTCAAAGCCAATGTTCCGGAAGGAGATGCCGCCGCGGATGGCGTCGCGGCTGACGCGCACCTGCTCGCGGTTATCCTCCGAGAGCGCGCGGATCATGTATCCCTTCGGGAAGACATGGTATTTGACAAATTCGATATCCTGCAGTGCGCGGTACGCTTCGTCCTCTTCTCCCACGTCCTGAATGGAGAACAGAACGATGCGGGCAAAGGCGCAGTCGCCGCGGATCTCCGAAAGATCGGGGCCGTACAGCCAGACCTCGTCCGGCCCGACAAGACGCTCGTCGGTCGTAAAGCAGCTATAGGACACGGCGCTTTTGGCGCTGCCGCCGAGCTCATACGCCGCTTCGCGGAGCATGACGAGCTCGTTTCGGGACGTCTCCGCCCAGCAGGCCGCCGGGTCATACGTCCATTTTTTCGCGGAGGAGCCGCTGAGCAGCTCCTCCGTTTCACGAATGCATCCGTTAAAAAGCTCCATCAGAACTTGATGTCCGCTTTCTTGCGGTCAAAGATCCGGTTGACCTGTACATACGCCCAGGAGAGCAGCTTCTGGTCAAGATTCCAGAAATAGACCACAAACAATACGCCGATGACTGCCGTCAGAATACCGGCGATCTTACCAAACACTTTCCAGAATTTTTTCATAGGGAATTATACTCCTTTCGAAAGTCCCTTCTGGCGGGCGTATTCCGCCGCGCCGAGAGCGCCCATGAGCTGCGGGTCGGTCTTGAGGTCGATGACCTTGAGTTTGAGGACGTGCTCAATGGCCTGCTTCAAGCCGGCGTTCTTCGCGCAGCCGCCCGTCAGGGTGATGCTGTCGGTCGCGCCCGCTTTCTTCGCCATAACGAAGCAGCGCTTGGCAACGGCCATCTGGATGCCGGCGGCGATCTCGTCCATGGGCTTGCCTTCACCGACGAGCGTGATGACTTCGGATTCGGCAAAGACGGTGCACTGGGCGGTGATGGGGATAACGTTCTTCGCGCCGAGAGACAGGTTGGAGAATTCCGGCAGCGTCATCTCGAAGGAGCGCGCCATCGCTTCGTAGAAACGGCCGGTACCGGCAGCGCACTTGTCGTTCATGGCAAAGTTCTTGACGGTGCCGTCGGTGTCGATGCTGATGCCCTTAACGTCCTGGCCGCCGATGTCGATGATGGCCTTGACGGTCGGGTCAGTGACATGGACGCCCATGGCGTGGCAGCTGATCTCGGAGACGTTCTCGTCGGCAAAGGGGACCTTGTTGCGGCCGTAGCCGGTGCCGATGAGATACTCAAGGTCCTTGGAGGAATGCAGGTCGGGGACCTGATCGATGACTTCCTGCATGGCGATCTGGGCGGACTGCTCGGAGTTGATCTTGCTGCGGATGGTGGTGTGCGCGACAATGTTTCCCTGCTCGTCAAGGATGACTGCTTTGGTGTAAGTGGAACCGACATCGCATCCGGCGAAATACTTCTTGGCCATGGTTAAATACCCTCCAATAATGATTCTATTTCTTTTTTTACAGGCAGATCTCGTCTTCAAAATCAACCAGCGTGGGATCCAAAGGCTCGGCATGCATAACGGTGCGCATATACTCGCTCACCTTGTCGCGCATCTGGCGGCGGGAGACGGTACGCGGATCCATCAGATCGTGCTCGATCCAGATCATCTTGCGGTTCTGCTCGCGCGCCTGATCGTCCAGAATGCCCTGCACGGTGGCCATGTTCTTGCAGGCAACGTTCTGATACATGATGATGAGATCGACGTTCCAGATCTCACACTGCTTCCACAGCTCGTCAACAACGTGCTGATAACCGCCGTTCGTGTGACGGCGCATGACCATGCGCTCGTACAGACGGCCGAGATCGCGCAGCGCCTCTTCCTTGTCCTCGGTCTCGAGCTGTTTGGTGAAGTTAAGGCTCTCCATCTCAACGAGAACGTTGACGCCCCAGCAGTTGGCCAGCCAGTTGGAGAAGTTGGCATAGTAGTGCGCCGGGCAGGACCACACAATCGCGCGGTACTTCATCTTGCCGGGCCACGCCTCTTCCTTGCGCTCGTAGGCCTTGAGCATGATCTTGTTGACCTTTTTGAAGGTCTTCAAGATGCGCGGGTCGATGCCGCCGTCCATCTCGTAGTTCCACTTGCGGAACAGCTCGTAGCACGGGCCGATGATCTGCGGATACGCCGTCTGGTTGACCGCCCACTTTTCGAGCTCGTAGCTCGTCTCTGTGTTGAAGCGCTTCATGGCGGAGAAATAAGCATCCCAGCTCCACTTTGCGCCGGTCTGCTCCTCAATGAACTTGATGCAGGCCTTGATATCTTCGGCGGCGCACTGCACGGTCTCCTCGTCCTCGTAGCGGACGGGGAAGCACAGATGGAACACCGGGAGATCCGGGAAGCGGCGGGACATGTAGGAGGACGCCATGGTCGAGCCGTCGCACGGCATGGAGCTGGAGATGAAGCACTTGCCCATATGCGGCAGCGCATCCAGCACCAGAGCGCCGCACTCGGAGGAGGGCACCGGGCAGCAGTCCGCCGGCAGGCCGAAGCTCTCGACCGCGTCGATGTACGGCACGCAGGTGAGCTGGTCGATCTCGGAGACCAGGAACACCGCAAAGAGCTGATACGGAATACCGATCAGGTCGGGGAAGCCCGCCATGATCTGGCCCATCGTCATCTCGTCGAAGAGAACGACCTTCTTGTTCAGCTCGGCGCTGTTGCCGTTCTTCGCGTCGCCCTTCGCCTGAAGGACGAGGTTTTCGGCAACGTAGCGGAAAATGTCGTAGATCATAAGGTGGCTCATCTTGAGAGCCGCGCCGTGCTGACCCATGGTGTTCTTATCCATGAAGCCGACACAGCAGAGATAGGACATCATCCAGCGATAGTGCAGCACGGAGTTGAGCGCCGGAATGAGATCCTTGGAGAAGGTGCCAAGCAGCATGCCCCAAATGCGCAGCCACTCATAGAAATCGTACGCCGTGTCGGCGACGCCGCGCCATTCGCGGCGAACGGTAGCCATAGCGCCCTTCTTGTAGAGACGGCCGAGCTTCTTTTCCCCCTTGAGCAAAAGCTCGCGGCGCTCGGAGCAGGACATGGCGGCGATCTCGGCGGCTTCCTCGGCAACGCGCTTGCCGAAATCGATCCAGCCCTGTTTCTGGCGCGCGCCGAAGGCTTTCCAGTCGGTGGCAAGGAGCATATCCTTGGCGATATCAAAGACTTCCTTCAGGTTTTCGCCCTGCGCCTTCCAATCCATGTTGTTCTTTGTGCGGAAGAACGCCGGATTGGGGTATTTCGGAGTTTTCGCCATCAGTTCTCCCCTCCCTCTTTGCGGATTCGCTTGATCTCCAGCGATTCAACGAACGCCTGCACGCGGGTGCGGAGCTGTCCGGAATTGCCGTTGTTGTACAGACGGTCGACCGAAAGGACCGGCCAGTTCTTCTCTTCCGCCATAATGTGGCTGACGAGCGCGCGCTCAAAGCCCCAGTAGTCGCAGTACTTCATCTGTTCATAGATGATGCCCTCGGCGCCGAACTCGCGGGCAAGACGGTCGGCGGTGTCACGGCGCTGCTGGACCTTTTCATCGGAGATGTAGCGGGCGCATTCGGAATGCTGCATGTAGTGCAGGCAGAGCTGCGTAAGTACGTCGTCGGTGTCGTTAAGCTCAATGACCTCGCGGCCCGGCGTGGAGCCAAAGCAGTAACGGTCGGAAACTACGAACGCGCCGCAGTTTTCAATGAGCTTGGTGAGCATGGGATCGTCGATCTCGCTGCCGACGATGGAAACACGGGCGCGGTACCAGGGCTTTGCATCGACCTTGCGCTTTTTGATCTCGGCAAGCGTCTCGCGCAGGTACGGCAGGATAAGCGCCTTCGGGCAGGTGTAGGAAACCAGATTGAGAACGTGGTACTCGTAGCCGGTGATGGGCGGATTTTCCATCTTGCGCATCTCGCCGATCTCGGTAAGGATGCGGCAGACTTCGTTGTGCTCCTCCACGGCCTTGCGCAGCGCCTCGTCCGACGTGTCCGCGCCGAGCTTTTCCTTCATAACATCGAGTACGCGATAGCGCATCTGTTTCACATAGGACTCGAGCGTGTAGTCGGTGATCTTGAAGGGAATGTCCGCGTGGGTCACGAAGAAGTTGGGCTTGTCGTTTACCTGCAGGATTTCAAAGTGCTCCATAGCACGGTTCATCATGGAGCAGGCGTCCACGCCGATCATGGCGTCCAGAAACTGGTAGCCACCCTCGATGGCGCGCTCGGTGAGCGCTCTGGCGAACTCGCAGGTGTAGTTCGACATGTAGTACGTTGCAATGTCGATGGAGCCGGTGTGCGGAGCGCGGAGACGGACGGAGAAGCAGTTGCCAACGTTGAGGATCGGTTCGGGGACATGGTAGCAGGTGTACCCCATGGCCAGATTCCCTTCCGCGGCTGCCTTTCGCACAAGCTCGTTGTCGGCATTATCCAGAAGCTGCTCAAAGTAGATCAGATGCTTGAGATCCTTCAAATGTCACACCCCTTTTTGATTTCTTTCTCTTGTTGTTTGCCCTTTATTTATAAGTTTAATTGCGCGCCTTTCAGAGAATGCCGAACTTTTCCAGAACTTCCTTCGTTCCGCGGTACACGCTCGACTCCGGCGGAAGATCGTACACCGTTTTGCCCTGGATGTCGTTGGCGGCATGGTAATCGTCCGACTCGATATAGGAAAGAATCTCAACGCCCGGAATCGTGATGAACTTGTTGAGATCCGGGTTTGTCACGCGGTTGATCACCGCGCCGATGCGGTCGTACATGACAAGCTCATCGGCGACCTGCTTGATCGTTCCGACGACCTGAATGCCCTTGCGGCTCTGGTCGGAGACGAGCAGAAGGTGCGTGACCTTCTCGAGCACGCGGCGGTTGATCTGCTCGATACCGGCTTCGCCGTCGATAACAACATAATCAAACTCGCGGGAGAGCATCGTGATAACGTCCTTCAGATAGGCGTTGATGCGGCAGTAGCAGCCCTCCGCCTCCGGGCGGCCGATGGCGAGAAAGGCGAAACCGTTCTTTTCCACCAGCGCGTCGAAGATGCGGTAACGGGATTCCTCCACGAGATCCATCGCTTCCTTCGTGCGGCCCTCTTCCACGTTATCAATGATCTGCTTGCGGATCTCGTCAAGCGTGAGCGTGACCTCCACGCCGAGGCACGTTGAAAGACCGACGGCGGGATCGGCGTCGATCGCGAGGATCCTCGCGTCCGGTTTGCACTCCGTCAGGTGGCGCACCATGGCCGCCGCCAGCGTCGTTTTTCCCACTCCGCCCTTTCCGGATACGGCAATCACTTTCGCAGTTGTTTCCATCACAAGTTTCCTTTCGCGCAGTTTGATGAATTTGTGTGCGTTTTTAGACACTTCTATAGATTTTAACCACATAATCATTGTATCACTTTCTACTAAAATAATCAAGGATTTCTTATTATTTTTTGTTGATTATCTGTGCTGGTTGTGTTAAATTGAACATGATGTTGGTGTAGGATTCACAACGGCTGTGAACAAATCATTAAGAAATTGAGAACAATTACAAATAAAGTATGAAAGAGGGATTTGGATTTGAAAACCGATGCGTTGGTCGAAAGACTCGTCAGCAGCTACGGCAGCTGGGTGCAGAAGGACTGCGAAAATACCGAAGGCGGTACCGGACGCTATACCGGGGAGCTCTGGCCGTATGACACGATGTTCTCCCCCATCCAGGTCAACCGTCTGACGATCAAGAATCGTCTTGTGATGGCGCCGATGGGCAACTGCCAGATGGCGGAAGAGACCGGCCGCCCGAACGACAAAATGCGCGAGTACTTTTTTGCCCGCGCCGAAGGCGGCGTTGGCCTTCTCACCACGGGCCTCATCCCCATCAGCCACCACATCGACTCTTCCGTGACGGAAAAGGGCAACTTCTCCTACTTCCCCCGCATCGACAACACCCGCACCAACTTCATGGGCTGGCGCGATCTGGCGCAGGGCGTCCACGCGCGCAACAGCCGCATTTTCATCCAGCTCACCGCCGGTCTCGGCCGTGTCGGCAACCCGCAGTGCCTTATGACGAAGTACGCGCTGCCCGTGTCCGCCTCCTGGAATCCGAACTTCTATATTCCGAGCATTCCCTGCCGTCCCCTTACCGACCTTGAGCTGGACCAGATCGTCCGCAACTTTGGGCAGGGCGCAGCAGACGCCAAGACGATGGGCATCGACGGCGTGTATCTGCACGGCCACGAGGGCTATCTCATCGATCAGCTCACCAACACCGCGTTCAACCACCGCAAGCTCGGCAAATATACCGACTGGCAGCTCTTCGGCATCAACATCGTCAAGGAGATGCGCAAGCGCACCGGTCCGTGGTTCCCGATCATGTACCGCATCGATCTGAGCTGCGCTCTCGAAGAGACCTACGGCGAGCGCATGGACACCGTTTCCTCCCTCAAGGGCTTCAAGAACGGCCGTTCCATTTATGAAACGCTCGACTATATGGAAAACCTCGTCAAGGCGGGCGTGGATATGTTCGACGTGGACCTCGGCTGCTACGACAACTGGTGGCTCCCGCATCCGCCCGCGTACATGCCCGCCGGCTGCTTCCTTGACGTGGCGAAGGTCGCCAAGGAATACTTCAAGGAGCGCGGCGTGAAGTCCAACGCCGGATTTGAGGTTCCCATCGTCGCTGTCGGCAAGCTCAACTATCCCGATATGGACGAGAAGGCCCTGCGTGACGGCAAGTGCGACATGATCATGCTCGGCCGCCCGGTGCTCGCCGATCCCGACTGGTGCAGGAAAGCCTATGCGGGCGACGTGGACCAGATCCGTCCGTGCATCGGCTGTCAGGAAGCCTGCGTCAACGAGTTCGTCGAGGGAGGTCACCCGCAGTGCGCCGTCAACCCGCGCACCGGCCATGAAGATGTGCTGCCCAAGCAGTCCGCGCCCGCTGTAACGGCGAAGAAGATCGGCGTCGTCGGCGGCGGCCCCGCCGGCATGAACTTTGCCATCTACGCCGCGCAGCGCGGCCACACCGTCGAGATCCTTGAGAAAACGAGCGAGCTCGGCGGCATTGCGAACGCCGCTGCCGTTCCCAAAAATAAATACGACATGCACAACTATGTCGAATGGCTCAAGCGCCAGACGCTCGGGCAGAAGGGCGTTGCGGTGAAGTTCGGCGTAGAGGCCACGCCGGAATATCTCAAGGCGCAGAACTACGACGCCGTGATCTATGCCGTCGGCGCCAAGCGCATCAGCCCGCGCATTCCCGGCATCGACACCGTGAACATGGTCGAAGCGACGGAGCTTCTGCGCAATCCCGAAAAGCTCGGCGGCGCGAAGAAGGTCGTCGTTCTCGGCGGCGGCGCGGTCGGCATGGAGACCGCCTACTGGCTGAGCTACGAGCACGGCTGCAGAATCACCGTGATCGACATGCTCGGCAACTTCATGGACGGCGCCTGCACCGCCAACCGCGGCCACATCATCCACTATCTTGAGGATAACGGCGCGAAGCTCGTCAACTGCGCAACGATCAAGTCGTTCGAGCCGGGCAGGGTGCTCGTCAGCCGCAACATCTCCAAGGGCGCGCCGGACGTTTACTGCACCTGGACGCCGGTTCTGCCGAAGAACGTCGTCAACCCGCTCGCGCCGAAGATGGGTCCCGAAACGGTCGTCGAAGAGCACCACGCGGAGCTGTTCGTCAACGCGCTCGGCCGCCGCGCCGACGAGAGCCAGTATCTCGAGGGCGTGAAGCAGCATGTCGCCAAGGAGATCTACAACATCGGCGACTCTTTCCAGGCCGGCCTCGTCTGGGGCGCTACCAAAGCCGCCTACAACCTCGCGCAGTACATCTGATCCGATAACTGCATAAGCATATAAAATGACGCCGTATCCGGAAAAACCGGATACGGCGTCATAATTTATATCTGTTATCGGGTATAAACGGAAGATCACTTTTCCCCCGCTGCGGCGCGGGCGTAGGCGACGATGATCGCCGCTGTTTCTTCCAGTCCCGCGGAGGAATCCACCGTCAGCTCATAGTTTTCGGCATCGCCCCAGCGGCGGCCGGAGATGTGCCGGTAATACGACGCCCGCGCCTTGTCGGAGTGGCGGATATTGCGTTTTGCCTCCCGCAGCGTGTCCCCGTATACCTCCATGACACGACGGATTCTGTAGTCGAGCGGCGCGTGAACGAACACACGGACAACATTTTTATGCTCCCGCAGAACATAATCCGCGGCGCGCCCTACGATAACGCACGAACCGTTGTCGGCGATGCGGCGGATGATCCGATCCTGCGCCGCGATGGCCCGCTGGACCACCTGCGAGCTGAGATAGAGATCGCGCATCGCGTCCGGAGCGTTTTTGTGGATATCGGAAATGAATTCGCGGTCAAGTCCGCTCTCATGCGCGGCCAGCGCCACCATCTCCTTGTAGTAAAACGGGATGCCGAGCTTCTGCGCAGCGAGCTTTCCGATCTGCTTGCCGGAGGAGCCGTGCTCGCGGGCGATGGTGATGATGACGCCCGGCTTCGAGGGTTTGAGCGCCACGGCGTCTCCGTCATCCGCGCGCAGCGGCTTCGGCTCGCTGACATAGTCCTTTTTGAGGAACTGCCGGTAGAATACGAACCCCACGATGCTCGTCAGGATCTCCGTAACCGGATACGTCAGCCAGAACCGACTCAGCCCGAAGCGGGAGAAAAGATAGCCGAGCGGGACGAACAGCACGACTGTCCGTATCACCGTAAGTGCCGAGCTTTTCAGACTTGAGCCCACCGCCTGAAAGAACACCGGAAAGATCAGCGATGTGACCATCGGGATAAAGCCGAGGCCGATGATGCGGAAGCCGACCGTGCCGATCTCGATCACGAGCGCATCGGAGGTAAATGTCCGCAGCAGCTGTGACGGCAGAGAAACGAAGATCAGCGTGCCGACGGCCATCAGCGCCGCGCCGAACAGGACAGAGGCCGAAAGCGTCTTTTTGCAGCGGTCGATGTTTCGCGCGGCGTAATTGTAGCTGATGACCGGAACGATGCACGTCTGCATCGCGCCGAGCGGGATAAAGAAGAACGTCTGCCACTTATAGTAAATGCCGAGAGCGGTGACCGCCTCGTCGCAGAAGCTCGCCAAAATCAGATTAAGGCCGAATATATAAAAAGTGTACGCCGACTGCATCAGGATATTCGGTATGCCAAGACGGAAGATCTTTGCGACGTGGTGCGGATACGCCTTTGCCGCGGGCGAGCGGCGAAAGCCCTTTCTCATCACGACGAGCGCCGCCACGATCTGCCCCGCAACAGTAGCAACGGCAGCACCGGCGATACCCATTTCCGGAAGGCCGAAAAGGCCGAAGATCAAAAGCGGGTCGAGAACGATGTTCGTGACCGCGCCGAGGATCTGGGCGATCATTGGCGTTTTCATATCGCCGGTCGATTGCAACACCTTTGTCCAGATGCTCTCGAGGAACAGCCCGAAGCTGAATACGCACACGATCCGGCCATATACCGTTACATCGCGTATCACCGCGTCAGACGAGGTGGATATTCTCGCATAGGCGGGCATGACCGCCCAGCAGACCGCAGCGAACAAAAGCCACAGCGCGGCGGCGAGCGGTGTTCCCACGCCGGCATACTCATCCGCCTTTTTCGCCTCGCCCGCGCCGAGCTTTGCCGCCATCACCGTGTTGATCCCTACGCCCGTTCCGACGGCGAGAGCGATCATCAAAAGCTGGATCGGATAGATGATGGACAAAGCCGTCAGGCCGGATTCCGAATACCGGCCCACAAACAGACTGTCCACGATATTATAAAGCGCCTGAATGAGCTGCGCGAGCATCACCGGCGGCGCCAGACGCAACAGAACTCTGCTGATTTTTTCCGTTCGGAACAGTTCGCTGTGTTCCACTTTGGTATCCCTCGTTTTTCTCGTTTGATATCCCGCGTTTTTCGCGGGTAGGCGGCATTGTAGCCGCTTATGAAAAATTTGTCAATGGGGCTGAGTATGCCGTATAGATATCCTGTGTGTTTTCTTCTTTTCAAACCTTCACCAAGTCATTATAATAAGAACGTCTGAATAAGGAGGAATAAACCATGAATACCGCATATTATCAGGGAAACCGGGAACGGCTCTATGCCATGATGCAGTCGGGTTCGCTTTTGATGCTTTTTTCCGGCGATGAGATCCGGAAAACGAACGACGAATATTACCCGTTTTTCGCGGATCGGAGCTTTGTCTACTTTACGGGGCTGAAGTGCAGGCAGGCGGTGCTGCTCGCGCTGAAAGACGCCGAGGGCAGTGTCGCGGAGCGGCTGTATCTGCTGCCGCCGGACGCTATTGCCGAGCGCTGGACCGGCACCCGGATCAAGCCGCAGGAAGCGGAAAGCGTTTCCGGTGTTAAGGACGTGCGCTTCGTCGGCGCGCTGGAAACGGATTTTTCCGCGCTGGCGAACAGCGGAAACTACGGAACCGCGTATCTCGACCTCTACCGCATCTCCCCCGCTGACATTGACCGCCCGGCGCACGGCTGGCGAAACGTGATCCAGCGGGAATATCCGTTCCTGCGTCTGGAAAACGCCAACATACTGATCCGCCGGCTGCGGCTTTTAAAGCAGCCCTGCGAGATTGAGGCGCTGCGTGAAGCTGAGAAGATCACCAAGGCGGGCATTCTGGCCATGATGCACGCTTCTCGCCCCGGAAAATATGAGTACCAGTACAAAGCGGATTTTGATTATGCGCTGGCGCAGTTCGGCCCGGATGGTCCCGGATTTCCCTCCATCATTTCCGCCGGGAAAAACAACTTCTGTATCCACTATTACAGCTACACCGGGCAGGCGCAGGACGGCGACATGATCCTCAACGACGTCGGCGCGCAGTACGACAACATGATCACCGACGTATCCCGCGGCTGGCCGTGCAACGGACGGTTCTCGCCTCGTCAGCGGCTTTTGTACGAGTGCGTGCTGGCTACCTCGGACTATATGTTTTCGATCATTCGCCCCGGTATGCCCATGGAAGAGGTAGATGCCACGATCCGCCGCTACAACGCGGAGCGTCTGGTGGAAGCAGGGGTTCTCCGGAGCGCGGACGAGATCGGGAAGCTCATGTGGCACGGCGGCTCGCATCACATCGGCTACGATGTGCACGATGTGGTAGAGCGTCCTGCCGTCCTCGCGCCCAACATGGTCTTCTGCGTGGATGTCGGCGTGTACCACGAGGAATGGGGCATCGGCTTCCGGTTGGAGGATAACTGCCTCGTGACGGAAACCGGCTGCGAAAACCTTTCGGCCGGTATTCCGCGCACCATTGCCGATATCGAAGCGGAGATCCGCCGCATCTGACCCATGGAACGGATATTGCTTTGGCTTCTGGCCGCCGGAGCGCTTATCGGCGGGATTGACTGCCTTCTCGGCAACCGGCTGGGATTGGGAGAACGATTTGAGGAGGGTTTCCGTCTGCTGGGCCCCACGGCTCTCTCCATGGCGGGCATTCTCTGTCTTTCTCCCCTCATTGTCCGGGTACTTTCCCTGACGCTCTCTCCGCTCTGGCAAAGGATCGGTTTGGACCCCGGAATGCTGGGCGGTTTTATTCCCATCGATATGGGAGGCTACCAGGCGGCAGTCGATCTTGCCTCCGATCCGACCGTCGGGCTTTACGCGGGCATTCTGGTCTCCGCCACAACGGGATGCACGCTGGCATTTACCATTCCGATGGGCATGGGGCTTCTCTCTCCGGAGGACACGAACGCTTTTTCCCGAGGGATATTGATCGGTCTCATTCCCATGCCCGCGGCGCAGATACTCGGCGGTCTTGCCGGAGGGATGCAGTTTCTCCCCCTTCTGAAAGAGAGCATTCCGATCCTGCTTTTCTCCGCGGCGCTGATGCTCTGCCTCCATTTTTCCCCGCAGAAAAGTCTGAAAGTATTCGGCGGCTTTGCCAAGTTCCTTCGGGCTTTTTCTCTGATTGGGCTGACGCTCGGCGCGGTGCAGTATATCGGCAATATAAAGCTGCTGCCTTCGCTGATGCCGCTAGAAGAGGCAATGCAGGTGGTCGCGTCCATCGGGATCGTCATGCTGGGGAGTCTCCCTGCGGCGGAGCTTCTCCGGCGCGGCCTTTCCCGGCCGTTTTCTGCTTTGGGCAGAAAGCTGCATATGGATGACCGCAGCTTTGCCGCCCTGCTTGTCGGCTTTGTCAGCGCCACTCCGGCCATCAGTATGATCAAGGGAATGGATCCGCGGGGCAAAGTTATGAACGCCGCTTTTCTTGTCTGCGGCGCTTCCGCGCTGGCCTCGCATCTCGGCTTTACCGTGGCCGTCGAGCGGAGCCTGATCTTTCCGCTGCTTATCACCAAGCTGACCGGCGGTCTTATGGGTACGGCTTTGGCGCTTCTGCTGACAAGGCGATCCGCCGGGAATTCCCCGGTTTCGTAAATGCGGCGTCCCCGAACTATCCGACATATAGACATAAGAATGCGGCGCGGTTTGAAGAACCGCGCCGCATTCTTTTACTGTTCCTTAATTGATGTGAAGGGTGTCCTCCGCCACGATGGTGGCGATGTTCTGGTTGCTGTAAGTCCCGTTGAAGTGCCATGTCACGTTCACCGGTACGTCCGTGCCGGACGTGACATCCACGCTCGTGCTGCCGAGGAAGGTCTGCGTCAGGGGGACATTGTCAAGGCGGATGGCCTTGGAGGACGCGTACGATACATTGCCGCCGACATTGAACACAACGTCGCTGGTGCGGTCACCCGTTACGAGCGCGTACGACTCGACGTAAGTGTCGAGCTTGAGCGTTTTCGTGCCGCCGCTGCCGGTCACCGTCCACTTGACGACGATGTTGATGTACGTCCCCGTGTCCGAGCGGAACTCGCCGCTCTGGTCCTGGACGGGCGCCGCCGTCGGCTGCACAGTGGGTACCGGCGTTTCGGTCGGGACGGGCGTTGCTGTAGGAACAGCGGTCGGGACGGCTGTCGGAACAGGTGTCCCGGTCGGCTCCGGCGTCGCCGTGGGGGGCGTCGTGGCCGTCGGTTCGGGCGTTGCGGTCGCCGTCGTCCCGGGATTTTGCGTATCCGAAGCATTGTTTTTCGATATACGGAACACAACAAAAATGCCGACAGCGACAAGCAGGAAAACGAGGATCAGAATGGGTGCCGCGGATTTTTTCATGGAGAATACCTCCCTATCATTATTTCATCAGGAGATCGATCGCCTTGTCCAGTTCAGAAAGCGTTTCGATGTCCCCTTTTTGGACGGCGTCGATGACGCAATGGTTCATATGGTCGCGCAAAATTATTTTGCAGATGTTGTTGATCGCGCTGCGCACGGCGGCGAGCTGTACGAGCACCTCGGCGCAGTCGCGCCCGTCGTCGATCATGCGCTCAACGGCGTGCAGATGTCCGATCACGCGCGCCAGACGGTTCTTTACGGTTTTGGTGTTCTGGTGCGTATGCGCGTGGGAGTGAGAATGCACCGTTCCGTCGGCATGGACGTGACAGTGCTCCTCCGCGGTATGCATGGATTCCGTATGTTCCATAACTTCTCACTCATCCTTCGTCATGTGCTGCGCGGCAACGCGCAGCATCATTCGTTTCGTTTCCCCGGAATCAAACTTTACCTCGACCAGCGCGTCGCCGCCCATCGGCGTCATCTTTTCGATCACGCCCTTACCGAACGCCTTATGTACCACGCGGTCGCCCTTTTTGAAGTCCGGCGCTTTCGGCGCGGACAGGACGGTCTTCGGCTTTTCCGGAGCCGCGCGCTTTGCCGCGCCGGTCCATCCGGTGCGTGCAGCATAGCTCGTGCCAAAGCTGCCGGGCCGGTAGGACACCCCTCCGCCGGAATAGCCGGAGCCGCCTCCGCCCCATGTTCCGCTTCTTCCGGAGATGAATGTGCCGTCGTCATCCCAGAGATTTGCTTTCTTTTTCGCAAGCCCCTGCCGGTCGAGCAGCGTCTGGGGTATCTCCTCGATAAAGCGGGACGGGAGATTAGCAGAAGGGTTCCCGTAGAGTAAACGCCGCTCGGCGCAGGTGATATAGAGCTTCTCCCGTGCGCGGGTGATCGCCACATAGCAGAGACGGCGCTCCTCCTCCATCTCTTCTGGGATGCCGACGGACTGAGAACTTGGGAATATATTATCTTCTACGCCAACAAGAAACACGACCGGAAATTCCAGACCCTTTGCCGCGTGCATCGTCATCATGACGGCGGCATCCTCGGCGCGGTCGTAATTGTCCAGATCGGTATAGAGTGCTACCTCGTCCAGATACGAATAGAGATCGAGGTCGGGGTTGGCTTCCACGCTCTTCACGATGCTGGACTTGAGCTCGGCGATGTTTTCAAGGCGGGTGACATTTTCGTCGCCTCCCTTCGTCTCGAGTGCCAGCGCGTAGCCGGTGCGCTCGACCACCGCGTCGTAAAACTCATCAAGCGGCAGCGCAGAAACCGCTTCCTGCAGCTCCGCGATCATGCGGCAGAACTCCTCCATCCGCTTTCCGGCGGCGATGCCGGTGCGGTGAGATGCCGTGGTCATCGCTTCAAAAACGGAAATGTTCTCCGCCGCGGCGATCTCGCGGATCTTTTCCAGACTTGTCGCCCCGATGCCACGCGGCGGCTCGTTCACAATGCGCAGAAGCCGCGTTTCATCCGTGGGGTTCGCGATCACGCTGAGATATGCCAGAATATCCTTGACCTCGGCGCGGTCAAAGAAGCGCGTGCCGCCGAAAATGCGGTACGGGATGGAGCGGCGCTTGAGCGCAAGCTCGATGCTGCGCGACTGCGCGTTCGTCCGGTAGAGCACGGCGAAATCACGCATGGGCCGGCGCGCAGAGGCGATGGTACGCGCGACAAAATCGGCCTCGTCATCCTCATTCCGCGCCTCGAAGAGCGTGACGGGGTCGCCGCCGGACTGCGCCGTCCAGAGCGTTTTGCCCTTGCGCTCGCGGTTGTTTGCGATGACGGCGTTCGCCGCGGCGAGAATGTTGCCGGTCGAGCGGTAATTCTGTTCGAGCCGGATGACACGTGCGTCCGGGTACTGCTTTTCAAAGGAGAGGATATTTTCGATCGTCGCGCCGCGGAATTTATAGATGCTCTGGTCGTCGTCGCCGACAACGCAGATGTTCCGGCTGCCGCTCGCCATGAGCGCGGCAAAGAGATATTGCAGATGGTTCGTGTCCTGATACTCGTCGATGAGGACGTATCGGAATTTTTTCTGATAATACGCGAGCACATCCGGCTCGTCCTGCAGAAGGCGGACGGTATAGTATATGAGATCGTCGAAGTCCATAGCTCCGGCGTCCTGCAGGTGTTTGGCATAGGCTGCATAGATCTTCGCCGTGCGGACACGGCGGATATCACCGGAGCGCTCCTCGGCGGCGATGGCCTCCTCCGGCGAGACGAGCGAGCCCTTGTACCGGCCCGCCGCGGCAAGCATGGCCTTCGGCGGGAACACCTTGTCGTCCATGTTCATATCGCGCAGAATGCGCTTCATAACCGAGAGGCTGTCCGCCTGATCGTAGATCGTGAAGCTGTTCGGAAAGCCGATACGGTCGGCGCAGCGACGCAGGATACGCACGCACGTGCCGTGGAACGTGAGCGCCCAGACATCGCGCCCGGTCTCTCCGAGTTTGGCTTCCAGACGGTTTTTCAGCTCGTCCGCAGCCTTGTTCGTAAACGTAATCGCGAGCACCTGCCACGGCGCCGCGGGATCGACGGCGCACAGGCGGCGGATATTGTCCGTCACGTCCGTGCGTCCGGCTGCGGCGTCCTCGAGCGCGGCGAGCATCGTCTCGTCCGCGTCGGGCGGAAGCTCTCTCGTGTCCGCGCCGCGGCCAAACTGCAGGATGTTGGCCACGCGGTGGATCAAGACCGTCGTTTTCCCGCTGCCGGCACCCGCGAGCAGAAGCAGCGGGCCTTCCGTCGTCAGAACAGCTTCGCGCTGTTCCGGGTTCAGATTGGCATATTCTTTTTCAATGATCTGCCGCCGCGCGGCGGCAAACCGTCGGGAAAAGTCCTCGGTCATGGAGAGATATCCTCGGTTTCTTAGTCTTTGAAGAACAGGTGCTTGACGCGCTTATAGATAAAGAACGTGATCGCGCCGTTGGCGCCCGCTTTGATAAGATTGAAAAGCAGGATGAACGGCATGAGCGAGAGCACGGCGGACACCGTACCGCTGTTCACCGCGCCCATCAGAAAATACGGCGTGATGACAAGATTGGCAAAGAACATGCACACGACCATCGTCAGCGTGCCGATGCCGATGGCGACCGCGGCCATTTTCTTCGTTTTGTGTTTCCGGTAGAAAAGGCTCGACGAGAGCACATACGCGCCCGTTGCGACAATGTGCATGATGATGCCGTAGATCCCGCTCTGGGCGCTCACGGTAAAGCCCTGAATGAATGCGGCGATCAGCGTGACGATGAATCCCGCAGCCGGGCCGAACGCAAAGCCGCAGATCAGAATGGGAATATCCGCCGGGTCGTATTCAAGGAATGCGACCGCCGGAAAGATCGGAAAGTGGATCAGCGCAACGAAGCAGACGGAGAGTGCCGTCAGGATCGCCATCGTCGTCAGTTTACGGGTGTTTGTCATGGGAAAGGCCCCCTTAAAAAAAATTCGTCCGAAGAAAGCCATTCTCCGGGCGCAGCACAAGAATGTAAGGAGAGCCTTACCGCTTCTTCTTCCATCCAGACTATACTGTCGGTCTCGGAGTTGCACCGAATCTGCCTTACGGCTCGCGGACTTTACCGCCGGTCGGGAATTTCACCCTGCCCTGAAGAATAGTTCCATATTCAGATAGCCGTATTATAGCACGCCCCGCAAAAAAATCAAGAGCTTTGACAATCCGGCCGAAAAACCTTACAATAGCCGCAAAAGGATGTGATGCGCATGGGCGAGCCGACCTGCACCTTTACGGGCCACCGGGCCGAAAAGCTGCCATGGGGCTATAACGAAAACGATCCGCGCTGCCGGAGACTGAAACGGACGCTGTACGATACGCTGGAAGCGGTATACGAATCCGGCTTTCACCGGTTCATCTGCGGCATGGCCGAGGGGTGCGATCTCTATTTCTGCGAGGCTGTTCTCGCGCTGCGCGAGGATCACCCCGATATAACGCTTGAAGCCGCCGTCCCGTTCGCCGGACAGGCGGAGCACTGGGGCGCGGCGCAGCGGCAGCGGTACGAAGCCCTTCTCGCGCGCTGCGACACCGTCACCGTATTGCAGGACCATTACTCCCCCGGCTGCATGATGAAGCGCAACCGGTACATGGTCGATCACGCCGATCTTATCATCGCCTGCTATGACGGTAAATCCGGCGGCACGCTCAACACGCTGCGCTATGCCATCGAGCGCGATATCCAGATCGTGCATCTGCCGCTGGAAAATGTATAGGAGCAGGGGCATGGATTTTAAAACGATCGATAAGTCAAACTACCGGGAATGCATGGAACTGCAGGTCGAGGAAAGTCAGAAATACTTTGTCGCAGACAATACGCGCTCCCTCGTTGAAGCCGCCTATGAGGACGGGCTGTACACGCTCGGGGTATACGACGGCGATACCATGGTCGGGTTTGTTCTGTACGACTACGACGACACCTATCCCGGCTGGTCGATGAGCCGGTTTATGATCGGCCGTCAGTTTCAGGGCAAAGGTTACGGCAAGCAAGCCGTCCGGGAGTTTCTTGATTATTTCAAAAAGAAACACGGCGCAGACAGAATTTATATCAGCGTATCTCTCGATAACGCCGTCGCGCGCAAAATGTACTCGGATCTCGGCTTTCGGGAGATAAAAGAAACAGAATACTCCTATTCCGGCCATCTTTACCGTGAAATGCAGATGGTAAAGCATCTCTAATACCGCTTACAGCACAAAACGGCGCAGACAGTTCCCCTGTCCGCGCCGTTTCTGCATGATAAAAATTGAAATCAGAAGCCGAAGTTCAGCCCGCCGGTGACCTTCGCCATGCTCTCCTCGCGGGATGTCTCCGCCGCCTTGAGCGCGGAATTGACCGCCGCAATGACCATGTCCTGCAGCATTTCCACATCGTCGGGATCGACGGCCTCGGGGTCGATCGTGAGCGTGATGAGCTCGCGCTTGCCGTTGACCTCCGCCGTAACAACGCCGCCGCCCGCCGAAGCGGAGTATGTTTTGACGTCCAGCTCCTCCTGCATTTTCAGCATGTCCTGCTGCATTTTCTGTGCCTGCTTCATAAGATCGCTCTGTCTCATGCCGCCGCCCATACTCATACCGCCGCCGAAGCTGCCGCCTCTGTATCCTTTTGCCATAGTTTCCTGTCTCCTTTTTATTGGATGGTTACATTGCCGAATTTGCCGAGAAAATCAAGTTTATCCTCTCCCTGTGCGCCGCCGCTTTGCAGCTCCTCCAGCCGGATCTGCATCGGTGCGCCGCAGAGCGCAGACACCTTCTGCCGTATCTTGTTGAGCACGTCCGGGACGTTGACGGCGTTTTTCGCAAAGCCCGGGAGCAGATGCAGGATAAGTTCGCTCCCGCGGATCTCGCCCGAGGACTGCGTGGCGTCCGTCAGAACGATGCGAACGCCGATGGGCAGATCGTTTTCAAGCTGCGAGAGCGCGTATTCCCAGCTGACGCCGCCCGCGGGGACACTGTCCGCCGCTTCCGTCACCGGGACGCTTTCCTCCGCCGGAGGCGCCGGTTTTGCTTCTACTGCCGGGACAGGCTCACTCGCCGTGATCGGCGGCGCATATACGGGATCGCTCTTCGCCGGAGCCGGCGTTTCCTGTACCGGCGGCGCCGGAGGAGGCGTCGGGATATCCCGCTGTTCCGGCCGGGGTACGGCGGGTCTCTGCGCGGGAGCGGCCGCGCGCGGCGGCGCGATCTCTCCGCCGCCGGAGAGCTCCGCGAGACAAAGCTCCGTCTGCAGGCGCGGATTGCCCGTTTCGCGCAGCAGCGCCTGGTGCTTTTGCAGCGTATTGAGAAGCCAGAGAAGGTTTCCGTCGCCCGCGCGGATATCGCGCAGAACGTTTTCCCCATAAGCTCCGGAGATCAGCGTCCGCCCGCCCTTCGGGGCGAGACGGAGCAGCAGCGCGTCGCGGAAGAGCCCGGAGAGCTCGCCGAGCAGCGCCGCAGGATCCTTGCCGTCCTGCCAGAGCGATTCGAACTGCGTGAGCGCTTCCTCGGTATTCCCGGCGAGAACGGCGTCCGCAATGGACTGCGTGCGGAGTGTTCCGGCCAGTCCCATGGCGTTGCGCACCGCCGCGGTGTCTACCGTTTCCGCCGCGGAGCACTGGTCGAGCAGCGAAAGGCCGTCGCGCATGCCGCCGTCGGCAAGGCGGCCAAGAAGCTGCGCCGCATCCGCCGTGAGATTGATGCTCTCCTGCTCCGCAACATAGGCGAGGCGCTTGGCGATCGTGTCGCCGTCGAGCCGCCGGAAGCTGTGGCGCTGGCAGCGGGAGAGGATCGTGGGAAGAACTTTATGGAGCTCCGTTGTTGCGAGAATGAACATGAGATGCTGCGGCGGCTCCTCCAAAATTTTCAGCAGCGCGTTGAACGCCGGTTTGGAGAGCATGTGCACCTCGTCGATGATGTACACGCGCTTGCGTACTGTGGTCGGAGAGAAGATTGCCTCGTCGCGCAGCATGCGCACATCGTCCACGCCGTTGTTGGACGCCGCGTCCAGCTCGACCACGTCGAGAACGGAGCCGTCCTCAATGCCGCGGCAGGCGTCGCACTCGTTGCAGGGGTTTCCGTCCACCGGGTGCTCGCAGTTGACCGCCTTGGCGAGAATGCGCGCGCAGGACGTTTTGCCCGTGCCGCGGGTGCCGATAAAAAGATAGGCGTGGCTAAGCCGTCCGGTACGCACCTGGGTCTTGAGCGTTTCGGTGATGAACGGCTGCCCCACCACATCGTCAAAGGTTTTCGGCCGGTATTTCCGGTACAGAGCTTCGTACAAAATCCATCTCTCCGTTTTTGGGAAAATAGAAAGCGATCCTTGGCAAGACTGCACACCTTTCCTTGAATGATGCGGTATGCCCGGTGCAACAGCAGCCGGCTCAGGTCCGGCACCCTCACGGCACACACAGCGTTCCGCTTAATGCTGCTCGGTTCCCCGCCTGACATGGTTCACGGGGCTGTGTTGCGCGAGACCAGACCGTCAGCGCCACTTACTGCCGCCAGACGACACATCGCATACCCTCGGAGAGGAATTCATCCCTGCTATAGCGGATTGCAGGCTACAGGGCACCGCTGGCTCCCCGACTAGTGCAGCCTTGCCAAAGACCGCTTTGTTATTATATCGGATGCGCGGAAAAATATCAAGTGTCTTTTGCGTCGTGTTTTCGGTTTCCCGCATATCCTGATACATGGAAAGGGTGTGCATCGTTATGGAACAAAAAAATTCCCGGCAGTTTTTCCTCGGCGCAAACACCGGCGCGGGGTTCGTTTCGCTCTATTCGGCGTTTGCCGCGCCGGAGGACGGCGCGTTTGTCTGGTACATCAAGGGCGGCCCCGGCAACGGGAAATCCACGCTCATGCGCCGCGCCGCCGAGCGCGCGGAGGAAGCGGGATTCGCCGTTGAATCCATTCTGTGCTCCGGCGATCCGGAGTCGCTCGACGGGATATACATTCCGGAAAAGAAGCTCACGTATGTGGACGCCACGTCTCCGCATGTGCAGGAGCCCGCCGTTCCGGGCGCTTCGGGAAAGTATCTCGACCTCGGCGCATTTTACCGTCCCATTCCGCCGGAGGAAGCGGAGAAAATGCGGCGGCTCTTTGCCGCGTACCGGCGCGAGTATGCGCGCGCCTATGACATGCTGCACGCGGCAAGGCTCGTCTCCCCCGGCAGCATTCCGGGCGTTCTTACGGCAGAAGCTAAAGCGCGCGTGCGAAAACGCGCCGAAGCGTTCACAGAAATGGCCGTTCATCGTTCGGAGACAGAATACGAAAAGCGGCGCTTTCTCTCGGCCTATACCTGCCGCGGCGCGGTGCTGCTCTCGGCGACCGCCGCGTCGTTCGGGCGGGTGTACACGCTGGATAATGAGCTTGGGCTTGCGGACGATTTTTTGCAGACGGTGCTTGAACGGGCGCGCTCGGCCGGAGCGGCGCGCATCGTCTGTCCCGATCCGGTCGATCCGGAAAAGCTCGCGGCGCTGATTCTGCCGGAGGATGGACTCTCGCTCGTTGCGGTGTCCGGCGATTTCCGCTTTGACGGCAAGGCCGCGCGGCACTTCCGGCTCGACACGGCGGCGGAGCTTTCCGATGCACAGCGAAAAGAAATCCGCCGCGCCGCCGCGCTGCGCCGCTCGCTCGCGGCGGAGGCGTGTTCCGCGCTGCGGCGGGCGAAGGAGCTGCACGACGAACTGGAGGCGGTATATCATCCGTTTGTGGATTTCCGCGCGCTGACGCGTTTTGAGCAGAAGCATCTGGAAAAGGTCTTTTCGGCATAAGCCTCCGCCGCCATGCATATACTTGTCGCGGAATAAAACGGAGGTAAGCTATCATGGATCTGCGCAGGGAAAAGAAACGGGCTATCATGCGCTATGCCGGATATGTCGCCGGCACTCTCGGCGTGGGCGGACTTTCGGCACTTCTCTCCCGCGGCGGCATGGAGGCTTTCGTCCATCTCAAAAAGCCGTCCTTCTCTCCGCCGGGCTGGGTGTTTCCGGCGGCGTGGACGCTTCTTTACATCCTGATGGCAGTCTCCGCGGCGATGATCGCCGGAGAGAGAACAAAGCAGTCGCGCGACGCGCTTTTCACCTATTGTGCGCAGCTCTTCGTTAACTTCTGGTGGTCCATCTTTTTCTTTGCCTGGGGACTCCGTCTGACCGCCTTTTTCTGCCTTCTTCTGCTGCTCGTTCTCGCTGCGGTAATGGCGTTCCGGTTCGGAAATATCCGTCCCGACGCCGGAAAACTGAACATTCCGTATCTCCTGTGGCTGGTTTTCGCCGGCGTGTTGAATATATCAATATACATTTTAAACAAGTGAAACGTTTCCGAATGGCCCGCAATTGGTTTGCGGGTCAATTTTTTGTCAAGACTTGTTTTTCATAAAAAACGGTATTGAAAAAAAATGTTTTTTCCTGTAAAATTTACCTCTGCCCTGATACCCCAAGCAAAAAATAATTTGAGGAGTGAAGTAATTGGACAAACTGTTTTGGATCGGCTTCGTCGGTGCTGTCGTTGCCGGTCTCTTTGCTGTTCTTCAGGCAAAGAAAGTCATGGGCTATTCCGAAGGCACCGAAAAGATGCAGAAGCTCGCCGCTTCCATCCGTGAAGGTGCCAACGCTTATCTGAAGCGTCAGTACACTACCGTTCTCAAGGTCTTCGCCATCGTGTTCGTGGTTCTGCTGGTGATCGCTTTTGCCTCCGGCGGCAAAATGCTCTCCAAGTTTACCCCGTTCGCGTTCGTCACGGGCGGCATCTGGTCGATGCTCGCCGGTCTCGTCGGCATGAAGATCGCCACGAGCTCCAACGCGCGTACCGCGCAGGCCGCCTCCGAGAGCCTGAACAAGGGTCTTCGTGTGGCGTTCTCCTCCGGTTCCGTTATGGGCTTCACCGTCGTCGGTCTCGGCATGCTGGATATCACCATCTGGTTTTTCCTGCTCCGCTATGCCTTCGGCATTGATGATCCCGTGCAGCTCGGCAACATCATGGTCATGAACGGCATGGGCGCTTCCTTCATGGCGCTCTTCGCCCGCGTCGGCGGCGGTATCTACACCAAGGCCGCGGACGTCGGCGCCGATCTTGTCGGCAAGGTCGAAGCCGGTATCCCCGAGGACGACCCGCGCAACCCCGCCACCATCGCCGATAACGTCGGCGACAACGTTGGTGACGTTGCCGGTATGGGTGCTGACCTGTACGAGTCCTACGTCGGCTCCATTCTCGCCACCTTCGCGCTGAGCGCCGTCGGCGGCTACGGCTTCGCCGGTATGCTGCTGCCCATGGCTCTCGCCGTTGTCGGCATCATCTGCTCCATCATCGGCTCCTTCCTCGTCAAGACGAAGGAAAATGCTTCCCAGCAGGCCCTGCTCAAGAGTCTCCGCACCGGCACCTACACCGCGGCCATTCTCGCCGCCGTGCTCGCCGCTCCCCTCTGCCTTCTCCTTCTCGACAAGGCGGGCTGGGGCGTTTACGTCGCCATCCTCTGCGGTCTGATCGGCGGCTGCGCCATCGGCTACTTCACCGAGTATTACACCTCCGACACCTACAAGCCCACCCAGGAGCTCGCCGCGGCTTCCGAGACCGGCTCTGCCACGATCATCATCGGCGGCATCTCCCTCGGTCTCAAGTCCACACTGACCTCCATTCTGATCGTTGCCGCTGCCGTTCTCATCAGCTACTTTGCCGCGGGCGGCTCCAAGACGATCGTTGACGGCGCCGGTCACTTCACCGAGGCCTTCAACAAGGGCCTGTACGGCATCGGCATCGCCGGCGTCGGCATGCTTTCCACGCTCGGCATCACTCTCGCGACCGACGCTTACGGCCCCGTGGCCGACAACGCCGGCGGCATCGCCGAGATGGCCGGTCTCCCCGAGGAAGTCCGCGAGCGCACCGACGCTCTCGACTCTCTGGGCAACACCACGGCCGCTACCGGCAAGGGCTTTGCGATCGGCTCTGCTTCTCTGACCGCTCTTGCGCTGCTCGTCTCCTACGTCAACATCGTGCAGGACAACACGGAAGAGATTTTGAACTTCACGCTCACGAGCCCCACCGTTCTGGTCGGTCTCTTCATCGGCGCAATGCTCACGTTCGTCTTCTCCGCTTTCACCATGAGCGCTGTGCAGCGCGCGGCGCAGTCCATCGTTGTGGAAGTCCGCCGTCAGTTCAAGGAGATCCCCGGCATCATGGAATACAAGGCCGATCCGGACTACGCGCAGTGCGTCTCGCTCTGCACGCAGGGCGCTCTTCACGAGATGGTCGCTCCGGCTCTGCTCGCCATCGTCGTTCCTCTGGCCACCGGCCTCATCCTCGGGCCCACCGGCGTTGTCGGTCTGCTCGGCGGTGTGTCCGTCACCGGCTTTGCGATGGCCGTGTTCATGTCCAACGCCGGCGGCGCCTGGGACAACGCGAAGAAGTATATCGAGGGCGGCCACCACGGCGGCAAGGGCAGCGAGCAGCACAAGGCTGCCGTTGTCGGCGACACCGTCGGCGACCCGTTCAAGGATACTTCCGGCCCGTCCCTGAACATTCTGATCAAGCTGTGCTCCACGGTTTCCATCGTGTTCTCCGGCCTGATCCTTGCCTTCCACCTGATCTAAGCATATAGCGATAAGCTCCGGCATGATCCGCAGGGTCATGCCGGAGTTTTATACTTTCTTGCAATCGCCCGTCTGCCGTGGTACAATGATGAAAATCTGTGGATCGGAGCAAGGTACAATGGCGAAAAATGAGAGAAAGCTCACCCCCGCCGAGCAGAAACGCAAGGAACAGTTTGCGCTCGTCTGTGAGGAAATGGAACGGCAGGGATACCGAAAGACCGATCTCACCATCGGCGTAGTAAAGGGGAATCTCCTGGCGCTTATCGTCATGCTGCCGTTTGCCGTACTCTCCGGAGCCGTTGTGCTCTCCAGCTATTCGCTCCGCTCAATGATTAAATCACCCATCACGTCTTTGGTTCTCCTCTTTTTTTTATTTCTCGCACTGCTTCTGCTTACCGCAGTCCATGAAGGCATCCACGCCCTTACATGGGCAATGTTTGGCAAAGATTATTGGAAATCCATCCGCTTCGGCGTGATCTGGAAAGCACTTACGCCTTACTGCACCTGTTTGCGGCCAGCAAAACGCGGGCAGTATATTCTCGGCGCGGCCATGCCGACGCTCGTGCTTGGTATCGGCCTGACGGCCGCCGCGGCTCTGACCGGGATTTTCTGGGTCTTCATTCTGGCATTAGCCATGATCTTCGGCGGCGGCGGGGATTTTGCCATTATACTCAAAATGCTGCTCCACAGGCAGCAAGGACGCGATGCCGTATACTACGACCATCCCTACGAATGCGGCGTTGTCGTATTTGAAAAAGATTGATCCAATATCGCAAAAGCGCTCGTGCTTCGGCACGGGCGCTTTTGTGTTAAAATCCGAGGTCATTCAAGAGATTCTGCAATTCCGAGGCGGAGGCGGCGCAGGTTTTGATATCCTGTCCCGCCAGCTTTGATGCGTCCGCGGCCGTGACGGTGAAGGTCTTCTCCCCTGCTTCGGTCTCATACTTCCATGAAACGGTGCCGAGATTTTCGATCTCCGCGAGCAGCACACAGGAGCAGCGGCGCATCTCTTCTTCTGTGCTCTTCTCGTTCTCCGCCGCGATGGGATCCTCCAGAATAAGCGTCCAGCCGTAGGGCTCTGCGTCCGTCTGCAATTCATTCGTAAAACTGCCGACGCGGTTTCCGACGCGGAGGAGCGAGGCAATATTGGCGTTCGCGCTCATATCGCCGACATAGGGGTTCTTCGCCTCGTAGAGCCTCGCCGTGAGCCAGTCGATCGACTCACCGTTTTCCCAGAGAACAAGGCCGTTGACGGAGACGCTGGTGACATCCTTCGCCGCGGGGTATTCCCAGGTAAAATCTCCGCTATGCGCGAAGAGCGGGAGCGCAGCATACATCTGCACCTCTACGCCGCCGTCCTCGTTCTGCGTGATGTTCGCCCTGCACACGCTCTGGCCGCTGTCGGTAAGCGTGCCGGTGAGACGCACCGTACCGTCCCTTACGGTGACAACCGCGGCGATCGCGCGTGAGTCCACAGGAAAGCCAATATAAAACAGCCGGAGCATCGCTGCCATCGAGAGAAGCACGACGATCGCCAGAATTACGGTCACTTTGCGGCTGCTGCGTCGGCGCACCTTTTTGAGATAATCGATCTCCTTCTCTTCTGTCAGCGCGGTCTCCTCCGGTTCCTTCATCCGGCGCAGCGTTTCGCGGCAGTCCGGACATTCTTCCATATGCCGCTCCACAGCGGCCTTCGTCTCGCCGCTCGCCACGCCGTCAAGGTACGAGGGCAGAAGGTCGCGGACGACCTCGCAGCTGAGATCATTTTTCATTGTCTTTTTCCAGCTCCTTTCGCAGTGCTTCCCTGCCGCGGTAGTACGTGACGCGCGCCCAGTTCTCCGTGCGCGAGAGTATTTCGCCGATATCCCGAAACGACAACGCGCCGAAGATACGAAGGTACATCACCTCGCGCGCGTCACTCCTGAGCGTCTGCATTTTCCGCAGCAGCTCCAGCTGCGATTCGCGCGCGAGAAACGCTTCATCCGGCGTGTCCGGAGCGGCCGCCGTTTCATCCAGCTCCTCTTCCGGCGGATGGCGGCGCTGATAGGTGCGCAGGACGTTCTTCGCAATGCCGCAGAGCCATGTGGTGAGCTTTCCTTCGCCGCGGTACTGCCCGGCGGTGCGCACAGCCTGATAGAACGTCTCCTGCGTCAGCTCCTCCGCAAGATCGGCGCTGCGCGTCTGGGCAAGGAGATAGCGGTACACCGTCTGCGCGTGCTGCCGGTAGATCTCTTCCATGCTCTGCATCCGTACCGCTCTCCTTTCCGTTTCGTCGTATATAAGTGCGCGTTTTTCCCGTTTCGTTACAAAAAATCCTGTGCCGGAGCACAGGATTTTTGAGCCTTTCAAGAAAGCTGCTTGACGGCTTCCGATATTTCCTCGAAATGTGCGCCGTGGGAGGCTTTGACGAGTACCACGTCGCCCTCATGCAGCAGCTCCGGGAGTGCGGCGAGAAGCGATGCGCGGGCGGGGTAATGCGCGCCGGCCGTCCCCGCGCCTTCGGCAATGTACTTTGCCAGCTCCCCCTGCGTGATCACAAGATCAACGCCGTGCGCCGCGGCGTATTCACCGACCGACCGGTGAAGCTCCGGGGCGTTTCCGCCCATTTCCAGCATATCGCCGAGAATGCATACGTGCCGTCCGGAAAGCGAGGCAAGCGAGTCGATCGCCGCGCGGTCGGACGTCGGGTTGGCGTTATAGCAATCGTCCACAAGCGTGCAGTACCCGGTTTTTACGACACGAGAGCGGCGGCCCACCGTTTCATACCGGGCGAGCCCGCGCGCGATCTCCGCGTCCGAAAGGCCGAGCTCAAGCGATACCGCCGCCGCAGCGAGCACGGAGTAGATCATATACGTGCCGTAGGCCGGGACAGTCACGGGAAAGCTGCGTTCCCCTGCAAGAATGCAGCAGGAAAGGCTCTCGCCGCAGTGCTGAACATCCGCAGCGCGGACAGCGCAGTTTTCACCGAGACCGAAGAGGACGGTCTTCCGTCCGAAGTCCGCTGCGGAAAGGAGCGCGTCGTCGCCGTTCGCGAAGATGACAGCATCGGGCCCCATACCCTGCAATATCTCAGACTTGGCCCGCAGGATACCGGGACGGTCGCCGAGTGCTTCCAGATGCGCGTCGCCGATGTTCGTAAACACCGCCATATCGGGATGCACCATGTTCGTAAGGCGCGTCATTTCCCCGAAGAGGGAAACGCCCATTTCGATCACGGCAACGTCATACTCTCCGTGCAGGCCGATGAGTGAAACGGGAATGCCGATCTGCCCGTTCATGCTGCCCGGCGTTTTGAATACTTTGTATTTTCCGGAGAGCGCGGCGGCGAGCATTTCCTTTGCCGTCGTCTTGCCGACGCTGCCGGTGACGCCGATAAACGGAATGTCCCAGCGCTTCCGGCTTGCCGCGGCGATCTGCTGCATGGCTGCGAGCGTATCCGGCACAACGATGCGCGGCTCGCCCGCCGCGCCGCGCTCCTCGCACAGCACCGCAAGCGCGCCCTTCTGCAGCACGTCGGGGATGTACTTATGTCCGTCCGTTTTCTCGCCGCGCAGCGCAAGGAAGAGGCTTCCCTCCCCCGCCTGCCGGCTGTCGGTCACGATGGACGAGGGCGCTTTCGTGAGGGTCTCTTCGGGTCCCTGCCATTCGCCGCGGCAGGCGCGGAGCATTTCGCCGATCGTCATTCCGTTCATTTCTTATACTTTTTCAAAGATACTTCGATAATTTTCTCGCACAGCTCGCCGTAATCCATGCCCTCGGCCGCCGCCATCTGCGGGATGAGGCTTGTGGGCGTCATGCCGGGGAGCGTATTGGCTTCCAGACAGTAGAGCTCACCGTCCGCTTTATCCATCAGAAAATCAACACGGCCATAGGCATCGAGATGGAGCGCTTCGTATACGCGCTCGGCAAGGCGCTGCACGCGCACGGTGTCCTCCGCGCTGATCGGCGCGGGACAGATCTCCTCGGTAAGGCCCGCCTGATACTTGTTCTTATAATCATAGAACCCGGTCTTGGGAATGATCTCAATGACCGCCATGGCGCGGCCGTCCATCACGCCGACCGTCAGCTCGCGGGCGCGGATATACTTCTCCACAAGCACCGCCTCATCGCAGGAAAACGCCTCTTCGAGCGCTCCGGGGAGTTTTTCCGGCTCGGTAACAATGCTCGTGCCGACGGAGGAGCCGCCGGAGCAGGGCTTCACGACGCACGGAAAGCCGATGCTCTCCGGCACCGCGTCGCCGCGGCGGAGCGTGACGCCCGGAGGCGTAGGGATGCCGCTGCTGCGGAAAAGGATCTTGCTCAATTCCTTATCCATGGCGAGCGCGCTGCCGAGATAGCCGCTGCCGGTATACGGCACGCCGTAAAGATCCAGACACGCCTGCAGCTTCCCGTTTTCGCCCTCCGCGCCGTGCAGCGCGAGGAACGCGATATCCGCGGCGCGGCAGATCTCGATCACGCCGGGGCCGATCAGCCCTTTGCCGCCGCGCTGGGCGCGGATCTTGTCAAGATCGGGCTCGGTCTCCCGCACGGAGTAAACGGAGTCTCCGGCGTCGGACGTAAAGACGCTGCGGGGATCATTCACCGCCGAGGGGTTTCCGAGAAAAAGATCGACCAGCGCGACCTTGTGTCCGCGCGCACGCAGCGCGCGTGCCGCGCCCGTGCCGGAGCTGATGGAAACATCGCGCTCGGCGCTCAATCCGCCGCAGATAACAGCTATGTACAAGAGTCATGCCTCCCATGTTTGCATTTCTTTTCATTATACATCACCTGCGAGAGAATGGAAACACAATATTTGCTTTTTGGTCTGCAAAAAGTGTGTTCTGCGAAAAACGTCCGCCGCAGCTGTGATTTTCCGGAAAAAAGGGATTGTTATTTCCCCGATGCATTGGTATAATGATTTGGTTATAAGAAAGGTCGGTAATCCGAATGTCCTATATTGTCCTTGACCTGGAATGGAACCAGGCTATGAGCTCCAACGCGTCCGTCTTCAACCGTCTCCCCATTCATCTGAGCGGCGAGATCATCCAGATCGGCGCGGTGAAGCTCGACGATGATTTCTGCCCCGCGGAGGAATTTCAGTCCGACGTGCGGCCCATATACTTCCGCAGCATGCATTACAAAGTCAAAAAGCTGACCGGCATTGACAAGGAGCGCCTCAGCCACGGCGACACGTTCCCCACGGTATTTGAGCATTTCCGCGAATGGTGCGGCGAGGACCCGGTGTTCGTCACCTGGGGCTACGATGACCGGCGGATCATGGAGCAGAACATCATCATTCACGATCTTGACTGGGACTGGATCGCAGACTGGATCAATCTCCAGCTCATTTACAACATCCAGACCGGCGGCGACAAAAATCAGAAATCCCTCGCCACGGCGATGGAGCACTTTGCCATTGAGCAGACCCGCGTGGCGCACGACGCGCTCGGCGATGCTTACAACACGGCGCTCGTCTGCTCCAAGCTCGACTTTGCCGAGGGACTGGAGCAGTACGACAACGCCACTTCCCTTCTCGCCACTCGGCTTCCGGAGGATAAGCACCACACCGATGAACCGGACGCGCTGGAGCACCGTGCCTTCACCGGGTATAACTCCCGCTCTGAGGCGTTTCTTGACGAAGAGGTCACGAGCGCCGTCTGTCCCGACTGCGGCGAGCCGCTGGAGCTGACGCGCTGGGTCAATCAGGGCGATAGGCGGTATATGACGATCGGCACATGCGAGGAGCACCGCAAATTCCTCGTCCGGCTCAAGTTCCGCAAAACGGAGAACGACAGCTGGTCGGTGAACCGCATCGTCTACCGCGCCGACGACGAGATGGAGAAATTCTACCGCGACAAGGCGACGCAGAGCCGCCGCCGCGGGCGCGGGCATCGCCGCCGCAGAAGCGAAAATACCTGAAACAAAAAACCGGGGCCGCACAGCCGATAATGCCGTGCAGCCCCGGTTTTTGATTTTCTTTACTCCAGCTCCTGCTGGCGGAGCCAGGTGTCCATTACCATGCTGTGCGGCAGGATCTTCACGCCGAGCGCCTGAAGGCGCGCCTTGAAGCCGCATTTGCTCATGTCTTTGCCCTTCTTCGCGTCCTTCCAGGCCTGCGCGACGATCTCCTCGGGCTTATACATGGCAATGTATTTCTTGACGACCGGCTTTTCGTCCGACGCCACGGCGCGGTCAAAGAATTCGGTCTTTGTCCAGAACGGGCATACCGCCATAACATGCACACCCTGCTTTTTCAATTCGCGGTTGAGCGCACGGCTGTAGTGCAGAACAAGAGCCTTTGTCGCGCCGTAAACGTTGATATACGGGATGGGCTGAAACGCCGCAACAGACGCAATATTGATGATCTGGCTGCCGGACGGCATATACGGCACCGTGAGCTGGCAGAGTGCCATGACCGCCTTGCAGTTGAGATCGACCATATTGAGATTGACCTCGAGCGGCGTATCCATCACGGCGCGGAATTTGCCGAAGCCGCTGGCGTTGATGAGAAGATCGACCTCCGGCTGCTCCTCGCGCAGGAGGGCGGCATACGTCTCATACGACGCCGGGTCGGAAAGATCGAGTGAGATGGTACGTACCGGGAAAGCCGTATGATTTTTGAGCTCCTCGAGCCGGTCGGCCCGCCGGGCAATTGCCCAGATCTCGTCATACGTTCCGAATTCCTGCACCGTTTCCGCAAAGCGGCGGCCCATGCCGCTCGAAGCACCTGTGATGACAGCGATCTTTTTCATATCCATTCTCCCTTTTACGAGAAAGCCGGCTGGTGACCGCCAGCCGGTTTTCTGCGTTATTCTTTCAGAATTCCTGCGGCGGCTGCGGAGCAGCCGGAGCGCGGAGGTTTTCATAAAACACGGTCTCGGTGAACGCCACATAGGGCTTCACAAAGATCGACACACCGGGGATCGTCGCAAGGATCTGCCAGCCGAGGAAGCTCAGCTGCAGCACGAAAAGCTCCCATTTATGCCCGCGCATCATGAGACGGCTCTCCCGCATGCAGCGTACCGGCGACCAGTCGGGATGATCGACCTGCAGATACGACGCCATGGCATAGGCATACGACAGGATGAGACCGGGGACAAGGAGCGCCGCGGATGCGACCATAACGAGCGCATCGATCAGCAGCGTGAGCGCGATGGCGCGGCCGGTGATGGCGAAACCGTCGAGCAGATTGCCGAAGCCGGATGCCTCTCCGCGCACGACACGGAGCTGATAGGCGATATAGCCGTAAGAGAGGACAATATCGACGAGCTGAAAGAGGATCAGAATCGCCGTCGGGACGAGCTCCGCGTTAGCGAAGTCGATACGGATCATGTTCTGGTAATCGAGCTTCTGGACTGCGTTGAGATCGATGAGGATCGGCTGACCGCCGATCTTCTGCGCCAGATAGTTGACGATCCAGATGAATGCCAACAGCGCCAGCGTCACGAGGCAGGGATGCGGACGCGGCGGATTTGTAAGGATCAGGCTGCGGGCGCGCAGCTTCATTTCTCCTCGCGTCATACCTTATCCTTTCCCTCGGCGACGAGGCATTCGCCGATCTTGTACACATCGCCCGCGCCGACGGTAAGGATAATGTCGCCGGGGCTGGCCGTTGCGCGCAGCGTCTTTTCAAGCTCTGCATTATCCGCAAAGAAGATGCCGTTCGGAAGCTCGCGCGCGATGTCCGCGGACGAGATGCCGATGGTGTTCTTTTCGCGCGCGGCATAGATCTCCGCGAGATAGCACACGTCCGGACGGCGGAGCTGTTCAACAAAATCGCTGAAGAGCGCCTGCGTGCGGGAGTATGTATGCGGCTGGAACACAACGATCGTGCGCTTGTAGCCGAGCGTTTCAATGGCGTCAAGCAGCGCCTTGAGCTCGCTCGGATGGTGGGCGTAATCGTCGTAAACATCCGCACCGTTGTACTTGCCCTTGAACTCGAACCGGCGGTTCGCGCCGGAGAATCCGGCAAGACCGTAGCGGATGGCCGCGGGACTGCACCCGAGACAGATTGCCGCCGCAGAAGCCGCGAGCGCATTCTTCACATTGTGGATACCGGGAACACGGAGGCTTACATGCGTGAACACCTCTTCGCAGTATATAACGTCAAACTCCGTCTCCGCGCCGTGCTGCACGATATTGGCGGCGTAGACATCCGCCCCCTTGTTCAGGCCGAACGTGAAGATATCTCGGCCAAGCGGCGCGAGAGCGTCCATGGTATTTTTATCCTCGGCGTTCGCAATGATGTATCCGTTTTCCGGCACGAGCGAGGCAAACTTCCGGAACGACGCTTTCACATCCTCGAGATCCTTGAAGAAGTCGAGATGGTCCGCCTCGATGTTCAGGATGACCGCCACGGTGGGTGAAAACGCGTGGAAGGAATTGTAATATTCGCACGCCTCCATCACGATCGTGTCGCCCGCGCCGACGCGGTGGCCGGCATGCAGCAGCGGCAGCGTTCCGCCGATCATAACGGTCGGGTCGCGCTCGGCGGCCATGAGGATGTGCGTGCACATGGAGGTCGTCGTCGTCTTGCCGTGCGTGCCGGAGATGCAGAGCGAGTTGCGGTAATCCTTCATGATCGCGCCCCACGCCTGCGTGCGCTCAAACACCGGAAGCCCGCGGCGGTGCGCCTCAACGATCTCCGGGTTTTCGTCGTGCACGGCGGCGGTGCGGACGACAAATTCGGCGTCCGCCGGGATGTTCTCCGCGCGATGCCCGATGAACACGGGAATGCCGAGCGAGCGCAGATGCGCCACGTTCGCCCCCTCGTTCATGTCCGAACCGGTGATGACAAGGCCCGCTTCCGCGAGGACCTCCGCCAGAGGCGACATGGATACGCCGCCGACGCCGATCAGATGACCGCGGCGTCCCGCCCAGTAATATTCCGAAAACGATGGCATGGACATACTCTCCTAACCAAGTTCAAATTGCCTGAAAAGAGATTATACTATATCTCCAACGAAAAAACAAGTTATTCCCAATCTTTGGCACGCTCCACAGCCTTATGCCAGCGGCGGCAGAGCTCCTGCGCGCTTTCCGCGTCCATTTTCGGGCGGAAAATGTGCGCCGATTCGCGGATGCGGACGATATCGCCGACATTCGACCACACACCGGCGTGCAGCCCGGCGAGGAACGCCGCGCCGAGCGCCGTTGTCTCCACCATAACGGGCCGGTCGATGGGACAGCGGAGGACGTCCGCCTGAAACTGCATGAGAAAGCGGTTGACGGAAGCGCCGCCGTCCACGCGCAGGATCTGCATGGGCGCGCCGGCGTCCTTTTCCATCGCGTCGATGAGATCGCGCACCTGATAGGCGATGCCTTCAAGTCCCGCGCGGACAACGTGCGCGCGCGTCGTCCCGCGGGTGATGCCGATGAGCGTGCCGCGCGCGTACATATCCCAGTACGGCGCGCCGAGACCGGTGAACGCCGAGACAAGATACACGCCGCCGTTGTCCGGCACAGACTCGGCAAGCGCCTGCGTTTCCTCCGCCGAGGAAATGAGATGGAGCTCATCTCGCATCCACTGCACGGTGCTGCCGGCATTGAATACGCTGCCCTCGAGACAGTAATTCGTCTCGCCGCGGATGCTCCACGCCACGCACGAGAGAAGCCCGCTTCGGCTCACCGGGACGGTCGGGCCGGTGTTCATCATGGCAAAGCAGCCGGTGCCGTAGGTGTTTTTCGCTTCGCCCGGATGGATGCAGCCCTGTCCGAGCAGGGCCGCCTGCTGGTCGCCCGCCGCGCCGCAGATCGGCGTGCCGGAGAGCTCCTCGAGCCCCGGCATATGCGAGTCGATCGTGCCGTACTCTTCGGAGTTTGACACCGGCTTCGGGAGCATACACATCGGGATACGGAGCGCTTCGCAGAGCTCGGTGTCCCATTGCAGCGTATGTATATTGAAGAGCATCGTGCGGGAAGCGTTGCTGTAATCGGTCACATGGACGCGCCCGCCGGTCAGATTCCAGATGAGCCATGTGTCCACCGTGCCGAAGAGCAGCTCGCCGCGCTCGGCGCGCTCTCTCGCGCCGGGGACGTTATCGAGGATCCAGCGCAGCTTGGTGCCGGAAAAATAGGCGTCGATCAGAAGGCCGGTCTTTTCGCGGATCTTCTCTTCCCAGCCATCGGCGCGCAGCTCCTCGCACAGAGGTGCCGTCCGGCGGCACTGCCAGACGATCGCGTTATACACGGGGCGGCCCGTTTCCTTTTCCCAGACGATCGTCGTCTCGCGCTGGTTGGTGATGCCGACGGCGGCGATGTCCGCGGCGGAAAGGTCGCTCGTGCGGAATGCCTCCGAGAGCGATTCAAGCTGCGTATAGAGGATCGTCATCGGATCGTGCTCCACCCAGCCGGGCTGCGGATAGATCTGCGCGAAGGGGTGCTGCGAGAGCGACACGACCTTCCCGTTCACATCAAAAATAATGGCGCGGGAGCTCGTCGTCCCCTGGTCAAGGGCGATAACGTGCTGGCTCATGGGATAACCTCCTTGATTTTCGCTGGGAATTGTATATAATATATTTCATAATATAGGCATTATAGCACAAGAAAGGATCTTTGGCTATGGCACGTATGTCGGAATTTACATTTTTATCTTCGGACGGGCAGACGGCGCTCTCCGCGCGAGAATATCTCCCGGAGGGAGACCCCGTCGGCATCGTTCAGATCGTGCATGGCATCGCCGAGCATATCGCCCGGTACGACGCGTTTGCCGCGTTTCTCGCCGAACACGGCTACATCGTGGTGCTGCACGACCAGCTCGGCCACGGGAAGAGCGCGCCGGACGAGGCGCATCTCGGCTTTTTCAGCGAGGAAAACGGCTGGGAAAAGGCGGTGCAGGATATCCGCTCGCTGCATGACAAGACGGCGGCGAAGTACCCCGGAAAGCCGTATTTCATTTTCGGTCACAGCATGGGCTCGTTCCTGACCCGGACATACCTCATCCGCTTCCGCACGGGGCTGGACGGCGCGGTCATCAGCGGCACCGGCCACCAGAGTCCCGCTCTCGTATCGGCAGGCAAGGTAATGAGCGCCATCGATATTCGCCGGAACGGGTCGATGCACAAAAGCGATTTTCTCAACAAGATGGCGTTCGGCACCTATAACGACAAGTTTGAAAATCCCCGCACCTCGAGCGACTGGCTCAGCCGCGACGAAGCCGCCGTGGATCTCTATAACGAAGACCCGCTCTGCGGCTTTGTCCCGACGGCGGGACTGCTTCATGACATGATGAACGGCATCGCGTTCGTCACCCAGCCGAAGAATATCGCCCGGATGAAAAAGGATCTGCCGATCCTGTTCGTCTCCGGCGACTGCGACCCCGTCGGCGAGCAGGGACGCGGCGTGATCCGCGCCTACAAATGCTTCCTCAAGGCCGGCATGAAGGATGTCACCATGAAGCTCTATCACGGCGGACGGCACGAAATGCTCAACGAAACGAACCGCGCCGAGGTATACGAGGACGTTTTGAGCTGGCTCAACAGCAAGACGGGAAAATAATGCCGGATCGTCCCGGCACATAGGGACTTGCCGCGCCGGAATACAATGAACCATCCGTTAAGGGAGGTTTGCTGTATGCTGGCAAGTGCGTTTCTACTGCTGCTCAACGGCGCGTTTCTCTCGCTGCGGCTCGGTGCCGGTTCCGGCTCGTTTCCGCGGCCGCTGCCTGCCAAAGAGGAGCGGCGCTGCGTGGAGCGCTGGATGCAGGGCGATCTCGAAGCGCGGAACACGCTCATCGAGCATAATCTGCGTCTTGTAGCACACATCATCAAGAAATACTATACGAGCGAGAGCGAGCAGGACGATCTCATCTCCATCGGAACGGTCGGTCTCATCAAGGGCGTTTCGACGTACCGCCCGGACAAAGGCGTGCGCCTTGCGACCTACGCCTCCCGGTGCATCGAGAACGAAGTGCTCATGCACTTCCGCGGCAGCCGGAAAAGCGCGGGCGATCTCTCGCTCTCCGACTCCATCGACACGGATTCCGACGGCAATTCCCTGTCGCTGATCGACGTTCTGGCCGACGAGGAGGACATGTCCGAGCGCATCGTGCAGACCGATCTCTGTCAGCATCTGTCGCAGCTGATCGACAACGTGCTCGACGAGCGCGAGGCCGAGATCCTCCGCCTTCGCTACGGGCTGAACGGAGACGCCGCGCTCACGCAGCGCGAGACCGCCAGGCGCTGCGGCATTTCTCGCTCCTATGTATCGCGGCTGGAGAAAAAGGCGCTCGAAAAACTCAAAAGAAAACTGGAAGAGGAATAATATGAACACGCGAAAGACGATCGGGATCATTCTCATGGTCCTTCTGCTGATACTTTGCGCGGTGCTGATGGTTCTGCGTTTCAGCGCAGCCAAGGCGTCCGACGCCGCCGCGCTCCGGGAGTCCACGGCAACGCCCGTACCGACCGCAACGCCGGATGTTACCCCGGAGCCGAGCGCTACGCCGGAACCTACGGCGACGCCGGAGCCGACCGCTACGCCCGAGCCGACGCCGGACCCGGACTCCCCTGCCGGCCGCGCCGCGGCGCTCGGTCTGCCCGAGCCGCCGGACATTGATATCAACAGCTGGGAGTATATCCTCGCAAACGCCGATAACTCCATCGCCGAGTACGCCCCGCCGGAGCTTGTGACGCTCGAAGGACAGCTCGTGGACAGCCGCATTGCCGATGCGCTCGCCGCGATGGCAGCGGACACCCGCGCGCAGGGTCTCTCCGTCTATCTCTCCTCCGGCTACCGGAGCTATGCAGATCAGGCCGCGAACTTCCTCCGCGTCTGCCGGAACAACGGCGTATCCGACGGCAAGGACAGTCAGGGCTACTATATCACCATGCCCGCCGGTCACAGCGAGCACCAGACCGGTCTTTGCTGCGATATCACGGATATCTATTATCCGACGAAAAACCGCTCCATCGAGAACACCGCCATGTTCCAGTACATGAACGCGCATTGTCAGGAGTTCGGCTTCATCCTGCGCTTCCCCGACGGCATGGAGCCGATCACGGGCGTAATGTATGAGCCGTTCCACTTCCGCTATGTCGGCGTGGAGGCCGCGAAGTATATTACAGAGAACAATATCTGCTTTGAAACCTTCGTTTCGCTCTACCGTGACATCGGCACCGCGGAAAATCCGCAGGAATCGTAAAAAAAGACTTGCAATTGCTCACACCTTGTGGTAGTATAACAAAGCTGTTAGAAATCCGGGTGTGGCGAAGTTTGGTATCGCGCCTGAATGGGGTTCAGGAGGCCGCTGGTTCAAGTCCAGTCACTCGGACCATGCAGAGTGTCCTTATAGGATCTGAGTATCCTGTAATGGACACTCTGCTTTTTTATTTCTCACAAAATTCATACTGCAACCTGTTCCGGGGCGTAGCTGAGTGCTACGCCTTTTCTTGTTTCCATGATAATGTCGGCCTCCGGGATCTTCCGGCGATCCGGCACATCAAAGGCTCCAATGCAGATATTCCATCCCTTGTTATGCCTTGTTCTCTTGTTTGGCCTGCTGCTTTGCTTTCCACTCGGCGTACTCTCGCTGCCCATCCTCGCCCTCAACGAACGTTTGAATTTCTGGGAGCAGAACGCAGGCAAGAGCCTTTACCTCGTGATAGGGAATCCCCATGCCGCAGTCATATCCACGAAAAATGTCAAAACTTTGCTGGGTGTAACGCCCGCGGAACATGATGCAGCGTGTTACGCAAACTCATATTCCCGTTTTTTTACAGAAAATCGGCACAAAAGTGAATCAAAAAGAATGTAAAAAAGCATTTTGTTGACATTCGTTACATGATACGGTAAAATGCGTAACAAAACATGAAACGGGAGGATTTGTATGAACTTTTATGAGCAGACAAGCAGCTGCGTGTCCCGGCTGTCCCCCACAGAGCAGAACCTGTTTAACTACATCATCAAAAACCTACATATCGTGAAGGATATGAGCATCCGTGACCTCTCGGAAAAGTGTTTTGTCTCCACGACATCGATCTTCCGTCTGGTGAAGAAGCTCGGCTATCAGGGCTACGCAGAGTTTTCTCAGGCGCTCCGCGATACAGAGGAAGAATCGCGAAAGATCCATATACCGAGCATCGTCTCTGCCGACAATTACCGCGACAGCTATCTGAAAAACGTGATCGAGGCGGTAAAGGTCATTACGGACGAAAAAATCAATAAATTCAACGCTATCATGAACCGAAACCCCAATATTTTCATTCTCGCCGAGGGGCTGAGCCATGAGGTCGGGCGGTATCTTTACCGGCTGTTGACCATGATGGGGTTCAACACGGAGATGCCGGACGAGGAGTATGAGTTTGTCTCCGTTATGCACCGCATCAAGCGGGATGACGTCTTGCTTGTTCTCTCCTATACCGGAAACAACCGCAGCGTCATACAGAAGATCGAGCACATTTTCGCTATCGCCACGCCGACCATCGTTTCGCTCACACGTGCCGACAACAATACGATCCAGAATATGAGCGATTTGAATTTCTATGTTTTTGCCGATGAGATCGACTGTCAGGGTGCGGATGTTACGTCGCGATGCGGCATGATTGCCATAATGGAAACGCTCCTGTATAAGCGTCTTTCCGCTGATTCCAGTACAATTATTGTTTGATCTCTGTGCTGTGTTACGCAATTTGTAACACAGCACTTTTCTTTTTCCGGTGTTACATTCGTCTGGCAAAATAGAGACAGCCGGAAAAATCCATGGTACGATGCGGGTGTAGCTTGTACAAGAAACGGCAATATAAGCCCGCGAATTTATGAATTATTTCAGAAAGGAACGAAAAATGGCGAAGAGAATTGAAAGCACCCCGAAGGCTGACGGCTTTAGAATGCCCGGTGAGTTTGAGGAACAGAAACAGATCTGGATGCTCTGGCCGGAACGCCCCGACAACTGGCGAAACGGTGCGAAGCCCGCGCAGAAGGTCTTTACCGAGGTCGCGAAGGCCATTGCTCAGTTTGAGCCGGTGACGGTTTGCGTCAGCCCAGCCCAGTATCAGCATGCGCGCTACATGCTTCCCACCGAGATCCGCGTTGTGGAAATGACGAGCAACGACGCCTGGATCCGCGACTGCGGCCCGACGTTCGTTGTCAACGACAAGGGTGATGTCCGCGCCATTGACTGGGAATTCAACTCCTGGGGCGGTCTGGTTGACGGCCTGTATTTCCCGTGGGATCAGGACAATCTCGTTGCGCAGAAAGTCTGCGAGATCGAGGGCGTCGACTCCTACCGCACCCCCGACTTTGTGCTCGAAGGCGGTTCCATCCATGTTGACGGCGAAGGCACCCTGCTCACGACCGAGATGTGCCTGCTCTCCGAAGGCCGCAACCCCGATATGACCAAGGAAGAGATCGAGGCGAAGCTCATGGAATACCTCAATCTCGAAAAGATCATCTGGATTAAGGACGGCATCGATCCTTACGAGACCAATGGCCATATCGACGACGTCGCCTGCTTCATCCGTCCGGGCGAAGTTGCCTGCATCTGGACTGAGGATGAGAATCATCCGTTCTACCAGCAGGCACAGGACGCTTACAAGACGCTCTGCGAGGCGACCGATGCCAAGGGCCGCAAGCTCAAGGTCCACAAGCTGTGCCTGACCAAGGAGCCCTGCTATCTCAAGGGCGCAGACACCATCGAGTGCATCGAGGGCACGATCCCGCGTGAAGAGGGCGAGGTCTCCATCGCTTCCTACATGAACTTCCTGATCGTCAACTGCGGCATCATCCTTCCGCAGTACGGCGACGAGAACGACACGCTCGCCATCGAGCAGGTCCAGGCCATGTTCCCGGAGCGCAAGGTCGTCGGCGTCCGCACCGAGGAAGTGGCCTACGGCGGCGGCAACATCCACTGCATCACCCAGCAGCAGCCCAAGGGCTGAAAACCGTCCGGCTGTCCCGTATCGCGCGGGACAGCCTTCGGGAAAAAATAAATAAGAGGGAGAAATACCATGGAAAACAGTAAAAAGGTAAGCCTTGTCGGTACGGTACTGTTTACCGTATGCAGCATTCTCGTGCTCGACTCGTTCGTCGCTCCGGCAATCATCGGCGTTTCCTCCATCACGGTATGGATCGTCTCCGCGATCATCTTCTTTATCCCCTACGGTCTCCTGTCCGCCGAGCTCGGCAGCACCTACCCGGATGACGGCGGTATCGTCAGCTGGGTAGGCCGGGCTTTCGGCGAATTCCCCAGCGTCCTTGTCGGCTGGATGTACTGGGTCAACGTGGCGTTCTGGATGCCCGCCGTTTTCACCGCGTTCTCCGGCTGGCTGAGTCTCGCCCTGTTCCCGGAGATGAGCATCATCGTGCAGGCGATCATCGCCGTCGCAATGTGCTGGGTCATCGTTTACATCGGCGTGAAGGGCATTGAGCTCTCCGTTCTCGTGTCGAACATCATGGCCATTGTCAAGATGGGCATTCTCGTGATCTTCGGCTTCATGGGCATCGCCTACGGTGTGAAGAACGGCTTTGCCAACGACTTCTCCATTACGAACTGGGTTCCCACCATGGACAACACCGTCACCTATGTCGGCGCGATCGTCTACAACCTCCTCGGCTTTGAGCTGATCGGTTCCATCGGCTCCAAGATCGAAAATCCCAAGAAGACCGTTCCCAAGATGACGATCATCGCCGGCGCGGCCATCACGTTCCTTTACTGCTTCGGCACGTTCGGCGTTCTCGCCGCGATCAACGCCGCCAATGTCGACGAGGTCGACGGCTTCGTCTACGCCCTGCAGGAGCTCTGCTCCGTCTTTGGCAGCGCACAGATGCCTGTGTTCTACATCCTCATCGTTCTTGCCATCTCCACGCTGGTCGCCAACATGATCACCTGGTGCCTCGGCGCAAACGAGTCCTTCCAGGCTGCCGAGCTTGACAAGCGCTCCAAGTTCCTGGGCCACCGCAGCGAGAAGTACGGCACGTCCGATAACCTCTACTATCTCATGGGCATCATCTCCTCCGCCCTCATCATTCTCAACTACGCGCTCAGCGGCAATGCGAACAAAGTTTTCTGGACGCTCTTCTCCTTCTCGTCGATCGTGTTCATGCTCAACTACCTCTTCATGTTCCCTGCCGCCATCAAGCTGAGATTCACCGACGATACGCCCCGCCAGTACGCCGTGCCCGGCGGAAAGGTCGGTATGGTCGTCTGCGGCGTTATCTGCTTCCTCTGCGTGGCGCTTGCGTGCTACTTCCTCATCGACTTTGATGTGACCGGCTACGCCTTCTGGATGCAGCTCATCGGCGTGCTGCTCACCGTTGCCGTCGGCTACTGGCTCTACCGCGCCGGAAAGAAAAAGAACTAAGGACAAAACCGGCGGCTTTCGCTTCCGGGGGGATTGCGGATGAAAACCAGAAAGATCGCCGCGGTGGTGCTTTGCGTGCTTTCCGTGGTTACCATTTTTTGCTTCCGGCTCATATCGGCTCCGCTGACCGACACTGTTACCGCCGCAGAACTGGGGAGCGCCCTCGGCGCGCTCTCCCTGCTCCCGACGGTGCTCGCCGTCGCTCTGGCGTTTCTGCTCGGCGATGTCGTTGTGTCGCTTCTCATCGGACTATCCGTCGGAGAGCTTATGCTCCTGCTCATGGCAGGGGGAAAGCCCGCGGCGCAGCTTTTGCAGATCGTTCCGAGCATCATTGACGAGCTGGTCGGCGTCTCTGCCGACGCGGACAACGCCAAGGTGCTGATTCTGTGCGCGCTTGTCGGCGGACTGGTCGGCGTGCTGATGAAAACCGGCGGCTTTGAAGCCGCAGCAAAACGGATCACGAAAAAGGTGAAGACGCCCCGCAGCGCCAATCTACTCGGCCAGCTTTTCTGCGTGCTGTTCTTCTTTGACGACTACGCAAACGCCCTGATCACCGGCCCCGTCCTCCGCCCGATTGCAGACAAAGTCGGGCTCTCGCGGGAACGGCTCGCGTACATCGTCGATTCAACCGCCGCGCCCGTAGCCGGCATCGCCGTGGTGTCCAGCTGGGTCGCCGTAGAGTTGGCAGTCATCACCAGCGGTCTTGAAACTGCCGGAATCGCAGATTCGGCTTTCCAGGTTTTCCTTCGCTCCATCCCCTATTGCTTCTACTGCATTTTTGCTCTTGTGTTCATGCTCGTCACCAGTTTCACAGGCAGGGAGTTCGGCCCTATGCTCAAAGCGGAGCGCCGCGCCAGAGCCGCGCAAAGCGGCGCATGTCCGGGAAGCTCTGAACCGGACGGCTCGGATATGGGCTCAAAAAAAGAGCCGGCAGCGATCTGGGTAGCTTTCGGCAGCATCGCTCTGCTCGTGCTGTATCTTGTCGCTTCGCTTCTCGCAAATCGCGGCGATACGATCACACTGCTGCTTCGCTCGGCATTTCTCAGCGGCATTGCCGCTATGGCCGCAGCCGCAGTAACGAGGATACTGCCCGCAGGAGAAGGCATCAAAGCTTGGCTCGACGGCGTAGGGAACATCGTACCAACGATCATCGTGCTGCTGCTCGCGTGGTCACTCGCCTCGATCGTTGAAAAGCTCGGCACGGTATATTTCGTCGTGGAGCTGATCGCTTCAAAGGCCGCATGGCAGTTTGTTCCGGCGATCATCTTCGTTTGCTGCTGTGTCGTGTCTTTTGCCGCAGGAAGCTATGGCTGTATGTTCATGGTCATGCCAATGGCGATCCCCATCGCCTGTGCCGTCATGGAAAACAGTCCCGGCATCGGCAGCCATTTTCTGCCGGTCTGTGTGGCGTGTGTCCTCTCCGGCGGTATATTCGGCGATCATTGCTCCCCCATGACCGACTGCACGATCCTCGCAGCGCTCGGCAGCGGCTGCGATGTGATGGATCATGCCGTCACGCAGATGCCGTATGCTTTCACCGTTGCACTGGTCAGCATTTTCTGTATTTTTTCCGCAACTCTCGGCTTCAGCGCCGTATATACGATCGCGCTGGGGGCACTGGTCCTCTCGGCCATCATTCTGCTATTCGGAAAACAACCATGAAAGGGTCGCAACAATGAAAAAGGATTTTCTCACCGTAAATGACTTTACCAAGGAAGAACTGATGGACATCATCAATCTGTCCATTGCCATCAAAAAGTCCATCAACTCCGGCTACAATCCCCCGCTCATGAAGGGCATGACGCTCGGCATGATCTTCCAGCAGTCCTCCACCCGTACCCGCTGCTCGTTTGAGACCGCCATGGAACAGCTTGGCGGTCACGCGCAGTATCTCGGGCCCGGCATGATCCAGCTCGGCGGACACGAGACGATCGAGGACACCGGCCGTGTTCTCTCCGGTCTGATGGACATCGTCATGGCGCGCGTCATTGAGCACAAGACCGTCGTCAGCCTGGCAAACGCCTGCACGATCCCGGTCATCAACGCCATGTCCGACTACACACACCCGACGCAGGCGATCGCCGATGTGATCACCATGATGGAGCATCTGCCCGCCGGCAAGAGGTTTGAGGACTGCAAGATCGTCTTCACCGGCGACGGCACGCAGGTCTGCGCGTCTCTCGGCTTTATTTGCAGCAAGCTCGGCGCACACTTCGTCCACTATGGTCCCAAGTCTGCCCAGCTCAACGAAGACCACAAGAAGATTCTCGAGGAGAACTGCAATATCTCCGGCGGCACGTGGGAGGTCACCGATGACCGCCGCGCCGTCAAGGGTGCGGACTTCATCTACACCGACGTCTGGTACGGCCTTTACGAGAACGAAATGCCGAAAGAGGAGCGCGTAAAGCTCTTCGGCGACTATCAGGTCAACCGTGACATGATGCAGCTCGGCAATCTCGGCTGCAAGTTCCTGCACTGCCTGCCCTGCACCCGCGGCGAGGACGTTACCGACGAGGTTGCAGACTCCGCCGCTTCCCTGTGCTGGGAGGAAGCATGGAACCGTCTCACCGCCATGCGCGGCCTTCTCGTATTTTTCACGCGGGAAAAGAAATCGTTCTCCGAGCTCGCCAAGGCAGCCGCGAAAGCGGAGCTTGAATCCGTGCTCGACAGCATGGGCATCGTCTACTGAGCGCCATAGCGAGAATCGTAATAGCACTGGGCGGGAATGCTCTCGGCAATACGCCGGAAGAACAGAAAGCGAAGGTCGGCAACGCCGCCAAAACGATCGTCGATCTTGTTGCACAGGGTAAGGCAAGCATTCTGCATCTGGTCGATGTGGGTTTTCTCGTGATCGCCTGCGGCGGCGGTATCCCCGTTGTGAAGCAGGGCGAGGGCAGCTATGTGGGCGTTCTCGCCGTGATCGACAAGGATTATGCCTCCGAGTGCCTTGCGGAGATCGTTGACGCAGAGTATCTCTACATTCTCACCGCTGTTGACAGAGTGTGCATCAACTTCAATAAGCCCGATCAGAAAGAGATCAAGGAGATGAGCTGCCGGGAGGCCGAGGCATATGCTCAGCAGGGGCAGTTTGCCCCCGGAAGCATGCTGCCCAAGGTCAAGGCCAGCATGAAGTTTGCCGCCTCCAAGACAGGATGAAAAGCGGTCATCTGTTCCCTTGAAAAGACCGCGCTTGCCCTCTCCGGCAAGTCGGGAACGATCGTTAAGCAATAGCCCTTCTGCACAGCACCCGGTATATCGCGCGAAATGACGATATACCGGGTGCTGATATGTCCTTACGGATTTTCCCGTAAGGACGTTTTTTCTTTGCCTACGCGCATCTCCGGAGACCGGACTAGGCTTTTTTTGAAAAATCCTGCCCAAATCTTACAAAAGGATTGCTATCTTCCGCCGGACTGACTAAAATAGACGGGAACACTGCAAAGGGAGCATTTACCATGGATCAGGATAAGATAAATATTCTGCGCATCTTTCAGCTGGACGGAACGCCTGTCTCCTGCGAAGACTACGGCAGCGGGCATGTGAACGTCACATTTCTCGTTGTGACCGACACCGGACGCCGGTATATTCTGCAAAAAATCAATCACCATGCCTTTCGCAATGTACAGGCGCTTTCGGAAAACATTGCGGCGGTGACAGATTTTCTGCGCTCCAAGTCCAGCGATCCGCGCAGCGTCATGTCCCTCATCCGGACGAAGGACGGTGCGCCCCACACCCGGTATGGGGACGAATACTGGCGCGTATACGATTATGTGGACGGGACGATCTGCCTTCAGCAGCCGGAGACGGACGAGGATTTCTATCAGGCCGCCGTCGGTTTCGGTACGTTTGCGCAGCTGCTCTCCGACTTCCCGGCGGAAAAGCTGCACGAGACCATCCCGAATTTTCACAACACGCCCGATCGCTGCCGCCTTTTCCGCGAGGCGATCGAGCGCGACGCGGTGGGCCGCGCCGCGGCCGTTCAGCCGGAGATCGATTTTGCTCTTGCAAGGGAAGCGGAGATGTCCGCGCTCCAGAACCTTCTTTCTGCCGGAGAGATCCCGCTCCGCGTTGCGCACAACGACACAAAGCTCAACAACGTCCTTCTGGACGCGAAGACACGAAAGGCGCTCTGCGTTGTAGATCTGGACACCGTGATGCCCGGCTCAAGCCTCTTTGATTTCGGCGACGCCATCCGCTACGGCGCTTCGACCGCGGCGGAAGACGAGCGCGATCTCTCCAAGGTGGAGATGAGTCTGGAGCGCTTCCGCGTTTTCACGCGCGGATATGTCCGCGCGTGCCCGAATCTGACCGCCAGGGAGCTGGAGCTCCTTCCGCTGGGGGCGAAAACAATAACGTTGGAGTGCGGCATGCGGTTTCTGACCGACCATATCGACGGCGATCTGTACTTTGCCGTCCACCGCGAAGGGCAGAATCTCGACCGTGCGCGGGCGCAGTTCAAGCTCGCGGCGGACATGGAAAAGAAATGGGACGATATGCAGCGTATCGTCGCCGAGGAAACGAAGGCGTAAATTCAAACATACCACCGGAGATCAACGTTCACAGGAGGATAACATCATGCTTTTTACCAATGCCAATCTATTTCTTGACGGGTGCTTTCAGCGCGGCGCGTTCCGCGTGGAAAACGGGCGTTTTGCGGAAATTCTCACCGATGCCGCCGGAGACGGGATCGACCTGCATGGGCAGTATGTGATCCCCGGTCTGGTGGATATCCACAACCACGGCAATTCCGGCGCGGACTTTTCCGACGGCGACTACGACGGTCTTGTAAAAATGGCAAAGTATCTCGCCGCGAACGGCGTCACGAGCTTTGCCCCCGCGTCCATGACGCTGCCCTACGACGTGCTCGAAGCCGCGTACAAAACTGCCGCTGCGCTCAAAAAAAACGCGCCCGAGAGCTGCGCGCGGCTCATGGGCATCAACATGGAGGGGCCGTTCTTCTCCGAGAAGAAAAAGGGCGCGCAGAACGCAAGCTATCTCCGCCTGCCGGACTACGCCGCGTTTGAACGCCTGTATAATGCCTCCGAAGGTCTGCTCCGCATCGCGGACATTGCCGCGGAGCTGCCCGGCGCGGTCGAGTTCACGGAAAAAGCCTCGAAGCTCTGCACGGTGTCCATCGCGCACACGGACTGCACCTATGAGGAAGCCAGCGCCGTTTTCGACGCCGGCGCTTCCCATCTGACGCATCTTTATAACGCCATGCCCGGCATCCACCACCGCAAGCCCGGCCCCATCGGGGCGGGATCCGAGCGCGAAAACGTCGTTGCGGAGCTCATCAGCGACGGATACCACATCCACCCCAGCGCCGTGCGGATGGCGTTCAGGCTCTTCCCCGGCCGCATCTGCCTCATTTCCGACGCGCTGCGCTGCTGCGGCATGCCGGACGGGCAGTATACGCTCGGCGGACAGGACGTTTTCCTCAAGGGCGGCGTTGCAAAGCTCGCCGACGGAACGATCGCCGGGTCCGCCGCCAACCTTTATGAATGCATGCAGCGCGCCGTATCCTTCGGTATCCCGGCGGAACAGGCGATCCTGAGCGCAACGATCATCCCCGCGCGTGAGATTGGTCAGGATGCGGAGATCGGCTCCATCGCCGTCGGAAAGCTCGCCGACTTTGTTGTGTGCGACGCCGCACTGAACCGGAGCGCCGTATGTCTCGGCGGACAGGCGCTATGAAAAGCTATACGATAGCAAAAGCATCCGGCGCGCCCGGCTGGGACGCGATCGAGCCGCTGCGCGCGGACTGCGTGCTGTGGGAGCCGGACTGCGGCGTCCGCATGGAGCAGAAGCTCTGCTACGACGATACCGCGCTCTATGTTTTCCAGCGCGCGTGGGAATCGGACATCCGAGCGGAGTGCAGCGCCCCGCTCAGCCCCGTCCATGAGGACAGCTGCATGGAATTTTTCTTCTCGCTCACGGGCGATGGGCGTTATGTAAACTTTGAGATCAACCCCAACGCCTGCATGGAGCTGGGCTTCGGCCCGAACCGGCGCGAGCGCGTCCGGCTTTGCCACAAGTCCGAACAGGAAACGTTCCGTCCCGTCTGTACCCGGACGCCGGACGGCTGGACGGCGGAATACCGCATCCCGCTCTCGTTCCTGCGCATCCTCTATCCGGAGTTTTCCCTGCGCTCCGGCGTTTCCTTCCGTGCCAACTGCTACAAATGCGGCGACAAAACCGTGCATCCGCACTTTCTCGCATGGAACGCCGTGGAAACGGCAGCGCCCGATTTCCACCGGCCGGAGTTTTTCGGAAAAATGATCTTGGCGTAACAAAAAATCCTTCGGAGCGTCTGCCCCGAAGGATTTTTTTATTGCTCTGCTTTGCAAAATTCGAGAGAAATATAGTAGGCATAGTCGTTTACCGGCGACACGCTTCCGGCTGCGAACTCCTGAACGGCTCTGACCTGAAGGTCATTTTCGCTGTACATCAGGGCAAGGAGCGGCTGCTCCGCCTCAAACGTTATGGGCGTTTCGTCCTCAATAGACACCCCGGCCCTGGCGAAATACTTTCGATTTTCCTCGCCCTCCAGTATGGGAAAGCTCGTCGAAAGTTTTGACCCACCGTCGGCGAGGATGAGCTTCACCTGAAAATTTTCAAAATCCGGGACGATGAGGATCGTCCCCTCCTTCGGCGAACCGATGTCCCGGTAGCTGAGCTCCCAGTTCTCTTGGCTGACCTGTTTCCCGAAATGATACTCCGTCAGATAGATGCGCAGGGAGAGAAAATCGTCCGAGGCTGTATAGCGGTACATATAGGCTCCGTCCAGACCGGCGAGGAGCTTGAGCGTCTGCATTTCCGTGCTTTCTTTTTCCACGGGGCGGATCACGTTCTCCGGCCGGTTCGTTCGGATCAGGTACGCCCCGATGATGGAGAGCGCCGCAGCGGAAACGATGAGCAGCGCAGCGACCATACATTTGAGCCGCTTTTGCCGCCGCTTTCCGTCCGTCGCCGTCTGAAGGATATTCTCCTCTGCCCGGCGCGGCAGATCGTTTTCCGCGATATCATCGCCCGAAAGGAATTCGTTGATGCCGATGCCCAGCGCCGCACACAGCTCCGTATAGAGCGACACGTCCGGCAGACATACCCCGCGCTCCCACTTGGAGACCGATTTATCGCTCACGCCGAGCTTTTCGGCGAGCTGCTTCTGCGTGAGGCCGAGTGCCTTTCTCTTGCCCGCGATGTATTGTCCGATCCTGATGAGATCCATAAAACCGTTCTCCTTTGTGTTGATCGGTTTCTTTATAGCAGAACCACTGCGAAAAGAACACCCCCTGAAAGTAGAATCCTATCTTTTCACGGCGAAATGCGCCGCGCGGCGGGCGTTTTTTTCTTTACAAGCCGATAAATTTGATGCTATATTGAGTTTATACGATCTCCGGCAAAAACGTATCGGAAGAAGGAAGAAAGAATGAAAAAGACGATCAAAAAACTGGCTCTGATACTTCTCACCGCCGCTCTTATGCTGACTGTGACCGGCTGCGGCGCCAATGACTACCAGACAGCCGTGCAGCTCATGGGCAGCGGCGACGCGGCCGCGGCCTCCGCGGCGTTCAAAGCGCTCGGCGATTACAAGGACAGCGCGGCGCTCGCCTCGGCGTGCGACTACTCGATTGCGACGGACGCCTACCTTGCCGAAGACTACGAGCAGGCCCGCGCGCTTTTCGCCGCGCTCGGCGACTATAAAGAGAGCGCTTCGCTCGTCACCGCATGCGACTATGCGATCGCGCAGAACACCTATGACGCCGGAGAGTACGCGCACGCCGCGGAGCTCTTCACTGCCCTCGGCGATTATAAAAACAGCGCCGCTCTCGCCGCGCAGGCCGGCGACAGAGTATTTGCCGAAAAGTTGCTCGGAAGCTGGGTATCGAACGAAATGGATGTATCGTCGATCTTCATCGACTCCCTATACGACGCCATTGATGACGACGAATCCTCCAAAGCGCTTCTGGACTGCATGGAGCTCGGCGCTCTTCCCCTGAAGTACACCATCGAGTTCACCGGCGAGGGTACATTCCTTCTGGCGGCTGACAGCGAATCTGCCGCCGCGATGATCGACACGTTCTATACAGCTTTTACGGACGGTCTCACCGCCTATCTGGAAAAAGAGATCGAGCAGGACGCTGCGAACAACGGCTATACCATGGAAGGACTTATGCAGACTTACGGCTGCACAACGACGCGCGAACTCATTGATGCCATGCTGGAAATGCCTCTGGAAGACTTTATGGCCAGCCTGCTTCCCAAGGAGACTTTGAAGGAGCTTCTCGACAGCGGCACCGTCAACGGCGTGTATACCGTGAAAAACGGTGAGATCGTTCTGACCATCGGCAAAACGCAGAGCTCCGCCGTCTATGACGAGGCCGCCGGTACGCTCTCCGTCGTTGACGAGGACATTGCCGGTTCTGCGATCGTTTTCTCCCGCGCATAAGGCATACATCACAATGCCGCGGCCGCACTTTCCCGCGCGGAACGCCGCGGAAACGGCAGCGCCCGATTTCCACCGGCCGAAGTTTTTCGGAAAAATGATATTGGCGAAAAAAATCCTTCGGAGCGTCTGCCCCGAAGGATTTTTTTGGTCTGCTTTGCAAAGTACATCAGGGCAAGGAGCGGCTGCTCCGCCTCAAACGTTATCGGCGGCGCATCAAAAACAGGATTTTGTACAAATGCGCACTTGAAATTCCCCGTATCGTCTGGTAAAATTACTGTGTCAAAGCATTAAAACGGTATCGAGGCGATCAATCAGAACAAAGAAGGAGGCTTTTACACATGAAGGGAAAGAAAATCGTATCAACGCTCCTTGCGCTGCTGCTTCTCGCCAGTCTGCCCGTGTCGGCGCACGCGGCGACCTGGGACATCGGCAAGGGCGACATCACCGTAAACGCCGAGAGCGGCGGGCAGACGGTCACGCAGGGAGGCGGAGCCGCTATACCGGACAGCGCGCCCGTCATTACGGGAACCTCTAAGGAAAACAACGTCACCATCAACGCGGATAGCGGTCAGACCGCAAGCGTCACCCTCTCCGGTGTGAACATCGACGTGCGCGATAAGGGCAAGGCCGCCGTTTCCACCACCGGCGAGGGCAATGTCAGCATCGAGCTGAACGG
>ERZ773139.374-NODE-374-length-61596-cov-11.138526_pt1 | contig 61596 bp, 74 predicted proteins | sample MGYA00580854_ERZ773139 | MGnify/ENA primary metagenome ERZ773139 (study PRJEB29015, sample SAMEA2737809) | human gut metagenome | biome: human gut; feature: human-associated habitat; material: faeces | place: China | collected 2012 ...
ATGCAGGGAGGGGGTGCAAATTTTGCACGACCCCCCACCTCTATAAAATAATTCTCTCGGGTGCACTAATCTTCTTCTGAATCTGGTTGCTTTATTTTTATATATAAATTCATAAAATCATATTGAATTATTTCATCAATAGCTCTTTCAATCTCTTCTGCTTCTTCTTCTTCTGTGAATTCATTTGATGTCTTAGCTATTCTTGCTAAGTATGAACATGAATTGTAACCTTTTTCAACATCAAACAAAAACCAAGAATTGAAATCTTCAAAAGGATTAAAAGGATTATCAATTGTTGATAACATTACTTTCATTTTAATTAAGCTCCTTTCAAAACTTTATACAAACATTTATTAAAACATTAATCAAACAATCAATTAAACAAATTAATTACACATAATCAAACAAACAATTACTTATCTGAATACTTGATTATAGTTGATGTAGATACGCCTAGTTTTTGTGCTATTTGGGCATTAGTATAGCCAGAAGCTTTAAGAGTAGCTATATGGTTTATCTTAGCCTGACTTAGTTCTTTAGTACTTCTAGGCATAGCTAACTGTTTAACAGTATCCATATCTGCATTATTCAGGATAGTCTTTAATGTATTTGGTGATATGGCTCCTGCCTGTATAGCTTCCCATTCTTTGTCTGTAATCTTAACTAATTCTCTCTTAGCCCCCACCTGTCTTCTCATCTTATCTAGGGCCTGTTGTCCAACCTTTTTCTTCTCTTTCTTAGTCATATCTGGGTTGTCTTTTACCTTGGCTTGAACTATGGCATTAGCTAGGGTTTGAGCCTGACGTTCGCGTGGGGCATTCTTTAGGGCCACGTTTACTTTAGCTTTTAGGGATGCCGCTTCTTTTTGATAGCGGGCCTTAGCTTCAGGACTATATGGTATGTCTGGGGTAGTTACCATTTCTTTACGGGCCTGGTTAGCTAGGGCTTTAAGATGATTAGCGTAGTCTGCGTATGCTAATTCAACTGGGTTCCTACTGTCTGATACTAATGTGTATGCATCATCAGTCTCGAACATCTTAGTACTTTTTTGTGTCTTAGTTATTGTTTTAGTATATTCTTTTCCTGTTCTTTTATTAACCATTTTCTTTTCATAAGTTAAATCATCTGCTACTTTCCATGATTGTTTACCTGTTTCAGGATCTATAATAGGTGAACCTTGTCTCTTAAGTACTGATTGTTGTCCTTTGGCACGGGATACTATTGTACCTGTACCCTCACTGTATCTTCCTGTTTCAGGGTCAACATGTCCTTGGTATTTCTTTTTCAATGCTTTAATATTATTATCAGCTTCGCTCTTCTTGTAGTCTAGTTTATGTTTAGCAGCATCGATAACAACCATTGAATGTCTAACTGCTCTTGCTAATTCATCATCGCTAGCTCCAAGTAATGTCATATCAGTTATTAAGTTAGAAATTTTGCCCATCTCATTTTGTGTATTGTCTTTCTTACCTGTTTTCATATACTTCATTCCTGGTCTTTCAGGGTATTCCATTTTAGGATCAAACCCTTCTAACGCTTTTAACGGTGGTTTAGAACTTATTCTAACACTACCACCTGTAGGAATAACCATTGCTGTATCACCATCAAAGTCTGCTCCTGATAGTCTCTCTGCTACTTTACTGTTAATACAAACAGCATCTTTAGGATTAGGTCCTATTAATTTTTTGGCATCTTTGTGTTTGTTATTTACAGTAAGGATTGGTATTTCAAATAGTCCTCCATGAGGGTATCTAACTAATGCTACCTTTTCTCCGTCATTATAGTTAGGAGCATAGATTTCATTATCCTTTATTGAAGGCACCGGTAAGATTACTTGATATTTTTGTCTAGGCAATGCTGCTGCATGTAGATGCACTGCTGCTGAATCACAGTCATCAGAGAATGATTTAAGTAATGCCTTCTTAACAGTAGGATTAGTTAAACTCATTATTTCATCAAACTCTGCTTGTTTATCAGCAGATGCTAATCCTAATTGTCTCTTTACTAATGATAAGTTTTGCTTAGAAAGAAATTGTGAAGGTAATTTATCAGCCCATTCACCCCAGTCGCCTTCTTCTGCTCTCTTATTTATTAATGAAAGTTTTCTGTTACCATTTTTATCAGTATAATAACTTTGGCCACCAGCTTTGATTAAAGAACCAAATGGATTATCTGGGTCATCTTTTATCGGTTTCAATACTTCAAGTTTAGATTTATCTTTTGTTTTATTAGTGTTGAACATTACATCTACACCTTTTGGTAAATCATCAGAATATACAGCCATTCCTTTTATATAGTGAGTTCCATCAACCATAATACGAACTTGTGCATAATGAGAATTACCTAAGTTAAGGTCTTCAACACCTCTTCTTATTTCAACTAGTCCATCTTTTTCTAATCCACCATCTTCAGCATATCTTATAGCAAGTCTCTTAGAATCCATAGATGATGGATAAACAAATTTATCGAATGTTTGTCCTCCATCATGTGATGTATATTCATGTACTGAGTGTACATTCTGATAATCATATATAGCACTAGATACTTTTCTTTCATTACCGTTTTTATCTATTATTGTTTTATAAGGTGTATCTGGTGGACATAATACTTTTAAATTGGTTTGTTTACCAGGATTATTAACTTGTGGTACCCCACCTCCAAATGTATTATATCCTTCCATTTCCAAAATATATAAAGCAGTTTTAAGTTTTTCTTTTGATATACCTAATTCCCTTTCAACACCAACACCTACGTCTATCATTCCTTTTTCATCTACTTGTTTTTTAAGGAAATCGGCTGTTTGTTTAGCTTGTTTCATTCTACTTTCAGATTGTTCATTTAATAAAGAACGAACAGATGAGTCGTTTTTATAGCCCATTTGTTTAGCTATCTCATTAAGAGAATATCCTTTTTCTCTAAGACCTTTAGCTGTGTCAACTTCTAATTGTCTTCTTTCATCTTTAGCTAAAGATTTTTGTGTTCTTAATTGGCTAGTAGTCAATCCCATACTTTCAGCAATATCTTTTTCACTCATGCCCTTTTTAGTTAGTTCGTCAACTCTAGATAGAAAGTCTCCGCTATGTTGGTAGGGGTCTTTACCACTTCCCCAAGGATATCTTCCTGAACGTCTAGGCATTCCATAGTGTAATAGTTCATCAATAGGTGGTTTATCTTGATAAGCCATTTACTATTCCCCCTCAATCTTCATTTTATCGATTATTTTATCAAACGTGATTATCTTATCCATAATAGGTAAAATATCTTCCACTGTAGGATTATGAACAATAATCTCATTGTTTTGATAAATCCTTAATTCCATATCAATATCGCTAGGTTTCTTATTGTATTCCAAACAGAAAAGAGCAGCATATATCTCAAGCTGTTCCATGTGCGCTCTAGTTACACCAGTTTTTAAATCATGTATTCTTAATAAATTGTTTCTAAATATAATAGCGTCTGCTGTTCCAAAACAATTATCTGAATAATATAAAACTTGTTCTGGCTTCATCTTAAATCCAATAGCATCATTAACATACATATTTAATGTCTTTTGAGATTTAGGTAATTTTTGTCCTAAAGTTATACATTGGCAAGCAAAGTCATGTAAGATAGTTCCATTTAATGTTGCTTGAAATTTAGTGTATGAATCTACTAATTTATCAGCATCGTAATTAATCCAATGATATTTGCTAGCGCCAAGGAATGCATGTTTACCTTCCAGAGAATAGTGTTTGTTGAAGTTCATCTAGCACTACCTCCTTATTCTCAGGATATATAAATCTTGCAAATGACATGTCGTCCATTTTGTCAACATAATATTCTTGATTAGGACGATGTGATGCAGCTCCAGATTTCTTTACTTCTAGAGCTGCCCATTTGTCATTGTATAAAATTAAAAGATCCGGTATTCCTTGAATATAGGCAGAATCATTTTTCATGACTATACATCCAACAAAAATATCTTTTAATTCTTTAATTAAATTTTTTTGAAAATCTCTTTCTAATTTCCCCATAATAGAATATCCCCTTTCAAACCTTAGTAGTACAATTTCATTATCATTAACATTGACATATTAGGTTTTGATAAGGTTTTTAAAATTTCGTACATACAATCATCTCCTCTTTAAAATATAGTTTCCATCGCTCTTAATGAAAAAGAAGAGAGTAAGAATTTCTTCTTATACTTTTTTCAAGCCTCTCTTCTAAAAACAAAAAGGACGAGATATACAGTCCTCCACTTAGTCTAAGACTAAACAACTGCTCTTTACTTCCGTAATCCCACAACATATCTCTCTCCTCATAAAAGGGCATGTTTTTTTCGCGTACCCTAATCGTCCTCTAATCTAAAGCATTCGAAATTTTCGCAATAATCAAAACCTTTTACAAAATCATTTTTTAAATTACACATAAGATCAGCATATAAATCATTATCTAAGACTTCGTAGTTCCAATTATAGTATTTACATAAAGCACACATTTGAACATGTTCACATCTACATCCTTCATTACCACATAGTTTCATAATATACCCTCCTACTTGTTCATTTTATCTTTAATTGAGTCCACTATAAGTGAACACAAAAATATAATGCATATACATATAAATAAAAATTGCATTAAACTTTTATCTCCCATAATATCTTCTCCTAACTAAAATGGAAATTCTTTATATTTTAGTTTAGCTCTATAAAATTCTTCTCCTGCTTCGAACACTTTTTCAACTTGTATATCTTCGATTAAATATTCTCCCTTTAAGTATTCTATAAGTCTAGATAGTTTTAAATAACTCTCACTCTTTATTTCAGCGGTTATACTTGCCATTTCCTCTCTAGTTGTTAATGGATCGATGTATACTTTAGCTTCATTATATGCATCTTTATCCGGATTGTATTCTATTGGTTTGAAAGTCAAACAATAATCGTCGCCTTTAACAGAACCTCCTGTTACTGCACAATATAAAACGCCATGGTCCATATTAGCAAATATACATTTAGAACATTTTTCATCTTTTTCTTTCTCTTTTTTAAAAGTTAAACAATATCCATCAGTTTCAGCTTTACCTCCTGTTAAAGCACAATACTCTACTCCATTATTCATTTCACAAAATGCACAATTAACACACATTTCTTCTTTTTTCATTATAATCCCTCCAAAAATAGTTTGTGGTCAAATGGCCACTTTTTTTCGCTTATCTATATATATTTATTTTTTTTTTTTCACATTAATAAGAGAAAAAAGTGGGTTTTTGGCCACAAGACCCCTGAAACCGTTGCAATCACTGGGTTTGAGGGGGTGGCCACTTTTCAAAAAAAGTGGGCTTTTGGCCATTTTTTCTGGCCATTTTTGGCCACTTTTTTCCAAACTTTTGCAAAAAAATAGGGAATGGTCAAATAAAACTGACCACTGCCCACTTTTTAAAAATAAAACTGACCATTATAAATCGTCTTCATGCGCTCCCATAAAGAACAGAACTATCAAACCTACAGCTATAAAATATAGCAAACCATAAAATAATACTTTACCTAACATTCATAACCTCTCCTTTTTAATTTATCTTTTAATACTTTTTTATACTTGACTACAATTTTAGATACGTAACTTACAGTTACACCAAGTTCTTTAGCCACTTTCTTTTGATTCATTTTTTCACCAGCAATACAAGCATTGATGTAACTTACGAAAATATCTTTTTTCTTTTGTTGTGATTCAGAGAACATTTTATCAATAGTTTCAAATATAACATCCACAAGTTCTTCATATGATACCTTTTCATCTATACGAGCTTTGTCATCTTTTACAAGCGCATATACAGGAACCTCATCATCAGCACTAATATTAACAAGATAATCTAAAGATGCCATAGTTTTTATACGTTTCTTAATTTCTTCTCTAGTTTTCTCATTAGTTTCTCGGTGCTTATCATAAGCAAGTATTATATCATTATGCATAGTTCTTTTGTAATAATTCATAAATGAGCTATTTTGTTTTTTACAATCAAATTTTTCAACAGTTTTCATAAATGCAATACTCATTATAGGCAACAACTCAGTGATTTCATCAATATTAGCGTATTTGTTTAGTTCTCCTATTGCAACAGGATATGTTAATCTAAATAAAGTATCTTTATAATACTCAGCGTTGTTCCCTTTTCTAATGTTATTAACTGCTTCATTGATATAACCATTATAAGTATATTCCTTTGGTATTTGATATTTATTTAAATCGTAATATAACATAACCTCTCTCCCCTTTACTTATATAATTTGTGCTCCTTTAACCCTCTATCAATATTATTAAAGTAAATATTATAATTAGACAAACTATCAAAAGTTCGAATATTTTTTCAATAATATAGAACTTCATATTACTTTAATCTCCTTTCTAAAATTTTAGCTATTTTCCATAAGGCACAATTGATACATGCAAGAGTTACTAATATCGCAAACATATTATTCAACTCCTCTATATTTCTTTAATTCTTCTTCGAACTCTTTTGTCTTATCATAACCACAACCAAACATCTCAGGACAGAAACCTCTATAAATACATTCTCTAACCATACAGCTTGCTAATTCAGGTTCAGTCTTAGCTACTTCGTCCTTAACAGCTTGCCACGCCTCCCTAGTTTCAGGAGACGCGCAACTACATAATCTTTTTCTAGATATATTAATAAGTGCTTGTGCATTTGCTTCAACTTCATGGTTTACTAAACTACCTTGTGGAAGCTCATCTCTATTAACTCCTGTACGGTCAGTTCTTTGAGTTTTAACAAAGTGGTCTATACCAAATTTATGTCTAACAAAATGCACTGAAACCCATGATTTCAAATCATACCAACGCCATTCAAATTTTAATTTTCTTATTGGTGAATGCTCTGATAATATCAATTGTCTTTTCCATTTACTATCAGGATATGCTCCTGTATTTTTTCCTATTGTATTCATAGTTGCGTCCTTAACATCTTGCCAATTATCCGCATGTTTAAATTTATCTATTTTCATACTATTTCAACACCTTTCTTTTTCCACATTTTGTACATACTCCAACACCTCTTCCGTAATTTTTCATATCACCGAAGAAATATTCTTCTATTTCATAATGATGTCTACAGAATAGACGCTTAAAAAATCCAGCCATATTGATCCTCCTCTACAAAGTAACATACTTTTATTCCATATCTAATTGCTGTCAAATGCTCAACAAGACAACCGTCAGCTCCGTTCCATCCTGGCATAAATAAAACCAAGTCAGCATCAGCCATTAATTGTATAGAACGACCTAAATATGCTAATCTTGGAACATCACCTAAATCTATAAATGTGTCAATTAGTTCAATTTTTTCATCTTTATAAAAATTTTTTAAATATTCCACACCTCTTTTCATTTCTTTTTTAATTTCTTCATCAGTTCTTCCATGCATTGGTAAAGATACAAATACCTTCATTAATATTCTTCCTCCTCTTTTATATCATGAACTCTATCTACTTCTACTCTTTCCATTTCACCCCTTTCATCCATAACAATTGCAAACTCATCAGTCATGCATACTAAGTCAAATCTCTTATTGGCAGGCTCACATTGGTGACATAATGCTACAACAGAGCTTTCTATTTGATAGTCAAGGCACATTCCACATTGAAAATATGTTGGTTTAACTTTACACGTTTTCATTAAAATCACCGTCCTTTAACATAGTTACTCTATCTATACTAACCCTGCTTAATCTTCCGTTAGTGTCCATTACTACAGCATAAGCGCCAGATATGTCTAATAATGTATATGTTTTATTGTTTGATATACACTCATCGCATGAAAGTATTATTCCCCATTCTACTTGCAATGACAAACATCTCATACAATCAGATTCTAATGGTCTAACTTTACACGTTCTCATAACATTCACGCCCCTCTTTTTTCTTTAATTGATTAACAGTGATTCTTTGTTTTCTTTTAGATTTCTTTTTCTTATTTTTGATTGCTAAAAATCTATCAGCCTTTCTTATAGTCTCATTAGAAAATGGGCCATTCTCTTCATAAGCTTTATAAAACTCGTAGTTATCTAAGAATTTATTAATCATATTAAACACCTCTCCCTAATTTTTTAATATACTTTGTATCTATCGGTGAATGGTTTACCAGTGCGTCTTGATATTTCTTCAGCATGTTTAGCATTCAAGTATTTATCATTTGTTAATCCTACAGTTGAATCATCTTTGTAATATCTCAAGTCTAGATTTTCTTGAAAATATCTTTCTTGTTCATCTAATGGTAATTTACAAAAATATTCATATGTTTCTTTATCGTAGTGATGCTCTTCTTTTTGTTCTTTTTGTTCTTTTTTGGAAGGTTGTCCTCCCATTCCAATATAAAGAAAAGAGCCACAAACAATGATAGCTCCCCAAAATATAATACTTGACATGCTTAACACTCTCCTTATTAATATTTAAACCACATAATAACAAACAATATACATCCAATAATACAGTTTGCTAGTATGAACAATAATATCATTTCTATAATATTCATAATTATCATTAAACACCTCTTTTAATTTATTTTTTTCTAGGTCCTCTGACTTTGATTAGTTTCTTTTCAAGTTTGTCTAAAATATCTTCGACTGTATCTCTTGTTCTTTTACTTAATTTCATAATCTTTTTGTTCTTTTCATACCAGTCAAATATCTCAAATACATCTCCGGATTTCCAACTGAATGACCACCAGTCACAAATCATTTCGATAATATATTCATAAGGCATGTCTAATGCTATAACACTAGGTCGCCCGTCATCTGTCAAATGAACCCAATGTTGCCAATGGTGAGGGTTTTGATGTATATGATATTGGAATGCGTATCGCATTTTCTTTTCGCTGTCTTTTGATTTTTTTCCATAGAAATATTCATCGTATGCATCGTATTCGTCGTTATTATACTTTGTATCATCATGAAGTAATATATTTAATTCGTAATCAACGCCAGGAATATCGATAAGTACTTCAGGCAAACTTCTTTTAATCCAGTAGAATCCTTTTCTAACATTTGCACAATGTTCTTTTATATATTCGTCATATTCCTTGCTCATAGTTGTTACCTCCCTTTCAAAAATATCTTTTTAATTTTTTATTCTTCTTCCTCTTCTTCGTAATCTCTATGCTTGTCTAATAAATCAATAACGTAAGCTTTAGGACAGTCATCGTTAGGATAAGTTCCATATTTACATTCATAACATTCATGTTGACTACAATATAAATTACATAGCTTGTGAATATCTGCAACTAGTTCTCTTTCTTTTTTAGTTTTTCTTCTACATGTCATCTTACATCGCCTCCTTTAATAATTGCATATCTATTTTTTCTAGAATTTCATAAAGAGGTGCTAATTTACTAAAATTAAATAAATCTGTTTCTATTCTTTCTAACTCTTTTTCTTTTATAAATTTTATTAAATCTGTTCTCTGTTCTAATAGTTTACAATATTTACCGTTCATAATAATCCTCCTGTAAAATTAAAATAAAAAGGACAAGCCCGTGTAGGCTCATCCTTAATTAAGTCAATATCGATTAGGTTATAATATAGTAAAGAAATCTAATAAATCTGCTATAGTGTCAAATCCTAATAAGTCGGCAGACTTTCTTAATAAAGTATTTCTAGCTAATTTTGTTTTAGCGTTTAATGCTCTTTCATAAAGTCCTAAACCTTCTTCTAATTCTTTTTCACTTACCATTTTTACTAAACTTAATTCCATCATAATAACCTCTCCTTTATATATTCTTTTCATAAAGGAATATGTTTTTTTCGCGTATTAAAATATCATAACTAACATTAATAAAAGGAATGCCAAGATCGCAAATGCTAAAATTGCAGCATGAACAAACACTTCAACTACCATTTCTAATACTCTCCATAAGAATCTTAACATAATATTACCTCCTAATCACATTTAGAATATCCACAATTCTTGCAAGTAACACATCCACCTTCATTAGTCATTTCCATACCACATTCAGGACAAGTGTTATTTGGAATTACCCAGTTTTCTGGATTTAACATCATAGCTATATTTTCTAATCTAGATGATTCTTTGTTTTTACATTTAACGCAGCTATCTGTTTCACATTTATTGAATCTGTCGTATTCTTCTTGTATAGTTCTAGCTAAAATATCGCCACAACTTAACCCATCTATAACTTTTTTACTACCTTTAGCTTGAGTACATGCTGAACATTTAACTCCTTTAACAGAGTCGACTATACTTTCTATTGCCATTCCACCTCTAAGCATTGTAGATGCCATACGTCCTAATGATTCTGCATTAGCTACACAACCTCCTGATTTTCCTGGGTCAATAAATACTTCAACTAAGTTATCATTATCATCTCTATTAATTGTTATATATAGTTTTCCACATGCTGTCTTCTTAACATATGTTCCACCGTTTAATCTTCCTCCTAACTCAGCTCTTGTCATAGGCTTGATTTTGTCAAATACTTTTTTCTCTGGTAAAATATCTTTTTCTTCTATCTTAACTTCAGGTTCTTCTTTTGGTTCTTCTTTCTTTTCGCTTGTTAATACTCCAACTCTAGCACAATTTTCTCTAAATATAGTTAAACCTTTAAGTCTATTTTTCCAAGCGTAAATATAAAGTTTACGAACATCTTCTATAGTTGCTGATTCTGGTAAATTTACAGTAGAAGATATAGATGCATCAATATGTTTTTGCCAAATACTTTGCATTTTTACTCTTTTCATTGGATCAATTGTTTTTGCTGTAACAAAATATGATGGAAGTACAGGTTTACCAGTAGTAAGGTTGTATATTACTACATTGCTATCTAAATATGCTTTTACTATAGGTGTATAAACTTCATAATATTGATCTTTCCCATGTAAACTTTCTGTCTTTCTTGTATAGCTTATATCAAATATAGGCTCGATACCTCCAGATACTCCTAGCATTGTAGAAATACTTCCAGTAGGAGCTATAGTTAATAATTGAGAGTTTCTTAATCCGAAACGTTTTACAGCTCTTCTAGTTTCTTCTCTTGTATTTTCAATGAAATATAAATTCTTATCTAATGTTTCAGGTTTAAATTTATTATATGGTCCAAAATCTCTAGCTAAATATGCAGAAGTTCCTATTGCTACATCCGCCATAATGAACCCTATTTTATCGCATAAAACTATGGAATCAGCGCTACCGTATTCTATTCCTAATTTTATAAGCATATCTGCCAATCCAAATATACCAAGTCCTATTTGTCTCCAATCAGATACTGATTCTCTTTGCTCTTCTAATGGATGTAATTCTAATCCTTCATCTAAAACTTCATTTAAAGCTTTAACTGCACGTGCTACTGTCTCGGCAAAATTATCAAAATCAAATTTACCATTCTTAACAAATGCAGATAAATTTATGGCACCTAGTAAGCAGCTTCCTCCAGCTGGTAATGGTTCCTCAGCGCAAGGATTTACACCAGCAAATTTAAATTCAGAGTCGTCTGCAAGAAGATTCCATTTTTCTATATTATCCCAGTACAACATTCCTGGTTCTCCATAGTTCCAGTTGTTTGCACACAATTTTTTAAACACAGTAGGAGCAAATACAGTCTTAACTATTTCTTCTCCTGTTTCTTTTCTAACAAATGTTAAATCATAGTATTCTCCTAAAACGACTGCTCTCATAAATTCATCAGTAACTCTTATAGATATGTTGGCTTTAGTTATTTTATTCAAATCTGTTTTAATATCTATGAACTCTTCAAGATCTGGATGATTACATTCAAGAGATATCATTAAAGCTCCACGTCTTCCATTTTGTCCTATCAAACTTGTTGTTAAATTATATAAGTCCATAAATGATACAGCTCCTGTTGTTTCTTTAGCCGCATTGTTTATAACAGCTCCTCTAGGTGCAAGTTGTGAAATATCAATCCCACAACCTCCACCATAAGAGAAAGTTCTTGCTAATTTCTTAGCAGTATCAAATATAGATTCCAAATTATCTTCAGGTGGTTCTATAACGTAACAATTAGAATATGTTACTTTTCGTCCTTCTTTTTGTAATCCTCTATTCGATAATATTCTTCCTCCGAATAAGAATTTTTTGTCTAAAATATCTTTCTTAAGTTCTTCGTTTCCATTAGAAACTCTATCTAACCATTCTAGAAAAGTTTCTCCTTCATGTTGATATTTTTTACGCCAAATATCACATCCTAATTTATTATCTTTACCTAACCAATCTTCAACCCACATTTCTCTACTTACAGCCATAATCATTCCCCTTTCTATAATTTCATTAATATATTATAATAAAACGCTTTTACAATTTTTTCAAATTCTTCTATAGTTCCATTGTTTGTAATATAATAGTCGTACCAACAATCTTCAACATTCGCATCAGCTTGATTCGAAGTTATCTCAGGTACGTTGTCATTTTTTATAAATATAGATATCGCATTGAACTCGCAAACAGCTCTTATTATATCGTCAGGTTCTCTCATATCTATAATCATAATTTTTTCCTTTATATCGTCATTGTAGAATGCATCTACTTTCTCAGCAACATCGTTATAAGACATATCACTATATATAGTTGTAAGTTGTTTCAAATCCGCTAAGAATTTTCTATCTTTTTCGGTTTTACCACCTTTCCAACCGCAATCTAATGCTATTGTTTTTACTTTGTCTATAATTGAATATTTATAAACTTTTTGGCATTTGTTTAATAGTATAGCGAATGTATCTTTACCTGCTCTTGGTTTCCCATTTACAATTAATACTAATTTTTCATCCAAACATACCATCTCCTTTGGAAAAATAAAAATAAAATGAGAAGAAGTATATCTCGAACTACACGTTTCTCACAATTGTTACATTGCTAACCTGGTCAGTTCCAGAACCATTCAATATACTCTAATGCTGAACGTTCCTCACAACTATTAAGTTGCTAACCTGGTCAGTTCCAGACCCACATCAGCTTTTACTCTTCTCATAATATAACTTGTATTTTACGCGCGAAAGAGAAAAGGAACTGTAAAAGCTCCTTTCCCCGTAATATTAATGTACCATTTTATCCCATAGTTCATTAAATGTATCACGTTTTCTAATAAGCTCTTTTAATTCCTTTTCATATATTTCTTTTGAAAGTTTTGCATCTTCATCTAAAGGTCTTAATTTTAGATCATCAATTTTACCGATTCTATATTGTATCTTTTTATTGATAGATTTTATGGCTTCTTCTAAGGCTCCTTCCTCTGCTATTTCTCTAGTAGTCTTCATGTATTCAACTTGTTTGCTCAATAAAGAAACTTCTTTTTTGCTAAGTTCCGTTACTTTCCCGTTGAATTCGCCTTGAGATTCAGCGAGTTTGCATAATCCCTTAACTCTTACGTTGTTTCTATATACCATATAAGTTATTGTACCTAAAGCTACAATTGAAACACCAGCAATGATTTTGCCTTTGTTCTCCATAACTCTTTCTTTTAAAGATTTCTTTTCAGTATTATTATTTTTCATAAAACATCCCTCCAATAAAATTTTTATTATCTTTCATAATAGGATGTGTAAATATTGCGTATTACAAGTCAACAAAAGCTTTTTCATTAAATTTCTTTTTACTTTTTATAGCTCTAGATATAGCTAAGTCAATTCCGGAGTGTGTTTTTAAATGATAAAAATATAAATGTTTAAATGGAGTGTTAAGTCTGTCTATTCTACCAGCTGATTGATGCATGATTTTATAACTGTAATTCTGACTGAAAAATACAATAGTGTCTGTTTCTATACAGTTCCATCCTTCAGCTCCAGCTGTGTATTGAACTAAATATACCCATTTCTTAGATTTAGGTATAGGCTCATGTTTGTGCCCATTCCATTCTGCAACTTTAACATCTCGTCCATAGTAAATATCTTTTAATATTTCAAGCTCGTAATCAAAGTTATAGAATACAATAATTTTATTATGTCTACTAAATATATCCAATAATGCATCTAGTCTGGACTGATGTGTATTTACAACTTTACGTAATGCATAACAAAGTCCACTGGCATTTGTAATAGGTTCATCTTTCCAAATATCCCAGCGTCTTTTCATAATATCTTTATACATTTTCACATCATATTTGACATAAATATCTTCATGATGTTGTACGGTTTCTCGTTTGAAATCCATATCTATTAATATCTCCCTTCTAAATCTTAATAATCTTCCAGTATTAATATATCTGTCAACTTTTGGAAATTTACAGAATCTAGAATATACAACATGTTCCCGTATAAATTCTGTCTTATTCTTATAGAATCCATTTGCTAAGAAAACTGGAATATAATCCATCCAAGTGTCGCCAGGAGTAGCTGATAATAATATCCACTCATTAAATTTAGCTATCTTTAAGAAAGCTTTAACCCAAGCTCCTGAACCAACAACCCTCTGTTCGTCAAATATAAAGAATGAGTTTTTAACGTCCTTATACTTTTGAATATTATTCCATGAATCTATTACAACTTTATTAGAATATATGTTCTTATCATCATGCACTGATAATAAAAATGGTGCCAATTCTCCTTCCCATTCAAGAGTGTCTCTTTTACGGGCAGTTGTTATAATATATAAATCTTTAGGTGGATCACTCATTGGAACATACTTACCACCTTTTAGGAATTTTTCATCCCCGGAATTTTTTAAATAATAATATGAAAGAGAAGTGAGAGATTTCCCACTTCCCACTCCTCCATTTAGGATACATCCATTTTTCATATTTTTTACAGCGTCTATTTGATAATCTCTAAGTTTCATTAGAAAGGCAAATCCTCATCATCTAGACAATCATATTTTCCGGCGAATACATCTTGTTCGATTGTTACATACATAGTTTTTAAATATGCTTTAATACCTTCTTTACCATTAACTTCCCAATGATAAGGTCTTATTATTAAATCAACATTTGCTATCTCAGCATAATCCAAAGTGTCTATTGATTCTTCATCTAACACTGTTTTTGTTTTACCAGATATCATTACAACTTTAGGTGGGAAATTTCCAAATGCTACAGTTACTTGTAAGTAATATGTTGGTTCGTCTTCATCTTCTCTTGGTCTTAAAGCTTTAACATTCCATCCCATTTGTCTTAAATCCTCAGCTGAATCTCCGTCAAGTATTACACAGAAGTTTCTATTTCCTGCTCTATTAAATTTACTTTCTTCACCTGCAAAGTTTTTAAATATTAATCTCGCATTTTCCACTACTATATTATCTATTCTTTTATTCATATATACCAATCTCCTTTTTATAATCTATTTTTATAAATACCAATTAACATGGCTATAACCCAAATAAGCTCAACCACTATTACACAATTTAATATAATTTCACACATAATATCACCTATTCATTCGGACCTATAAATGGAACATCTTCATCATAAAATGGATGCATACCATACTCACCTTCTATAAATATAGGTGGAGTATATGGTGCATCAGATACAAACCATTCATAGTCTCCGTATTTTTTAATAGTATCGATTGCGGCATCTGCCATTTCTTTAAAATGCCCTTCGTCAATATCGTCAGTTCTGCCAAGAGATGATACGATCTCTGCTTCAAGCCAACGATATCCTTTTGCTCCAGTAGCTGAATAATATTTACCGTCTTTTTCACGCATTAATAAACCGCCTCCACAACCTGGTTTAATAGGGCAGAAACGGCCAACTTTTCCTATGAATCTATAATTATGTCCTTTTGCTATTTCTTCTTTTAAATTGTTTATCAAATTTTCATCCCCTGGGGAATTTTTCAAAACTTTATTCAATTCTTTTTCTAAACTAGATACATCTGGTAAATTCTCATTCATGTCTAAATATAAACTTGAAGTTACAGATTTTGTTTCACATAAGTCATCGAATAATATGTCCTCTTTAGAAAATAACTTCTTAAATACATATGGTATTTGAAATTGAGTTCCTGTAGCTGTCCATTCACCATTATCGTACTTAGCAATATATACAGCATCATTTACTAAACACATTCTTTCATAAGTTGCCTCATGCTCAAATTCATATCCATATTGTCTTCCGAAATCCATTACAAATTCTATTATTTCGGGTGTTGCATCAGGAATTTTTATAGAGTCTGTTTTAATATGTGCTACTTTAAAACCTCTTTTTTGAACTTCGTCTTGAAGTGTTCTCATAAATAAAGCTCCTCTTAGAGCAATTATATTGTTTTTATTTCTGATGTCTCTAAAGGGATTATCGAAGTTCGCTGAAGTTAAACCATACACTGAATTTATAGCTATTTTCAATGCTTGTGTCAGATTCTTAGCTGTTGTTTCGTCGTCTAAATAAGGAGCAAGTTTTCCACCAAACATTTTTCTAGCTTTATCAAAGTCTTTTCTTTTGATAGCTATACGTGCGTCAACAAGATCCTTAAAGTGTTGTGTGTATTCACCAAAGGCATTAAGATTTATAGCAGAATGGGGATGCATAGAAGCAACGTCCAATAATGCAATGTTGCCATACATTCCTGGCTCTGCATAAACATAACCACCTTTTCCGACATCTGTTCCACGATATATGTTTTTTCCATCGACAAATTCATAACCCGGGAAAGCATTTATAATGTCCATTTAATCACTCCTTTCTAAAAGTGTTTATAACCATTTTTTCCTCTGTTGTATTCTTTAGAAAACTTAACTCTACCCATTATATCTATATAATATTTATCACTAGGTTTTAATCTATTATATAAATGGAATCCTGTAGACCCATCAAAATCATAAAATGCATAACCGAATCTACTATCTTTTACAAAGTCACCACCTTCTTTATTGTATTCTTCTTGTAATATAACTAGTTGTCTACATATACCATCATAAAAAGAATCAGTTAATGGTGATTGGTCATACTCATAATATGCCACTGAATTTAATATTATCTTTCTTTGTAAAAAATCTATTTTAGTTAATGTGTTCCAGTATTCTGGAAATGCTTGGCATTCAAATTGTTTACCCATAAATATCCTCTCCCTTTGAAAAAATAAAAATAAAAGAAAAAGACACGGTCGGATTCGAACCAACGACACCCGCCGGGAATGGCGGTGCTCTACCATCTGAGCTACGTTATCTTTCTCTCATAATAGTGCTTGTAATTTTCGCGTAGAAATAAAAAAGCCTGAAAAATATCAAGCTCTTTTATCTATACGTTTCACTATTTCGTCGTATCTTATTTTATACATATGCTTAAAATATAAAGCTTCTGTCGGATTATTATTTTTTGTAAACCCTTTAACGTATCTTCTTAATTTAGGATCTACTGTAAGTATTGCAATCTTCCATAAACTTTTTAACATTTTAATCACTCCTTCATTAAAGACGATGTGATTTTTGCGTATTAAAAAGTGCATTCATTTTACTAGGCGAATTAACTCTGAAAATATATCTTAAAAATCGCATAAGTTTATTTCGCATAATTTAACCTCCTAATAATATTGCTTTCCTGTTGCTAAGTCTGTGTAAACTAGATTAGGATGTCTCTCTTTACCAAATATAATTCTTGTAGTTAATGTGTTAGTTGTATCGTTAACAGACATACCTGCTAAGTCTGCTAATATCTCTCTTGCTGTAAAGTCACCTTTTAATTTATGGAATACTGCCTCAGTTGCAATAACATCATTATCACAATATTCTGCTACTTGTGTCCACTGTTCTTCAGGAACTGGTTGGTCCCATGGCAATCCTAATTCTTGATGGTGTATACCTAATTCAATTTCCCATTTTTTAAGTGATTGTTTCTTAGCTGCAAAGTCATACACATCAGTATAAGATATGTTATATGCCTCACCAAAGAATCCTTTACCTTCAGTTATTATCTTTTGAGATAAATTAAATAACTGTTGGTTGTTATATCCCATAAGTCTTGCGTACAACATATGATTGTCATATCGTCTACAGTTAAAACCTACAAGTTTATACTTAATTAATTCTTCTATTTCAGCCGGTTTTGGATTTATCATTCTAACAACTGGTTTGCCTTCTCCTTCGTACTTCCAATTGACTAAAAATAAGTTTGGAAATATCTCAATATCGTAAAATACTATTTGATCTTCTGGTCTAGAACCGACCGGTAATGATGGTTCTTCTGATTTGAACTGCATCTTATTGACTAACTTAATACAATAATCTGCTTGATGTGTACTAGATGCTGCAAATGATAATACAGCAGGTTTCATGTCGCTTACATCGTATTTTAATTCACTTTTATAAGCGTCATCTAAAATCTTATATATAAAATCGATACTCGGTTTAGTTCCTGGATGTATTTCTTTTTTCATATTTTTCTTAATTAGAGTCCTAATACCTTTCTCAGTTTTAATCGCTTCAAAATTAACCACTTTATCTTCTCCTTTCAATGGTAATCCTGAACTAATTGTTGCTATAGGTAAATTATTACATTTAGTTAATTTACGTCTTAATGAACTCTTTCCAGAATATACCTTAACCTCAATATGGTCTGCATATATAGCACTTAATTTTTTTGGATCTCCTGTGTAAATATAATGTAAATGAACCCCTTTTCCACTTTTGCTGAACTCAGCATAAGTTGGAGGCCATTTACTTGCCTCTTCAACATTTCGTTCCAATGATTTTTCACCATTTTCATCTGGAATATCAAAATCTATAACTATATGGTTTTCAGGAACTTTTACATAATGTAGTTCTTTAGTATTGATATCATCTAATGTTGTAGTAACATTGTCCCATTTCTTAGATGGAGTTCCTTTTGAGGTTGCGTATTGAGCTGGATATTTACCACAATCTTTATCAAATATAGATTCTGTGGAATTAAATTCTATAAGTTTTATTTTATGTGTTTGTACTTCTTCTTTTTCCTCATCTTCAAATTTATCTGCTCTGAATCCAATATAAACACTTCTCATTCTAGTATCATTTTTAGTATATCTATCTTTATAATCTCTAAAATAGTTTTTAAGTTCTTCTTTAAATATCCTTTTGCTAAACGGATATGGTACATTCGCTTCGTCGCAATAAGTTTTATACAACTCCCATGCGCTCTTAAGCGGTACATCTTCTTGCTCTTTGAAAGTAAAATAACTATCAAGAACAAAGTTATAGAAATCATTTGAAGCGCCTAACATTGATACTGGTACATAATCATCATAAGCTCCCGGGTCCTTACGATAAATATCTTCACAGTATTTTGCTATGGCACCCAATTCGAAATCTATACGTTTTGTAACATCATCATATTCGCGTTTAGTTAACTTATTGCCAGACGGAGTTACATCTATAAGCCTTCTTATCAAACCTGATTTGGCATCTGTGATTTTTACTGGTTTATTTGTACCCATATATAAGAAAGCATTGAATCTATTAGAATATGCGGCTTTGAATTTTTCATTTACAGTCATTAACTCATGTGAAACAAGACTGTTCAATCTTGTGTTGTCTTCTATCCTAGATAAATCACCGTCATGTTGAATAGCTACAAGTGGGTTAGTTTTAAATGATTCCAAAGCAAATGAGTTACTGCTTGAACCTAATGCTCTAGCATCAAATACAGAATAATATCCTTCAAATAATTTTTGAATAACATTTAATATAGTAGATTTACCTGTACCTGCTGAACCATAAAACACCATAAATTTTTGAATATGTTTTGAATCGCCTGTGACTATAGCTCCTATAGACCATTCAATCTTATGACGTTCCTCTGGAGAATATAACGTTGATATAAGTTTATCCCATGCTGATACGTTACCTTTCTCCAAAGGATATGGTAGTCGCTTGCTAGAGTAGTCTTTCTTTGATACTTTCGTATTCGAAAATATAAGTTTGTCATCAAGCTGATGAAATGAATCTCTCATTTGCTTTTGGCAGTATTTATGCCATGTATCTATCATTCCTGATTCCGCATCCCACATATGCATAATTCTGACGTGTCCTTCAAACTTGCCTTTATTTTCTTCTGCGTATTTATCTAAATATTTATCTATTATAGATAATGCGTCTTGCTCATCTGTAGACCATAATCCGCGTTCTTCAACCCATATAGCATAGAAGTCTCCACCTCTTATCATTAAGTCAGAACTTTTCTTGATTATAAATTTAGGATATATTTCAATGACACCACGTTTTGTACTTCTTGTAGATATCATTAAAAAATCTAACATTACATAGTGTCTCCTTTCTAAGTAATACTATCTAAAAACCAACACATCTGCCACCAAATTTCAACATCTCTTAAATCAGATTTGCAATTTTCGATTCTTATGATGTTTCCTTTTCCGTCTGGTTCGTATTCTCTATTCATAAATCTAAATATAATGTCCTTAACTTTTGCTGTATTAAATTTACTATCATTCATTCCGTTTAGTTCCAGATTAGATATCATCATCCAGAACCAATAAGCTACTGAATATTCCTCATCGGAGTTTTCCATTATATTATTCATATGGAAACATAAAGCTATCATCATTTCGAGAACTGTGCACGGTTCTTCCCATTCTAAAATATCTTTATCTCCTCCACCTTCATATACATATCTCCATCTCAATTCTTCACCGTCGGCCGCACGGTTAGAATCGAAATCATTTTCATATGTAAATGACATACTGTGTAATAATCTTAATAGTTTTTTGTATGAACGTCTTGCGAATCGTCTTTTATTTACCAAAGAATATAACCAATCAAAGTAGTCGTTTAAAATATAATTGTCAATCATAATAACCTCCCTTCTGAACTATAATTGATGAGGCTTTTTATCAGGAAAATCGTCATATTCATCATATTGATATGGGTCTCTTAATATTTCGTAATCAACCATGTAAATATCATCTCTGACATATATAGCTTTACAATCCGGATATTCATCAAATATCTTTAAGTTTTCTTCCCCTGCAACACTATAATCTATTACATCATCAAGATCATTTGTTAATACTTTATCTTTGTAATATGTTAATGTTGTTGTGTCATAACTAGGGTCTTCTCCGAACTCTTCAGCATCTATGATAAAAGGCTCATAATTAGTTCTTTCTTCTTTTTCTTCTTTTTTATTTTCTTTAGTTTCAGTATCATTATATTGTGTATAATTTGTGTAATTTTTCACTATTTCGTCATATTCGTTTTTATCGTTTTCTTCTTTTTCTTCTTTTTCTTCTTTACGTTTTTCATCTTCTTCTAACATTTTATCTTCGTCTGGAGTCTTAGCGTTTTTTCTAAGCTCTCTATAATAATCTCTCATTTCAGCTATTTCTTCTTCAGCTTCTTGATGGTATTTATCTCTTACCATTCTTGCTGCAACTGCAGCACCGGCTAAAGCGCCGGCTGCGAATATGCATAATCCTTTAAATAATTTCATAAATAACCTCTCCTTTACAAATATAATTTAATCACCGAATATACTGTCAGTACCTAAGTTGTCTATTTCATCTCACCAAGCTAAATCCCATATAACTCCGTCAACGTTGAAGTCTAATAATATGTTTGGTTCATATCCGTTTACAAATGCTCTAACTCTTTCTCTTTGCATATTATATATACCGAAATCTACAAAGTTGTCTCCTGTTGGATTATCTGGATTATATACCCAACCAACCACTTGTCCTGCTTTAGTTTCATCAATACCTAACATTCTATAAACTTCATTTAAGAACAATCTACCTCTTGCTTTTAATAAATCATTTGCATATTGTTGTTGGGCTTTTAAGAATGTTAAATTGTATTCAGCATCGTTTTGCCAAGCTGCACAACTTTCGTCAAAGAATCTTGCATAGTCACTATAGCTTTCCGGGCTATTAGGGTCAACTTCTACTTCTTTGATAGTTTCTTTTACTTCATTTCCATCTTCATCAACTGTAGTAATTTCTTTAGCTTTGATGTTGTATCTTATTTCTTTTTCTACTTCTTCACCAAATCTTTCAGATACTCTTTTTCTATATTCTTTGAATGATTTATCTATTGTTGCATAAGCAGCAGTTAAAGCTGCATTTCTTTTTCTTAATATATTATTTGATGCTAATAAACATCCCAATGAACCTGCACATAATATAACTGAAGGTGCATATAATTTTGCTACTTTTAATCCTGTTTGTACGTATGTTATAGTTGTATCACTCTTAGCATCATGCTCGTCATATTTATCAGCATATGCCGGATCAGCTACTACTTCTTTTATTTTATCCAATTGTTCTTTTGATTCATCTAAAATATCATTTAATTTTGTTGTTGCTTTACAAGCCATTACGAAACTTCCTACTACACCAACAACTCCAACACCTGCTAATATTTCAGGTGAATGTTTTCTAACTTTCATTTCAGATCTTCTATAAGTCACCATTAATTTATTTTTAATATCTTTCATATTATTTCATCTCCTTATTAAAATTATCTTCCTTTTCTTCTAAACTTGCTTCATAATATATCTTATCTATAAAATGTGATATTTTCATAGATAATCTTAGAAATGTAATTAAACATGTTATTCCAAGAATCGGTAATATTTTTTCAAAATTTGCATTTAAAAATAAAGCTATAAGTCCATCTACTATTATCATAAATATACCTCCTTATAACGGTTTTACTCTAGGAAATACTAATAAATATCCGTCTCTAGTTCTTTCTATATCAGCATCTCTTAGATTAGTCCATCCGTACTTATTGTCTGTGTATTTTCCAGATATACCAACTAAGTCATATAAATCGGCAACACTTACAACGCCATATGAATCTATTAAATCTTCCATTCTATTTAATACTTCTTCAGCTTCTCTTCTAGATTCTAATATAACGTCTTCATAGTCATAACCTAAAGATCTTCTTCTAGAACTTCTTCTATAATCATCTTCTCTATCGTCATAATATTTACTATATGATACTTTACTTCCTCTTGATTTGCTCTTAGATTTTGTTTCACCATATAACAACATATCAATACCGTTTGATACTATTTCAGATAATGTTTTCTTTGCCGCTGGCAATAATACATCATATAAAATATAATCTTTTACGCTTGAAATATCTTCAGTTACAAATACATCGGAAAACTTATTAGCTCCTGACTTCTTTTTAGTTTTTACTTTACCAGTTGCTACTTTTTCTATCTTCTTATCTTCTTTTCTAACATCGCCTTTAGATTTGTGAGAATTTGATTTGTATTCTTCGCCTATACTATTTTTCATAATTAACGCTCCTTTATAAATATATTTTTATAAAACCAAAAGCAAAAGAGAAAGCAATCGTTTAAATTGCTCTCTCTTTTAAAGTCATACATCATTTATAGATATAATTATGTCACTAATTATACTTCTTCAGATTCAACTTCAGCTTCGATAATATCTCCGTCAGTGTCTAATCCTTCATTATCACTTTGTTTCATCTCAGCTTTGAAAGTTCTAATTCCTGCCATAGTAGCTTTGAATACTTTCTTTATAGGTTTGCGTGCTAGCATTGCTAGTCCTGCAACCGCTACAATTCCAGCTCCAATTGCCATTACATTGACATTAGAATCTTCTTTTTCTTCGGCTTCAACTTCGTCAAAAGTTCCCATTACAGATTGTCCATTTTCATCAATAATATCTTCCACTAAACCATTTTCATCCATTTTATAAGTTAAGTTTTGTTCCATAATATTACCTCCTAAAATTTATATTCTTTTCATAATAGACGTTGTATTTTTCGCGTACTTAAAAGGATTTATCAAAATTATAAGTTGGTTGAATATCATAATTAACAACTACACAAGGTTGACCATTGTCAGCTATTTGTGCACTGAAATATATTTCTACCATACCATTCTTAACGTTCCATCCTACAGCAGTTCCCATTTCAGTAGCTGGTATATCTAGCATGTCATAAAATTCATTTAATGAACAATAGTCACCAGTTAATAAAATATGGTTTAATTCGTTCTCAGCTTTCTTTATTCTATCTACATCAGAATTAAAATATCTTCCAGTTATAGTGTCATAACATAAAGTTTCACCTTTAGAGAATATAACTGTGTTACTTGATATTGGATCTTTTGTCATTCTATCTTTAGATACTTTGTCACGTACTTCTTTTTCTTTTTCTTCACCAATAACTTCTACAACTTTATTTCTATATTCAGATAAAGCTCTTTCAGAAACATGACAAGCTGTAGTTAATACGGCATTTCTTTTTGCATTTACATTGTTTGCTCCTATAATGCAAGTTGCAGATAGACCAAACATAACTGTTGCTGGTAAATATGATTTCCAAGACATTTTTAAAATATCAACTTTAGTTAATTCAGGTTCCTCTTCAAGTCTTCTTATTTCTTTTTCTTTTTCTATTGCAGAATATACTTTAGGTGTTGCTTTTACCGCCATTACAACAGAACTAAACATTCCTGCTATACCAACCCCTATTAATATCTCAGGACTATGTTTTGTTGCTTTACCTTTTATTCCATCATATAAATTTTTAATATCCATAATTACCCTCCTCAAAATAAAAAGTACAAGTCTATGCAAGACCCGTACTTCTTTTATTATTCACTTAATTTGCTCATATTTTCAAGAGCTTTGGCTACTTCTTCTTGAACCGCTTTTTGCATTTGCTTATCATTAGATTTCTGTCCAACTAACGCTGCCGCTATAGTTAGTACAGTAGCTCCTATAGATAATAATGTAGTTGTATCGATTTTAGTTTTCATAAACCCATCTCCTTTAAATATAATCTTCTCATAATATACGTTGTAATTTTTGCGTACTTACCATTCTTCATAACCTTCTTCAGGTGGTATAGTGAAACGTATTGCTTGTGCTACCAAACCATCTGGCAATTCCATATCTTCCCATTTAATTTCAATCCAAGCATAGTTACATACTTCCCAACATTTTAATCCTGACCAGCCTAACACGTTACCATATTCAGTTTCTGGCAAATCTACATATCTATAAAATTCATTTAGATTAGCATAACCTTCTAATGCGAAAGTCCTATTCAATTTGTAGACAGCATTTTGTAAATTAAATAATGTTGACTCAAAATATCGTCCTGAGTATTCATCAAAGAATAATATATCTTTATCAGATTCCGGCATAGATTGTTGAATATATTTATCCTTTGCTATTTCTTCTCGAACTCTCTTTTCTCCATCTTCACCGTATATAGCTTTGACTTTGTCTTTATATTCGTTGAAAGATGAATTCAAATATGCGTAAGCACTTGTAAGAGCTGCTTGTTGCTTTTTGTTCAACATATTTGCTCCAAATATACATGTTATTGTGGCCGTACCAAACAGTATAGTTGGAAAATATACAGGCGCTACAACAAGCGCTTTTTCAAAATTTGTAAGATATTGACCGTCTCGTTCTATCTTCATATCTTCTTCATTGTCTAATAATTCTATAGCTTTCGGAGTTGCTTTAATGGCTGACAGTGTCGTTCCTACAACTCCTAAAGCTCCTAAGCAAGTTAATATAGTTGATGCGTTCTTTTTTGTATAGCGTTGTGTCTTAGACGCTATTTTAGTTAAATTCATATTACCACTCCTTTCGAAAAATAAAAGAGAAAGACTTTAGCAGTAAGCAATTCCATTACTGGCGCTCCTTATACTGTTTTCTTTCTCTCATAATAGTGCTTGTAAATTTCGCGTGGAAAACTCAAAGGCTATGCTTCCATAACCTTGAGCTTGAAAATCTATTTCTTTTTAGATGTAACTTTGATAATAGCTCCAGCGATAACTGTTAGTGCACCTGTCACAACTAAACTATCAATCGCTCCTTCAATTACTCCTAAACCAAATGATTTCAAATATGGATGTTTGATTTCATCAGTTTTATTTACAACATCGTTTTCGATTTCAATATATTTGTTTTCAGTCCAATCTAATACGTTTTTCACTAAACTTGTATTCATAATATTACCTCCTAAAAATTATATTCTTTTCATAATAGACGTTGTAATATTCGCGTGGAAAACTCAAAGGCTATGTTCCCATAACCTTGAGCTTGAAAATCTTTTAAAGTCTAAATAATTTTGATAAAGCCCTTCCGGCAGTTGTGGTAAAAGTATAATCTTTTTCGAATGAACAAATCATTTCAGCGAATATTTTTCGACACTTAGCCTCAATAATTGGCGTAACTATTACAGCCGCTCCGATTTCGACAAGTTTGATTAATTTATCTCTTGTATCAGAATCTAAATCTTTTTGTCTATCGATTGCTGCCATAGCTTCGTCAAAGTTTGTGCTAGTATCATCATTATCCTCTAACGCTTTGTTAAGACGATCATTTATTACTTTTTCCAATAATACCTTATTCTCTTTATTCATAAACCCATCTCCTTTAAATATATTCTCATAATAGGCATTGTTATTTTTGCGTACGTTCAACTTTAAACAATACATACTTGTTTTTATCTATTTTATTGAAATCTTCAACTTGCATCCTATAAATATCTTTCATTGGATCTGTGTAATCAACTTTCATTTTGCCAAGATAATATTTGTTAGTAACATGCCAACGTGCAAATATGAATCCTAATACAAAACAGATTAAACCTAAAATTACATCATTCATCATACTTCATCTTCTCCTTTATCATCTAAATATGAGTACATGTCGTACTCGTTATTAAAACCAAAATCATAAGCTGCCATTTGCATAAATATTCGCATCATGCAAAAATATGCGTTTTGTTCTCTGTCCGTTTCAGCTTCTGAATATAACCGTTTGAAATGCCATCCCTCTTTTAATAGTATATTGCCACGGTCTCGGTTCGGCATTTTATCGATGTCCTTTTGATACACTATTTTTTTCATCTTACGTAACTCCAATCTTAAATAAATAATACCATATTTTTCCAAATATGTCCAAAAGAAAAAAGAGGAGCCCATGTCCGCTCAGGCTCCAATTATCATTAAAAAGGGGGTAGAGACACCTCTGTCTCTCATAATAGGCGTTGTAATTTTCGCGCAAAAGTAAAAGTCCTTGATAGGACTAATACTCTAGAATTCATCTATATCTATTTTCTTCATTAGTCTTCTGAATTCATGTTTATCCATTCTAAGTTCTAAATCTGTTTTTATAACAGTGTCGCCATCGTCAAAGCGTACATTTAATGCATTTAAATCTAAAGTTACTTTACTTCCAATTTGTTTGCTTAAATATTTGCTTATTAATTTTGAAACCATCTTTCTCATAAATTTTGAACCTAAATTTAATTTCATTTCATCCATACCTAACCTCTCCCTTAAATATAGTTTTATTTCATAAAGGGGCATGATATTTTCGCGCAAAAAGAAAAGCCCGTGTTAATGAGCCTTTCTGTGTTTTCTATAAGCTTTGAATATTAACCAAGGAATCCATAATCCTCCAGTCAACGCTATCATCATTATATTCCACCATACTAGTCCAATAGAACAAAGAATGTTTCTAATTTTATCTGCCACTTGTTTGTGATTTTTGTCTTCTAATAAATTTGATCCCTCACTTACGCCATATAAAATATTATCAACTAAGTCTACCTTATCTAATATAAAGTTAAATATCATAGTAAGCATAATAACATCTCCTTTAAAAATATAGTTTTCTTTCATAAAGGGGTATGATATTTTCGCGCAAAAAGAAAAGCCCCAGAAGGGGCTAGTCTTATCTAGCTTCGATTTCTAATATGTCTATCATTAGATAACCATGTTCACTATCATATTTATCTATTGTTGCTTTAACTTTTACATTACATTTTTCAAATACTAAATTTCCTAATTTTGTTCCTGCTACATCTTTAACTTTTATATATGGTCCATTTATTTCGTCTTCACTATAGTCTCCTGCTGCCATTAACATTTCAAATCTTGTGTCATATCCTTCTCTTAAATGTGCGTCTAGTATACAACCATCAAATTCAATAACTCGACGTCCATAGTATCCGTTTTCGTCATCTTTAATACTGTTAAAATATTTATCGTATTCTTCCTCTGATAAGTTAGTTGTTAAATAATGTTTTAATTCTTTCTTATCAAATTCAGGTACAACTTTTTCTTTTTCAGTTTCAGATTCTTTAACTTCAACTTGTTCCTCTTGTTTAACTTCAGGTTTTTCTACTTTAGCATTGTTTTCTTCAGTACTTTCACATCCTATCATACTAATTCCTAACATCATTGCTATTGTTATTCCTAATAATTTTTTCATATAAAACACTCCTTTAAAAATATAGTTTTTTTTCATAATATAAGATGTAAAAAATGCGTATTTTACTGACATAATACTGACCAAAAACGCTTAGAATCGAAAATAGAGCCTCAGAGAGCTAAAACATAAAACTCTATATTTTATGTCTAACCCAATTAGGAGGGGCACATGGACGTACGAAAAATTAAAATAATATGTTAAAAGGACGCATACAAAAACGTATACGCCCCTTTTTAAATAGAGTAGAGAAGAGCAGAGTAGAGTACTATTTTACTTTTTCTGTATAGTTAAGATTTATCCAACCTTCACCGGATTTCAATTTACCCCAATTACCATCAATTTCTACGATTGTAAATGCGTCGCCCTTATGAACTTCATTTGTTTTTTCAAATTTTACCCCCGGGCCTTTTCTGACATTTAATTCATCAGTAGTTACTCTATATATTCCTTTAGAATGTTTACTTGGTGCAGTTACTGGTTCTTTAGTTGGCTCTTTAGCGTGCTCTTTATCTGGTTTTTTATAAGCAACACCGAAGTATTCACAAATAGCTTTGCAAGTAGCCTCTGCACATTTCTTTTGACGACTTGGAACAGGCATCAACTTAGCCTCAGCCCAAACATCCATAAATCCATACTCGATTAATATAGCAGGCATATCTGTTTGTCTAAGTATTGCTAATGTAAATCCACAAATATCCACATCTCTTCTTAATCCATAAGAATATGCGTAATCAATATCATTTGCTAAATGCTTAGCTGCTAGCTTACCTAATTTGATAGATTTACTTGAGCAGTTTTTAGTTCTAAGTACAAGTAGTCCACCTTTTCTATTTATGAAACTTGAGCACATACCAAAAGCATTATAGTGACAACTTATAAGAATATCGCAGTTCTTATTATTTGCTCTAGCTGCTCTTGTACGTAAAGGCACGTCTGTTTTTCCTGTCATATCGGCAGTGTAAAAATAATCTATACCGCATCTTTTTAGAGCCGCAGCTAAATATCTCGCTACTGCTCTGTTCCATTCATTTTCATGTATTATCTCGCCTTTCTTTTTAACCACCTTACCATCAACCTTAATATCAGCAATAAGTTTAGGTGTTCTTTTACCTTCAGTATGCATACCATGACCTGCATCTATACCAACTAAATATGACATAAAATCATCTCCCTTTTATTTTTCTTCACTTTCTAATAATTCTTTAAACACTTGATGTAATCCAGTACTTGCTAAACCGCTAAATAATCCTCCCAATAATACTCCTGGATTTATTGTAAGAGTTATCCATATGTTTAGCGCCACTCCTAAAATAGCCATAATTAAAGGGATATACTTATTATTTATACTAGCGAAACTAGTTTTAATAACATATCCCACACACAAACATATACCAACTATTACTGGTACTGCATATTCACTTATAAAACTTAAATCCATACTATCAATCTCCTTCTTTATCCATTTTATTTTTATCACTCATTTTTATGTGTTCCTCAACAATCGCCATTCTTTCTACAAGATTGTTATGACGATCTACTCTGTCTGACAAAATTGCTATATCTTTCTTTAAATCTTTAATCTTTTCGTCCATAACAGCGGTATGTTTATTGTTACTAAAATAGGAACCCGCTAAGGTCCCTACTAATGCAAGTACTGCTATAATTATTTCTGTATCCATAAATACGCCCCCTATTCTTAATTATTCATTTTTAGGCACAAAAGTTTTACTAACTCCATTTATTATTACGACTAATTCTCCATTTTCATTAAAACTAATTTGAGGTAAACTGGAAACTTTATCATCTACATATTTTTTAGTAGCTGGATGATAATTTTCTGTTGGTGTATATTCTTGCGTATTTCCTATTTTTAAATACCCATATAAACCTTTTTCTAGTGTTTTAGTACTTTTAGTATATACGTATTTATCTGTGCCACCTAGTATAAGTATAAATAAAGTATTGGTATTTCTTGCACATAATATAAAATCATCTCTAGTCATAGCGCCACCAATAAGGGCTATTTCTGTTTCGCTATTATCTTCATTTGTATAAATAAATGAAAATCCATATACATTAGCATACTTATTTGGTACAAAGTATTTTTTATATGTTCCCATATTATTACAGTTAACATATATACGTTTATTAGTTTCATCTATTCTTAATATAGGTAGTTGTTCAATTAATATATTATCATCTACATATTTCTTAGTTGCTGGTTCATAATCAGTTGTTGGCGTAAATTCTTTATTATTGTTCTTAGTTAAGTAAAATACTGTTTTTTCTGTATGAGCATCTACTGTATCAGTTTTGAAATAAGCAATATAACAAATTCCTTCTAACATAACTTCAATTTTAGTATCATCTTTAGTACCAGTATAAATAAATTTACCATGAGGATTACCAGATAAAAAGAATCCACTAAAATCGCCACTAAGTTTCTCATAACCTAAATATAAAAATTTAGCATCATTTGGCGACATATAAATACTATGTGGTTCTAAATCAGCAACATTTGTAGCGCAATTTTTATCATAATCAACTGGTAATATTTTAACAGTAACCTTATCATCTACATATTTCTTAGTAGCTGGATGATAATTTTCTGTTGGAGTGTATTCGTGTGTATTATTTTTAGTTAATACTTCACTAGGATTTAGCATAGGACTTTTTGTAATAACTAAATCATTTGTAAATTGATAAGATTTTACTTGAGATGATCCGCCATTAAATGGGTACATATAATTATTATTAAACTCAAAGCCTAAAGTTATATCATACGTATCTATTGTATCTAAATCATATGCTATTACTCTATTATATTGAGAATCATATATCATACGTACACTTTTATCACCATACATTCCTTGATAAGCACAATATTTATAATCTGCAAAAAATTCTTTTAAATTTATACTGGATACATATCTACTAGTACCATTATTACATTTTTGCATTTCTTCTTTAGGTATTGTTCCAACATTCTCCACTAAATCCGTACAAATAAATCTATCATCCACATATTTCTTAGTTGCAGGATGATAATCAGTTGTTGGATTGTATTCAATAGTATTAATTATAGGTAAATAATCTTGTAGAGTTTTAGTTATTTGTACATCGTCAACTATACTGTGTTTACTATAATTAACTTTGTAAACTGTATTACTAACAGATATTATACTATAATTTGTATAGTGTAATACTTTTAATAGGTGCACAACTTTATTTGGTAAAGGCATATTACAAATAGTTTTAAAATTGCCATCGTCACAGATATATACAACTTTATAACCCTGTTTTTTGGTTTCATTAGGGTCATTATGAGTAGAATATTGTACACCTGGAATTAAATCCATAATATTAACAACATTCATTGCAACAGAAGTAGATTCCAGTGTTGTGTGAATTGGTAATGGGAGTATTACTGCATTATCATCAACATATTTTTTAGTAGCTGTAACATTTTCATTTGTAGTGTAAATACCATCTTCAATTTTATTTAATGATACATTTGTGATAATATCGCCATCATTCCAATTAGTTTTATTATATTTTCCGTTATCATCAAATGTCGGTGTATCGGTATCTGATAATGTAGCAACGGCATAATTTGCTTTTGCTAATCCTACCACATTCGTAGTATTATCATCTTCAATTGCAATTGGCTCTTTAATTTCAATGCCATTTTCAACCGGTGGTATCGTAACCCTACTTTGTTTATTTTCATCTAATAAACGTATTTGGAATGTATAATTACCCAGTTCTTCAATCTCGTCAATCATTTCTTTGGTGATAGTAAATAATACTGTACCCTCTTTAGTGGCACTTACTTCACTAAATATTGGGGGTTTATCATTTGGTGTTTTTATTACTAATTGTCCATAACTTGCATTAGTTGATTCAATAACATTGGTTGCTACTGTATTACTGTATTTAAAAGGAGATTGTAATATAGTAAATCTTATCTCTATATTTTTATCTCCTCTATAAAGTACAATAGTCGAATCCATTTTTGAAACATTATTAGAGATTTTAATTGTACTTTCAGTAAAAATCATTTGCAATCCACCTCCTATTACATATTACTTTCTTTTTCATTTTTTAATTCTTCAATTTCTTTTTTTAACATGTCGATTTGTTGTTTATATATTTCACATTGTGCTTGAATTAGTACCTTTTGATGATTAGCTTCTGCTAATTCTTGTTTGTATAATTTAGCTATTATATTTATTGTATTTATTGTATTTATCGCATCCATTTTGATTAATCCCTCCTATTCTGTATAAGTTACTTTCATAGTTACACTACCTGAACATACTGCATAACTACTAGAATTATAAGCAGACTGAATACCAAATCCTTTTATAGTACCGTCTGAAAGCGCATTAAGTATAGTACTATTTGTTATTGTCAATTTACCAGTATCACCAACTGCTATATTAACACTTCCACAACTTGAACCGTATGAAGGTTTTCCACTTGGTCTACTTGCATAGTTATGAGTTTTTACTACTACTGGCACGGCTGAATGAACCCCACCGGATATCCTCTTAATAGTAAGTTCTATTTTACTAATAGATTTACCCTTAAATTGATTGAATTGACTGCCAAAGAACCAGCATCCATTACAATCTCCATACCCATAATCACCTTGTCTTGCTGTATTATCCTTCTTCCAGTTGTTGTATTTACTACTTCTATAAGTATCACCACTGTTAGATTTTATAGTTACAGTTTTCTTAGTTGTTGGAGTAGGGGCTTGGCCGCCATCTGTAGTTTGATCGCCTCCTTCATATGTAACACTGCTAGGAGCTATAATTTGACCAGGCAAACTTTGATTAGTATTCGCTTTTTTACCTCCGCATTGAGGACTGTTAGCTATTGTAATAAATCCGCCACTTACCGCCTGGAATCCATATTGACTACATACACCACTGGATCCGGCAGCGTGTGTTCTTCCTCCTGCATTTGTTCTAAAACCTATATCACAGTTTATAAATTGTACATCCTTATAATATCCAGTAGCATAAGAATCGATTGCAATACCGACAATTGTAGTAGCACTACCAACAGGATTATCACTACCATATATTTTTAAGCTATATGCATTAATTGGGGAATTTTCTTGTCCAACTAAACTAGCAGTTCTACTGGCAACTGCACAACCTGTACTTGGATGTATTACACCAGTTCGGGCTGTTTCAAATTTCATATAGCCTCCATATACATACACTTTAGTGGTACTCATATAGTTTCTTACATACCCGTATACTGTATTACCATCTAAATATAAGTTAATTCTTCCACTAGTAAAATATTGAAAATCTATATTTTCATAGATGTCTTCTTGTACCCATATATTTACTATTTTTCCATTAAGGAATTTAGGTAGAGCCTCTATTGCCCCGGTTACTGTGGCAAAAGATACGCCGTCATATAATTCATTGTCATCATTACCACCACTATTAATTGATATTTGTATATCGTCCTCTAATGTGCTTGGGTATTGGGCACTGTTTATTTTGTTCGCAGTTATAGTGTCAGCTGTAAGCTCCCCTTCGACTGAGAAACTATCCCCAATAACTTCAGAACCTTGTATTTGGGCACCAACAATATTACCTTCGCTATCTACACTAAATGTATTGCTTTGATTTCTAAAAGTACTGCCTATAATTTCAGAACTTTGTATTTTTGCACCAACAATATTTCCTTCACTGTCTACACTAAATGTGTTATTTTGATTTCTAAAAGTACCTCCTATAATAGATACGCCTGTGATAGTTTTACCATCAATAGCACCATCTACTATCATATCTCCAGTCACTTTCACTTGTTGTGTTATTATACTCAACGCATTCTCTGTTAGTGTCATAGAACTTGTATTATTACCTTTAACCCACCAAGCAAATTTATCAGATAATTGTTGATATTGTGTTTCATTATGTTTAATCACAGAACTTTTTGTAATTGATGCAACTGGTATAGTCTTTTTGACATTTGTTTTTCCTTCAATATTAATAGATATCTGTATATCACCAGCATTCCCTGTCGCTGTAAGGAGAGTGATCGTTTTATGATCATCCTCCAATTTTGCAGTACAGTTAGAAGTGTTGGTTATGGTTACTTTATATTGTCCATCAGTTGGTGCCGAGTTAACTGCGACTAACTGAGTAGTTCCATTGTATATATTAATTTGAGTATTGTTACTAGTTTCTTCTACAACTACTTTATTTACTGTTGCGGTGAATATATTACTGTATATAGTAGTACTTGTAGTTGTAGTTGGTCTATTAACTTTTGTTGTAAATGAATTACTATATATTTCACTCATAAGCAATCACCTCCTATTATTGTGGAAACCCGTTTGTCCAATTTTGTGGAACCGTAGTCATTGAGAATCTTCTCCATTCTTTTGTAATTTCTATTATCTTAGGTTGTGCTACACCCTTATTGTGTTGCCAACTGCTATCAAACGTTAAACCTTCAGCCAACCACCAATCGCCTCCACAAGAAGCGCAGTAGTGAGAACTATCTCTATCGTCTGTAACACTTTCATCCCATTTAACCTTACGTAAATCGATGCACGTATATACATATTCGTATTTTGTATCAAAGTTTTTAATATCACTAAATGGATGATACATGCAATTTTCATTATTAATTTTATTTGCTTCTCGTAAAATTATAGTTTTACTAGTATTTGTAGTTTTTATACTATCGCTGAAATACTGATTACTGTCCCCTGAAAAACTTTCAGCATAGAAGTTTCCATTAGGAACTGCTAAATCTTGTACTTTTTCCCATTGACCATTATACCAACCATAAACTTTTATATTTTTCATTTCAACTCCAGTATTTGCACTGAATCCTGAGTCTTTTACTCTATATACATTTGCCCAAGCACCCAACGCTCTAAATGGTACTGCCCCTGGACATCCTGCTTGACCACAATTATGTGCTAATGCAGTTGGTCTTTGTTGATTTTCCCAACGTGATTGAGTTGCCCATGTATCTTTTACACCACTTGGTAATGCTTCGTGATTCTGTGGCATTGGATACATTTTATCTAGGATATAAGATGATGTACATGATGTATCGTACTCAGTGTTAGGGATCGTCTCCACCGGAACTTCCGCCACTTACTTTTGTTAATTTACAATATGTTAGATATTTACCAGGGTCATAGCAACCATATCTTATTTTGTTTGTAGGTGCAGTGAATGTATATACGTAATTATTATTACCTGTAGTAGTAAATAATTCGCTAACATAATTATCGCTATCATCGAACGCATAGCCCCATACCCATGTACCATCCATTTGTAGAGTATAAGTTGCACCTTGTTCAACTGTTACAGGGTCAACTGTTGCCCAACAAGCAGCATCATCTTTAATGATATGCGTAGTTTGATCTATGCCTTTACCATAGGTCATATTACCTATAGTAGTAGTTGGTGTTGTTGGTTGACCATTACCTACATTAACAGTTATAGAAGCTGATTGACCTTCTAGTGTTGTTGCAGTTATGATACAACTTCCGTCAACTCCTTTAGAGTCTACTCTACCACCACATACAGTTGCTATACTTTCGTTATTTGATTTCCATGTGATTACTTTATTAGTCCAGCTTTCATTAAATTTAGGTATTAGACCAAGCTTACTCCATTTATCCATATGTCTAGCACTTGTGTCCTCGAACCAGATTTTATTTGTAGTACCTCCACCAGATGGTGCAGCCTCTGGAGCGTAAACTCTAACCCAGTCTACATACATAGTGTATTCAGTCATATTACTAGGAACACTACCGCCCGCAGCCCCTAAAGCTTGATTTAGTAGGATATAATGTGGTTGATGGAACATGAACCATGTATTATCATCAGATATGTCTGAGTGTCCTATAAGTCTATCATCTACATAGTAATCTAATCTATCGTGAGTCCATTCCATAGCATAGATATGGTAATCATCGAAACTACCAATAGCTCCTGAGTCAACCCTACCTAAATCTTTAGCATCCCAGTTATCCCATACTAAGTCTGTTCTGTATAATGCACCAGCTGTAGTCCATGCGTAACCTTGTTTGTGTTCCATGATATCTATCTCACCACAGTAAGGCCATGTTATACCGTCACCTTCTTCGTAGTTACCTCCTAAAGTCCAGAATGCTGGGAATGAACCAACTGTTTGTGGTATCTTAATCTTAGCTTCAAAACGACCATACATGAACTCTTGTTTGTTGTTTGTATGGATACAACCACTTGACCATTCTTTACCATTGGAGCTTTCTTTCTTAGCTTTTATAACAAGATTACTATTTTCTACCCATACGTTATTTGTTCCTGCTACATAATTTTGAACTTCATTCGGTCTACTATAGTTGTTTTCATAATCCCAGTTAGCAGTATTTAAAGTTGTGCCAGTGAAGTCATCCTCCCATATTAGTGTTCTTCCTGGTCTATAACCGTCACCTGAGCCACCACTAGATGAGCCACATAATGCTTTCAGTTCAGCTACTGTGAAAGCTGAGTTCCATACTTTACAAGCGTGTATTGTACCTTTCCAGAACTTGCTTTTATTACATTGTTTGTCTTGATAAGCTCCTAGTATTAATGAGTAGTCATTCATGTCATATGTGTTCCTATTAACTGCAACAGCTGAACCATTTATTACTATTTGGCTAACTACACCTTTAGAGATTGCTATAGCAAGTTTATTACGTTGCCCTTTTACCATAGTCCAACTATCCTCGTATGTGTAATTAGTAGTAGTGTTTTGGCTATTTCCTACTAGATAATAATGACCATCTTCATGATTAAGATATAATTTCAATCCATCATATGTACCTTCTTCATATACACAATGCATTACGTTTGCAAGGTCATCATTTTGAGTAGTCCCTCCGTCATCAAAATCTAAGAATATAGTATAGTCACTCGCAGTCTTAAATAACTTCACTCCAGTATCTACACACTTAGAAGTTCCGTCAAATACTGTATCAGCAGGTAGTTCGTATACTGGTGTAGGAGTAGTAGGAGTCGATGTGCTTGTAAGAGTAACGCTGAATATATTACTTGTCTTAGTATTCCCGTCACTATCCGTAACTCTTATAGCCATACTATATGAACCAGCACTAGCTTTATTGTCATGTTTGAACTTATATTTTGTGCCACTAGCAGTTACATCAGTTGTCTTGTCGTAGAACGTGCTGCCACCGTCCCATGATACTTCATGTTTAGTTACTGCTCTATTTGTACTATATTCAATGTAGAACTCAGTTTTCTCAGGTTTTGTTATATTAGCTATATTGCTTATAGTAAGAGTAGGAGTAGGAGTAGGAGGTTGTTCGCCACCTGGAAGTTCTACTTCGGTATTAGTCATACATGCTTTAAAGAAAGCAAACATTCTATCTGAACCAAGTTTATTAGGATGCAGACCGTCTGTTGAATATTGACTGGAGTAAGTTGTTCCATCTTCGTTAGCAGATGTTGCTTTATCAAATCGTGGAGACTTCCAGTTTTGCTGTAATATCCAGGCATTCGCTTTCTTTACTCTGTCTCCCGTATCTGTTTGACATAAAGTTAAACAACATATGACTGGGTCAACACCAAAAGTATCTTTTATATAAGGAACGACTTTTTCTTTCATATCTGTTTTCCAACCTTCTAACCATTCATCCGATCCTCTAACATCATTAGCTCCTATTAAAACAATAACATTTTCTTGGGGTTTAATTCCTAATTCATGGATAGCCTTCATTCTTAGCATCATATCATTTGTAGTAGACCAACCTCTACCACATATTAAACAATTACCATTATAATATTTGTCCCTTACTTGAGATGACCACTTATCATAAGTTCCTGTTCCTCCTCCTAGGTTAGTACCTTCTGTGATACTATCTCCAAATATAATTGCTTTAGGATTCGGATTACATAATAAATTATATGTGAACGAATGCACCTTAATGCTTCCACTAACACAACAAACACCGGGAAGTCCCCATCCTTTACCACAGTATTGGTCGTTTGAGTTCTTACCGTCATTAGTATAAGTAACTAGAGCTGTATTCTTGCTATTAGTAGTATCTGTAATGGTGAAAGTATAAATCCATCCATGCTTTTGACCTTTTATTTTGTATTTCTTACCAGTTTCTATAGTAAAAGGTGTCTGTGCTCTTACAGTAGTAGGTATTTTAAAATATCCTGTGTAATGGTCATACAGTCTTATATAGCCACTATCGAATAACATCAAAGCACCCTTTTGTGCACCGGAAGTTGGTACTCCGTTTATTATTGGTTCTGTCAAGAAACCAAAAACTGAAGATTTATCGAGAACTTCTACTTCAGCCTCCATTCTCCATAAGTCACAACTCATATATTTATCTATTACAGAATAACTACCAGTTCCCATAGTCATCCCGCCAGCTGTATAAGTACATTTTTCATTTCTCATAAGAGGGCTTGTGTTACCCCCAAAATCAGTTGTTACTATGAAACTATTTGAAGGGCTCTCTACTTCCCAACTATTATCAGGAGCTTCCCCTCCACCACTACTAGTTTCAGTATACACACATTTTAGTTTGCAGTTATTGTATGTCCCATTATCCCAGTTACTAATATTAAAAACGGCACTAGAGTTGGTAAATGAAGTAGCACTTATATAAGTACTACCTCCATCTTTACTTAGTAAAATGTCGGAAATATTAGTGGCATCTGTTGTAAAATTTACAGTCAACGTATCCCCAGTTGTACTAGGATTATTTGACACAGTTATTGTTGCCATATAAACACCTCCATTAATCACAAGTAGTTACTATACACTCTTTACTAAGTATTATAGTATACCCATCTTGATTTTGAATCGATTCCTTAACTTCATTTAATCCTTCTTTTGTTGCATATGTGCTGCTTACTGTCATTTTGAACCCGTCTAAAGATTGCTCTAATTTTGATTGTTTGCTAGTTACATCTTTTATTTGTTCTGCCACCTGTTCCAATGTTGGGGTTGTATAAGTAGTTTGTGTAGGGTTCTGCCATACTAATTTATATCTTAACCATAAGTATTTATCTTGTACTACGGATGGCATACTTTCAACCCAGCTGCCGCCAGTTTGTGTAGTGTTACTAGTAGATAAATACCATTGTGGTACTGAGTTAACTAATGATTGCCCCTTATCGCCTTGAAGACCTTGGTCACCTTTTTCGCCATTAACTCCCGGTTCACCTTTAGCTCCTTGAATACATACTGGAGTAGAGTATGTTATGCTACCATCACCGTATGTGTATTTTATTCTTTGCCATATATATTTTCCATTTTCCCATTTAGGAGTAGTGTCTTCTATCCAGTTACCACCAGTTTGAGTAGTATTGCTTGTAGATACATAGTATTGGGTTGCAGTCTTTGTTAATGTTCCTTTGTAATTAGTTTCCAATTTACCTATTGTAACGCTATGCTCATTAACAGTATCTTTGGTTTTATTGTATTCATCTTTTAATTGCGTGACTGTTCCATCTTGTTTTGTAATCGTTGTATTGTCAATTAAAGTGCTAATTTGTCCTTGAGCTATACCAATATTAGTTGTATTAGTAGATACTTGCTCAATAACGCTACTCAAATCTCCGTCTATGGTAACGTCCTTAATTGTATCCACCGTCTTTTTAAGTTGATTGAATGATACGTCTAGTGTCTGCTCAGTATCATCAAATTTTATATGACTGGCTTTAATTGTGCTAGTGTTATTATTAATGTTACTGATAACACTGCTTATATCAAGCTTACTCCCATTTATGTTGGCATTATCGGCTACTTTACTATCAACTATTAACCCATCCTTAATTGCATCGCTTGATTGAATTCCATTTTGATTAATAAGCTGACCTTTACCAGTTTCGTCATAAAGAACAAATGTAAAATTTCCAGTAGCATCTTTCCCTAACTGTATGCGTACCTTACCGTCTTTATCTTTGAACTGTTGTAGATTGCCTTGCAACAGCATAGAGCCGTCATCGCTCTGAATACTAACGTTATTTGTATTAATTGTGCCAGTATTAATTTTACTTGCACTTATGGTGTCTATCATGGCATCTTTTATTAACGCATTTTCAATCGTTGTATTTGCTGCTGTTAAATGAAGTGATTGAATATTCTCAGATGTTAAATGGCCATTAACCAATGTGTTTATATCAGCATATTTTGTTTCTAATACATCTATTCTTGCTTTATCTGCTTTTAAACTTTTAATGTCAGCATTTATAACATCTAAATCTTTTATATTTGCTTTATTTGCTACTAAGTTTTCTATCTCTGCATCTTTAGCTTTTAAATTAGTTATAGTAGCATTAACTGCTTCTAAGTCTTTTATTGTAGCTTTATCTGCTACTAATTTTTCTATCTCTGCATCTTTAGCTTTTAAATTTTTTATAGTAGCATTAACTGCTTCTAAGTCTTTTATTGTAGCTTTATCTGCTATAAGTTTATCAACTTGTAAGAGGTCTTCTTCTAATTTATTAACTTTAATCGAACTAGCTGAAGGAGAAGTAATATTCCCAGTAACCGTAGCAGTATGATCTTTTATCATTACAGTTACTCTTTCTCCAGATTGTAAATCAGCAGTAGTAGTTATGGGAGTTAATAAATCAGAACCATCTATTTTGACGTACATCTTAGATTCATATTCTACTGTTGTACCATAAACTATTGATTCTTTTTTCTCTACAGTTTGGTCTCTCGTTATTTTTACAAATTGAGATATCAAATCATTAGACAGACTCATTTAAATCACCCCCATAATTTATTTGTGTATACTGCTTTTTCTGTAACTGGACATCCCGGTTTACATTCTATAGATTGACTAATGACTTTAGCTTTTATGTTTTTTAATCCTGCTCTTTCGTAATTTATTCTAACGCAATCACCTAATCTTACTGGACAATAACCATGAGTATAGGATATCGTATATTCTAATGTTGATAAATTTCTAAGAAGTTGTTCTGCATATTCATCTATTTGGTTTTTAGTAGGGTCACCTAATAAATTAGGATTAGTTTCTCTATGTATTATTTCTCTACCTCTATTCTGTATTGATATTGGACTATTTTCATCATTGTTTTCAACTCTTGCTGTATAAATATCTTTACCATTCGAATATATTACTTCGACAACATTTGGTATTCCATATAAATCCCTGTCTATATCTAAATCAGGGTATAATATAGAACTATTACTATCATCGTAAGTCCATACTGGTTGTAGAGATGCCGTATCTTGCACCGGCATAAATATAATACGACCCATTTCATCCAGTCCAAATGTGTATTTAGCATTTGCTATTAAATCAGATAAGAAAGTAATCCATGTGTCATCAGTATTTGATACAAAATCGTTAAATAAATTCTTTTCATTTTCGGTTTTTACAACAGGTGCTCTTGCTTGTTCTCGAACAAGTATATAAGCATTATTCATTATATTATTACCCTCTAGTATAGAATATCCAAGAGGAGGCATGCCTTCTTTAAGTTCTAATAGAGGAGTGTAAGCATCCAAAGATATAGTTTGAATCTTACCATCAAACTTATACGAAGGTGTTTGCACTAAAAATGTACCTAAAGGATGCTTTTCTCTAACTCCATTTTGAATTGTTATTAGATAAATTCTTATATAGCATTCACCTAAAGATTCTGCAACGTCTATGGTCGCAGAACCCAAGGTTTCAGCACTAGAATCTCTCTTTATAGTACTTTGTATAACATTATCTATTTTTTTAATGTCTTTCCAAGTCCAAGGATCAACTATATAATATTCAAATGTCTGTTGCATAGTAGATGCCCAATCAGCCATATTATGCACCTCCATCTACTCTTGTTATGTCAAGTGTAACTGGTATTACCAAATTACAATGTTCTTGACTAAATGACACTTTTATATAAGCCCAATATCCACTTCCTGAAGGTTCTCTCACATATACGTCGTCCATCCATACAGCAAGTCTTCTTAATGCATATAAAGTGTCTTTATCTTCTTTAGCTATATCGACTTTCCATGAAGAAGTAGAACCTAATTGAGTTCCATAATAACTAACAGGTCTTTTTCTTCCTATATATTCGACTAATGTTACATCTGATTCATTTGAATCTGATACATCTATATTATATGGTAATTTCAGCATTGAACCAGCCCATGCAGGTTGTTCCATTTCATCTTCATTTGTAGTATCAAATTCTGTCCATGCTTCATCCCATTGTATAATGACAGCTGTTTCTCCAACAATAACTCCAGGAATATCAGTATAACTTACTGCTCCCGTTGTATCGGATATAGCAACTATTCTATATCTTGCAAGGTCTAATGCAGGATGAGGGTCTGTTACAAAAGTATTGCTTGCATTTAATATACCAGTTCCGATTTCAACGAATGAACCATCAAATTCTCTTCTGTATACAGATAGAGTTATTCCATCTACCAATTCGCTGACTTCCGATTCAACTTCACAAAAATATACGCCTGTTCCTGATGATAGAGTACCATAGTAAACTACATCACCGTTCTCCGTAAATGCATCATCAACTGAAGTTCCTTCTATAGTTTCTGTTATTATTTCGCTAGTTCTCACGTATGTTCCTGTAGTAGTACTCAATTCAACTTTGTAGTATACCATCGGATAATAATCACAATATGGATGTATATAAGCGCAAAGAGTTTCTTCATCTATGGCTATTTCTGCATTAGGTGCATATTGTTCATCAGTCCATGCTACTTCGAATTCGGCAGATTCTTCAACGGTTAAACCTGAATTCATAGAAGCTACAACTGTAACTTTGTATGTTACGCCATTTTCTAAATCCACACTATGTGCTGAAATTTCCAAGGCTAAATTTTCTGAAATATCATAAAATTGAGAGTAAACATCATCACCAGCACTAATCATTTTGACGTTTCCTATCTCATCAACAGTACTATAAGTTTCTGTTGAAGTAATAGTCACGTGATAACCTATAGGAGTTTGCGTTGCGGGACCTGTTACACCATTTATATAGAATGGAAAACTTTCAAGAACAGTCAACGATGTTCCTGCCTTATCAGTTATACTCAAACTTAATGTTGGTGGAGCATATACATCGATTACTCTTTGTGTCGACCAATCACCATATACTCCTGTTATACCTGCAGTTCTTACTTTCCATTTTATTGTTGTTCCTTCAGTATAAGTGAATGTATTTAAAACATATTGGCTAGTTTTATCTTTTTCAGATTCATCTGTTGTGTTATTTATTGTATATGTTTCTTTAGTTTCACCGACAATTAATTCTAATTCAGCTTTTGTTTGACTAGAACCATCTTCTGAATTATGCACCCAATATAATATAACTTTTTCTCCAACAATAGCTGTAGTGGTTGAAGCCCAAGTTGTCGGAGCGGCTGGAGCTTTACCTATTGTTATAGATACTATTTCAGACCAGCCGGATTCCCCTTGCTCATTTATTGCTCTAACTCTAAAGAAGTATTCTTGACCAGATTCAAGACCTGTAACTTCAGCATGAGTTTTATCTGTTACAGTTAATGATTTAACTTCACTAGAGCTATCGAAATATATTTTTTTAGTAGTATATTGAACTTCACACTTTGTAGCATTAGTTACACTATCCCATTCGATTTGAACTGATGTTTCTGATAAAGCTTTAATAGACTTGATACTAGCTGGTGTAGAAGGTATCGTTTTAGCCCCATCCGAATAGTCAGAATATCCACTATAAGATTTATTACGTTTACTTCTAGCACGAACTGTATATGAATGCCCTGCTTCTATAGAACATGAAAATGATGCCGCCCATTTCTTTATTTTTACTACTCCAGTTTTATAAGTTTTTGAATTGTCTTTAATTACTTGAAATTCTATTTCTGTAGCATTTAAATCGTCAAGATTTGTCAACGATGCTGTTAATGTATATTTTTCTATTTTTACAGTTGGAACAGGAGGCATTTTTGGAGGATTATTGTCGAAGTCATAAGTTTTCCAAGCTGTATAGTCAGCTGTCCAATAACTAACTTCTTTTTTTTTAACCTTATGCTTCTTAGCTATAGCTTTTACTTTAAATCTAACTTTTTCAGCATTGTTTGGTGCATTATAAGTACTTTGCTTTCCAGTAATTTCTTCTTCTTTACCAATAAACCATACACCATCTCCAGTATGATAGTTCCATACAACTTTATATTTATCTGTATTAGATCTTGACCAATCCCAAGTAGCAAACACTGTGTTATCAGTATCTGACTGTAAACCAAAATGAACAATTTTTGGACAATTAGATTTTTTAGAAGATGGTTTCTTATCACCTGGTTTACTATGCGAAGTCGTTGTCTTTCCTGATATAATTAGTTTTTGACCAACATATATAAGATAATTTCCACGACTATTTTTTCTTAAATGGTTAAGGTTTACCAACTGACTTAATTTTATACCATACTTTTTACATATGGCACTTGGTAAATCTCCTCTTTTGACAATATGATACTTAGTTGCCATTACCTATATCCTCCTTTCCATTTTAGCTGCTCTAACAAGAGTTTCAACAGCATTAGTAATATTACTTCCATCATCGTATGTGATACCATTTATTTGGTAAGTAGTATTGCTTGTATTTCCTAAACCGTTTTTTAAGTCTTTTATAGCTGATACTATTTCCTCGTTACTAACTCCATTTTGAACTGAACCGATAGATTTTGAAATTCCATCAGATACACCTGCTATAGACATTGTTCTGTTTGATAGTAGATTGTTAATTGCATTGGCACCATTATGTACTTTTGATAAATCCATAACCGGAGTTATTACAGGGTTTACATCCATATCAGAATTAAGAACTTTACTTGCCGCGTCTAATGCTTTATTAGTAGAATTTATAACAGTTTGTGCTAATCCTTCGGCTGGTTTATTTGCAACACTAGCATATTTAGTTAAACCTTTTGCTAAACCTAAAACTGTGTATCTACCTATTTCCATAAATACTCTAGAAGGTGAATGTATCTTTAATATAGCCTTAGCTTTTGAAACTACACTGCTTATACCACTTGATATTGCGTTCTTTGCAGCACTAATACCAGATCTGATACCTGATGCTAAACCGTTTATTAAGTTTCTACCAGCACTTACTAAAGCACTAGCTGCCCCACTAGCGGCACTCTTAGCTGCACTTATTACACTACGAATTGCACCACCAACGGCACTAATCATGCCTCTTATACCTCTAACAAACCCTGATATTAAATTTCTACCAGCACTTACTAATGCGCTACCAGCGCTACCAAGAGCACTTTTACAAGTGTTAAGTACACCTCTAACCGCATTACCTGCAGCGCCAAACATACCTCTAATACCACTAACAAGTCCGTTTATTAATGATCTACCAGCACCTACTAATGCACTACCAGCACCACTAAGAGCTGATTTACATCTATTAAGCGCTTCTTTAACTGCACTTCCGGCTTCACCGACCTTACCTTTGATTCCTTTTATAAGTCCACCGATAAGTTTTCCACCTGCTTGTGCCAATCCACCAACTGCGCTGCCTGCTAAAGATACAGCCGCTCTAACTACTGCTTGGATTAAATTACTTACAGCTTGACCAAGTCTATCGGAATTTTCGTTTAAACCTTTAGCGACACCGTCTATAAATTTTATAGCCAAGTTAATACCAGCGTTTATTATTTCTCCTATATGTTCGGCTATACCATTTATAAAATTCACTACAATCTCTGCTCCAACTGTTACTATTTTTTCTATATTATCTGCTATTCCTTGCATTAAATTCAATATTAAGTTTACTCCAACTTCTATAAGCTTAGGAGCTGCCTGACCTATTGCTGTGGCCAATGCCACTACAAGTTGAGTCGCTGTAGTGATTATTTGTGGTATACAATTAGATAATGCTTGTAATAAACCTGTTACAAGTTGTGTTACGGCAGTCAATATTTGAGGTAATCCATTTGCGAAACCTGTTATGAGATTTGTTATTGCTTCAGCTAATTTAGTTCCTAATGTTGGTAATAAGTTTAAAAGTTGTCTTATAAATTCAAGTATTGCAAATCCACTACCTGCAGCGGCTGCTCCAACTAATGTTAAACCAGTACCGAATGCTAATAAACCAGCACCTATTAGAGCACAAGATAAACTTAATAAAGATATAGCACCTGCTAACGCTATTAATGTAGGAACCACTGGAGTTAATACAAGTCCAGCCACACCGATAACAGTAAATGCTCCTGCTAACGCTAATAATCCAGTTCCAACTTGTTGTAGACTAAGTGAACTTAACGCCATCAATTGTGGAGTCAATAATGCTAATGCTCCAGCCATAATAACCATAGCAGTTGCACCTAATATACAACCAGACATTGCATACATTGCCACACCTAATATAGTTAATGACCCTGCTAAAGCGGTAAGCCCAACAGCTAATGATTCCCAAGACATACTAGAGAAAGATTGTAAAGCAGCACTTAATACTAATAACGATGCTGACATTAAACCAACACCAACCGCTACTAATGATAGTTTTCCTCCTGATATTAATGCTGTCGCTGTTCCTAATACAACTAATGAACCAGCCATACCAAGTAATCCTTTAGCTAAATTTTCCCAAGATATAGAACCCATACCTTTAACTGCAGGAACCATAAGGTTTAATGCTACTGCCAATGCGGTTAATCCGATAGCTGTAGTTATAATTCCTCCTGATGTAGTTCCAAAACGTGAGAATACTGATAATCCTGTTAATATTACACCGATACCAGCTAAGCCTTGTACTAATGCACTTAAGTCCATATTACCAAACTGACTTACTGCTGATGCTAATACATTTAATGCGGCTGCTAATACTAATATTCCTGCAGCATTACCTAACCCCATTTTGACGCCATCCATTAATTTTGAGAAAGCTACCATTTCTGTTAATACTGCGCCTATACCAACAAGCCCTTGAACTAATTTATTTGTATCCATATTACCAAGTGATTTAACTGATGACGCGAATACGGCAATCGCAGCTCCAAATATAATCATAGATGTAGCAGTCTTAATCAAACCTTTACTTGAACCATCCATAAGTTTCACAGCGGCAGACATTGTAAGCATCAAGCCAGCAATACTAACTAGACCTTTAGCTATTTCTTCCCAATTAAGACCAGATAAGATTTTCATTGATGCTGATAGCAATAATATAGCAGTTGCTAATCCAATCATAGCAGTTGCTAATCCACCCATCTTCAAGAAACCTTTAGTCATGTCTACTTTTTCCAAATATACCATTGCAGCTATTAATTCTATAAATAGTGCAGTTATACCTGTTAAAGCAGTATTTAATCCCGCTTCGTCAATTGTTGATAGAGTAGCCAATGATAATGCTAATATACCAACTGCGGCTGCTATTTTTAATAAAGTTCCAGCTCTTATATTTTGTGACCATGCTGTTAATGCATCACCTACTGTGTTTAATACATCTGCCACAGCATTACCTGCTTCTTTTATAGCGCCAAAGAAGCTTGTAGATTCTTTCACTGTGGATTTTAATGTGTCCAAACTTCCTTTTATTGTTTTAAATATACCTCCAGCTAATAATGTGTTAAGCATTCCAAATATAGCTCCAAAATCTATTGAGCCTAACGCTTTACCTATACCTTCAAGTATTGGAGATATTCCATTTCCTATTCCTTGCAATGCACTACCTATAGCACCAAATACTTTACTAAAATCTAGTTTGCTTAAATAGTCAAAGAATGAAGTAATACCTTTTCCTGCTCCACTAATAACAGAGCCTATAGCATTAAGTCCTGCTGAAATACCATCTGAAACTTTACCAAAGAAGTTACTCTTATTAGCGGCATCATTTATACTTGAAGCAAATTTACCTATCCCTGAAGTAATTGTTAATAACACTTTACCAACACTACTAAACACGTTTGTTAATGGTGAAAAAGCTTTAAATAAAGTAGTTACTGCATTTTTTCCTAAATTAAGAACTGAGAATACACCTTTAAATGTGTTTTTAATTTTACCAGCTGTAGAATCACTCATTTTGAATTTTTCAGTAAGATTCTTAAACCCTTCTGAGATTTGAACTAACTTTTCTCCAGTCATAGGTGGAAATACATCTCTAAAACCATCTTTAATTGCTCCAAGACCTTTACCCACACCTTGCACTATGTTTGTTACACCTTTTATAACATCATCTCTACCACCGTTCTCATTCCAAAATTTAAGCATTGCGTTTCTTGCATCTGTGGACGGTTGAATTATGTTGTTAAATCCATCACTAATAGAAGTTAAAAGTTTAGCCGCCTGGTCTTTATCACCTATAATATATTCCCATGATTGAGCCCATCCTGAACCGACAGATTCTTTCATTGTGTCAAATAATTGCGTAACGGTTTTAACTTCTGTAGCGGCCTTTGTAGCATTTTCTGCTAATTGAGTTATTGCTTTCGCTTGCGCGTCAGTATAACCTTGAGCTTTCAATTCAGCTTCTGTATATGCTCCAGAAATTTGTTTTAATGTTTCGGTTAATACATCACCAGTTAACCATTTACCTTCAGTTAAACTATCTCTAAAACTACCATATTTTTTAATTGCTGCGTCAGCGCCTGTACCCATTACTTCGGAAGTTCTTATTAATGCATCTTGGAATAGTTTACCACCCATACCAGCATTTACTACTGAGTTCCAGTCTTGTAATCCCACTTTACCTGTAGCCAAAGCTTGTGATAATTGATACATTGCAGTTGACGCTTGTGCTGATGACGAACCAGATGCTGCTGCCAAGTTGGCTATACCTTTTATCGCCGCTGTAGAAGTATCCAAGTCAACACCTGCTGCTGTAAATGTACCTATATTTTTTGTCATTTCGGCAAAGTTATATATAGTTTTATCAGCATAGTCATTTAATTCGTTTAAAGTTTTTGTTACATCTTTTAAAGTAGTACCTTGATGTGCTGTATTTGTTAATATGGTTTGTATGGAATTCATCTTAGTTTCATACTCATTAAAACCATCAGCTATAGGTTGTACAGTCAATGCACTTACAAGATTCTTACCGGCATTCATTGCACTATTTGTAATATTAGCTAACACTGTTGCACCTACAACGCCAAGAGATGAGAATTTAGCTTTAACAGTTTCTACACTTTGACCTAAACCGTTTAAATTAACTTTACTTGCAGCTCTACTAATGTTGTCTAATCCTTTACTACCTTCATTCATTTTGAGCTTTTCGTTTAAATTTTTAAGACTATTTAGAGTGGTTCTTACTCCGCTCTCAAATCCTTGATTATTAAACTCCATTTGGACAATTCTTTTATCAATTGAACTCATGCATTAACAACCTCCTTCCATGCTTCTTCGGCTATCCTATCAAATATAGGTCTCATGGCCGGATTTATATAGTCTCTTCCTGCTACATAGCCACCGGTACCGGTACCATGACCGTATTGGAGTATTACCGCAATATTAACACCTTTATTAGTATTGCTATTAGACCAATAAATAGTGTGAGTATCGCCGTTTGATTCTATTTCATAACTCCATGAATTAGCTGTAGTTCCAGTATCAGTTGGAGTAGCGCTGGATAACGCTGATACACCTTCTTGCCCATAGCGTTCAAGTATTTGTCTAATCTGAAAACTTTTCATCTTTTCCAAAAATTTAAATGTTTTATTAAAATCACCTTTACTAGTGATTCTTATTTTCATTGTTCAATCTCACCGCCTTTATTTATTAAGACGTTGGATCTCATGCATAACATCGTTATAGTTATATCCCGCTTCTTCTAATAACATTTTACAAATTTCATCTTCTCCCCATTTACCTTCTACAACCTCTTCTGCTACTTCATGTATTGATAAATTCATTCTTTTTCTAAGCATGGTATTAACTCTTTCGTCAACTATGCGCTTGTCGTATCCAGCTGTGCTTAATTCTTTGCTACATAATTTACTCTTTTTACCAGTTACAATTTCTTTTGCAATACGTTTATTATTATTTTTATGACGATTATTAGCAACACGATCGAATGAATTCATGGCGTTCACCTATCCTTTAGTATTTAAATTTTTCTTTCTCGCTTCGTTTAATGCTCTATTTCGTTGTAGTATTTCATTTCGTCCCATCTTTTTAGGTGGAGAGTTTTTAATATTACATACTTTTACAAGAGTTAATAATCTATTAATATGCCATTTTTGACATTCAAATGGAATATTAAAAGCAACCATCCAATAATATATTATTTCAGAGGTTATAATTTCCCTATTAGGGGTTTGATTTGTATCACTAAAGGTCGTAGCAGTCATTGGGTTTTCTATATATTCATTTATATCTTTTAAATTATTTTCAGTTAGGCGGGTATACACTTCCGCATTAACATTCTGGGTTATTGTCATACAACGAACATAATCTATTACTTCTTCAAGTGTTTTATCTTTTCCATCTAAAAATGGTTTATGCCATTTAGCTTCCCATTTTGAAATGGAGACTAGAGAATGTTCTAGTTGTAAGGACTGTTCCTTGAATAATATAAATTCATTATTAACTTCATCGTAATATTCCATTGCAGGTACAGTTATTTTCAACATCTCCAGTCACCTTAACCTTTCTATTTCAAGTTAGTAGGTAATATACCATTTATGAAATCTGTAGCAGCTTTATCGTCAAGTGCTAATTCCATAAATATTTCGCTGTATGCTTCTGTCTGAGAAAATGCATCTGATAATTCCTTACTCTTGATGAATCTTCTTCCATCTGGTGATTTTTCCCCATACGCTTTTAATACTATTTTTTTGAAAGTACGTATTATTTCTTTATTATCTTTTGAGTTAACGATGTTTTCTAGCATTTGAGCTAGTCCTCCGTCTACGGATAATTCCATTTCAGTTACCTCAGCTTTAGATAGGTTGAAATAGAAATCTTCAGTTCTTTCAACGCCATTATAATCAGTATAAGTTACAGTTTTCTTTAACATATTCGAATCTCTCCTTAATCAAAAATTAAAATATAAGAGTCCCCGTAAAAAATGCGAGGACTCTTTTTATATATTATAAAAATAAATTATCCAACAATTATGCAGAAGCAAGTAATGTTTTTATTTCATCAGGCAATGGTAATTTAGCGTCAGTAGCTCCCTCACCGTATAACATATCTTCTATTTTTTTTAATTTTTCAGGGTCTATTTTAGTAGAATCTATAGTTATACTTGCTGTAGGTTTAAATCCTGCTACATTTACAGGTGTTGTAGTTATTTCCCATGAGAAAGTTATTGCTTCTGGGCTATCATTTATTGTTTTATAACCTTTTTCACTAGGAGCAGCTTTTGCACCATAAATTAAATGTAGCTTGTATCCATATTCATTACTTTTAACATCATTACCTAGAACTGTTCTATAGCATAATCCAAAAGTTTTTCTATCTTGTTGGCCTATAGTAACACCTGTTCCTAAAGATGCAGAACCATCACAAGCTTCAAACTCTTCTGGATAAGTATAAGCTTCTATAGTTGCTCCAAATTCTTCTGCTGAGAATAATTCTAAGTATTTTATATCGTCAGCATATAATGGTGTTGCTTCTGCCCCAGAAGGACTTTCTGTTACAGCAGTTAGACCATTCCATGCTACACCTTTAGTGTATGCTCCAGCTTCATCTTGTAAATATAATACACCATTTTTTACGCCTGTTTCATAAAGACGTTTACCACTTTCATCCCAAACTATTTTAGCCATGTTTGCTTTCCTCCTTAATTTTAATAATAAATCATAAACACGTAATGATATAAATTATCACTACAATATGCTCTCTCAAACTTACACATTTGAAATTCTTTTAAAACATTTTCTATTATATCAATATTTGGTTGTTTATAAATAAACATTAATGAATAACTATTAATATATTGGTATATACTATCATTAGCACGCTTAGTGTCGCCATCACCAATTGTATAAATTACACATGGATAAGTTAATTTCACAGATGCTGGAGGCTGAAAATATACATGTTTGTTTTTCATTATACCTTCAAGTTTTGTTTGCAGCTCTAATCTTCTATTCATTGTATAAGCCTCCAATCGTTAACAGTAATCTTGGATACTGAACTTCAACATCTGTTATTTTCCATTTAGCTCCCATGAATACGACATAGCGCATTGCATGAAAGTTATTATTGGCAAATGGGTCGGCTATGATGCTAATCTGATTTGATATATTAATGTCGTCATTTATTTTACTTCTTTCTTGTAAACGTCTAGAGTTTCGTATTACATCTCCGAAGTACATGTTCTCTGTTATCTGTTCTTCGTATATACCAGGTTCTGTTTCGACAGTTAGAGCATAACCGATTATTCCACAAAACTTTGCCATTTTGAATTATTCCTTTCTATTCTAAGAGTTAGATTATTTTCCTGTTTCTCCTCCTGCTGCTGCAGCTTTGTCTAATGCCACTGCTATTGCAGAGTAAGGTTTAACTAATGCTCCAGAACATCTAGTTTCCATTAAGTATTTTTGTTGGTTGTAGTCTATATCGAAATCATCGAACATATTAACAGCTCCACCTTTGTCGGCACCAACATAGTAATCAACTAGGTTAACCATGATAGCCATTAAAGGTTTTTCAACAGTTTCAACTTTAGTTTTAGCTCCTTCCATAACTTCAACAGCTACTATTTCTTTAACTCTTAAAGCTGTAGCTAATTTATCAACTGTGTCATATATTACTCTTCCGTTTTTATCTTCTAATAATAAGCAGTTAGTTATAACATCTTCAGTAGTGAATAGAGTTGGACTTCCTGATCCTTTGTATTCTTTTCTAGATTTTATAACTGTTTTTATAAATGCTTTTGCTATATCATCTTCAGTTGCAGCAGCTGCTACAGCAACAGGAGCTTTAACACAGTATAAATCATCATCTGTAGATATAGGTCTTATGCATTGTTCATTGATTTTATCGTCAGAGTCAGATAATCTTCCATCCCCAACTAATATAGCTCTTGCTATTTCCTCGTCTAGCATCATTCTCATTTCCATTTTTAACCATGCTACTACATCGAAATCTGTTATATCCACAACGTCATCTCTATCTAGTTTTTGCTTTTTGTATATAGTTGTTGGGCTAGTAGTTCTTTTTAGTAATGTGAATACTTCTTCTTTCTTTCTTTTACCTTTGATGTAACCTTTAGCTCTAGCTTCATCAGCAGTTATATTAGCATGCATAGATTTTATTCTAGAGAATGGTACATGATGAACACCTCTCATTACTTTTTGCACATATGAGTCGTCTCTTTTTATGAAATCTGGTGGCATGTTAACGTTTTTAGCATCTGGGAATAACCATTCTATATCTTTGATACCATAAGTATCAGCATGAGCTAAAAAGCTTTCTTTTAAAGATCCATATCTTTTAGCATCTTTTAATATAGTTTCCATAGCATCATGTGATAATACATCATTGTTTTCAGTTTCTCTACCTTCAAATACATTATGTTTCATTTCTTGTTCTCCTCCATCTTCTTCAATATTATTTTCATTTTCTTCTATGGCAGATTGTGCCATACTTTTATCTTCTAAAGCTTGCCCTATTAGAGCATATACAACATTTTTTTGCTCTTCATTTAAAGTGTCAAATACATCTTGAATAGTTTTTTCATTATTGTCCACTTCATCATCTCCCTTTTTATCTTTTTCATCAACTTTATCTTCTTTATCGCTTGGTTTGTGATCCGCATGTTGTAATGTTAGTTCTTCACCTGTATATATAACTGCTTCATCCTCGCAAAATTCGCCATGTCTTATTACAGAGTCTATAAAAGCTCCAGGATTAGCACCAGCTAACACTAAACTTACTTCTCTTATAGTTCCATGCATTACATTTGAACCTTTTTGTTTAAGTTGATTAGCGTAAATAGATAAAGCTGTAACATCACCATGTTCTACTAGTAGTTTTGCATTTTTACCAGCTTCTGTATCATTGAAAGTACAATAAGCATAAACGCCTTCGTCTCTGTTTTCTAATACTGCATGACCTAATACATTAGCTGATTCATTGTGTTGATGATTCCATACTAGTGGAACAGTTTGCCCATCATGTTGCTTAAAGGCATCTTTTAAAATTGTTCTACCATCTGAGCATTTAATATTATTTCTAGTTGCCCATCCACTAAAGTCATACTTCATCTCTAACTATTCCTCCTTCTTCTCAGTATCGTCTACTGCATTTTGAACTTCTGGCGCATTCTCGATTTCTTCAGCATTTTTATTTAAGTTCTTGTTACGTAGTTCGTCTGCGTCAGGGTCATCGGATGGTTTCCATCCCATAATTTGTCTAATTTCATTTGATGTCGCTATTTCATTACGTGTTAATTTATCAGCAATCTCAGCAAGATCATTAACTGGAACTAGTTTAAATGGATCTCTAAAGTAAACTATGTCTTGTTTTCTAGTTCTAGCTGTTTTGGTTAGGAATTTCCTTTTCATTTCATCAACTATGGCTGAAACTATAGGCTCAATTGTTCTATTGTAGTAATTTAACATAGTTTTATCGTCAGCTGTACCATCTAATATAGTCTGAGTGATACCTAACTGGCCATATAGCATACTCGTTAAGTATTCAATCTGCTTCATTAGATTGTTCTCAACTGGTCGATTCAACTGTGTTATCTTTTCAGTTCCATCAGTGTAGGCTATACCATACTTAGAACCGGAAAGTTGCATCTCAATAGCTTTACGTCTATTTTCAGCTTGTTGTCTTCTTGCCTCAGATTTGATAACATAAGGTAATTGTATAATTAAATCTAATTTACCAGAACCACTTTGTTCATCTATAACATCCAAAAGATTAAGTTTTCTTATAAGACGCTGCATAGTTGAGTTTGGTTCATTTATGACCGCATATAAAGGATTCTCTATTATAGCAACCATACTTTTTGGTAATAATAGATCTTCTTTCTGTCCAGTTTTATCGTTATATATTCTAACTTTAACATGCTGTGGGCGCCACTCCAATATTTGACCTACTCTTAGACTGTTTATGTCATAAGAGCCAGATATATTAGGATTTATAGTAGTATCAACAGGAACTATGGCAATACAACCTTCATCCATCATAGACATAACGGCATCTTGTATAAATGCTTTTGCTGTCTGGTCCATGTTTGCACTAAGAGTTAAACACTCATTTAAACTAGTATCCATCTCTTCAACAAAACGACCATTGTCATCTAATTTAACATGCATAATGTCTATAGATGCTACGTCTAATGCTATTCTGTTATAAACAGACACAACAATACTTCTTTCGTTACCTCTGGTTGGGCGCATTCTAAAAGGATTATAGCTGCTTATATGTTCGCCATAATTGTATCTTGGTGTTGGGTCTTTGTTCAGGAAGGCGTTCCATGCATGTATTAGTCTATCACTAAAAGCCATTTTGACGTTTTCACCTCCTACTTTATTAATAGAAGAATCCCATAAATTCTTTTCCTTTGTTAATAGCGTTTATCGCACTATTTACATTTTGTGCACTAAATTTAACTCGCTGTCCATTAAAAGTTACGTTATTAGACATCATTACATCATTAACAACTTTTGTACCAACACCTATCGCTGCCGCAGTAGCAGCTGCTTTTACAGTCATAGTCATTGCACGTTTAGCTGCAGCTTTTCTAGCACTTCTCTTTGCTCCTACTTCTGGTGCTTTTCTAGCTTTAGCTCTTGCCACATCATGTTGACCTTGTAAATAGTCATATTGTTTCTTAAGTTCTCTATTATTCGGATCAGCATTTAGTTGCTTTTGAACTTTTTTAGCTTCACTTAAATATTTTCTAGAAGCATCTTTTCCAACTTCACCTCTTATAGCACCTTTTCGGTATGTAGTGTTGGAATTTAAAGCTTTCTTATACTCTCTATTGGCTTGTTTATAAGTTTTCTTTAATTCTTTATTCGATCTGTCTCTTTCATAATCCATACGTGCAACATTAGCTTTTTTACCAAGATCGATAGCATTGGCTTTTTTATTGCTATTCTCTTTCCATTTTTTAAAACTTTTATCTACCTTTGCATTTTGTCGTCTAGCTCTTCTAACTCCCCATTTCATACCTTTGATACCATGATGATATAATTCATCGGTATGATTATACTCCCACATTTGACTCACCTCCTATTCGAATGCATCTTTATTTAATTTATATGCAACGTAAGCATCCATCATAGCTGCTACGGCATCAATCTTTTGTTCGTATCTTTTCTTTAATAATTTTCTATTACCATTTGTATCTTCTAATGTTATACAGTTTCCCATGGCAAATGTCATAAGTTCTTCATCAAATAATAACATTCTATCCTCTGCTAATTTCTTTAATTCACCTAATGGAACTGATTCAGTCTTAGCACCTTGTATAACTTTCTCTATTCCAAATGGACCGTTCTCAGATTCCCATCTTTCAACAAATGCTTTTGCATTATAAGGGTCAAATCCAAAACATCTAACATCATAATCTCTTTCAATTATGTGAGCGTCAAGGTCTTCATATACTTCGGTCATATCTAGAACTGTTCCTTCCAATACTATAAGACTTCCTTCTTGTAAGAATTCATCATACTTTAATCTCATAGCCCCTGGTAACTTATGAAGTGTTTTAGATGTTATATAGTTTCTAGTCTTAATTCCAAAAGCACCATCTCTTAAAGGAAACATGAACGTGAACGCACAGAAGTCATCACCTTGTGATAAGTCGGCTCCCAATGCGCATGGCATTTGCCAGAAATCTCTTTTTCTATGTGGAAGAGTTTCATCATAAGTGAAGAAATATGTATAACCTTCCATTGGAATACCAAAACGTTTTGCTAAAATATCATTTCTTGTAGCTGGAGCTTTTTCAGCTCTTTCAACATCTAACTGATAAGTCTCATAGGTAACGGTCTTTCCTAAATTCGGATTTGCTTTTAACCAAGTTCTAGGATTATTAACCTCTTCTATATCGTCAAGTCGATAATACCAAATCGAAACATGTGGGTTAACATATTCGCCTTTAAGAATTTCCATTAGTTCCATTTTGATTGTATCACCACTACCATTTCTTACTGTCCCTTCTGAACTTGTTGCTACTATCAAATAATCATCTAGTTTGGATGCCCCTTGTTCAACTGCACCTATGACATCTTCTCTTATATCGCCAGAAAGCCATTCGTCTATTGTCGCCACTTTACATCTCAACCCTTGAAGTTTATTAACACTCATCGGTCTTATCTCCAACAGTGAACCCGTTAGAAAATTTTCTATACCTTTTTTAGTGGACGCTAATTTCATTCTATTAGCTTTAGAGCCAGTTGTATTTTGTATAGATCCTTCAGTTAAAAACTGAAATAAAGGTCCTCTAGATCTTGTTATTGAAGTTCTTATAGGTGATAGTATTTCTTCAGCTTGTTTCATGGTAGGAGCTGTTGTTATCTGGTGTGTAGTTGTAGTATCTACATTTAGGAAATAATTCTGTATACATGAGCTGTACATAGATTTGGCTGCACCTCTGGCTACGATTAGATACTGCTTATTAACCAATCTTTTCTTAACAGTTTTTGTTACATATCGGCCATCATGACCATCAGGTGAAGGCTCATATACGCTTCTTTCTACAAAGTAGTACCAACCGAATATCTGTTCGGCCCAAAGTTTAAACGAGTCTAGTAAATGTAAATCCGCTCCATCGGTTAATGTAAGTTCTTTTTCACAATAATCTACGAAACCGTTTATAGCTTGATCATCATAGTAGATTCCAGGATTAGCTATCAGCTCATCTATACGGTTCATTTCCATGGAAATCTCTTTACATACTGGAATCTCTCCTCTTATAACGGCATCTCTAAACTTACCATAATAGATAGGAGTGGCTGTGTTTGATAATGCCATTTTGAGTTCTCCTTTCTGCTATCCTTTTAACTTTTGTATAGCCAATGCTATAGCTAATGCTGAGTTTGTTATAGCCACAGCAGTTCCAACTTCAGCTAAAACTCTATCAACGTTAACTTTGCCTGCATTCATTTGCTCTGTTGATAGTCTAGCGTATTGTTGTTCCATATTAAGTCTATTGACTCTTTCTCTTAATTCTTTATCGCTCATTGCTTTTGCAGTTTGTACTTGTTGTTTTTGCACTTTTCTTTGTTTTTTACTAGAAACTTTTTTATTGATATTTTGTGATTCAGTAACTATTGTGCCAGCAGCTTCTACTCTCTTTTTTGTTTTCTGTAGATTGACTGGTTCATGTCCTAATTGGGCATCAGTTCTTCTAATTCCCCATTTCATACCTTTGATTCCATGATGATAAAGTTCATTATCGTTATAATCGATAGACCACATTTAACTCACCTCCTAACGTTGAATTGATGACAAATCTTTTTTCTTTTTCTTTGTTTCTTTAGTCATAGTATAATCAGCATAGTATTTCAAATCATCTTTTGTTAACTTCATAGAACCAGTTTGATTAAGCTTATCCATATTCAGTATTATCAATGGATCCTGAGCAGTACCTTTCCTATCATTAACATCACTTAAAGCATCAAAGCCTTGCTTTACTAAATTGGCATAAAAATTATTGCTGGAAGTTTCTGCTTTCTTAGATAATACAGCATTTGACACAAATTCCTCGGCTAATTTTCTAGCTTTTCTACTTTCAGGATCATTAAGTTTGGAAATTTTCTTCTGATATGATTTCTCTGTTTTCTCCATAAATATAACATTCTCGTTATGGGCTTTTGCCATATCTTTAGCTACTTGTTTAGGATTTTCTTTTGCTATTTTCATAAATGCATTAACTACATCCTTATCGCTAGCTACAGATATGTCTTTTTTAACCATAAATGTATTCTTATATCCTCTTCCATCATACATAAAATTACCCATCATATCAGCATACATGTTTTTGTCATAGTCGGTATAGGCTGTATATAAACGATTTTTCTTACCGCTTTTATATTGGCCCCTAGTTATTGTTTGAAATTCAGTGCCCGACTTTATAGTTCTACTCTTAGAATTAATTTCATCTTTTTGCTTTCTAACACTTTTCTTTTTAAAAGATTGTTTGTCATCGTATTCATAATCGTCATATTTTTTCTTACCTGCAGGAGTTAAATGCCCAGCTTTATCTTCATATCTTCTAATTCCCCATTTCATGCCTTTGACACCGAAATGCTTAAGCTCATCGTTCATACTCTCACCTCCTTTCGAATTATTCTTCATCAGAAGGTGGTGTATCTTCTATTTTAGGATCTCCTTCCAAATATATACGCCATTCTATTTCGGATAATGTTCTATTAATACTTTCAATTAAAGCGCTGCTAGTGGGTGGATCGAAAAGCAATCTTACTTTTAGATAAATATAAGTTTTAACCATGTTAAGATTATTCTCGGTTGTATACTCATCCCAACTCGAATTTTCATCTACTATCATAAAGCCGTTTTTTGGTCCAACACCTAATTGATTCAACATAGCAAAAGCAGTGTTTATGTGAATTATTATATCATCATCAAAGTTTGTATAATCGGGTAGTATACCTAATAGTTTCTTTATTGAGAGCAATATACTTTCCATCATTTACATTACCTCCTCTCTATACTAAATCATATCCTTTCTCTTCATGATATTTCTTTGTTGTATTGTCGGCATCTTTGGCTTCTTTATAAATTCTTTCCCATGCTACATCAGTATCAGGATCTGGAAGTTCTGTTATTTTAGTGACCTTCAATGTATTTTCTCTTTCAAACACAATTAAAGGTTGCATTCTATGAGCCATAGCGTCTTCTGTATCAACCATAGCATCATATCCTTTATTTTGTAGCGCTTTTACAAAAATATCTTTATTTTTCTGATCTCTAAAAATATTCATAGAAAACACAGCATAGTATTCGGCTATGGTTTCATCTAAACCTTGTTTAACAAGTCGGTCTTTTATTTTTGCAGGTTTGCCTACTAATGCAGTATTATCTTTATTCATCCAGTTTCGTCTACTAATAGCTATCGACATCGTATCTATATTGTTATTACCAACTAAATCCAAAAAAGTTTTTACTTTTTCAACTTCACCGACAACTTTTATATCTTTCTTTGCCACCATTGTCAAATCATAAGTTTTAGACGCAGATTCACACTCACGTAACCAACTCGATATCTCTCTTCTATACCCTTTTACATCTTCATTCTTATATGATACATAAGCATAACCTTTTCTATCTTTGGAATCACTGGCAGATACTCTATGAAGCTTTGAACCTTTTTTAATAACTATAGAATCTGAATGTTCTTCTATTTTATAAGCTCTTCCAGCTAATCTATCTAATTCTTCTTTACTCCTTCTTACTCCCCATTTCATACCTTTAACTCCATAATGGCATAAATGGTTGTATTCCCACATTGTTATTACCTCCTCCATGGACAAGTATCATTTTTAGACCTTTCTATAAATTCTCCAAATAGTATATCTTCATCGCCATAGTGTATTGCATCATGAGTTCTTTTAGTAGTGCAAATCATGTAGTCTGGATTCAACAAAAATTCTGTTTGATTAATTACATCATACTTTGTCAATGGATTCATATGATGAATGATGATTCTATTATCAATCTCTCTATCTTCCATACCTAAATCACAAGCATTGTCTCGTAGAATTACATAATCTCTTATTCTTTTCCACTCTGCTGACCTATAAAACTTCTGATTCAAATATCGATCAAAGCCAAATGTCTCTTCGCCAACTTTACCGCCTAATTTTAGATAGCGGTATCGCTCTTTAAATGTTTTTAGCTTAATCAATTCTTGATAGGTTCTAATATTCATCATCTTCATCCCCATCCATACTAGTTATTTGCCCACTATAGTTTTGCATTGCCTTAAGAGCATTAGAATATAGCTCTTCGATTCTCTTAGCTGATTGTAAGTTCTCGGTTTTAGCAACTATAAGTTCTTTCTGTTTCTCAAGTATCTCCCTTTCTATCTTTTCTTTAGTTGTAGCTAGTTTTAGATAGTGAGTTATCACTTGAGAAGACGCTGTCCCCTCTATAAGTTGCTTCTCAGCTAAGTCTACAGCTAAAGCTATCATCTGATTCTCTCTTGCTTCTGGAGTTGTTGCAGGTCTAATTTTTTTCTCAGTGCTTTCTCTATTAGTTTTACTTCGTTTTGCCATTGTTTCGCCTCCTTTTCCACAAGATTAAATATAGTTTGTATGTGGTATTTTAGCAGACTTACAGACTTTTTAGCGCCGAAAGGAGAGGAAAAAACGCTAGCATCAGTTAATGCACCTGTAAGCCCCCTAAAATATCACATACAAACTTAAAGTGTTTTTCAAAAATATACCCGCGGGGAATTTTTTAGGAGGCCGGCTTTAATCAATGAAGTAAGCAGCTTGCCGCCACC